>TARA_R110002003_G_scaffold384_4_pt1 | contig 51274 bp, 61 predicted proteins | sample TARA_R110002003 | Tara Oceans TARA_R110002003 (sample SAMEA4396441) | marine metagenome | biome: Westerlies Biome; feature: [SRF] surface water layer (ENVO:00010504); material: water (ENVO:00002006), including particulate matter (ENVO:01000060) such as... | depth 5 m | reverse complement strand
CCTAACCCTAACCCTAACCCTAACCCTAACCCTAACCCTAACCCTGATAGCTGTTAATATTAGTAGCTACATCGCGGAGCCTCCAGGCGCCAACACATCCCAGCCGTGCCGAATCTCAAGCCTGCGCCGCCAAACTTTCTGCACTGAACGCATAACCCAAATACCCCTGCACGTTCTTCGCACTCGTAGAACGTCTTCCTATCATGCCAATCCAACGACAGTCCATTTTGTATCCGGAAGACCAAGTCGGGATTCGAGTTGAAGTACCGGCCAAACACGACCGCAACGTCCCGGTCCCACAGCTTCAGAGTCAGCCTGCGCGATCTCGACCGCAGATCGTCTGCGATTCTCGTAGGAGCCACCGTATTCATCAGTGCGATGATTGCATCTATCCTGGATGAATTAATCCATGATCGAGATAGCCGTTTGCTCTATGTATCTTAATCCCGTCGAAGCCAGCGCTGATAGCATTGTTGGGCGCCGTGACGTACTGCTGTGTCGCGTGTATGATCTCGTTGATGATGAGAGCTTGATGGATCCCACCGCCATCCTCGAGCGGAACAGCCCTGGAGCTCACGACCCTGATAGGATCATCGTTGCCAGCGAAATTGGCGTTTCCACAGCGCAGCCAAGTGCCCACAACTGGAGGAAGATGAAGCTGCCTATCTTGTGTACTGCATCCATAATCGTCTTCCAGGCTGTGATTTGGGCATTGTTGTAGATGATTGGCTCGTTTGGGTAGCCGGAGTGCTTGGGTGCAATGTACGTGGCTTCAGTGATGCGACGTGTATATGATCGGTATGGAGGATAAGTTTGTACATGACGGAGCCGTGAGGCCCGGTTGCACGACATCAGAGATGGACACAGAGAGAACAATATAGGACGAGAAAGTGCTAAGCAGAAAACCTCGGTTTACATTCGTCTTAAGCCTTTGCACGCAAGGCGCTCCATTTTGCCGAGCAAATCTTCCTAAAAGCACATGAAACGCATTCTCAGTCAAAACGACAGCGTTGGATAAGGACTACACCGTCCTAACGACGGGCGCAGTTCATCCTTTCACGTAACGTTGAAAATCTAGGTCAACGAGCACGCTATGTTTGGCCCGTTCATTACAGCTGGTACACAGCCTTTCCCCATCTCACCCTTCGTCATCGTCTTGGGTAGGTCCGCGCCTAAATTGCCACCAGTTGGAGATTGCTTAGCAGGAGGCTTGGATGTGGGAGCAGATATGTGTCCGGGCTTCTGCGATTCTTGGCCTGGATAGTGCGGAGTCGGGGTCGCATTATCGGCAGCAGGCGGTGTCGGACTCGGCGACTTTGCAGAAGCAGATGGCGGTGGCCAGGAAAACGCTGGAGCAACAGGGTAGTAATTCACCGAGGACGAAGCCAGTGATGATTGTGAAGACGATAGCGATCCGACTGGTGTGTTCTTCGCCGACGACTTCGAAACGTGAAGTGAGATTGTGGCTGCGGACGAGCTGAGAGACGGCGAGCTTGGCGTTGATAGTGCCAACGAGGTGTTGGATGCGACAGTCAAGGACGTGGACTTTGCGGATGACCTATGCACAGTATCAGCCAAATCCTGGGGAACAAGACGGTTAGTGCTTACCCGCTCATGACCGTAGAAGTGGAAGATATCGAGCACAATACTTCCGTTTCTTGTCGTTTTCCATTCACACCGCGTCTTCTGACACATGTCAGAGGATCGTGCACTGGATCACCCCGTGCAAGGTTATAGATGACTCGAGCGTCTGAGCCTTGGTCTTGAGGTCGTGGGGCGTTGGTTCGGACCCACGCATGCTGCTTCAAGAGTTCCTTGGGTCCTCCTACAGCAGTACTACGCAAGTTCAAACCATTGTAGTAAGCAACCAGACCAGCCTGCGAAACGTGAGTAGAGTACAGAACAAGTTTGCAATTACAACATACTGTAATAGCGGTAGCTTGGCTTGTGCCCGAATTCGTTGCCAATACGTTGCCATTGAGCGGGGCCTCGATATCAACGCCAGGACCGAAGACGTCGATGTGTCCCGCAGGGTCTTTGACCATCTCGTCGGACCACCTGCCGGTTCTGTCTACAGCCCCCACAACGGTCATTGCGACGGATTCGGGTCTTCCCGCAAGATTTTGTGGCATGTGGTCCGCGATATTAGGCACAACGTTGTCGTTACCAGCTGCAACAATTACTGGTATGCTATGCTCGTCACAGAATGAAAGGAAATCTAGCAGACGGCGTCTCATATGATTCAGTTTACCTCCATGAAGACTAGTCGGCGGGTAGTTTCCACGCGTGTCGATACCTGCGCGGCGTATCAGCTGTGATCCTGTAATAAGCATTTTATACGCACCCCATGACATGCTAATTACCGACTTCGCGTTGTTGTCCTGTGCCAGGCGAGCGGTTATATCCTTTTCCACTTCATAGAAAAACCAGTCCATAGCAGCCGCTTTCATGCTCTGAGGATACCTCCTGTCATCGACGATAGGAGGGCTGCTCTTTATGGCGGTCTTGGTCTTCACGAGAACCAAGTCGGCGTTTGGTGCAACTCCAAATGTTTTACCACCAGCAAGAGCGGCCATGCTCATCATCACGTCAGTCTTCAGTCACAAAGGCGCGGAAATCACCCTTACCTCGTACCATGGAAACCTCCCCGAATGTCCTCTGGAACAGCACGGGCTCGAAAATTTGCCGTTACCGTAAGATCATTTGGTGTGACTAGAGTATTGACCATGCGTCCTTGTGCCGCTAAGTCCTGCCTCTTTTAGCATATTTAACCTGGCGTCTCAACCTAGACTTACTGGAATGTCAATGTCGAACCCATCGTCCAGTACATATATTGTGGTTCCTCTACCACCTGAGTCGTCCCTGATGTAGAACGGGTCATCCCGAGGCGCGCCTACTGGTTCAGTAATGGTGCGAGGAGATGCGGAAAGCATGTTCTTCCACCAAGGAGCGGCCCCATCACCTATCAACGCCCTAGAATCAAGATGCGACTTATTAGTTACCTGGCCGACCAGCGAACCACCAGGAAGGGTGGTACTGGGGAGATTGCGATCTGCTAGTTGTGCGTTTGGTTTAGAGTTAACGACACGGTGTTCTTCGATGATCTCGTCCTCTTCGTCTCCTGTGGGGGGAAGGTGCACTGTATCAATGAAGGCGTATTCTCCAGTTTCCAAAGCCGCTGCCTGCGAAGCGTTGATGTGGGCGCCATACATGTGTGTCCCAAGAGATTCCCATGAATACAAGAATCCTTTTCCGCCGTCTAGGTCGTCTATGAACTTCCTAAACGTCGTAAGTGATGTGTTTCGTTTGGTACCTATGATGTATTCTTGTATCGCAGGTGTAGTCGGCGTAGCGCTACTCGATGACGATGTTTGACTCGTTGTCGTCGCTGCCTTCGTAGTGCCACTCCCGCTTGGCATGGACGATAAGGGTTGAGCAGAGCTCGCGAGACTCGTACCACTCATCAGGGTGGAAGGTTTCTGGGTCCCTTGCGCCGAACCCGTATCAGTCGGCTTCGCGCTCACGGTCTGCCTTGGCGTTGCGGTAGGGACTTTACTTTCTTCCCACGGGAAATCCTCGAGCGCTTCGAAAGCTTCCTTGGCCTGCCAGCATATTGTGTCAGCTATTCTTATTTCCTAACCCGAAATTTCCGAGAGAAGTGCGTGTGTTTGAAGTAGTTACCAAGAACGACAGTCTGCATTCCCGCCATTCACTCAAAGGGGTTTCAGTAAGCTTACCTTGTCCAACACACCTCCCGGCTGCGCAAATTCCTTAACCTTCGACTTCATAGCATCCTGTTTGTCGACTGGCATGCTCTCGAAGCTGGGAAGAGCGCCATTGAACGATAGCATCGTGTCCAGAGATCGTCGGCCCAGGTTCTGTGCGTTGTTGAAAACATCGAGGCCAGCCTGGCTTATCTGGTTCGCGGGAAATGCACCTTGAGCGCCGTTGAGAGAGGAGACAACATTACCAACATCTTTGGCCGCGGTCCCGACGATGGGTGCAAAACCAGCTGCGGTTGCGCCCCCTACTCCTGACGCAAAATCCAGCGCCTTGCTTCCGACATTGCCCATGCTGCCAGCTGCGGATCCTGCGCTCTTCACGATTCCGCCGATGGCACCGAGGAAACCACCCCCGCCACCGCCCCCACCTCCGTCATCGTCGTCGCCGTCGCTGGGGGGAGTTGAAGGCCCTGGACGAGCTGTGATCGTTTGGCCTCCAGCCGACAATTGCTGTGTCATTGAGAGGCCAGCTGGAATGACAATCGTTTCACCGCCTATCACCACGCGGTCTGAGAAAAGCTGGGCTAGTGAGCCATCCGTCAGGAATACCTCGATCAGCGGCTCATTCGGATTTGGCAAGTGATACGGCACGCCAGCTATGACAGCTTCAAGATTGCTCATGGGTGGAACTTGTGCCATAGGTCCTGTAACCGGCACAGACGAAGATTGTACAGGTTTATCTGAGGGCTTTACGACGGAAGGACTCGCCATTGGAGTGGTGGTAAATACAATGACGCTGGGCGCTCCAGCGGAGATAGTTACGGTGGCCGTGACAACGATTGGACTGAGATTCTCTGGGCTTTTTGGGCTGGCGAGAGACGATGAGAGAGTTATTGAACTGCTGACCATCAAAGCTCCAGACTGAGATGACCTTGAGACGTCGCTAGCACTTTGAAATCCCATCGAACTCGACAAGGCCACCAACGAACTGGAAGAGAGCAACGAGGCAGACACGGTCGGTGTGATGGTTGAATTTCCAGTAGCCGTGAAGGACAACGATGCAATTGATGGTGTTATTACGGACGACGACTTTACTATGGTGGGACCAGATGATGACAGTGTAGCCGTGCTGTTCAAGACTGGGTCCAGGGAAGGAGATAGCGTGGATGCTGGGTTACTGCTATAGGATCGGGCGAGTGTAGCATTCCTTGAGGACGGAAACGGCGCGGGCGATGTGGAACTGGTTGAGCCAGATATATTAGGTGTCCTTGACAAGGAAGAAGACGCTACAGGCGTCGGTGATGTTCCCAACCAGTGATAGGTCTGGGTGGCAGCCGTTCCAAGTGCCGCGGTGCCACGAGGCGAAGAAGTGGCTATGCTAGGTAGCAACGAACTCTCTTCAGGAGAGTTGTCTTGTGACTGCGCGAATCGACGATGCTCTGAATGAGAAATGTGGTAAGCTAAGACTCTGTAGAATGTTTTCTGGTGTTAACTGACCTAGATGAGGGCTGCTGTACGGCAGGGAAGCTTTCGCACTGTCTATAATTAGTAAGAGAAGGAGCGATAAAGAGCGCGCAGTATGCATGTTCGCAGGGGTAACTCAATTAGTAATGAGGTGAAATGAGAGGTCGTATAGTAGACGAAGGAGTGCAAGAGGTCAGTGAATATATACCTTCAAAGGCTCGCCGCAACGATGACAACAGCCGTCACTTCATCAAGGTATGGACTGAGTCAGCTTCCGAAGAATCCTCACTTGAGACCCTCGCCGCCTCCTCGATCAGTTGATGCCCGACGAGCGACTCCACGCCGCTTCAGTGGTGGTTTCGCCGAATGCTGTGTTGAAAGGTTGATTCTTCACAGCTCAGGGGCGGAAATGCGGTCATACGACTTCTGTGTCGTCAGTCCAGTTGCGAGTTGACAGCTTCGAGGGCGTACGAAGAGGCGCTGCTGCGGCGCTCTCACTCTCGAGCGTAGTGTCGGCGTTTTGAAGTGAGACGGTGTCGTCAGTCAAGAGGGCCGTCGCCGCAATGGAGCATGAGATGAAGGAGGCGTGTAGGAATAAACGCAAGGTGCTGTCATCTTTTTGTTGACAAGTCAATGTCCGCCGTGCCGCAATGTACATGATACCATGCATGCAGTGCCAGCGCTTGGCGACATGTGTGTTGAGCTACACACACCCATCATTGTAAGAACACGCGGACGCTAAGAGACTTTATTATCGATGACAGGTAGGAAATTCTTGCATTTTGACCTTCATGAAGCTGTGTATCTGGACTTTGGTTGTGGAAGGAAGAGGATGAAGTGGGGCAAGCGGACGGGGACAATACACTTTAGGCAACTTTAGCCGAGCGCCTTTCCCAGTACAACTCCATGCGGAAGTGATGAAACCAACGCATACAAGACAGCTATTTTGCTGCCTCGCTATGATGTTCGCCTTCCTAGGTGATGGTAGAAATGCATGATACGACCAGTTCTTACATCGATCGTGAATCACAAGCAAGTACACTATAACTCATCTCGACATCAAGACGACAGGTTTCGTTTCATGTCATGCTAAACTAGGGCGCAGCAAACAGTGGGAATGAGATGCCAGCTATTGCATTGTGCTCTCTGCCGATCAAGCGGACAATCTCGACGCTGTGCCACCACATCCGGACCCAAGAGTGATCAAGTCGAAACACATCAACCCAGCAACCTCAAATCCGGTCTTTACAAACCCAACCTTGCGCCCACTCACAAACTCAACTTTAAACTACTACCAGTCCCTCAAGGCACCAAGCATGCATTCTACCATCACAGCGCACTCCACCAAACAGCCCAGCAACTCCACCAACCCCAACTTACCCCATCAACTTCCCGACTGCCATGCCCCTCCACTCCTCCTACGCCCTATCCATGTCCTTCTCCAACACCGCCGCATCTTTGTGTTCCGGGCGGCGCAGACCTGCCTTGAAGTCCCCGTCGTACGCGGCGATGGCGGCGCGGTAGTTGGGAACTACAGCGAAGGCGGGGCTGTTGGACAGCAGTGCGACCATAGAGGGCTGGAGGAGGGCGTGGCAGTGGGTGAGTTCGCGATCTTGGGTGGCGATGTTGTCGGTGGCTTGGGCGAGGGAGGTGGGGATGGCGAGGAGGTGGGTGATGATGTGGCGCATGAGGGCGGCGTTGTGGGGGTGGTTGGAGGGATTTGGTTGAAACACCGATGAAGTTGGGGAATCTTGGAAATTTGTGCGGTGAAATGACATGAGTTTCGAAATTAGCAGACTTTGTACCAGTTGGTTAGATCAAGCAGACAGACCGAGACGAAGAGTATATCACGCGAAACTTCCTGTCAGCCTGTCGACACCGAAAGCCCCGCCGTTTTCCATATTCGTTGTCGAAGTAGCTGTGAAAGAAAAGTACTCTCCGGGTAATTCATCGTGTACAAACACAAATTGTCCAATTAGGCTTCGGCGATTGTCAACGTATACCACTGCTAGATTAGGGTGGGACACCTTGCCAATACCCTCAATTCATGCCCATCGTGTTACCAATTCTGTCCCGTTTCCCGCTCCCACGTCCTGACAAGCAGCGAAGTCTTCAGCTCGGGAAAGTTTCCACGATAAGCCAAGGCAACCTGCCGCAACACCTTTTCGAGAAAGCCACGCTTTACGATATCTGGATGGGTTCTGTCCGCAAGAATTGAATTGACCTGCGCGTACAGCGTGTTGCCACACGGGCCAAATCTCAGTAGCTGAGAGTTGTTAGAACATGGCATATAGACTTCTGAGAGCGCGGCTTACTTTATCTATGGCACGTGTTCGGAGCGCTATGAAAATTTCATCTTTGACAGCGGCGGAATTGCTCTTGGCTATAGACGTTTGCGGATGACACAGGAGGTCAAGCACACATGTGGCTTGCTACATTCAAATATCAGCGGATGAACTGTTTACGCTCAAATGTAGACTTACTGGAATGATATTGACGAACATGAAAGGCTCGCTTAAGAGCTCGGGGAATGTAGATGGATGTGAGATTACCCAAGGGATAAGTTTCTGTTCCATGAGGTCCCTGACCTTCGTGGGAGTGTTCTGCGTGACAGAGCGGACATCTCGGCCAAGAAGCTTCGATTTTAGAAGGCCCTTGGTCATCACCATTGTAGAGCCGTTGAGGAGCTGTACACCAATACACTGGGCATTATTAGCGACTTGCATTGACAGAAGGAAGGCAGCACTCACATGAGCTGTCACTCTCTCATAGAGCTTCTTCATGATCGTTTCCACAACGTGGGATCGAGTCTTGAGCTCAAGCAAGTTGGTGCCCCACAGCAGATCGATAATAGGGGTGTCAGACGGTCTGGAATTCCCCTAAACGGCGTCAGCATGTTGACCAGATTGGGAATAATTCAAATCACCTGGTGATACATTGGAAGTCCCTGGCTACCTTCGGAACCTCTATTGCCAGCTCTTGATGAGCCTAATTCTCGCTCCTCAGTCGAGAGATGTCGGAAGGCGGCAGTGGTCGTTGCGACGCCGTCCTTCTCTGGCGCTTGTGACTCCTTTCGCGTCTCTGTTGTAAGGTGCGAGTCAGCATGAAATTCTTTCTTGATGCGTGTCTCATCACGAGCTGTTTTGCGCACCGCCTCAGGTTGCGCGCCACCTTGGGTTGCGTGGCCTGGCGTTTTGGTTGCAGCAGCTGTAATACGCCTTCGCATGTCGATCGGGGCTGGAGTTGCAGTCGATCTCTTCCTCTTGTCGGAAACTGCTTCAGGCTCGATGCGAACGAGCATTATTTCATCTCCCTCGTAAAGTTTCTGCAGGCTCTCCGCCCATTTGCGGAAGTCATTCTCCGGCATCTCAGCAAGCATAGTCTGCATTTGCAGTCTAACTTCCTTCCGCGTCGCATTCGTATTTAACATGCCCCTTGCGATCGGCAATGCGTGGTAGGCGAACAGATCGCTAGTCCTCTTGAAGACTTCGGGCACAGCATCCATTGAGAACGTGTCCAGATCAATGTCCCAGCGCCACGAGGTCGAAATCTTCTTGTTGTCTTTGTTAACAACTCGAGACCAAGCTGCCTGGCTAGATTCGGGAACTTGTGCTGGGGGGTCGATATCCATATCTGAGCCTTCCTCATCGCGTGGCTTACTGCGCTCTTTGGCCGCTGGGCGGTGTTTATGCTTCTTTATCGGGGGAGGGCTGGGCTCTACATCCGAGAAATGGTCGGCATCATCCTCGACCTCATTATCAGCGATGCTCTGCTGCGCATCTAGGCTGGCCTTGACCACGTTGCGCAAATCGTCCCCGAGCTGCGAATGCATTTCAGCGCTGGCTTCGATGACTGACCGCACTCCCGCCCCGACTTTGGCTGGTGTGTCAAGATACGCCGCTAGCATACAGGCCACGCGCTGAATCATTTCGCTGCGGAAGACCTCCGTCATCTTCGCAATGTTCTCGGCTGGAGCATTTTCCTCCTGCATGTGCTGCTTGAGGACATCGATGCCGAGCTCTTCCAGAACACCGGACGGGAAGCAGATCTTGACGAGGCCTTGGACTGCTTTCCTGAACACTTCGTTGTCGAGGTCTTTGGTGCTTGAAATGACTTTGACTCGGAAGACCCAGTCATCGTTGGTAGGCAGGGGAGTCGAGTTACGCGTCGGCGTTGGAATTAAGTGCCGGTCGCGAGACGAGGCAACGTTCTCGGTCTGCACCGAGGAGGTTCGCGATACTTGGCGCGCGCATTTCGTGGGACCAGAGCGCGCGGGCGACTTAGAGCGCTGTCCAAGGTTAGCAGGCGCCTTGTTCGGTCCATGCTCACGTACGCGACGTTTCTTGCTACTACCTCCGGCCATCTTGTTCAGTGCGCCGAGAAGCGAGATTATCCAAGAAAGGGTCAAGAGGTGCTGAGTACAAGGCGTTGCAGGTCAAATGTAGCTGAAGAGGTTGTGGGCAGAGTCTTTGGAGAAGCGACAGCGCGTGGTGAAAGTGAAGCCGCCGGTGAGCCAAGCTTAGGGAAAGCGCGCACCAAGAGGAAGTGAGATGGGACGAGAGAGGAAAGATCAGACCACGCAGAGGCGAGTGAAAGCCTTTCTCACCAGGTCAGAGAACATTGTACTCGTTGTTCGACAAGTTGCTGTTCTCATCGTCCGGTACAGCAACTCGCTGCAGACTCCGAGACAATGTATTATCTTTTCTTGACATCTTGGACTAAGCGAGCCACCGCACTGTTGTGTCTCGAACTGATCAGCCAATCCATGTTGGCCGCGCTGCCCCAAGAAAGTGTGAAAGAGCAGGAAGAGAGGACGCTGGAACTGTATCAAACCCCACCGGCAGCGACCTTCAGATGAGGGCGAACATCTACTTTCCTTTCATCCATACTGCATCTTGCATGCATCCGCCGTTGCCTGCTGGCATTTCAATGCGAAAAACGATTTGAACACAAGAAACGCGCTGTCACGTGCTGAGAAAGGGTTGGGCTTCGCAAGTGGACATGCCATGTGGGCTTGTCACGGCGATGAAGCAACAAGGACATGATCTGTTCGGAAGCTGACGTACAATGACGGCGTGCTGAGACATGTGTCAGTGAAGCATGGACGACGTTCACGTTCACGCTCATATCGAGGTGGTGTGGGAGGTTTGCCAAGCCGCGGCGGCGGGCGGTGAGGGCAGATCCCTGCAGAGCATCCTCATAGCGGGCTCCACTTCGAAAGTTTCTCGACATCATCCAGCACCTCGCTCGTCACCCAGCACAGCATGCCCTTGGGCCTCCAATTGATTGTTGTCGCGATAGATCCCGAGAAATGGCGACACCCGGCAGGCGCATGCGATTAACCGTCGAGGTCCTTCCACTCACCGAAGCGAACGCCCATGGCCCGTACCGATCAGAAGCGATCGCGGCTTTCAAGGGAAGGAAATTCGCGCTCCCAGTGCAGTTGGAGGACACCTTCGAGCGAGTCTGGAGCCAGATAGAGCTGCGGTACAAGACGAACTACCTCGATGCCCTGCAAGCGGCGTAAGTCGGGCCAACAGCATACGAACCCAGCGGACTGCCGCTGACCCAATACAGCAACTTCACCATCCACAAGCTTCAAGATGCGTACGATTGCGATCTCGACCTCGGTGACACGGTCAGCTCCATCTTCGAGGGCGAGACAGACCCCACTAGGCGCATGATCAAGGTCGTGCCTGCCTTCATAAACCGCGACTTCTCAGTCCCCGCCACGTCGAATTTGCGGCCAGTCTACGCGCAGAAACGCGTCCGTGAGCTCAATGGCGAACTGTCGAATAAAAGGCGGCGGATAGAGCAGCTCGGGGACGTTCAAGAGGAGGTGGACCCCACGCGAGACCAGCCCGTACCCTCGACCGAATCTGAGCGCAGCCGTGAAGGTAGCCTTGACGACCGTTCAGTGAACGGCAGACAAGCTGGAAGCCGCGTAAGGAGATCGCACACAGGAGGGTCGCTGGTATTCGTCAACAATTCTCAGACAGGACAAGTCGAGTTTGGCACCAGCGTCAAGGAAGAGTCCCCGGAGCTTGGTCTTCCGCCACCAGCACCAAAAGTGACGGAATTGGCGAGCAATAATGGCGAGCCCAATCGTCGCAAAACCAGGTCGCGTACACGTACACCCCGTGCTCGAGTACAGCAGGAGTTTGAAGTGAACCGAGCCGACGAAGTGCCTGAAACGGATGACGCTGCTACGGAGGATCCACATGTACAAGCTGAGGAGCACCAGTTGGACCCGCAGGAAGTCGCTATTCGCCGATCGCCGCAGTCAACACCAGCACAACCTCAACAGTCTCCGCCGCCCGCGGCAACCAAGCGGCGAGACGTCTACGACGTGCCAAGCTCCCCCGAGTTTCTCAGAAATCAAAAGGCGACGGGGAAGAAGACGTACAGCCGCTCTCCACGTACTGTTACCACCATCCAAAAAGAAGTCGATTTGTTGAACAAGTCCCGACGTCTCTCAGCTCACGCTCGAGTGAATGGTAGCACACAGAAGCCGACTCCAACCTCGGTCTCAAAAAAGGCCCGTGCTTTCCGCAATACCACAGTCGATGACATCGAGTCTACGCCACAGGAAGAGCTCGCATCCGTGACACGCCGCGAGACTCGGGCCGAGAGTATTCCTCAAAGTAGTGACCTGACGTCAATGTTCCTAGACAATGCAGGCCAAGCTATACAGTTCGGAAACCAGACCCCTGCGAAGGGAGTGACATCCAAGTCAGCCAAACCGGGCAGCCTCAAGAAACCTTCGAGGACGGCGCTGCCCGCGACACCAGCCAGCACGAAGGGGCGTGTCCAGTTTGGCGATGCGGACCTTACGGTCAATGCCAAACACACACGAAACGGGTCAGAGTCGAAAAGTAGTGCAATATCAATAACGAACTCAGTGGGGTCAGCGAGCAAGAAGTTGGACCCGGACATCCAGGCCAGGCTCGACCGAGTGCGACAGATCCGAATGCAAAGAAGAAACTCGCCTAAAGTTGTCGTAAGGCGAAATTCTGTGCAGTCTCAGTCGGCCGGAGAAAGTCCAGTGGCGAACGGGAGAGCTACTGATATCCAGTCAGTGGTGCAATCTCCGCAGGCAGCTGCAATAAGCGACACGGCTGGCGATACGATAACTGACAAACCCCACGATGATCGACATATTGCGGTGCAGCCTGCCCCATTACGAACGCCGCTGAAGAGCCCCATTCCCCTTCCAGAGAATGTACGCCGGCTTACGCCGAATGCCAACGTTTCTTCCGAGAAACCGAAATCCACCCAGGATGTGGAGGTCTTCAAGAAGCCTATTCCTCCTCAACGATCTACGCGCAGCGTAGAACTGACTAATGGGCTGCGTCACAAGGAACGCGATTCAGTCTCCTCAGATCGGCGTAGCACGCCTCTTCGCAGTGAGATACCTCTGGCAAATAACACCAAACAGCCTGCATCTCAATCCAAGGATGGCTCACTGAGACGGCTGTCAGGCTCCAGCGAGACGAGGCGGGTATCTATTCAGACCGAGATTCCTCTGCCACAGAACGTGAGGCATATGAGCAATAGTAGCAGCGCGGAAAATGCTGTCAAGACAAATGGCGTCACCAAAAGCGGTGCCACACCGTCGCTTGCGCCTCTGACCACACAGCCCAAGAAACGTGGTCGTCCACCGAAGAACGCAGGCACACAATCTGCTCTGAATACGGAAGCGACACCAGGAACTGAATCCACTAAGTCAAAGTCACCGGCCGAGCCACTGCCACCGCAAGCGTCGACAGATGAGAAGGTCGAGGACGTTGCTATAGTGATAAGCAGTAGCGAGTCATCAGATGATTCCGAGGATGAGCCAGATGTTACGCCACAGAGCGCGCAGACGACCGATCAGAGTGCCGCGGAGCTAAGTCATCAAGACCAAGCCGAAGGAACTCGCATCGAGAATACTCTGACCGTCCAACAAAACGCAACTGAAATAGATCCAGCTGCCCATCATGCCGAAATTGATGCACAACATGCACCTGAAGTCAGCGATGTATCAATTGAAAAGGAAGACAACGGCAGCGCGACGCCTTGGACAGCAGAGTCGTGGGGTTTTGAAGGGCTCAATCAGTCAACTGACGCGACCGAGACCGCTACTCGAGACAATGACGTCGAGTCAAGAGTGGCTGCAGCTGTAGATGCTGTTTCTGAAGAGGCGGTAGATTCTGACACAGAGGCAGCTGGTGACATGGACGTCAACTCGAAGTCGAGGTCCGCAAGTGCTGCTGTCTCCACTCGATCATCGCCTGCCGTTACTCGCCGCCCAGCACGGTTCCTAAGCCATTCGCCAACGCCAGAAGTGTCTGCTAGTGAATCTGAGTCGGAAGAAACGTCGGCTACACCTTCGAAAGCTGCATCGCCCCACCCCAACGACGACAAAGAAGGAAACAATAGTGACGGCGACTCCACCTCTGATTCCGACGAGACCTCCACCTCTATCGAGGACGAAGATACAGAGATGCCTGACGCCGCACCAAACGCAACCGCGGACTCGGCTCCAAATGCCTTGCCATCCTCACCACCCCGTCTCAACAACGCACCCGCCTCGACGCCTCTCGTCCCCGAAACCAGTCAACCCAACCCCTCTCAACCCATACACCAAACCCCCATTCCCCTCCCACCCAACCTAGGCTCCTCGCAACCCGTCTCCGGACAAACCGCCGCTCGTCGTCCCGGTGCTCGATACGCCGGCTTCCGCACGCTTAGGGAGCAACTAGCGGACGCAAAGACGACGCCTACTGCGAGTCAGAAGAAAGTGTATGATCCGCGCATGCTGAGCTTGAGTAAACTGGCGGCGAAGGGCAAGGGCAAGCCGATGATGGGTGTGGGGCTGGACGATGAGGAGAGTAGTGAGGAGAGTAGCAGCAGTAGCAGCGATAGCGATTGAGCTTACTTGGTGAGCAGAGCAGGGAGTACGCGCGATGGGACGAAGCATGCTGCGCTCAGTCCATGAGCGAAGAGTGGTTCGGATCTGGGACTGGCGTTTGGTTCATGTATATTCCCGCACAGGGTTAGCGACAACGCTTCCTGGCTTTGGCGCCAAATTTAGGCTGACGCAACGCCGATGGACATTGTCGTTTTCTGATAGCACTTTGGTGCGGTTTTCGCGTATGTAATGTACATGGACAAGTTTGCTTAATTAATTAATGATAACCTAACATCAACGTGAAAGCCCATCCGGGTATACTTATTTACATTCGAGTACAACAGTCTTAAAGTGTCAGAGAATATAAGTTTGAATTACGAAGGCTATGTTAGTAGAACTACTAGCGTCTAGAAAGAGGTATTAACTATACAAGAATAAAAGGAGCATTAACATGGATAGGATATATCTTACTCAGAGTTACGGAGAAGAGATAAGGTGTAGTCACAACTGGCACTCGCCTTTTAATTATCTACCGCACTTGGTCTTTGACGAGACGAGTCGTGAAGTATAGGCTTGTTTGAACATTCCCTATTATTTTCATAATTTCGTTCTACAAAACCAGCAGGGGGAAGCGAGGCGTTGAAATTGAAGTAAAGGATTTGAGATGACAAACAACGCAGAAGAAATCGCGGCCAGGTTAGTCGACGCTTCCCTTCTCTTTGTCGTGGACGAGGCCAATGGCATCGCATCGTGTTTTCAACTAATGGTATGCGACGAGTCAGCAAGCGAGACTAATGGCCTCTTCAATGCAACGTGAAGACCAGTCCGTAGCTATCTTGCGCTACATGTCTAGCTGTGCAGCTTGCGCCGTAGTGTTGTGCCATTACCGTAGCAGACATAGTAATGCGCACTACTAACTTCGCGGGTGGACATAAATGGTTGAATCTCCATATACCGAAGAAGAAGCTTGGCTAGGGGACGCATGCAAGCGAGGTCAATTCATTTCATTTCAAAGATATGTGAGTTTGGAGATGTGGCAAGGTGGGATGAAGTTGTGTAACGCTTGACGAAGTTGCATGGGGTGTACTTTCCGATGACGATCGTGTCGCTGCATACGGGCAAGACAGGCAATACATTGGACCGGGACGTTTCTTGTTTGCATAGTCTCTTGCCCCAGCCTTTTGGACTAATGTGTAAAACAGGTAAGCATTACAAAGTCCGGTGGCTGACCTGTTCACAAGCCCCTGCCCAGACAGACGCAATCGCAAGTCACATCACACACACATCTCCAGCGCACATGCGTGAAGTATAAATTCATCCATTTGTCAATCGCTATATCCAAAACGAAGTATCCAAGAATCATTCCCATCGTACAGCATTTCCAACCTCATATTCCCACCAAAAAAGGTAGCTTGCTACAAACAAAAAATTGAGCCAAGCCCAAGGTATCTTAGCGATAGAATCAAGCACAAAGCCAAAGATCAGACCAAAACCAAAGGTGCCTGCAGCGGATGCAGGCGGGTATGCGAAGAGATGATAGCGCTCCATCCAATCTGAAGAAGAGGAAAGAAACTCAACGCCGGCTATTCAAAGGTCCATGTACAGCAGGTAGCCCAGAAGTCCAGTCCTGGCAGCCTGGTATTAGAGTTCAAAAATTATAAGAAATAGCAGATATGTCGTGACATGCCGTCTAGGAACGCTCGCTGTGCCTAGTCGAACGCAGTCTCTTCGCGCACCATCAACGGGTTCTGGCGTGGTTCGCCACGCAAATTCGAGTTGCTGGAGCCGTTGCGCTGCTGACCCATGTTCATGAGGAGCATGCCGCTTTCGCGTCGTCGCTGACGCTGTTCTTTGGCTGTTCCCGTGTTCACGGCGCCATTTAGACTGCCGTAGCCTTCGCCGCCTTGGTAGGCCTGCTCGTACGATGGCGCATCGTAGCTCGGGCGAATGGGAATGAACCCAGCGTCGTAACCTTGCTGCTGTTGAGGTGGCTGAGGTGGTGGGTAAGACGGAGCTGCGAGCGATTGATATTGCTGGGGTTGACGATCGTACGGGTGCTGGAAGGAGGTCTGATTGTATGCAGGAGTAGGGAGATCAGAGAACATCTGACGTCGAGGCGACCTGATGGCATCATCGCTCAATTGTGATGCATTGCTCCGAATCTCATGAATGGGTGAGCTGGCTTCATCAAGAGCTGCGCCAAAGATGTCCGCAAAGTCAGTCAAGAAGAATGAGATGAGCGGGGCAGGTATGTTGAGCGTCGGAGCGAAGACGATGCCAACGTTCCTCACGGTCATCTTGTTGAGAGCCGCATTGTCCACGATCTCGATCAAGAACGACGAGAGGTGGCGCAGTAGCTCGAAGTTGGCCTGTGGCAGCTTGTGCACAAGCACATTGAATGATTGGATCTTCTTATGACGCTCGTCCATATCTGTATATTGTCAGATAATGAATCAATGTAGTTGAGGAAGGAACTTACCGAGAACCTTGAGGAAGTCGAGATGCAGCTCTCGTGTAAGCACTGAGGCCGGTAACTCGCGCAGGTACAGCTTCAGAAGTGAGGCGACAGCATGAACATCATAGTACTGGCCGTCCAGAAGCTTGATGTCACCTTCGATGTTGAAGCGCTCGCGCAGGCCTTTGATGACAATGTTAGACCCACTGAGCCTAAAGATGCCCTCTTCGTTCACCGCCTTCTTGTCTGTCAAGTACTCCAAGCATCGGTAGACAACTGCGGGCAAGGGCACGGAAACACCAACGGGCTGGGTGTACTCAACGGCCTCCTGGAGAGGAATGCCAAAGATGCTGCGATTAGATGGCAGCGATCGTTGTTCGACTGGAGCCTGCAGCGGGTTGGTGACTTGCACAGGCGCAAGATCTGAAGATCCACCGCGGCCTCTGAAGCCGAAGATGCTGCGTTTCTTGTCCTTGACTGCGGTTTGGCCGACGGTTAGCTTATTGCCCCAATGTGAGGCGTCTTGAATCGGAGCACCATTGCTTGGGCCAGAGATGGCGGGATAATGGCCTGAGCTGTCTTGAGAGAATGACGAGTTCTTGGGTGAGCCTCGTGAAGGTTTGCTGCCGATGGCTTCACGGGGATTTGGACCACGCACGGGAGCTTCTGCCGCGACTGTGTCGTCATAGCTAAGGCTTTGTAGGCGGTCTTGGTTCTCCAGATCGGGGCTGTCCTTCCGTAGCGAGCGTGCAGAATCTTGACTGGGTTGTGACTTCTGCAGTCGTGCCACATTGGGCACTTGGATCTCGACTGGCGATGACTCATCGGGCATGTCGACGTGCTGCAGAAGTGCATCCACCCAGGCGTCCCGCTCCTCGTCGTTCTCGGCACAAAGCACGTGACGTACCAAGCTTGAAGAGTCTTTGCGCTTTGGCTCAAGAATCAAGAAAGCATGTCGGTACTGATTGTCTTCGGTCTCGTCTCGACGCTGTGGCGATGCATTCGACTGTTGCTGGGACTGCTTGCCAATCTGTGCACTCTGTAGCTTGATGGTGCCAAGATGAGCACCGCCTTCCACCTCATAGTACCTGAACTCAGGGCCATCCAGTACGAAGAAGCGTGCTTTCCAGCCTCCAAAGTTCTTCCCACGTTTGGTGAGATAGCCTTCCTTTCGGTGTCGAGTCTTAGGAGCTGCCTCTACAGCTGCAAGTGTAGGCTGTGGATTTAGTCTGTCGCCGTCTTGCGCACCAATGACATCAGCGGAGATGTATTCACACACGATCATAGCAGCATTTTCGTTCATTGGCGTTTCCAGAATCATGTCGAAGTAATGGTTCAATGCGACTCGACGAGCATCAATCTTGGCTGGGGCATGTCCACTGAACAGTGCACGATCGGGTAGCCTTCCTTGGAAGTCGCATAAGGATTTCAACTGGGAGTCGAGGGCAGGCAGAGTCGCAATAGTCTTTTCCACGCGCCACAGCTGCTTGTTGTCCGAGCGAGCATAGATGGCGAGGATGAAGACGGGGTCTTCTTCTTGTGGCCTGGGAGCAAGGAAGCTGAGGCGCGATGGTCGGAGACGCGATGAGAACACCTTGACTTCAATGGATGGCAGCGCATTTGGAGGGAGGAGAAGGCCCGGATACTGGTCCGAAACAAGACCTCGATAAACGTGCTCAGCATCTGGCGTTTCGTTCAGAGTGGGACTGCTTGAGTTGGAGTCTGGACTGGGCTGCGCATTGGGCACCGTCAGAAGAGACGAGGCATTTGCGTTGTTCGGCGGGGCCATCTTGTCGGCCTGGGGTGCTGGAGGAGACTGATATGATTGCGGCGTGTTTGGCGGGTGTGGGACTAGCTGTTGCAGCGTCCGCGTAGCCGGGTGGCCCATTACACTAGGCGACATGGGTGGAGATGCAATGGATTGCTTGGGCGGCCTTGGCGCGGGCATGCCCATGGGCCTGTCTCCCGGTCGAGGGCTGAGTGGAAGTCCGGGGCTCATGAGCGGGGAAGTGATGGATCCGACGCTCCTGTTGGCCATCATGGAGCTGTCTGAATTTGTAGGGCTGAGCATCGCGTTGAGTGAGCTTGCCGGTGGATGTCGAGGCGAAAGTGGGAGACCAGCCGCGAGCGGGTTGAACTGGCGGGGAGAGAGCGGCGGTGCCGCGACTTGAGTCGGTACTGGCTCTGGCGCGTCCGAGGTCGCCGACGCGGGTTTGCTCTTGCTTTCACTGTTCTTCTTTTTCGACTTGCTCCTCGCTTGCTCTTCCTTCACGGCCATGGCTTCACGGACCCGGTCGTCGTCCTCGCGCGTCTTTCTCCGTCCTCGCTCCTGGAGAATTGGGATCTCGTCTACTTCAAGCGTATCGTCGTAGTCTGAGTCGTCGACGTCGTCACGCGTGGCTTGGTGCAGATGCGCGCTCGTTTGGACAGGCTTCGACAGATTGAGGGGAGCAGGCGGGGCCTTTCGAACGGGCTGTGTGGTCTTGCGAGGAGGCGAATCGAAGCCATTGCCGCCAATCACTGGCGTTGCCTGGGTCACTGATAGTTCCGGAGCTTGAAGCTGTGCATCTGGCTGGTGATGTGCCGTCGGTCGTGGCGGGGTTTCCGCCTGTGAAGGCTGTGCGGGCTGTGTGGTAGGAATGTTATTCTGTATGACAGTATCGAGACCAAGTCCCTTGCCGCCAAAGCTCAGCGGCTGGACCGAGTAGTCGGTGGGCGAGTTGACGCTCGACGCAGGGTTCGACGCAGTGTGAGGCTCCGAGTGGGACGGCGAGTGCGCCAGCTGTGAGTCTGGGACCAGATGCGGCGCTGGGTGTTGCTGTGTCAGCGGCGACACCTTGTGCTCGGCCGCTCTGGTGTCAACGCTCTTGGCGGGTTCGTCTTGTCTCTCGCTGAGGGCTGGCGACTGGCTGTTCTCGCGTTCCACGACAGAGCTGGCCGTGTCAGAGCGCTGTAGTGCGCCGGGCACTGGTGGCACCTGCTCGTTGACCTCCCTCAACTTCCTGCGGTAGCGGTCCTTGTCCTTCAGTGACCGCTCGAGGTCCTTTTGCAGGCCAATGACCATGGACCGCTGCTTCTCGACGAGCCGCCAGAGCTGCGCATTGTGGGTTGCCGTGCTCTGCTTCTCTCTCCACAGCGCGAGCATGGCCGCTTCGGGCGAGCCTGCGGCTGCTATCAGGGCGGCCATGTCAGGCGGGTTGGCGAGGCTCGTGTCCTGCGAGGGCCGGTACCCGTGGCCGGCCGGCAGCTTCTGCGAGGCGCCAGACGACATGGAGGAGGCTGCCGAGTCGATCGAGGGGTTGCGGACGGGCTGTGTCGGTCTCGTCTCTGGGCGGTTTGGTCGTGAGGGCGGGGGCATGGCAGGCGAGGCCGGAGGAGAGACGCCCGCCGATGTCAGCGAGAGAGCGGCGGCGGCGGGCAGCTGGGCATGCGCAGACGGGCGGTGCTCGAGGGGTCTGGCGGTATTATGATTATGGCTCGGTGCTGTGGGCGGATGCGCGGGCTGGCTGGGGCTGGCGAGGGCTGCGTGGTGCTCCTCCTCCGCGAGCAGAGCGTCGAGCTTCTCGCGTGGTGAGCGTGGTCCGTCGTGATAGGGCAGGGCGTGGGCTGCGGCTCTGCCCGTCGTGGCCGCTGGGAGCAGCGGACTGGGTGCCGGCTTGCGACGTCCTGCGTGTGGTGGTCCTGGGCCAGCCGCGGGTCCTCGCCGGTGCTGCTCGTCGCTGGTGGCCGGCACGAGGTGCGAGCGCGTCGAGTCGCGAAGCTCCCGGATGCTCTCCGCGAGAGGCGGCGGCGGCGGGTGGAGGGGGCTGCGGTCGTGGTGGTGTTGCGCGAGGGCAGCGGTGGGAGAGTGCTGAGCGCTGCTGTGCTGGAGCATTGCTGCGTCGGCCCTCGCACTCATGCTGGCTCAAACGAGACTAGCTGGTGGCTCGCTGCCAGGATGGGCCCGCCCGAGTGCCACAGTATGCGGTCAACGGTGGGGATCAGCTGCGTTTCGCGACCTCTTGCGTCTCTGGATGAATTGAGCGCTCAAGCCGAGTCCAGCAGTCTCGTCCGCGCTTGGCCGCCGCGAGAACACGCCCTCACCAGCAGCGACGCGCAAAATGGAGAATTGCAGCACGGCGGTCATGTGCGAGCCAGGGCGCTATCATTCGCCGCTGTACGCGCCCAGCCATTGGGTGCTGCATGGACAGCGGCGGGCTAGCATGGTGATTGTTTAATTCAACGCCCTCCATTCCACGCCAGGCCAGGCTAGTCGTCTGTTCCTGCATCCACCGTCGAGCCGAGCGCTTTGTCCCCATGATCGTCTCCGAAATGCCGCACACAGAGGCCCCAGACGATGAAACCGTGTGGGTGCATGTCTCGTTGCGGCGGGCGCCAATTGCCCTCCTGCTGCACCTCATTGGCGAGCACCTGTGGCTTGCTAGCCGTCATCACCGACTGCTTCCACCCAGCGACGGGCTCATGCATACGAGTCCGCGTGGTGTGTCGCTGCTGGTGCCCGCCGACGCCATGGCCGCTCTGCTTCTCGTCTTTAGGCCTCTGACTGGCCGAGCAGTGCTTCTTCGACACGCGAGAATGTGTGAGGGTGTATTGCCGTAATCTCACCACTCGGAAGGCGCCCACAGCCAACATCTCATGGCGTACCTTTGGTGCGTTTTCGTGCAGCCAATTGGCTCGGGAGGGACTCTGCAGTGCACTCCTTGGACGGGCGATTCATGGCGATATCAAGAGCGAAGCTTTCTGTGCGCCCGAAACGAGAAGGGACACCGCTGTAATCTGATGCACTGTGATTCGATGCCCCAGCCCGCCTAGCCTTGAGCCCATCTCGCAGCACCGAACGCGAGACCTGTGCGGCGGCCAGGTGGTCTGGTGTAACGAGCCCAGATGCTTGCTACAACTCAGACCGGCTGAAGTGCCATGGCAATCTGCAAACATCTTGTGCCTCTGCAGCGCGCAATCGTATGACTTTTACCCCAGAGCGACCTGGATTGCTTTGAAACTCTTCCATCCTCCGTGAATGCGGGATGCAGGGAGCCGCCGACGACTCCACACGAGACTAGCCTCTAATGGTTGTCGGCATGCTCGCGAGCTGCACTTCGCTACACGGCAAGGCCAGATCGTATCTTCACGGACGTGACTTTTCGCTCTGCATCAGAGGAGATGAGGTATCTACAAAACGAGAAACATCCTCTTTTCTTTGGTGCATGTGCTACCCAGGCACTTCAGAGTGGAGATGTCGTACTACATCCACCAAACTCATCCCTCGTCGAAAATGTCGGGTGTGAAGGTCTCGCAGGGTCCAGCGCCCACATGCAGGGGCAACCTGAGGCAGATGCGAGCAAGCAGCATATCGTCTCTACATTCGGGACCATTGTTTCCGGAGGAGTTGCGTCAACTTCGACCGGTCTAAATATACCTCCGCAAGGGAAATATCCGAGATTCAAGGACACGGATTTGCAATCCATCATTTGATATTCCGCCGTTTCGCACTTTTTGAAATTATGTTGACGCTTGAGCTCAGATGTTCGAGCGGATGTTTATCCTGATGTATTTCAGACACTGGTGGTCGATCTTGATGTTTATCCTATCTTGCGAAATTTGGAGAACTGGGTTCATGATACGTCAATGGTGAATAGGAGTTATCTTTGCTCGGACATTACTAGGATGTTGCCAGAGGAAATCACAATAATGTGAAAATTGTCATGTACTCGTACATATCACTGTCGCCACTGTCAGAGTGCAAAATATTCTATTACTACTCGTCTCTTGCATCAAAAGCATTCCATCCTTCAAAGCAACGACCAGGATGGGGCCTTTGGGGCCAAATCTCAGTTATTGGGTGCTCTCAAGACACTTCCCTTGAGAGACGTGGAACACGTAAAGCACGTCAATGGTAGCTTAGTGCTAGCCGCAGGACTCAACCATTGCATCTTTGCAATGACACCGTTCGTAATTGAGCATCCATTTTCCTCATAGTTGAATTGAGTCCTGGTCGTAACGCCGTATCATGCATTCCCGTCGTTGCTGTACAGTATGATACACCACAGTCCACTCAACAGCCCTACAATTGTACTCTTCCCTGCCCACCTCGTTCGATCTTGTTCAATCGTCGTGCAGTTGTAATCTACCAATGTCAGTCTGATCTCAAACCACTCGGTCCGGCGCTCAACTCCACATACCTGTGTCCTCGTCCTCTGTCCCCTCACGGGCAGACCCATAGCATGCCGTCGTCCCCTATACGTGCCCATATCCTTCAGCCGCCGTATGTTATCCTGCACTTCTCTCCGCAGGTCGTTTTCGATCTTCATATTTGACAACTCGGCAGTAAGATCCAGGACGGTCGCACCCTTCAAACTGCCGACTTTCGCCCACGGATGGATATGGAACTTGGCCATGATGCCTTGTGAGACTTTTGGGCCGATGCCGAAGAAGGACTCGAGGGAGCGCTGGGGTTGGTTAGGTTTGCGACATGGAGTGCGGTAGAGAGCGAACCTTGACGAGCGTCGCCTCGGTGAAGTTGAAGCCGTTGAGAAACACCTAATACAATCAGCACTAGCTCTACAAGCTCAATTACATACGTACCATGGTGCAGCAACCCCAGGCACGCAATCACAAAAGTTGAAGTTACCGCCTCGCCGGTCTGCAACACCGCTGCGGAAGTCGCGAAACTCCCGGTTGTTTTTCCGGTCCTAGTGCGACCCCAGCTTCCCAAGCTTCAGAACACCACGTTTCATCACAGCAACAGAACAACCCCGCCACAGGGCCCCTTTAACCACACCATAACCCCCAATCGATCGAGTCGAGCATCACGACCGCGCATCATGGCTTCTATTCAGAGATTCGTCATCTCGTTCCTGCTGATCTTATCGGTCGCTTTTGTCTTCTTTGCACAGGCCTCGGAGGCGAGCAAGGGACCGAAGATTACGCACAAGGTTGGTACAATGCGCAGGTGGACAGGAGCGTGTATTCACATATTGTATAGGTCTACTTCGATATCACCCATGGCGATGAGGAGCTTGGTCGTGTTACCATTGGTCTCTATGGCAAGACCGTTCCCAAGACTGCGGAGAACTTCCGGTATGCCCTCCAGAACTTTCACCGGGAATCGATGGCAAGCTGATATGCTATAGTGCTCTAGCTACTGGCGAGAAGGGCTTCGGCTACGAGGGCTCTACCTTCCACCGCGTCATCAAGCAGTTCATGATCCAGGGCGGTACGTTCATGGCATGCAGAGGGTCGCATGCACTGCTGATTTGATGTTCCAGGGGATTTCACCAACCATGACGGCACGGGTGGAAAGTCTATCTATGGACAAAAGTTCCCTGATGAGAACTTCAAACTCAAGCACACTCGCAAGGGTCTCCTCTCCATGGCAAACAGTGGTTCCGATACGAACGGTCAGTCTTCAAGGAATGCAATGGCGTACAGCGTAGACTAATTCGGTTTCTTCAGGCTCCCAATTCTTCATCACCACTGTCGTCACCAGCTGGCTCGACGGCCGCCACGTCGTGTTCGGTGAGGTCCTGGAGGGATACGAGATTGTGGAGAAGATCGAGAATCTGCCCAAGGGCGCGGGCGACAAGCCGGTCAAGCCGGTCAAGATCGCCAAGAGCGGCGAGCTCGAGGTCCCCGAGGAAGGTATACACGCTGAACTCTAAGCCCGTGCTGTACCACGCTGGCTGCGCAAGGTTGGAGAGCTGCTGATAGTTCCTTTCTTTCAAGATTTGTACGGTGTTGCGGAGCCTGTCGATCCAGATGACAATCTCGACGTCACTGTTCAGAAGTCAAAGGCGAGCGACGCCGTGGACGTCGCAAAGCCTCCTGTCGCGAAGGAGGACACGGAGAAGTCAAAGACCAAGACTCCAGTTCTTGCAAGCACAGAGGAGGGCCTGTCCGTTGCTCAGAAGCTTTTCTTCGTTGGCGCCATCGTTGCACTATGCGCTCTTTTTCTTCGCTCGCGTGGAGGTAAAAGCAGCGTTGGCCAGGACCGATACAAGGATAAAAGCTTTGCTTAGATTACGAGGAATGGATCACGAATACAAGGTACTGAAGCAATGCGTTTGAGGATATTGTGCTTCCTTTCTGGCTTGACGAGCATCATCATAAGAGGACTGATAGGCACCTCTTTGCCTTTACGCCGGATTCTCGAATGCCACCTGCTGATGTGGTACAAGTGCCGCGATGTCTGGTTTTGCAGCACGCGTGCGGTGGTGCATCGTCATCAGCATGGTAGCGCCACCAGCAGATGCAGTAATTCGTGCGCGCTGGCTGCGGCTTTAAGCCAAGAACCCAAGATGCTAAGGCCCTAATACAGAGGCTTGATTATCCTCAGCATAGTTTGCAATTGCTACAAAACAGAGATAAAGGTATCTGAGTTTATTTAGGATACTGCAACAGGACGCAGTAAGGTAGAGGCCTTAGTCGGATCGCGCACGAATTATTGCTGCACCTGGTGGCGCAGGTCCGGTTCGCTTGTGGACCCTTTGAGGATTGATAGCGTCCAGCATGAAGTGACACCCGCCCCTTATCTGCAGACACTGGAGTCATCACACAGCGTCGCCTGCACGGAAAGCACCAGAAGATGACGGGCCAGTCGCCTGCTGTGCAGCGAGCCGACATGGCGTGCGTTCACCGCCCATGTTCACCGACTCGCCACCCAAGTAAAAGACGTCGGCGGGCCTAGCCCCAATCGGGCGCTAGCGTCTCAGCACCAGCTTTTTGCACGGGCAATTTCTTTAACTGCTGTCCCTCCTTCCTCCAACACCCTCCCCATCAACCTCGTACCTAGTGTGTCTTTGCACAAAACAAACAGCACAGTATCTGTGAAGTCCACTCTTTCTTGGTCTTCACTCTCATTTCTCTTCGTTTCCCAGGACAGAGGCGTTTGCTCCTTTCCTGTCACGACGAGTCTCAGGCGCGTTTCTGCCTGCTCTTCAAGTTTCGTCACATAGACCTGCCTTCTTTCGCCTGTCGCTCACCGCCGAGCCAGTCGAGACGACGCTATCTTCGACACTTCACCAACAACCTTTACAACTCCCTTCTCAGCCTTCTCCGCACGTCAATACCGACAATATGGCTGAACAACTCGACATGGGTCGTCTCAACCTGAACGACTCCCAGCACGCACCGAACGGCTTCAACGGCGAGCGTTCGGCGTATATCCCTCCCCACCTCCGCGGCCGCCCAGGCGGTGCTCCCCCCATGAACGGTGGCCCGCCTCCGATGATGAATGGCGGTGGTCCTGGTGTCGGTGGCAGTGCATGGGGCCCCGCCCCAGGCGGTCCCCCTCCAGGGTAAGTCATACTTTGAGATGTCTCAGAAGCCTATATGCTAACAAGGTGCAGTGGTCGCTTCGACGGTCCTCCTCCCATGAACGGCGGTGGCGGTAACTGGGCCAATGCTCAGACCTTCACTCCTCGCGGACGCGATGGTCCCCAAGGCGGCGGCGGTGGCTGGGGCGGTGGCGCGCCCGGCAAGTTCGACCCCTCCGCATACGGCAAGCCAGGTGGTGGTGGTAGCGGTGGCTCCGCGCGAGGCTCTGGCGATGGTCAGTGGAAAGACGGCAAGCACGTCCCAGGACCCGCCAACCCGCGTCTTGAGCGCGAGCTCTTCGGTGTACCCAACGACCCCTCCAAGCAGCAGACAGGTATCAACTTCGAGAAGTACGACGATATCCCCGTCGAGGCCTCCGGTCAAGGCGTTCCCGAGCCGGTCACCCGGTTCACCAACCCTCCTCTGGATGACCACCTGTTGAGCAACATCGAGCTCTCCGGCTACAAGGTGCCCACACCAGTCCAGAAGTACTCCATCCCCATCGTCATGGGCGGTCGTGATCTCATGGCTTGTGCCCAGACCGGTTCCGGAAAGACCGGTGGTTTCCTCTTCCCCATCCTAGCACAGGCTTTCCAGCACGGCCCCAGCGCTCCCGCAGCCGCACAAGGTGGCTACGGCCGTCAGCGGAAGGCTTACCCCACCTCGCTGATTCTGGCTCCCACCCGTGAGTTGGTTTCCCAGATCTTCGACGAGTCCCGCAAATTCGCCTACCGTTCGTGGGTTCGTCCCTGCGTCGTCTACGGTGGTGCCGACATTGGTTCCCAGCTTCGCCAGATTGAGCGCGGCTGTGATCTTCTCGTTGCCACTCCTGGTCGTCTTGTCGATCTTATCGAGCGCGGCCGCATCTCCCTTCAGAGCATCAAGTATCTCGTTCTTGACGAGGCTGATCGCATGTTGGACATGGGTTTCGAGCCCCAGATTCGCCGCATTGTCGAGGGCGAGGACATGCCTCCTACCGCTGGCCGCCAGACTCTCATGTTTTCAGCCACCTTCCCGCGAGACATCCAGATGCTCGCCCGCGACTTCTTGAAGGAGTACATCTTCCTTTCTGTCGGTCGTGTTGGTTCTACTTCTGAGAACATTACTCAGAAGATCGAGTACGTTGAGGACGCTGACAAGCGCTCTGTCCTTCTCGATATTCTGCATACGCATGGAGCTGGTCTCTCCTTGATCTTCGTTGAGACGAAGCGCATGGCCGACTCGCTCTCGGATTTTCTTATTAATCAGGGCTTCCCTGCCACCTCCATCCACGGTGACCGCACGCAGCGCGAGCGTGAGAAGGCCCTGGAGATGTTCCGTAACGGCCGATGCCCCATTCTCGTCGCAACTGCTGTGGCTGCTCGGTAAGTGAATCCCACACCTTAGAAGCTCAACTGGATCACAATGCTAACAGTTCATCCTAGTGGACTTGATATCCCCAATGTAAGTTAATACTGGAGTACGATTTGCGTTTGAGACATTTACTGACTTCGTAATAGGTCACTCACGTGGTCAACTACGATCTTCCCACCGACATTGATGACTATGTCCATCGTATTGGTCGTACCGGTCGTGCCGGAAACACTGGTATCGCCACTGCATTCTTCAACCGTGGCAACCGAGGTGTAGTTAGGGACCTTCTCGACTTGCTGAAGGAGGCCAACCAGGAAGTCCCCAGCTTCCTTGAGAGCATCGCTCGTGAGGGCTCTGGCTTCGGCGGCGGCGGCGGTCGTGGCGGCCGAGGTGGTGGCCGTGGCCGTGGCAATGCTGCTACTCGCGATGTCCGTCGCGTGGGCGGCGGTGGCGGTGGTGGTGGCTTCGGCGGAGGCTGGGGAGCTGCTCCTCAGGGCGGCTACGGCGGTGGCTACGGCGCACCTGCTGGTGGCTATGCTCCTCCCCCTGCTGCCTACGGTGGAGGTGGTGGCGGCGGCGGCGGCTATGGTGGAGGCTACGGCAACCCATCTGGCCCCGGCGGCAACTCCTGGTGGTAGACGTATCACCCTTCCGCGACTCCGTCACCATAGATCGTCGCCTGTAAGATTATGGACCTCGCGGAAATCTTTGACGGCATAGTTTCCTTTCCTTCGGTTTTCTTATTGCGATCCATTCCCGGTTTTTGCGGAACGAAAGAGACCCCGGAATCTCGTACCCCAATCAGCATATAGACAGCGACTGTTTCCCTGCGGATCTGCCTATTTTCGAGCTCTGCTGCACACGATACCCATTCGACGAATATGTCGAGCTCGGACATAGACTGCAGCACACGCGCCTCTTGCGCCAAGGCATGCATTACGAACATTTTACGCATCCGCTCTTATGCTCAGCATGCTGCTTGGGAGCCATAGATCTCGTTTCCGGGTCTTTTATGCGACGGCCTGCATCTTTCCAGTTACAACGAAAAGCGATTCCTTTCCCCTGGTTATACCCCTGGCGACGTTTCTTCGTCGTCCTCGTTGTCTTTTGTCTTTCTGCGTCAGCACGCGGAGCGACTCGGGCCGACGTCTCTGGGACGGCGGAAAAGTTTGCTGGTTACGCTTGCACATAGAGGGCGTTCATGAGGGTTGCCTGCCCTTTTCTCTGGCCCTTGTCTACAGCTGACGAGGGCTTCGCGAAGGATATACCCCGGTTCTAGTGGAAACCATCATGGACGCGTCACGGCCAGCTCGGCGGTGAGACATGGCAAGTTTTGACTGCATCTACCTGCCGAATGCTCTCGACCTGGGCAAGGAATCACATAAAAGCACAGTTCTGAGCAGATGAATAGTTAGATAGACTACGTGGGCTGAGATATGCTTGGCTCACAATGCATGGTTTCTCAGGCAATACTTGGTCAGAACTCTTTGTGACCCGTGATATATTGCATGTTCTTCCGCAACCAGGTGCAGCAACAACTTGCTAGCGATGATGTAGTTCAAGTACGCGTTAGCAAACGTGGCGTTGAGTACATTGGATGTATTTTACGGTCCGTATATCCTCAGACTACGTTAACTTGCATATTTATGCTTACAGAATTTGTTGAGGAAAGACACGCTCTGCTGACGTCCTCTATGACCGCTAATGCTCTGCCCAGGTCACCGACAGCAAGTTATTGATGTTCGATGCTTCGGCATCGCGACATGGCCATCTAGACCATCGTCGGCCAAATGTTCGCCCGTGCCGAAGGGTTCGTGATGTCGAACGGCGCAGCTTATTCAAGGGACAATTAGCGCGAAGCTTGGGCTCGGTTCCTCTTTCCGCTTCAATCTCAGAACTACATGTCTGCTTCACCAACACTATCGCGGCTGAAGTTTGCGCGACGAGCGACGTGAGACTATCCTTGCTTCTTCCGCTTCCGGGACCGAAACCTTACACAGCGCAGCGACCAGCCGCCGAAGCAGGTGGCAGGTGGCCATGGAAGCGACGGCGCGCCCCGACGAACCCGACTCCAGAAACAGCCTGCGACACATTCTCGCCGCTGAGCCCGCCATGGACGACGCCAGACGCTCTCCTTCGCAGGCCGATACCCCTGCGCCTGACGATATGGAGCTTGCCGATGCGCCTGATGCGCCTGACGGCACCAAGGCCGCAGGAGACAGCGACGGCGCGCGCCCCCAGTACACGGCGACGACCACGACCACGCGCCGCAATGCAAATGGCAGCGTGTCGTCTGTCTACAGTGGGAACAAGATCAAGCACCTCAAGAAGGATGACGGCATCCCGCTGTGGCGCAAGGACATCCAGTACGACTTCCTCAAGCTGGTCTTTGAGGACGACCAGAAGGTCTTCACGAAGCAGTCGGAGCCGCAGGCCGGGCCCACGCACACCTTCGCCGACATCTACCTCGATGCCATGGCCAAGAGCAGCAAATGCAGCAAGATCCTGAAGGACAAGCTGTTGACGGAGCGCCCGGCGGCCGTGAACATGGCCATGGTGTGTCTGCTGGTCAATGTCGGTCGGATGAACACCACGCTGAACTGTGGGTGATGAGAACCACGGCTGTCGCGAATCTGCTAACATGGAGTAGTCTTTCCTGAGATGCGCGCACAATTACGAACGTACCACTCGATCCCGTCCCTCCAAGCCCACCAGGACCCGAACGCCTACAAGCAGCTGCAGGATGCACCGCGGCTGAAGTCAATATTGAAAGGCGCGACCGAGGACCAGGAGCAGCCAAGCACCGTCGAAGAGATAATGGCAGCCTCGATCCCACGCACGAATCCCGTGAACCTCATTTTCGTCCTCTCGCAGTATGCGCCCAAAATATCCGAGCTCCACTTCTTTCCCCCGCGCGACTTTTTCGACCTCGTCATGCGCTCCAACCTGAGCAGCAAGAGCAGGGCGACCGCGTTCCTGTGGCTCATGTGGTGGTACCTCGAAAGCGACTTCTCAAAGGAGGCTGCTGAGCGCAACCCGTTTGGTCCTGGACAGTACGGACCTGCCGACGATCCTGTGACCGCCGACAATCCACTCAAGTGCCCGCCTTTCGACTTCTTATCCCCAGAGCAAGAGGCCCTCGAGAACGTGGACACGCTGGACGAGAAGAACTTTGGCGAGATCAAGCGCAAGGAGCGGACAGCTATACTGGCAAGTGACATGGCGCCAGTAGTAACCGGCCCAAAAAGGACGAATAAGAAGGGTAAGTGTTTTCAATTTTGCGTCCTTACTGAACGGCTGCCAGGATCGCATGTCGAACGCGTTGCCATTACGGGATGCGTCCAGGCTCATGCCAGCCGCGCCGTCTTCCTCTAAGATATTGAATTCGTCTGACCCAACTCCAGCTTTCAGTCAAAACCCCGTCTTCTCTGTACTCGCCGATGACGGTGCATCGACACCGGGACGTGATCGGCAGTCGCCTTCCCACGGTAAGCCAAGGACCCTACATGGCAAATATTTTGAGACTGACTATGCTAGGCTCTGCGAGAGGTCGCGGCAAGCTTGCAAAGTCGATCATCGAGAGAGAGTATGCATCGGATACCGATCGCACACGCTCAGTTTCCCCACCCAATAGCGTCTACAACACTGGCAAAAAGGCCACACCAAACATGCGCATCAACACTTTACTGAACGACGACCTCCCAGCTTCGTCTCCTGTGCCCAAGGGACCCGGACGTGGGAACTGGTCTCGCAATCGCGCAGCTGGAGGTCCAACAGGAGCCCGTAGTTTCAAGTCGCGGCTCGACGCCGGCACCTCACAAGACGGCCAATCCCCGTCCGCCAGTGCACCTACCTTCAATGGTCCGCACGGCTTCTACCTTCCTCTCAACGGCTCTGACCCGAGTCACAAACGCACGCGCCCACTAACCCAACACCAACTAGCCGTCGAACAGTACCGGCGCCGCCGCGTCGACGTCATCCTCGACCGCGGCATCCGCATCGAGTACAAAAGCGCGGCGAAACGGCGACGCACAGCAAACTCGTTTATGCGTGCCTGGATCCGGTGCAAAGGCATGGCAGACGGCTATGACACGGACGAAGAGAGCTACGCACTCGCACAGTGGCAACAGGATCCCATTGAAGTCGGCACCAAAACCCCTCCACCCATGCCTGCTGGCCTCGTCCCGCTCGATTTCGGCGGCGAAGTCAACGACCACGGCGAGGAGTCGTACTACCGCGCCAAAATGCTGTCGCGCGCGCTGCGGCGTCTCGAGCGCTGGGAAGACGGACGTTTCACGGCACGAGCTCGTCCGAAAGGAGAGCGCGATCGTGATCGCCAGAACGGAGATATTGGACAGCGGCCTGTGGCAAGCGATGACGAGGACGAAGAGCAGGATGATGAGATGATGGATGAGCTGCGCAGGGAGGAGAGCAGTGACAGTAGCGAGGACGAGGATGTCGATATGGACGTCGAGAGGGAGAGGCAGAGGGAGCTAGACAGGGAGAGATATGATGCCACGGACCGAATGTTTGTTGCACGGTCTTGACATGCTATATCAAAGCATCTTACTCCTACACCCCGAACAAATGGCTAGTCGTAAGGAATACACGGTAATCAATATCATCAATCTATGTATTATGCTCTCACCACCTACTCATGCATCCTCATCCTCGGCAAAGCCGCGAGATTACCCTGCCCTGCGTGTGAAGCATCTGTTCAGCATCACATTCCTTCCTCCCTCTACCCATCCAAGACCACTAAACCCACACTCCCACATGTGCAATCACATTACTCAAAGCACCAAATCAATCTCCTAGCCCAGCGAACCAACCCTTCCGCATTTCGCGACGCACATGCAGGACTTCTGTGTAACGCCACCCACCATCCAATCATGACGCGGGCGGCGTACTGACAACACATCAGCCTGCTGCGCGGCACGCATGTGGGGGTTGCATGTCTGCTGCTTTCAAACATCAGGGTGAGGGTAGTACTCAATCACGCCGCTTCCGTGTGTTCACTTTTCTGTCCTCGTGTGGCGAAGGGCAACGAAAATAAGGGCCATCGACCGTTGGAGCGCCTCTCGGGCATCAAGACTTTCTCGGCTCTGCACGACACCCGTCTTGACAGTGCCTAGCATGGCTGCAGTCGTGCACACCATCGACGCTCATGCGGATGCGGTGATTGTGCTCAGGAATCCGAGTGTCCGGTTTGCGGTGTGGGAAGATGATGAAGAGCTCGTTCCTGACGAGCTTGTTCCTGACGAGCTTGTTCCTAACGAGCTTATTCCTGAAGAGCTTGTTCCTGAAGAGCTTGTTCCTGAAGAGCGCGGTCCTGAAGAGCCTGTTCCTGAAGAGCCCGATTCCGAAGAACCTGCAAGCCCATCAGAATCAACCAACCACGGCAAAGAGATCCACTACCACGTCTCCGCGAAACACCTTCGCTTAGCATCCGCACGATTCGAAAGTGCACTTTCGGCAGGAAATTGGAAAGAAGGCATTCCCGATGAGACCGATGGGCTATATCACATCTCCGCCGAGGACTGGGACGAGTCGGCCTTCCTCATCCTCCTCAATGCACTCCATCTTCGCACCCGCCAGATCCCACGGACGCTGTCGTTGGAGATGCTTGCCAAGATAGCCGTGCTGGTGGACTATTACGGCTGCGCGGAGGCTGTTGAACTCTGGACAGAGAAGTGGATCGAGCATCTGAGGGACAGTTCGCCCATTCCGTCAACGTATTGCCGGGATCTCATCTTGTGGATGTGCGTGGCTTGGGTGTTTAGGCTACCGAATGAGTTTGCAGAGGCAACGGCCATTGCGATGAAGCGGAGTAGACAGGAAGAGTTGTCGACGCTCGGGCTTCCGCTTTCGGGCTTCGTTGGTAGGGCTGCTCAGCAGATTGGGTAGAAGGCGGCTGACTTTTAATAGATCATATCGATCCAGCCCGTGACCAAGCAATCGCTGCCATCATCTCGCAGTTGCACGATCTCCTCGAGGAATACCACAGCCCCACCTACTCTTGTCCAACAGGTTATTCGTTTGAGTGCGGGTCCATCCTCTATGGTGCGCTGACAAAGGAGTTGATTTCGACAGGCTTGTTGGTACCATGTCCGGTGGACCCATCCTCTGGATGGACACTCGGAAGGATATACTCGAAAGTACACAACATCAAGTCGCCCACCTGGTATGATGCCGGCTCGCGACGTTGGGGCCAACACTCGTGCAACCTCAATGAGAAGGTTACAGAGGTTGCCGACAGAGTTATGGTTGGAGTCAATGGTCTTAGGTTGGAAGATTTCGACCGAACTTAATTCGAGGACACGTGCGCGGATATAATAAATGGCGGGAAAAGATGTCCTATGCCCATGCTGCTTCTCTCTCGCTCGTTAACGTTCTACTGGCCAGTCTCATTTGTTGCTGCAGCACGTGCGCTAAAGCTGGTTGACATTGTCGCACGAGCTTCGTGGGACATTTTTGGCTCTCATCTAAAGCGCTTGAACAATCGCTCAGTCTTGTCGCTGCTGTTCGACTATCAGTCCAGACAAAGGACCGCATTGATTTATGTAAGCACAGTATGGTGAGGGAACGACTGTGTGTGATAGTGGGGCCGCTTTGTGGTACGTCCTCTGGCCGCTTTCGTCGTGTCGCCGCCATATTCTGCTTCGAGGGAGACCTGTTTCGTAGATCGGACATATCGGTGAAGCTGCATCCATGGTGCAAGTCTTGATCTTCAGTCGTAGTTGGCTTTTGCGGAAGCTGTGTAGTAACTGTCAACGTTCAGTATCGAGGAGCCTACTCCTGCGGCTCTACAACCCCGATTGACACAAGCTCAACCTCCCAGCTCTCCAAGTCTACCAACACTATCTCCCCCGTGTTTCGAAACCGTGGCACACTGACCAGCAACACCTTTTGGCCTGTCGGTCCTTCGATCCACCTATGCCCAAAATTATCCTGGCATCCTGCAAAGTACACGTGCGGACAATCCTTCACCAGCAATGGATCATCGTCCTGGAATGGGTAACACCATAGTGTATCTGGAGCTGTAGGTGCAATGCATCGCCACCGTAGCATCATCTCCATGACTTCGAGGGCCTCGACATCGTCAACATATTTGAGCAGGTCGCCGACGGTTTGTCCGCCTGTGCCAAGGAAGCGGTATCCTTCTATGTCGCCATCCCAGGGGTTCGTCACTGTGTCCAATCCATGTATTGTGTCGAGGCCGCTTGCTGGCGGTTCAGCATATAATCTCGAATTCGGGAATAGCGCGGGATGTAGTGGCTGTTGCGGTAACGCGACATTTGCGGGGTCTGATGCACCTGGTAGAATGGTGACGGGAAGTGAAGGCAGGATGTCTGAGAGTAATATGTCAAGACGTTCGGCGGGTGAGGCGTTGTACGACGCGGCGTCGTAGCCGTAGTGTTTGGACTTTGCCTTTTTCGCAGCGAAGTCTTCCCGCGAGAGCACTGGGGAGGCGTGGGAGAGCGAGTCGCCGGCTATTATAAGACGGGTGATTTGTGAGGCATTGGCCTGGTCTGGCGGGCCTGTTGCTTCGCCTGTGAGGTATTCAACGAGGAGGTCTAGTGTCAAGTCCTCGTCGTCTTGGCCAGTGATCTCGAGGCCTGAGACAATGGCAATTTTGCCTGCCTTCTCGCGCTTCGGCTTCGGCTTCTTCGCTCGTGACAGTGCGGCGTCTTCTCGTTCCCAGCGTTGTGGTTGGCGGGGTAGGTCGGCGTATTGCGTTGCGATGACTTGGAAGGTGCCGTCCGCTTGTTCCGTACCGAGGGCTGCGAGAATACATCCGGTAACGTAGTGTGAGTTGAGTGACTCGCCGGTCACGCGAAGTCGGCCGGACTCGTCTTCGAGCATCATTTCGTCCTGGCCGGAAGGAGAGATGTAGGTCGATCGGGGTGGTGGGGCGGCGATCCAGTGCTGGGTGCGTCAGGATGATTGGAAATTATGGAGACGGTACTGGTACCTCTTTCGATATGTCGTCCAGCACATTGGGCTTCAGGGCCATCTCCATGTACACTGTGCCCACGACCCAGCAAAGCTCGCCTTGCCGTACATCGAGAACACGCTCGACGAATTGTGCCTTCTCGCCACCTAGCTTCGCTGTTGTCAGCTCAATTGGCCTCCGCATCGAAGCATTTCGCCCCAAGAGCTATGTATGGCGTACCTCGAAGTCGTCCCATGCCTCGTGTGCTTTGGCCTTGACAGCTTTCTTCAATTGCGCCAATCGCAGGAAGTACATATCCGCAAATTGCTGCGCATAGTGTTTCTCGGTGCCCTTGGGTAGTATGAATGTGCGGAGCGGATTGTAGTTGGAGGGGTTGCGAGACAGAACGGAAGGTGCATCCCCGCTATGCATGTCAGTAGCTATCCTTGAGGGAGGTTGAGGGTGTGGACTCACGAGGGAGCTTTTTGCAGCATGTTACCATCAGTGGCGGCCATCGTTTATTTTGAAATTGGGTGTGTGGATGGTGAACCGTTAATGCGCGGTGTTGAAGCTCGAAAAGTTGGAGACCGCGGAAGTCGCGTCACGCGTCGCGCGCTAGTGCCCGAAATGGAAGTCTAAGAGCTCCCATCCCTCGTCCCTTGAAGTGAACATGTTTTCTGGCACTTCACCGTGTGAAGATACTTATGCGGAGGTGATCATGATGTTGTTTTGCTGTACATGATGCATACTTCGTAAAGACCTTGCAGTCGGAAAATGACGAAACTCAGAAACGATTGCGACCACAAAGCACGTGTTGTCAGTTCAATGCTCACGAGCACATCGTTGAGATAGTTCATGGACTTGATGTTGTTTGCATTGAGCCTCGTGGGCGAGTCTATCTATAATCCGGAGTGCCTCAGCAACTCCCATCCATCCAGATCCCATGGCATGCACCCATCTTTCAAGGTAGCAACCCGTCATTACAGCATCTCTATGTCTAAGCAAAAGTCCTTCCTTCAAGGATGCGCCGGTGATGCTGGTTGCGCCAAATGCAGGCCTGATGCGCCAAGCTTGATAACATTAAAGTGGTATATTGCGAAAGTCGAAGCAAAAAGTCAAGTCAAGTCAACACTTAGAGCATCTATCATCAAGTTAGTAAGCGCTCCACATTTGCAGCAGAAAACTGGCAAACTCACCATAGCAACGCCGCCAGCGAGGACGAGGCCGAGTGCTGAGCCGGCCATGTGTGTGGGCATGGCAGCGGCGCCAGTGAAGGGAATCGCCGAAGTGGGCTTGGATGGCACTCCAGTTCCGCTGGGCTTCAGGCTGACGGTGCCGGTGGGGTAGTATGTAGCAGTGCTGTTGTAGGGGACGCCGACGGCGGTGGCAGTGACAGCGAGAGCCGCGATGATGATGGAGAACTGCATTTTGATGGTGTGTGGTGTGGTGTGGTCGGAAGACGAGCTGTTGAGTACGAGTCGATTGGAACGAATGTAACTTGCGAGTTGGAGGACAGATGCTTTGCGATGCTCTTCACCAGGTACCATCAGCCCACCTTATATGTGTACGCCCCCTGCCCATGCTCCAGCACCTTCCATCCACATGGTATGACGAATCCCCAACTCCGTACGAAGCTGCACCGAAGTGACGACGCAACCGGCCCACACTGCCCAGCCCCTACGCTACCAGCCCTACAAAGAAAAACCTGCCCCCCGGTTGGACAGCCAACCAGTGGTAAGCAGGTGCCTGGACCGGCGTGGCTGTCAAAAGCGGAGCGGTGCAGGCGGTCGGCTGGTCCGGAGAGCGGATAAAAATAGGTGGCTGGGACCAAAGCAGGTCGCCGATTCGCTGCATGCCGGAAATGGCGCACGTTGGAGCGATAGCCGTCCGCCAAGTATCGATAGCAGTTCTGCCTGGATGGCTGGGTGCTGGGCAATACTTTCTCGCCTTTGTCGTCCCAACGTTGCGCGAGCGTCGACTTGCGCCAGAAAGTGTTTCGCTGTGCGATGCAGCGAGGTCGCGATCGACTGCAGCGTCCTGCTTGTCTCACAGAAGCATGCTGCGCGTGGCTGGCATTACTGGCCGGACTCTGCCCGCAGTCATTATTTCGGGTGCTCCACCATGGACTGGGAATCGGAAATGTCCGTCGACGCGTGTGCGGTGGAGGACAGGTCGCGGCTGTGGGGTGCAGGTGGAGTACCAATAAACCAATGTCTTGTCAGGAGAATGCTGAAGGCTTGGTGCTTCCTGCAGATCTGGTTTTCGTTGTTGTCTTTGTCTCGGCGTCTCAACGAAGGGTGTGCAAGCGGCGAATAACAGGAAGTCCCATCCCGTTTCTTGAACGCAAGCATGAAAAGCGTGTCGCAGTCGCCTGGTCCCAGCCTTTCGCTCAAAATAAACCTTTTCGATGGTTGCGCGAGTTCTTGCGAGACGACATGTGGCTTCTGTAGGCCGATAGACAGACCGCCTGGCAGCTTCTCGCAACGCACAGGAGCTCAGCAATGATTGCGGGCTTTTCACCACATCGTTTGCAAGCATATAAACCCCTGGCTTTCCTTTCTCTTCCCTACATCTCTCAAACGCGGTTTGCTCGTCAGATTTGGCGTTTATCTTGTCTACACATAGCCCTCGAACGATTCTGTAGCGTGGCGCGCTCTTCACCCAAAACGACACCGATGAAAAGGCCTCGGGTTTTGCGCAAACTTCGTACTACTCCTTTATCTCACATTGTCTTATCATCCCAAAATCCTCGTCTCATAATGTTTTCTGGCACGGCGCATACGGTACGTGGCTTCTCATTGCCTGTGGACTTGTCGATCGGTACCACTCCTCAAATCGCGGATGCATCCTTTTCGGCGACAACAAACCTTCATCCATGATTTCCGGTCCATCGGCTTGTCTCTGTTCTGTATTGGTCCTGTCGATGCTGTTCACATAACAGTGTCCTGCATCAGTTCCCGCATCCTATCTCACCTGTCTTCACACAATTCACTCCTCCATATCTACTCCACACTATCCCCACGGCATCCAATCCGTCCAAAATCGGCAATGATACATGCTTCTCACTAACCCATAGCTGTGAGTGCGAGGAAGGCTTCGAACATCTACCATTGCCACGTACACGAGGTTTCACAACCGTGCAGTCAGGAGCTCGGTGATGTGCGGTCGAACAGTCGATGGTCAGTAGAGCCGGATGGCGCTAGACTCGCTCTGCTCGTGACGCACCGGAAATCTAGATCTTGTGAAGAGGCACTCTGCTAACATGCAATCGATATCGTAACGCTAGGCACACAAAGTCCGAGTTGCGGTGTTGACATCCGCCCTGTCTTCTAGATTATCGATATCGCACACTAGCGCTGGCCCTACTCCACAATAACTAGCCTCTTTCTATGAACATCCCACTTTACACCGTCCACTCTTCGATGAATGATTGAGCTTCTAGCGAGGAACAGGGCGCCTTACTCGCCATTCGCATGTTGCCGACCGAATGGCTGCAGGTGCATACATTCTTCCTCACGAAGCAGCGTTCTCGGATGCGCGAAATGTCTAGGCTTATATGCCTATTGCAATCCCTCATGACAACAAGCGAGTTGGAGTGCCTTCCATTAGCTCAGAAGGGCAGTCAAGTAGCAGCGCAGGAACAATGGTCGTCATCGCGCAGTCTACGTAAGAGATTAGGGCTTCCTGACTACGGTATCTATCTCTTGAGATACCAACGGCAGCCGGCCAAAACATGCATATCAGTTACGAGTCAAGCATCCACGTCCGTATAAAAAAGATGCGACCCAGAGTGCTGGGCTCGGTCTCCAACTACTCAACCCCATTTGATACTCGAAAACAAGGGCAAAACATCGTCCAGCTATCAGTCAAATATGCTGTTCCGCAAACTTACCCACCTCGCCTTGCTAGCCGCCACAGCAACCGCGCATCTCATCGTCCCAAACGATGAGCAGAACATGACCGGGGTCGTCGTGAATGGTATCCCGTACAGTACACGCGTGAAGTACATGCGCCTCGTGAGGCTTCCATTCCCATCATGTCCCCGTTCAATCATCCCTAACCATCTCTAGGCCAATGAGGCCCTCTTCGAACAGAGCGGGCCCTGCCCCTTCGCTGCATACGGCACCATCATCGTAAACCACACCGCTGACGAAGTCGTCTGCCGGGGCGCAAACTTTCGAACTGGTGATCCAACGCAAGCTGCTTGCCTCAAGTTTTCGAAAGCCATGCTGACTTCCTCAACAGCATCCACGGCGAGATTTCCGCCATCAATGCCTGCACCGCCGTCTTTGCCGCACGCAACATGACGCCCACCGAGATCTTCGCAACGTGGGGTGAATTATCCATCTGTCCGTTTCCCACCCCCTTCCTACCGACACCACTAACACGTATCAAAGACACAAACGCCGAGTCCTGCCCCATGTGCGCCTCGGCAATCCGCTGGTCTGGCTTCAAAGAGTACATCTACGGCACCACCATCCAGCACAACTACAACGCCGGCTGGGGCGTCATCACGATGTCCAGCTACGACGTGTTCCAGCAGACGCGCCAGCTACCAGGATACCAGACAGTAATGCTAGGCCAGATTCTGACGAATGAGACGGATCCGCTATTCAGCTGGCAGTATGATGAGAGTTATCCGTGTCCGAATGGGTGTGTGAAGAAGTTGAGTGCGACGAGGGGGTATATAGGGTGTGTGAATCCTAGTACGGCGTAGGGGATGGTGGCCAAAAGATGGTCTAATTCGTTGCCGATCATGGAAGGAAGTTTGTGCGCACGACAACGACGGCGATTCTAAATTTTCACCTTGTCCATGTCGATTTATAATATCGCACTCTGCGCTATTGCACTCTGCGAAATGCAACATTACTCTGCAATGACGTAGTATACCTTCGCCGCGGATGCTGGCGAGCGCGTGAAGACAGCTTGACACAACAAGGAATTGACTCTATCCCAGGATGATGGACTTCACACATGGCTTCGGCTCAACAGCCTCTTCCAGCGCACGCTCCAGGATCTGTGCAACACCACGGCGCTCCGCAACACCATCAATCCATACGACATAGAGTACCCAGAGTAATTTCGATGGCCTTTCGGCACTGACGTCGTCGAGCTGGAGCAGTGCGGAGTCGGCAAGCGGGGTTTGACTGCGAGCGATAAGGATAAGCTCGACTGAAGTACCTGGAGGAGGTAGATCTGCAGCATTGTCGGGATGTAGGGAACCGACCAGATGTGAGGTTGTTGTGAGAAGAGGTATGCCCGAGAAATAATCGACCTGGCTCGCCGCACTCGTAGCTCGCGATTCATGATGTGGATCACGAGAAGAGATATGATGTCCGCTATGGGAGCCCAAGTTTAGGAATAGAGTCACAGTGTCAAAATGAAGGACTTTGTACGGTAGACGGGATCTATGGACATATTAGCAGCGCTTTCAATGCCTTCATAGAGTTGGAAGACTATACGATGAAGCTTGAGGCGGTCCCGGGGATGGACCATCGGCATGATTCTCCTCATCGCTGTCGGTATCTGTACCTCGCGAATACGCTTCGTTTGCATCTTCAGTCTGCGTGGCGACGTTATGGGTTCGTGGATGACGATACCAGGCTGAGTCTTTGATCTTGCGGAATGGTATGCCTCGGTGATCGCTGTAAGACACCTGTAGGCGGTAGCTGTCATGTTCTTGTGTCATGTCAACGACCGCAACAATGCAACGTCGAGCAACGGGGGCTTACCTCGGCGCAGGCGACGACTTGCCATCCAATTCGAAAGAGCCATCCTCTCACGTCTATCTGTCATCCGTGCGACGAGTCTGTCGAACTCGACCTGCCCATTTGCAGTGTCTAAAGCCCTCATGGGGAATGCAGACAAGGGCGTTACCATAAGAGGACTGCGTGCACCTGAGAGTTGACGTTGTAGGTCCGTCTCATGCGCACCTTCACCAAACACGTATGGGTGCTCCCTCGTAAAATTGACCAGGATCGACGAACGAATATATGATGGGATAGATAGCCCCTTCAGGCCGCGTGTTGCGATCATCATGTGCCACTCCACTACCTGGTTATGCTTAAGATGGAGTATCAGATTTTCCGTGTCTTGAGTTCGTTGGAATGTTCCGTCATCCTTCTCATGATACCAAACGAAGTTCTCGCGCGGCCAGTTGACATGCCCTTCCCAACCAGCCCAAGAAAAGCTGGCAAACCTGTCTCTCCGCCGTAACCTGGCGTTGCGCGCAATGAATAACAGGAAGTGACCGAGAAAGGATTGTGGTAGACCTTCAGTGATGGATGTGTCCATACCGGCGGCCAATGACCTCGTGATCCCAGCAAGCGCACGCAACGCATCGCCATCGTCTCGCAACTTGCGCCTTGAAAAATCCTCACAAAGCTTCTGATATGCCCAAACCGACGGGAGGAAACCGTCGACAACATCTGGCACGCGCCTGATGTTACTATCATCTGGGTCTAGCGAGTGTGTCCACGTGTCGGCCCATGTTTCTTCGCACCAGTTCGCTTGTTGACAGCGAAAGTAGACTTGGTTGTTGATGAAGATGACCGTGCGCCGTGGGAGGACGAGCTCTTGTAGAGTCCACCCTCGCTCATTGTATGTCGACCTACGCAGATGCCAGTCGATGCTATGAACAACGGTCATATGCAGCCCCGGTGCAACCTCGCGGATCATCTGCTCTCGTTGCTCATCGTCGGTCACCGCCAGTTGAAGACCAGGCAACCCCGCACCAGCGTCAGTACCGGAACCTGCTACAATCGTGAAGTATGAGCCGCGATAGATGGAATTCATCATCCGTATGCCAATGCTGACGTCGTCCTCGTTGTCTTGTACGAGGCACAAAGCGTCGACCCATATGTAGCGCTCGCCGAGTTGCTCACAAAGCTTGATCGCATCTTTTATAGTGGCCGGAAGCTCTTTTTCTATCACAGAATCGAGCCCACCGTCGCGTGATAGCTCTTCTAGGTTATCTTTCCGGAGTTTGAACATGGGAAGCTGTCCCCAAACGTAGCTTAAGCAGACATACCGCGTATCCAATGCTGCTCGAACAATACATCTATGGTCAAGGTCGATGACACGGAAGTTGGAGGTGGTGCTCTCATAGAAGTTTCTGTGCGCCTTATCATATCGTTAGCGCCCCATCGTTCATGCTTGTCTGGATGGGCAGGCGAACTTTGCCTTGCAAGTCTGGTACCTGCGCGGAACACGCGTCGTGACTAGCACAACAAGCATGCAACCAGTTCCTGATAGTCGACGTTTGTATCCCGGCTGTGTCTATAGGTCGCGCAGTATCAGGCGACAAGCCTTGGACGCCATTCCCAGTGACAAAGGCTAGGCGGGTACCAAGTCGAGAGGGGTAAGACAGACGGAACGACTGCTCATCCGGGAAGATCAGGATACTGATCGCTTGGGCTGGATCTACGCTCCTGAAGTTGTTCACATCGTTCTCATCTGCTATGGCGGCGACAATCAGCTGGCAGAAACTGCATTGCAGTCGCTGTCGTAGCTCGCCCAATGTTCCAAGGTACCACTCGCCATCACGATTGGGCGCGGGTAGCTGTGGGATGAGATCGTCGCGATATGGGAGCTTGCCGCAGTCTAGACGTATGTTTTGGAGTTTACTGCACAAGTCCGAACAGTAGTGCATAGTGGGGTTGGTGAGTAGAACGTGGTCCTGAGGTGGGGCCAGGTAAGCGACTAGCGTGACACGCTAGTGGCTGAATTCACCTGATCGCGTATTCACATAAGATTCACTTGACTACTATCAAGTAGCAAAAGTCAAGCCGAAAGTAAAATGATATGTACAGACACGGTTTCGAACTCATAACCCTGCTAGGTGCAAAATTTAAAAAAAAAACATACACCATGACGCTCGTGACACCCTCATGTTTAATACTTCCTCTACCAGACGGCACAACTTGGCATAACTTGCTGGTTTCAGAAGCCAATTAGGCAATCACGTAGGATGTATGATGAGCTGCAAAATACTATAATATAAGACTGTCTAAGTTTAAAGTTTAATGCGATCGGCAGATGACAGACAACGCACAAGGACACTTCCGTTTCCCAGTAGTCTATCGAACGTACGAGAAGATTGCAATCGACGTTTGCCTCGCGCAAATTCCAAGCAATCACTCTTCTTCCGGCTCTACCCGCTCTCTCACGTTGTGCAAACGCTCTCTTTCACCTTTCACAGTCGCCAGCCAATTAACGGCAAGACTAAAGCGAGAACGTGACCTTTAGCTTTTGCCGAGTTCTACGCTTGCGCAGCTGCTAGTGCATATAATTCCATGAATCTCGCCGCCGCTGCCTTACTCTCACCAGCAATTTCACCATCAACTTGGCCTCCTCTCAACACCACTGCTCAAACTACACTGTCTGCGAATTTCGATACCGGCAACATGGACAGCGAAGGCACCATCGAGAAGGCTCCCAGCTTACAGACACAAGCTGTTGCCGATGCGAAAGCGCGTCGCGGCGCTGATGATGAGTTCCTGGCGATCATGTTCGAGGACAAAAAGATGTCGAAGGTGTACCCGAGCTCAGATAAGCTACACAAGGGGTGAGTAAATGCGAGGTGGAAACAATGAGGCTGAGCTGACGAAAACGAGGTTTCGAGACAAAGTACTGGCGAACGCCATTCGCGACCTATCCTTGAGTGTGTCGAACACAATGACAGCGAGCGTTTCGGGCCATCAAGCGATGTGTCAGTCTGAGAAAGTCAGGAATATGGTGAGCATACGTCTCGTCGCCTGACTGAAGACTAGCGCTAACAGACTCTCTACAAGACTCCACCTGTTACTTCCGTGTCATTGCAAGCATATAAACCTCTCGTCGTCGACATCGTGGCGCAGTCACTCTACACTGCTGACTACGTACTCCCTAAGACTGATGGCGCATACATGCTCCGCTTCGTCAGGACCACGGACAGTGACCAACCCGTCACGGTACAACTCGAAGGTAGCTTGACGAACCTCCACTTGGAGGTCCATATCTGTGCCTGCGATATGGGCATGGACATGCTGAAATTGGCGTCATACAAGAAAATGCGAGAGGCTCTTTTGAATGAGTGGCCTTCCTTGCTCCAGTTCATTGCTATGATCCAGAAGCACAAGCTCTTCGATATCAGCCATTCTGAGGAGCCTCGGAAGGTGGAGGAGCGTGTCTTACAGCTCCTGGCCACCTATGGTGCTTATCAGCGACGAGCTTGGTTGGCCGATAGCAGCGACACATACCCAAGCTTCCTAGTTGCAACAAAGTCCTACGCATCCTACGAGGCCTATGCGGAGCGAGATCTAGCAGCATATATGTCTAGGAAGAGGACTCCGGAGCAATATCAACAGGACTCATATGCTAGAACAGTGGCGCTTGGCAGTATGGTTCCAGATATCAGGAAGAGATCTGGCTCTTTGGACACCAGCCACCCCAGCCGACCGGTCAAAGCTCGTGCTGGAGCATCAATTGGCGCATCCGTCGGGCCGTCGTTCTTGCCCATCGGTGCCAGCAGCAGGATGATCATGGACGCACCTTCCAACCAGGCTGGGGGATTTCTCCATGTCGCACAACCAGCTTCTCGTCTCCATGACCAGCAATGGATGTCAAACCCCCAAGGCTTCAGGGACACAGCTCGCACTCCAGCATCAGTGGCCAGCCGCGCACGAGCACATGTTGACAATGACCCGCCTCACAACATTCTGCCTCCAGCTACGCCAACTTCGTCAGAGTTCAATGCCGAATTCCAGCGGTCATTACCAAACCTCTCAGCCCGAAGACACAGCGCCCAAGTCCCCGCCTCCCCTCTCGCGAGAGCTAGTCAGACTCCTTATCCGCGTCAAGCTTCAAGGCTTCGCCACAGCCTGTCAGCTGCAGCTCCTGAGGGCAATGTCACCGCGGAGACGGTCGCCCCGGGCGTTGAAAGTGGCTCTTCCGGCTATATGAGCCCCGAACCGAACGAAGAAGACAACATCTCCGACGAAGGAGACAGTTTCAATCCACCCTTCGCTTCTACACCTCGACCATCACGAGATCAGATGCGCACTTTCCCTTGGATGACCGCCAATCATCCGGACAGCCCAGAGGTGCGTACCAGCCCGAATGCATATGACCGCAGCTTCGAGGAGAGCTTTAGGCAGGACGACGGGAATATCGTTCCTTCTCGCTTCCCCCGACATCATGATAGCAGCATCGTCCAGGATCCATCAGAGCTTACCGTCGTTGAGGAGCGCCCATCTGCTCAAATGGACATCGATACTACGCGTGTTTCCGAGAACACGCCTATGCCAGATGCATCACCTGCTCAGGGCGGCTGAGTGACTGTTTGGGCGGAGGGAGATGAGGAGCTGGAGCGGACAAGGCATGACTTTGGACGAGCGGCATAATAGCGATGGATTTTATGGCCTCCGAGGGACATTGGGCTGGCAGTACAGGATTCGATACCCTAGGAGTTGAGCTGAAATACATCACTTTAATACCACATTCCAATTGTCTGGGATGCATCTTCATCGTGCCTAACCTCTGCATACAGCTTCATGCACTTCAACAGTTCTACAGGGGACGTTCGACGCGTGTTGTTGAAGTGTAGTCTTCTAGGTACTTCGATAATCGCTCTCGATTCGTTGCTTAGCACTTGAGAGCCGCCCTGCTTAGCACGATCAGACATCAGATGTATATCACGCGTGACCTAGCGTCGATAGGGTACACAGGAAGGAGATGGGAATGCATGAAATAAGACACCTGTTGGTGTAGGACGGTAGGCACATCAACAATACACCAACAGTGACACCAACAAAAGTAACGGCACAAATAGTGTGCCCAGTATAGTAGAATGACATGTGATAAGATAGCTTAGCAGTGGTAGATGGGAGAGATGTAGAGAGAGGGTAGAAGGCACCGACAGCTTCTCGCCATGTGGTACTCATTATTATCCTTCACTCATTCACTCGACTGAGGGTCGAGCCTTGTATCCCTCCATGCACAACTATTCATGCTACACCTCTAGAGGGTGACGGCCTTCAAAGAGGAGCACGAGAGATTGCAGAAGATAAAGAGAGGTTGGCGGAGATCAGCGAGAAGTGGGGTTAAGGGTACGGCCGGAGGATACGGAAGCAGATGGAGGACAACCGCGTTGAATTAGCAGGAGGGTGATATGCCGTGACCGTTGGTAGAGAAGTGGCGGCCACGGGGCTCACCCGCACCTGTGCTGACAAGTCAGAGAAGCAACTACAGGTGTTAGGTCCCAATATCAATATAGGCGACGTGCTCATTCTCTCTTTGTTGACCTTGAAGTTCAAGCGCAAGTCGGTCTCGGAGACACTGCTCTGGTAGCTGTATTTGCGAACAGTCTTGTGAAAGCCTCCTAGCCCGGAATCGGCAAGGTTTCGACGAGCATCTGGACTTATGATTGTTTGTTCGATCTCGGTGTCCTCCGTCGAGCGCTTGGCTACGGCATTGTCACTGGTAAATGGGTTGGAGGATGGCTGAGAAGCCATGCTGAGTTGAGGGCGATTTCAGAGGGTATTGTGGATTGTGGCGCGTTAATTTGCCAGTGTGCGCGTGAGAGCTCGCTGTCGGCGTTGGGCTGCGGCAAACACAATGATACGAGAGGAGGAGTTACGTATAAACGTGAAAGCTAAGCACTTGAAGATTGGTTGACGTCGGTGCAAACACTCCTCATGTGGGCAGAGAGGCACGTAACGCATGGTTATATGTTATGTTATTTTGCAGAACCTCTGAACAACCCAAGGGCTAGGCTCGCTGCTTAGACAAGATTGCACCGCTCAGATGGCTAGGTAGTGTAGTTTAGTTCTTGGGTTGCGCTTGGATAATCCAAGGGCTAGGCTTGCTGCTTAGACAAGATTGCACTGCTCAGATGGCTAGGCGGTGGAGTCTAGCTCTTGGGTTGTCCTCGCGACGAGGTATCGATACCCTTTTTTTTTTGCGAGGACGTGGGTTCGACCTCGTCACATGTCACATGTCGAGATTTTAGTTCTTTTTGCGTTCTTTGCTGTCCATATTACTACTACTCCTTCCCAGCCATTCATTCCAATGAGTTTGACGTCGACAAATCGTGTGATGAGACTGGTTTTTGTTAACCAAAGAGGCTATGCTAGCTACTTGAAAAGAATTGGAAACGCAATGCAAACTAGAAATGCTGAACTTCTATAGTTGCGACTTCATACCTCCCGTCACGCACCTCACATCCCAGGGCTCCTTACGACAACCTGGTTATTTTAATGCACTCTACTCCGTCTACACCCAACCATCATAGCCCATCACCTACGAATCAAAGATCGCCCCATACGCCGGTATTCCCCTCGCCTCCATATCATATACTATCTTGGTCGTGAACCTCTTATTGCTAATCACACACACCGCCTCCGCCCCGCTCTCCTTCCACAGCCTATACGCTAATAGCGACATATCTGGCTTCCCCTGCGTTCTCGTGTTCCAAATGACCGCGTTCGGATCCGTGTTCTTGACACTTTGCACAATCTCCTGCCCAAACGTTTCTTCCGGATTCGGCGCCGTCCATAAGATGCGACACGGCACCTTTTGCGCAAGAATGACGGCGAGACAGGGCCCGATGCCCGAGCCGGTGGCGATGAGGACGACGGATTTGAATAGGGTGGCGATGCGCAGGACGCCGCATGTGGGGATGCCGCGGACGTAGATATGCGTTGGCGCACGCTCGATGGTGCGCCCTGTGAAGTCGCCTGCGCGGCTGACGATGAGCGAGAAGCCCTTCCCATTCGGGTTGGTGATGGTGGCAAAGCCGTGCCAGTCGACGAGAGGACGTTCGGCGAGGCGGACAGCGGTACCGACCACGGGTGTGGTGTAGTCGAACCAGAGGCGCACGGCGTGGCGGGAGAGAACTTCAGATCGGACGGGAACTTTGCGGAGGAAGAGCCAAGGAAAGATGATAGCCATGGTCGCGATGGTGAGGAGCCACACTGGTGGCGAGTGGAGGTAGGCTTGCGAGGGTGCGACGTGCGGGTTGAGGTCTTTGGTTGCGAGGAAGGTCTGCACCCACAGCAGCGTAAGGCAAGTCCAGCCTCCGAAGCGATGTGTCATCTCCCAGGCATTGTGGTACTTCGCACGAAATGTGGGATGCGACGTTGCGCCTATGCCAATGAATATGACCAGAACGAGGTAAGATAGTATCGTTGGGGCCAGAGAAATGCAGCGCAGATCCTTCGGCTTTCCAAATTCCAAGCTCGCGCCAACGGTGAAGATGGTGAACCAAGCGATGGCAGCAATTGCACAGCCGCTGTGTATGCCGCCGATATGGAAGACTCTCGCGCACTGTCGGCGTATCGTCAGCGGGAAAGAAACGGGGATTGAGCAGCAGACCGTGAAGAGCAGATTGACGACGGGTTCGGAGCGCATCAAGACTGCAACACAGAGATTCGCGGATGTGGCAGTGGCGAGATTTGCTAGGATGTAGCGATCCTCTTTGATCTTGCGGTAGAGCAAAAAGCAGGCAATTGCTAGGTTGGATAGAACCACAACGGAGAAGAAGCGGCGATAGAGGATGAACGCGCGATGTCGGAGCCACCGGAGACCATGCAGACCATTCTTCACTGGTAATATATCAGGTACCTCGATGATACTACTCTTGACCGAGGACGCACTGAACTCGGAGGACTTGCTGGCGACGATGATCTCGCCCTTCTCGAGGTCCTTGGGCACTTGAGCAGGTGGATTGGCGGGTTGACAGACTTCGATAGTCGCATCAATTGAGGCAATCTTCATCGCCGACGTCGACATATCCACACCAGAATCAGCTCGTGTCCGACGAATAGCCAACGTACTGAGGCTCTGTCTATCGACCTTTCCGTTGGCGGTCAGAGGTATCGAAACAACATAGGTCCATTGCTCTGGGACGGAGTAGTATGGAAGGTGTTTCCGCACGAAAAGGTCCAAGTCCTTTTCGTCGAACAAACTATGCGTTGAGTAGAAACCATGAAGACGGTTATTAACGAGCATAGTTGAAGCCCTTGTCACGCCAGGGAATTTCTGCCAACGTCAGTATGTCTTAAAGGTGAGGTTGAATCGAAAGTACCTCGATCACGGCGGTGACTCCATCCAGCTCAATACGAAAGCCCTGTAGTCATTAGAAATGATCACTACGTCGTGAGAATTCACTGACCTTGACCTTGACCTGGTCGTCTTGACGGCCAAATGTTTCTAGGCAGCCTGTGTGATGCCATCGTACGATGTCGCCGGTGTTGAACATCATCGATCTGTCGCCGTCAGCCAAAAGAACCTGAGGACCAGTTCCAGGCTTACCCATCGTTGCGGAACTTATCAACTCTATAGCGCGCTGAAGTGAGTTCCGGCAAGTTGATGTATCCTCGCGAAACACCGGCACCGCCAACCCACATCATACCTTTCACGCCCATAGGCACCGGTTGCTCCTCACCATCAAGCACATAGCAGGTAGTATTGGGCAGTGGCTTCCCTATTGATAGTGGCTCACCACTTATATGTCGATGGGCTGTATTCAGTATAGTAACCTCGGTTGGGCCGCAGATGTTGAAGTAACAAGTGCCCTCTGCCCACTCGTCGGCAAGCCTGGCGAAAAATCAATCAAAGCTCTCAGTCAATGTCTAAGGCATAGCTTACGATTGAGGACACGGTTCACCACCTAAATTCAGGAACAGAAAATCAGTATAGTTTTCATAATCACATCAGACGGCTTTGCTTACCAGTGACGACGGTCTTGATGTTAAGAAATGAGCTTCGCCGATACTTGGCGAGGATTGAAGGCGTGGAGATGAGGGTGTCAATCTTGAATTATCGTTAGCAAATATACTTCATCGGGATTGCATGGTCGACTCGCCTCCGCTAGTGTGGTAGTCCAATCAGAACCTCGCATGTGTAGTGTGCCACCATTCATAAGACATGCCAAGATCTCCCATGCACCTGCATGACTTTAGCGATATATGTGTTGCACTGTGAATTCTACTTACCCATGTCGAATGCAATGTTCAGCACCTGGGCCACCTTCGAGCCCACAGTGATACCCAGTCGTGCTGGTTCTAGCAGGAGGGCATTGGTGACATTTCGATGTGACACATCGACGCCTTTCGGTTTCCCCGTGCTCCCTTATCCACCGTTAAATCTCACGTAAATGGAGGTGGGCGAAGGCATACCGGAGGTGTAGATTGCGTACGCGCCATCTTGAGATGCGACCTCGAGCTCCACTCGTTTCGGGGAGTAGAAGCTGCCAACCTCCATGTCAAGGGCAAAAATTACTGCATCTCGTCGAGCGAACCGTCGGACCTTATCCCAGAATCTTGGTAGACAGAGAATGAATCGTGCATTGGTGTCGGTGAAAATGTGATGAAGCGCCTGCTCCGAAGCGACTCCGCCATCGATCGGTACGTATTGGCAACCTGCTTTCAGAATCGCGAAGATCCCAATGAGCATCTCGAAGGAACGCTGCACGACGAGGCATACTCGCTGTCTTGGCTTTAGTCCAGAGTCGATAAGATGGTGGGCCAGTCGATTCGCTGCTGTCTCCAATTGCTGGTATGTGATGTTCTTTTCAGCAATCCTCGCGGCGATGGCCGCAGGATGCGAGTCAACAATGCTTTCAAATGCAGTGTGCACTAGAGAGTGAGGAACGGGGAGGGCGGGACCGGTCCCGTAGTGTGTTACCAACATCTGGTCCTCCCCAGTGAGATGTGATAGACCTTGAAAGCACTCGTCGGTCCGCATGATGAAAGTGCTCGGACAGTGAAAGGCGGGGATTGCCGTGTGAGCTCCGCAAATGTCTGGTGGTACTGCAGGACATGTAGACTTATGTATCTTCAAGGAGCGCGATGTGGGTACTGCCTCAAGCATCAAGACATAACACGGTTCCTTCGATTTGCTCATACTCTTATCCGATCGGCAAAACTTCGAGACGTGAGGTGGCCATGAGGAAGAGACTAAGTGTCTCAAACAGTTAGCCAGTCCGCCTCATGAGGGTGCGGGAAGAAACTTGGAAGACAGGCAACCTGCACCCCGAGGATCTCCTGCACGGTAAACAGTTGCCGGGGGGATTTAGTGGTCAGCTGTCGGCAAAGGTGGGTTACGACTGGACGTCAAGGAATCATGCGTGAGAAATCAGCCACTTACAATTCGCAGCG
>TARA_R110002003_G_scaffold68_13_pt1 | contig 51347 bp, 65 predicted proteins | sample TARA_R110002003 | Tara Oceans TARA_R110002003 (sample SAMEA4396441) | marine metagenome | biome: Westerlies Biome; feature: [SRF] surface water layer (ENVO:00010504); material: water (ENVO:00002006), including particulate matter (ENVO:01000060) such as... | depth 5 m | reverse complement strand
CAGACTCTATAGTCTGCCCGGAATTTCCTAGGCCGAATTTCCGCTTTCACCACCAACCAGCACCACGGGCGTCATCGTCAAAACGAGCGGAAGCACGATATCAACTCCCGTTCTCATGGCTTCCTACCCTGTGTCTTTTCCCACTTCTGCGCAACCCGTAACGGTCCTTCAACATACACTTTACCCCGCAAGTCCTGGTCCCTCTTCAGAGCATCCATGTACACTCGGACTTCTCCGTCATGAACAAGACGCGGAAATAGGTTGTCGCTGACGCGCCACTGATCCGCCACTTCTTGCATCTTCGTCTTAGCCGTGTATTCGTTCTCGCCAATCCAGAGTACCTTGGTCCAGTTGGGGACAAAGTCCGTAGACCCGAATGTCCACCGAGCTGGTAATCCTAGTGGTTCAGACTTTGAAAAGCCTGCATTTGTACCGATCATGTTCATGATTGGGATCTCGAAGCGACAAACGACGTATACGTCTTCCATGTCGGATGGCAGCAATTGGTTCTTGAAGTCGATTTATACGCGAACAACATGTCGCATATATCGCCCGCAACTGCGTTGTAATATCACAAGTACGACGTGGTAGGTCTTGTGCCGACGGCACATCGTCTACCTCCACGCAAAATTTGTAGACATGCTGGATTGGCATACACTCTAACTGAATGCATGACCATAACAAGCTACTGGGAGCATGACAGTATGCTTCTTCATGTGACAACCCAGCCTGGAATGTCGACTTCATGCTCTAGTCCACGCGTGAAATTCCTAACCTCTGACCAGGCCCAAGGCACGCGTGTTGATAAAGAGCAAACTCGACAGAATATATACCCCTAGATCTCGAAATGGTATCCTAGGACATCGTTTCAACGATCCCAACCAGACTAATAGGTCCATTTTTCCGCGACTCACAAATCATCCAACGAACAACACTCCGAAGCCAAGGTCAGCGACGATCACGTTCGTCCGTCGATCTTAGCAAAAGCAGTGGCTTGTATGAAGCAACTTTCACGACGCGCGGAATATTCATCCAAATCTCGAGGACAATAGTCCTGGCGAGTTTCGGTTGGACCCCAGCGACACGGTACGAAGAAGCTCGTATCTTTTGAGATGTAGGGCTTAGACAAGTCCTTGTCGCAATTCCGTATAAAATAACAACGCCCTTAAAGTAATATTCATAACTCTCCTTAATTACTCTTAAGGTATCAAGAAGTAGTACACAGATTTTCATAGTTTCCAACTCTACTATTATGGCGTTGCAGTCGTCTGAGAATACAATGTTCCTGATTGTCTTCTGGCTTGCTAGCTTATGGTACGCGAGCGACTGCTTGCTATTGCGGCACAATCACTGCGGTCTAAAGGATACAAGCTAATGGCTTCATTTGTGATGGCGATAATTTCTTTAGGACGTTGGGTGACTACAGCATAGTCCGTGCCAGCGGAGCCAGCCACAAAACTATTAAGTCCTCGAATGGCAAAAATGCGCTTGAGGGGGAGAGAGAACATGCTTCTCTCGCGCTGATTCCTAGGACCAAATTATCGACTACTCGGAAGACGATATGGATCTGAAGATCGACTCATGCGGCGAGTCGACTGACTGAGTCAAACCGGGAATGACCGGCTTGTGTGTCAGCAACTACCAACGAGAGCTACACAAATGAAATTGTTGTTACCATCGGCACCGTGTTGGCGACTCTGACTAATGTTCTTGTGACCAACAAGGCCCTAGCAATCTAACGCTCGGAGATTATCGCGGGAGCCTTTTGCGACGCACGGGACACTCCAAAGACAACGCTATCGACATGACTCCGGTGCGCTAGTAACATACATGAAATCATGTCAAATTGGTGTAAGATCCATACCTAATACATTGATCTCCTCCTTGTGACTTAAGTAGTTCATGTACGAAATAGGTCATACATTGTTCAGTCATACCTACTCGCTACTCGGAGGCGGCGAGGGCGAACTCCTTCTCACCTCCACTTCATCACAGTGTTGCTCGTGGGGGCTCCATAAGTGCAACATTCCCAACGACATATCCGCTCGGTCCTCATCGCCCGTTACTGCATCAACCGTCAGCTTTGTATATTGGTGAACACTTTGTCGGAACCCACGGTGCTTGAACTTGAACAACATAAAGTACTTATTTGGACTACCACTCTTCAGGCAAGCATCGGTACCCTTCGTCTCCGCCATGTTCCATAGCGCCTTTTGTAAAGCTGTACCATGCATGTTGACTGATGTCGATGTCTTACTCGTGGCTTCGAATCCACAAATCTGACCCATCAGAGCAATGTTGTTTGGTCGATGGATGATCAAGGCGACTGGTTTTGTTGATATGTCTTGCCACTTGTTCTCCTCATCTGGAAGAATCCAATAATTGAAGATGTCCATGAGGCTTTTGCAATCTTCGATGTAATTTGGGTCAGACATCCAGGACTATGGAGAGCAAAATAACGCCGATGAGAACTCGATACCGTAGGTTGATGATTGCGGTTAGGTGTATGTGGTAGAAGTTGTGTAATGGAAGAAGTGCGAAGGACAGCAGACACTTTATTGACCACGAGATTGACTCATCCAGCTCGCACATGTCATGTCCTGGCGGCGTCATCTTCAAAAGATGACTCAAGGGTACGGACTCATCTCCACTTGAAAATCTGACACACGAGCTCTTCCAGTTGATATCCCATCAGTGGTCTCAAGGTGTCTTTTCCAATCCATACCATTTTTGAATGACCACTCTATCCCGCATCGACCATCTCAACTCAATCAGATCATTCAGGAAGCTTACCGGTACATTCTCTCACTCCCTGATGACCTTGAGGCTGACACCCTGACGTGCATATAGCTCGGATAAAAGTTGCCGAGCGAGACTTACCCTTGGAGTACCGATAGTCAACTTGAGTCGTATCGATCTATGAAGACAATACCGTGTCTGATCTATCATTTAGTGCTATAAATCTCGTGCACGGTGCAAAATCATATTGAGCATCGAGCTTCTGGAGATGCTTGAAGTTCTGCAAGGGCGTACACCCTGGCTACGACGAGGTACTTGGTGTGCAATCGATCGATAGTGGCCTGCGTCAACTTTGGCAATGGCTCATCCACGGCGCCTCTGTAAAGAAGCTCAACGTAATGTACAGTTGCTGAAAAGATCAGCGCCTGCTGTACATAGTCGCGCTGCCTTCTCATAGCGCTCCTCCTCTTTCCTCCACGGATTTCACGAAGGAGCCCGAGTAAGAGGACATCTCCGTGGTCACGAAAGTCATTGTTTTTCATCCTCACATTAGTTGATCTAGGAGTTGTTCTAAATTGAAGTGGTCGTCATCCGCGATCCAGAATCCGACAACTAGACACCGATCGTTTGCTTTGGTATGAATGACACTCCTAACGTGTTTAGCAGATTTGCGGTCCAAGGGTGCTTGCGGCATAGCTGCTCCAGGTCTCTATCGAGTTTGGCACGGCTTCGTGTACAAGCATACCGGAAGTTCAAGATGGTACAAGGGCACGAAGGGGTGACGAGTGACGTCGGATATTCGTAGCTGAAGCTAAACCAAGCTGCATTAGCGCGCTTTCCTTAGCGCGAAGCTCCACTTCTCCACGATGCATCGCAGGAATCCTGGATTGCTTTTTCTTTCTTATCAGCGCCACCACCTAAGCTTGAACTGTTACGACTCTACTTCCACCCCTCTTTACAGTCACAGTACCATCAATTGCCGCGCCAAAGGCACCAACGTGGAACTGAAAGCTGATGCAAGGCGTTTTGCCCCTGCCCCACTTATTCCCGTCCACGCCTTCCGCAATCAGGACAATCAAAGCTTATCTCTTTCGCGCGTCATTGCAATATACAGAGCGATTCTCCTTTTTACACATTCGCAGTCCGAATTCTTACCTAATTCTGGGGTCACATGTCTGGCCCGACCTCCAACCCCGATTGGAATACAAACAGTAGTGGAAGTGCCGCTTACGGCACCTTTCCTCGGCCTCGCCTCAGCTCTACACAAAGCAATGGAAGCTACGATAGCACTGCCGTCCATAGCAGTCGTGGCGATGATGTTTCTCCGCGACGAAAACCATCACCTTCGCGGAAAGCTTCAGGGCATATCGAGTTTAGAAAATTCCTGAAGCGACCGCATTTGACCGAGAGCCAACGAACCTTGAGCGATGCATTACGCGCAGCGAAGAGTAGGGAAGAGCAGGAGACGCTCATGGAGGACGACGATCATGCTGGATCTGATGGGTGTTTCAATGGGGTAGGGGAGCCCATAGGTCCTCGTGAAGTCTTTGCGCCATACCAACACTCGAGGTTGCAGGTCTATTACAACATCCACCGGATACGGAGACTCATACTGGCGGTCATTGAGGATCCCTACACCACTGAACAGCTCAGAGAGCCTCGCATGAATGTTTTGATCGTCAAGCCATTAGTGGATCGGCTATATAACGAGGATGACATCTCCATTGTTTATTGCCTACTGGTCAATCGGATGCAGTTCTTGCGAGAACAGCAGTTCCAACAACATCATCAAACCGTTGATCTTACGCGGGCGAATCTTTGCGAGCTTGTTGCGATGAAGGTTCTCCGTCGTCACGACGAGGAAAGCACCGGCAAGCCGGGGCTGCTGCTACTCGCACAGATCTTGGTAGCTCCCTTCCAACCTTTCCAGGGCGCGCCAGAAGACCGTTGCCCGAGCCGACACAGATCTGAATTCAGAACCCTGACAATGTCGTACCAGCAACAAGGCGAATATGACGGGAAGCTCACAGCCCTGGAAGTTGCGATCGTGTCAGAGAGCAAGGTGTTGCTCAGCAGCTCAGCCAGTCAGAAGGTCATCGACGCTGTGTATCGTGGGCGCATCGTCTACACGCCAACCACATTCATCGATATCATTCCAGATCACTACAAACACAAGCCTATAGCGCTATATGACCCACGCAAAGCACCTTTGCTCAACCAGTATCGGTTGATGGTGCCCCGCACACGCAACATGATCGAGGTGGTGCAATTCATTATTCTTCTTGTCTTCTACTGCTGGTGCATGACATCGCGACAAGACCATACTTTCACAAATCCTGAGCTTGTCTTCATGCTGTATGGCGCTGGTTGGGTGCTAGATGAGCTTACTTCGTGCCTAGAGCATGGATGGGAAGTGCACACCCAGGAGCTCTGGGCATTTCTCGATGTCACATTCGCCGGTATTTTTATCATCTACCTCAGTATGCGCATCCATGGCTGGGTTGTTGGGAGCGACGAGACCGGCAGACAGGCGCTCGATGTGCTGGCTGTTGCCTCACCAATCCTGTTTCCGCGCATCGCTTTCAACCTCATGCCGGAGAACATGCTCTTCATTGCACTACGAGCCATGGTCAAGGAGTTCACAGCGCTAAGTCTCATTGCGTTCTGGTGCTTCAGTGGCTTCTTGCTCGCACTCAAGTGGCTCAGCATCAGCAATCCCGACGTAGGCTACGAAGACTCGCATAGCGTTGTCACCATCTCGAAATGGATGCTCTGGATCTGGTTCGGTCTCGATGGCACCGGCATTGACAAAGCACCCGGCTTCCACGAGATCTTGGGTCCGACTTTGATGGTCATCTACGCATTCCTCGGCAACACGCTGTTCTTGACTGTTCTTGTTTCGATTCTCAGCAACACTTTCTCCAAAATTGCAGCAGATGCGACAGCAGAAATTCAATTTCGCCGGGCCGTGCTCACCTTTGAAGGTGTCAAGTCCGACTCGCTCTTCGCTTACCGGCCACCTTTCAACCTCGCCGCCTTCGTCGTCCTGCTACCGCTCAAGTTCCTCCTATCACCACGTTGGTTCCACAAGATCAACATCACAGCCGTCCGTGTTCTTAACGCACCAATCCTCCTAGCAATAGCCTACCACGAGCGCGCTCACCTTTGGAGGCCCGTACGCCGCAGCTCCGTCAGCGGCCCTGGTCCTTCAAAACGATCGTCTTGGCTCTTCGACAGTAGTTTCTGGAAATGGAGCAAGATGAGTCCACATGCGGATCTGCAAGCTGTGTTCGAAGAGGAGCCGCCGCATGATGTGGTGCAGAGGATCGAGGAGGAAGACGATTTGGAGGACGCAATCCTAGAGAACAGTTTCGCAGCCACGAATGCGAATGGCGAAAGAAGAAGTATTAGTCCTGGGAGTGCGATAGCGAGACGCAGGAGGTTGAGCAGCGTGTGGCCGGGTCCAGCGGGGTAGGAACTTCGTCGGTTGTAGCTCTTACGTCCAAACACGTGTAGTCGTGAGGTGGATGCCTTGGCAGAATTTGATACCTATGGAATATATGTGCAAATTGAGATTACCCCAACAGAATCTGAATGATAGGAGTGGCATATCAGTAAGGAAGTAGTCTAAAGCGTCCAACCGATCTACTGCAGGGCAACCCACCAACGACTTCATACCACTAACACCGGAATTCTAAGGCACGCTAGATTACCCAAATCCCAAAATAAGTCAGTTGCACGTTCACATCACACTTGCTGGTGGATTTGGCTCACGCCTCATACGCCCGCGGCCTGCAACGCCATCGCACTTTCTTCCTCCGCCCCACCTTCGCCGCGCAGCCGCTCCGACGAGGAAGCTACGAGGCCGCACATCTGCATTCGGAGTCAGACCCCAGCCCACCCACTTGCCTCCTCATCCGGATCCGCAGTCAATGAGAAGGATCGAGAAGCCTTCCAAAATATAAACCGCCTACCTCGATGACCTGAAATCTTACTGCACAAACGACACCATCGCCTTCACCACCAACACCACCACCACCACCGCCATGTCTCCTCCAACATATCTAGAAAACTACCCCTTCTCCCCGCTCGACGCGCTGAAAGCACAATACATCGGCACGCATCTCTCCACCCTGCCCACGCCCGCCATCATCCTGGACCGCAGCAAGATTGTCAGGAATTGCAATGCCATGCTGCAGGTTTGCCGCAAACTAGGCGTGGGGTTTAGAGCGCATGTGAAAAGCCACAAGGTATTTCCGGCTCCGCTTGTGCGCATTGGAGATGTGTGCTAAATGCGTTACAGACACTGGAATTGAGCAAACTGCAAGTCGGCGGTGTGGAGGGGGAGGGCAGGGCGGATTTCGTCGTCAGCACGCTCGTTGAGGCGGAGAGGTTGGGGGAATGGGTGGGAGAGTGTCAGGGGAGGGGGAGGGGGGGAAGTGTACGTCACATCAGATCATTCATTCATTCGTTATGAGTGTGCTTGTTCGATTTGTTGGATAGTGTAGTATGTACACTATCCGGGGTATCATACGCATACGTATACGCTTCTCTGACACGGATACTAGCATGTATACAGATCCTATACGGCATCCCAGTGCCACAATCAGCGATTCCTCGCCTCGTGCAGCTAGCAACTCAATTGCACCCGGGAAGTGTAAATGTGCTAATCGACAACCTCGACGCTTTTACGAAATTCACAACCGCGCTTTCCGCACATAAACAGGTACAGATAGGCGTGTTTATCAAAATCGACACCGGCTACAACCGCGCAGGCATCAAGCCATCATTGCCCAGCTTCGCCCCGCTCGTCGCCGCCGTCGCCAACAGCGAAACCGGCACGACCTTCTTGAAGGGCTTCTACTCGCACTACGGACACTCGTACGCTGGATCCTCGCCCGACGACGCCGCCCACGGCTTGATCGCCGAACTCCTCGGTCTGGAGAGCGCATGTGCGGCGCTCCCGCCAACGTTCGCGCGGCGGCTGGTTCTCAGCGTGGGCGCGACGCCGACGGCGACGGCGGCGCAGAACATGCTTTCTCTTTCGTCGCGGTCGGCGCGCGTGCAAGAATTCCAGGCTATTTTGGCGCGCTTGAAGGAGCGGTTCGAGGTCGAGTTACACGCGGGTGTGTACCCGCTGCTAGACTGTCAACAAATCGCCACTCATGCGCGACCCGCCGACGGCCAGGCGGGAGAGGGATTCCAACCGTTGTCCAAAGATAATATTGCGGTGAAAATGCTGCTCGAGGTCACAAGCGTGTATACCGAGCGAGACAAACCTGAAGCCCTTGTTTCGGCGGGGAGTCTGGCGCTGGGGCGCGAACCGTGCAAGTCGTATCCCGGCTGGGGGATTGTGACGCGGGATCTCGGAAACGCGAGCACGTCGTCTGTGTATGACGAGCGGGGCGATAGGACGGGGTGGATTGTGGGGAGGGTGAGTCAGGAGCATGGGATTTTGGTCTGGGAGGGGGAGAGGGAGAAGTGTAACCTGTTGACGATTGGGGAGAAGGTTATGGTGTGGCCGAATCATGCTTGTGTTGCTGGCGCTGGGTTTGGATGGTATCTTGTGACGGATGGTGGCGAGGAGGTTGTGGATGTTTGGGTACGGTGGAGGGGGTGGTAGAATTTGCTCGCAGTCGACAGAGCTGTGGCATGCTTCTTGCTCCAACTGTGGCGTAGTTCCTTGCAGATGGGTTGGAAAAACGTCTAGTCCCAACTAAGGTCGCATCATCACTTCCATTTCAATTATCATCGCTGATTCGAATTGTTGTTCGGCGGCGCGCCTCTACCCCTTCCTGTACTCGAGTACGAAGGCTGACCATAACTTTGCGTTCGTGATGGACCTTGCGGTGGAGACGGCCCAGGTGGTTGAGTAGGAAATGCGGGCGGCGTCGATATCGACGGTGCCGTGTTCATTAGATGTGACGTTGGGGTCTCCCATTTCATGCTCTGCGCATACAATCCTATGGCCTTGACCTCATTCAGGATCTGACTTAACGTCTGTGTATTTATGCTCGACTCGTGCAGTATCCTATTCTGAAATCTCTTGCGATCTTGCCGCTGCCGGTCGTGGAACCCGGCTGAAGATGTCCGCCATGTCTCTCGCGCTTATCGTGTATGTCTGCTGCTACACGTCTGCAATCTTCCACCCACTTCATCTGGCTGGATATGAGTTTCGATTCGCGGCGTATCACATCGGGTATAGACGAAGACTGGTCATCGCGGTCGATGCTAGGAGATGGGAACGAGGCGCCGACACTTGCACCATTGGCGAACGAGTCGCGTAAGGGTGGTCTGGGGTGCGGTGTCTGTGACTGCTCGGAACCGAATTTGCTTTTCTCGTGCCATCCTTCCTTGAACCGTCGGAGCAGCCTCTGTACATGGTTGACACATTCAGATGTGTCGTCCCGTACCTCTTCTCGCAACTTGAAAAGCAGATCGCCGAGATCTTCCTTGGTGATCAGCGGCATTATGTCCTCCTCATCATCCCTAGTCCGTGGTAGCTTGTTTGGCACGTCGCCATCCTCGACAGTCTTGCGCCTCTTGCGCGATACCAGGTCTCCCTCAAGCTCAGCATCCGATTTGCGCCGTGTAGGCCTGTGGGTGGACACAAGGTTCGTGGACGGTAAGAGTACGTCGCTGTAGGCGCCATTGGATGGCTTGATCTGCGCATGCACAGTGATTGGGTACTCGTCGCCATCCAGGTCAGGTACTATGGTGAGTAGGAATGTCTGCGAATCAAGAGCCAGCTCCAAATGGCCACTCGCGTTCGCCCAAGTCCCATCCCGCTGGTCTAACTGGCGCTTGAAGTCGTTGATGACATGTGCGATCCTTTTAGCCGTTTCAGCGACCAACGGGTCGGTCGCTTCGGCATCTGGCGACGACGTGGATGACATTGCTGCGCCGGGAGAATTGCGCGGAGTGGTGAAGGGAGTTGATTCGCGGTCAGGTGCAGCTAGGGACTGCATCTTGCGACATGAAGTCTAGCGTGCACAAACTGCGAGGGTTGGGTAGCGCAGACGTGGCTCCCGTAGTAAAGGCAAGAGTGATTGCGCACCGGGAGAAGTAGATCGAGAACGACCTTTGCCTACCAACAACCGTCCTGCAGCGTTGGCTAGTTGTTCTGCTTGGTGGAGACTCGCAGCCTCGCTTCGCTTCCCCGCTGTGATTGACGATGGGAGCACCGTCCCGGGCACTAAACGGCTAGAATGCACGCACCTTGCTGCTTCGGACCAGGTCGCCTGCAGCATGCAGCGCTCAGGGCGAGGAGAAACACCTGTTTTGGTTGGCACATATGTTTCAGGCCTGCACCCTATGACTGCGCCGGACTGAAGTTTGAACGTTCAGGGCGCCCCTCGCGTGGCATCCATCTGGCTTTCGGGCTTCGTCTTCCCGCCCACTCCCGCTGCACACCATCGTGAGCATCTCTCCTGCTGCCATCTTTCTCACACCACCATGCGGATCCCCGAGCGCCCCTGCTAGACGTGCTGGCAGCTATACGCCCATAGAGCACTCCATTGGCTGCTTGCGTGCTTATGCACAGGCTCTCAGCCTGGGTTCGGCAGTCTAGGCTCGGATCTGCAGTGGTTGCACGATACTCCGAGCAGTGACATCTCCCGGCCGTCGGGGGTCCAACCGGGAAATCTGACGGACTGGGCTGCTGGGACGTCACATTGCCATGGTCCCCTATCGCAGATTATCACAGCGACGTCGCCGCAGCTTCGAAGGCCGCAATCCTCACGAATGGGACGACGAGCGCGACAAGCACATCATGGCGGCCACCTTTCCGATACACCCGCTGTCCTCGATGCAGGCGCCCTTCGAGGAATCCATGCTCGACGCGACGGGCGAGACGGGACACGTCCCTTACCAGAACCCGAACAAGACTGTGAAGCAGCGACAGCAGATGCTGTGCAGGGAGGAGGGAAATGGAGAGCTCACATGGAACTTCACATATAATTGCCATTGGAGGCATTATCCCAAGGGCAAATATCATCCCCTGGTGAAGACTGTCACGCAGATTGTCTTCGGCGTACATCTACTCCACCAGCATCTGGAGAAGTCAGTTGCGGATGTCGCGGACATTCTCCTGAAGCACGTGAACGAGCTAGATGGTTTTCTGCAGCGGGCAAATGAAGATCTCGAGAGCAGTCTCAAGGACATGCTGTTCCGCCACAAGTGCTTGAAGGTGCCCATGGAGCACGTCAACGAGTTCGACCGCCTCCTCGAAGACCGCGCATATCGTGCGCAGCTGCTCGACGGCAATGTAACCATCGAACGCACGATCACCCGCATGTCGCAAATGCTGAACGATTATCTCATCGATATGAGCGTCTTCCAGGAAGCCAATCAGGGGCTTGATCTCTATCTACTCGATATCGGCGAGCATTGGACGTACCACAACGAAGATGTCGGCAAGATATACTCTGCCATGTGCGGCAACACCGGAGGCTGGGCGCAATTCTTGCAGAGTCTGGTGGCAAAGGCAGAGAGGCTGGGCGTCGTGCTTGTCCAGGTGAGCAGTTACTGCAACGAGATCGAGAAGCGTTGCGGGGCTGCCAGCCGACGAAGTTTGGTAGGTCGACCCGTCGTCGACAACACGGTAGTTTAGCTGACCTCGCTTCAGGTTGCAACGCGGTCCTCATCAAGGAACTCATCCAGTTCGCGCGATCATGCTTTTCGCAACTTTACTAATAACAAGGATCTGCCACCGGTACCAAGCGAGCGCCCGCCTTTCTTGGTGAAGTCGAACAGTGGCAGCGCGACCCCATCTGACGGCGATCTTTCCCAACGACAACGTGTGTCAAGGCCAATTCATCGGGATCAGAATTATGTCGCTCCCAGCTCTCATGCCGTGGGGACCCCAAAGCGAAGCCAGGAATCATCGTCCTCATCAGCGTCTCCAGATACTGACGTCGATGTGCGACGTCGGACGATTAAGCCACAGCCCGAGTACTACCAGGAAGCCTGGCACAGCGATGATCAACGTGATCGAGCAGCACCGCAGGTCGAATCTGGTCGCACCAGTCGTATTTTTGGACATCGACGGAACCTGTCAAACAAGAGCACCGAAGCAGCCCCAGCACCGGCTCCGAAGCGACTATCCACAAAGGTGGAAAAAGGCGAGCTTAGCCCGCCCTTGACCGGGAAAGACTCGGCCTATTCTTCTGTGTCCGGCGCATCGGTAGCCTCGCCTACTGGCCTGCCATCCCGTTCCGCATCGTCCATGTCTTCGCATCCCACGGCCCAGTTTGGTTTGTTTCCGAGCAGCGCAAGAAACACACCAAAAGGCTCGATATCCGGCCGTTTTGGTGCCATGTCTCCTGCTCTCAGTCCCCCTCTTCATTCTGCAAAGTCTTCAGCGCCATCGAGCCGGCCCGAAACCGCCGTCAGCAGCTTCTCTGACACGTCCAGCAAGCGGCTATCGAAGCGCAGCAGCTTCACGTCGCTCAAGCGCCTCTTCACAAAGAAGCGCTCCAACGACATCAACCCTATTCCTGAGTGAGCCCACGGCACCTACATCATTCCTTCCTTTCTCTGAGCGGGCATTTGGCATACATGTCTGGCGTCGCCTGGTTATATACCCCTTGATTGCTTTTTTTCATCTTTGACGAACTGTAGTTATGTCTCCGTGGTCCCATTCTCGCAGGCCTTCTTCCGCAACTCTCAGGCTGCTATGTGGGCTGTATAGATAGTGTTCCCTCATCCTTAATCGTAATGTCGTAACGAACAGCACGTATAGGCGGCGCTCTCGGGTGGTGAAGTCGTAGTTGTTGCACGCTCGCAACCTGTACATGGCGCCCATTGTTTCCAAGGGGCTATCGCGGGCCATCACAGGAGGGAGACGATTTGATGTCGGCAGGCGTAAGGACGGATAGACTTGCGGTTGAGCATCGACTGAGAGACGTGGCAATCAGGCAGGAGGTGGCTCGTGATGGCATCGGATTGGGAGGCTGCAGAAGGCGAGGCACAGGACAGGCAAGTAGGCACTCGTATTACTTCAGCGGCTGCTATGCCACTGCGTTTCCTTGCACCATCTCCGCGTGTCGTTTCTTCTCTCGTGTGCCTTCTTGCCCGTCTCGGTGGTGGTGGGGCAGCTGCCGTGGACGAGGCAGGCACGACTGGCACAAGCAAAGTCACCTTCTCGAGCTCCAAACGTTGCCTCTCCTTCTCCCACCCCACCACCCACCACCACCACCACATCCCCAGCAGCATCTCGCTTCTTGGAGCAGACGTTGTTGAGGGTGTGCTGCCCGTCGCTCGTTTCTTTCTTGGATACGATCCGCCTCGCAGCATCGTCTTCTCCTTTTGGCCATACAGCTAGCTTCACATCTTTTGGCGTCTCGCCCTTTTACCACAACAACACCATCCGCCCTGCTCTGCACGCGGATCCGCTCTGACAGAATAGCACTCTCGCGTCTGCAGCGGCACCATGCTCTCCAACAGGGACCCCAACGGGCCCGGCAGTGGTCGCGCCAGCCGCGCCTCCAATGCTTCTGGCATGTCGCGCAACACAAACAAACATGCAGGCGAGGGAGGCGGCTCAGCCAGGCAGGATCTCCTGTCCTCAGCCGGTCCTGGTGTCATGTCCATGCTGCGTACTTCGACAGAGATGGGCAACGTCGTCGGCCTTACTGGTGATTCGTCGGGCTTTGGCAACGTTCCTCGAGCTCCGCAGCGACGCGGTGCATCTAGCCGCCTCAGCACGGCATCGTCGCTGTCGAACCACTCCAACCACACCAGCAGACACCATCGACAGTGGCCTTCGTCCTCGTCTGCTGCACGGCATTCGATGACGCGCGAGCCCATGCCGCCCATGCCCAATGTGCCGCAGTACGTGCCTGACACGCTCTCGCCGACCATGATGAACATCCCCGGAAGTTCGCCCTTGGTGCCGATGCGTGGACGTGACCGAGACTCACAACGCTCATTGTCTATAACACATACGATGCCGCACCCTGAGTTCAGGCTGTCCAACAACCGCTCCATGGGAAGCCTTCGCGGTCAAGAGCCTTTTCAGCGACCCAAGTCTCCGTTCGCCTATCCGACTAGACTTCGGCGTCCAAGCTATCGCCCAGCATCGCCAGCTTGGAGTGAAGCACCTGGATCACAGCCGCGGCGCTTGCAAGGACATGGAGGACATGGAGGGCACGGAGGCCCTGGAGGTCCTGGACAGGCATATCCTCCTGGCAGACTGAGGATCCCATCTGATACAAGCCTTGGATATCAGGACAGAGCGCCTAGAATGCCTCGTCAACCAAGCCGTGGTCCATCACCATCACCAGCTTACTACCAAGTACCCAACGGTACTGATATCCCACCCGTGCCACCTCTGGCCCAGTACTATTACCCAGCTGTCGAGCAAGCTCGCAGGTTGAACCGCTCGGTCAAGGGCTCCGTCTCAAGTGGCTCGACAAACATGCGCACTGACTCGGACACACCTTCATCAGACTTGCCTTTACCACCCACGCCAAGAGATGGGGCATCCATGAACGCGCTGGCAGGTTCATTTGATGGTCGCATGAGAAGAGGCACTGCAACTCGCATGGTGAGGGAGCAGGTCTCGAGTGGCCCATTGTACTATGACTACAGCGAACAATTTGAGCGCGATGAGTTCGCTGAGCCTGAGCCTGAGCCTATGCCAACAGGATACATCGATACCGTCAAGACCAGTGTTGAAGAGCGAAGGACGATCGGACCGCCTGCGCATTTCAGAGGCAGTCGAGGTGTTAGGAACGCAGGTCGAGGTGCTAAGAATACCGCTGATACCGAGCGCTCCGAACTTCTTGACATAGCGGAGCTCCCTGCTACTCCAGTCGGACAACGTATCACCAAAGATCTGATCCGGAAGGCGTTGGAGCCGGTATCTACAACTGAGGATGTCGTCTCGTCAAACGACTCTCCTGACGGTCAAGGTGAAGTTGGATGTGATCGTTTCAGTCAAGATCAGATTACCGCACGTCCGGTTGGCGACGAGATGAGTGGCTCTTCCATGCTGCCCGCAGCACCTGGAGACAACCGGAACAGTACCTTGTCTCAAGCAGGATCAAGCCTTATCGACTCATCGACTGTCGAGTTCGCCGTGAGATGCTCCATACCCGCGATGACAGGAACTGGAAACAACAACCTTGTCCCTGATCATGAGTCGGTAACAGCCTCACCGTGCAGCCCCGAGAAGAACACGGAAGATGGCATGTCTGAGTTGCTCGCGGGCTATCAGCACACCGAGTCCAAGCACGAAGAGGACGTTGTGCCAGAAGCGCACAAAACCGAGTCGGTTGCAGACGATGCATCGGAGAAGAGGAGCAACCATGCGCCGAAGTCTTCAGATGAACAATCGTTCAAGTCGTGTACTGACGTACCGGAGCCTGTCTCGCCTCAAGCTGGTACAGACGAAGGCGCAGGATCACTCAAGCCTGCTCGAGACGACCTTATTGATGACCAGCCTCCCGTCAAAGACTCGGATGCACGATCCTTCGAGACTTGCAAGGACGGCTCCACCCCGATGCGCGCTAAGTCTATGCCATCGTCAGCAATTCCATCATCAAGCCTGCCGAGTATGGATGCGCAGGCCAGACCGACATCTGACATGCCTCCATCGACTCCAGTTGCGAAGGTAATTCGGAAGTCTCTTGTTCCACCTCGAGAGTCAAGCTTCTCTACTCTTGCAAGCAAGCTTCGTGGCGGCTCCAAGCCAAGTGTGAAACAAGGTTCTATGTCGGTCTCCGGCTCGACATCCACGCTGAGTGTGACGCAACAACCGCCTTCGGTTCCGCCGCGAGAATCCAGCGTATCCAAGGAAGCCAAACGGTTTACTGCTGTGGGAGCTTTCCTGATGCAGCGTGTCTTTAGACCAAAGAAGGCAGTCTCTAAGGGGGACATGTCCACCAAGGGGGAGACACCAGCGGTGGACATTCTAGCCAAAGGAAAGACCCACGTACAAGCTGTTGAGCCATCGCAGCAGACCAGAGAGCCAGACCAGCCGAGCACCCCATCAAAGCAGCCTGCGGATGTTTTCAAGACTCCGGAGAAAGCTCCTCTCGAAAACCCCGACGTTCTTGAGAAGTCAAGAGCCACGCCACGCGTTGAGTACTACAGTCCCTCCCAGCCATTGCACGTTAATAGAGTCATGGTTCCGGCTTTTCCTCATCATCTTGTCAGCGGTCCGTCAGCCCCATTTCCGGAGCCGTCTTCGGTATACTCTCCCCAGGATATCTCCTTGAAGACACGCGCCCACTCATCGTCAGCTGGTGTATCGCTTTCGCCGAAGTCGCCAGAGCAGAGTCGACGGGATAGCCAGAGCACAACGCATCTGTCTTGGGCTGGACGGAAACCTTTCGGCATTCCTTCTGCTAGTGCTAGTGAACCTCATCTGCCCTTGCCTAGTGTCCAAGAGGATACTACAACGGATCTCAGGTTGTCGGGTTTCAGGTACAACCTCCCGCAGCGATATTTGCCCGACCTCAAGGAAGAGTCGCATGAGGACTCTAGCCTGAATACCAGTGCTAGCAATCTCAAGAGCTCCCATTTCCGCTTCCCGCATGGCGTTGGAACTGGTATGCGCACGTCGGTGGATGATGCGATGGTTCTTTCGAGGAGGTCGTCGACGCGGTCGCACCGGAGGAGCGTCGTCGGCGGGGTGCACGGGTTGCCTACTATGGAGTTCAGTCAAGCCAACCTACTCGACAAGCTGAATGATGCGCTTGGTGGTCTGCGTTTCTCGCGTTCCCTGGGCCAATTGCGACTCGACCTGCCTGGTACTGAAGAGGGGTCGCCGCAACGCCCTGCGTCGGTTGGAGAAGTGCGCGAGCTGGCTCTCGACCTCGTGAATGGTCTGGGCGACGTTGAGAAGGCAGGCCAAGTGATGAAAATCCAGGAGGTGATTGACCTTGCTAAGACAAAGCGCGCGTTCTTGCCGGAGAAACTCATGGCGGAGCTTGACCAAGTAACAATCCCGTCTATGACGCCGCTCACGCAGCGTTTTACGGAGATGTTGCCCTCGCTCTCGTTGGGAGAGTACTACAGGCAGGATGAGCTGCACGCTCACGGCGAGTTCCCTGAAGAGGAGGAGATCATGGAACACGCAATCGAGGAGATCCACGACGTACATCCGCCGTCGCAAAAGCGCTCATCCGCACGCTTGCGTCCCGTCCGTGGATCTTCTGCCTTGATGGTTATGGAAGATGATGTGTATGAGGAACTGACCAATAGGGAGAGGGGTGGATGCAGTCCCGCTGGTCAAGGTGGTGGACCTTTGGAAGCAGGAGCAGGTGAAGTTGACACACGTGCTAAGGCAACCGACAAAACAACAACGCACACCCCAACGCGACAGCTCTCTCCTGTTGTCGAGCTTCAAGCACCGTCTCCAGTCGTCCTTCGTCCACGTTCTCACACCACTGCTGATCAACCTCTACGCACTTCGGTCGAGTCTGCGTTGTCCTCGAGGAGGTCGCTCAGGTCGTTTGTCTCGACGCCCACAGCAACCGATACGCGTCCCTGGAACTTTGACAAAAACTATCCGTGGGCCACAACAAGCATCCCCTCTGTCGACATCTCGCTTCCTCCACCGGCCGCCGTCAAGCAGTCGCCTCGTGCAGGACCTTCTCACCTTCGTAACACGCTCTCAGACGCTTCGAGCAGCACATTTGCATCTATACACACTCCAACGGCATCGCCCACTGGCAAGGCTGCAAGCTCCAACGCAAATCGTCAATCTCACCGCCTGAGCATCTTCGGACGCACCAGTGATCAAGCTCACGCAGTTGGTGAACGCTATCCTACCTCAGCTTTGAGCCCTCCTACAGCCATCTTCAGAGACAACCTCTCCACGTGCGACACGTCAGACGACGAGGACTTTGTAACGTCCCGCAAGAACAATAAGCTCACGCTGCGCAAGCGCTTCTCGTCTGCAGCCCGGAACAACACCCTTACTCAAACTCCTCCTCGTGTCGCTCGAAGCAGGATCAATCCTGCTGAACTTGCGTCTCCCGCTTCAGAACCCGAAAACTCCTCTTCAACGCTTCAAGATCGTGCTAGCGAAGACAATGCCTTCACTAGCCACCGCCATACGTTTCGTGAAGCTCAAGGCATGCGAGCTAGCGCGTACCATCGCGAGCGCTTGGTCGACTCCCTCCGCCGCTTGTAGCACAGGTCCGCGAGGCTTCTTCGGTCCATCTCGCGCCGTGGCGGCACCCGCCCAGGTGCTGTTCACGCAGGCTCAGATTGACGAGGCTTTCATCAACGAGCTCGACAACGCCATCAACGAGGTCAAGAAGAAGGGCTTTCCGGTACCTGTCCCTCCTCCTAACACGCCTGCCCCAACGCCTCCTCCGACACCCCCTCCCAGCCCGCCACCGCCCGCACGCCCGGCTGCCATTCTTCGCCAGGCAGGCGTTGAAGCCATGGTCATTGGCTTCAACCCTGTGGTGGCTCGCCACTACTAGCTGGCACCTCGGGGTTGGTGGCTGGGGGGTGGGTGGTTGGAGTCTTTGTGGTTTTGGATGATTACCATTGTAGCATAGCGATAAGTCCCTATTGGGCCGGATTTGGGTGGATATCAGTTGCACATGGCTACTAGTCTATAGCTATTTACAAAGCACTGATGCCTTAACTCTGCCTGTCTGCTGCTTGATTGTGATGCATGTTTATACTTGGTTGTGGCTACTCACCCATGGTTGCTATATCTGTGCTGTTGTGATGACATGTCTAGGGTATGCGAACGCATTCAGACAAGCTTAACACCTCCACAATTGATTATTTGTATTGACGCGGATATATACGGGCTCGATACAACTTCCCTTCCCGTTTCAGCATGTCTGAGTATTAGAGCACGAGAGGACAAGGCATTGACATTCTCCCCGCATACTCAAAATTGCCCTCATCGTCAAAGAGTCGTCCATGGAACCAGACACGACCAACCCAAGTCATCATCAAGGTTCGAGCAGCAGGAGTCAAAAATGGTGGGCTGGAGTGAACTGAAGTACTCCACGCACGTTCAAGAGAGGCGAGAAGGAGAAAGCGATAGAACGCGAGCATAGACCAAGCTCCATGATGCACTATAAAAATTAAGCCTATCCCATTACCCTCCAAATGCACCTCCAGATCCCCTATCATAAAAGTCATAACTCATCCTCGCCACCACGCAAGCCTACCTCCCCGCCGCCGGAGCATGATACATCTCATGCACGCCCTGCTGCCCCACCGGCACCGTCTGCACACTGCCCATCTGCGGACTATACGTCGCCGCCATCTCGTACCCCTGCGGCGGCGCGGGACTCGCATACCCCTGCGCCGGAGTGTGCGTGTAGCTCTGGGGCGGCGAGTACGCGTGTTGCTGGGGATACATGTGCTGCGGGGAGTGTGTTTGCGCGGCGGCCGCGTCCATTTCATACCCCTGCTGCTGTTGGTGCATGTTCGGACTCGGGCTGCCGGTGTGTGACGAGTAGCGATACACGGGCGGCGAGGCGGGTTGGTAGCTGGCGCGGTTGTCGGGCATGTAAGGCTGGGGATGGACGGAGGCGGTGGGGTGTTTGTTCTCGGTCATGACGCCTGCTGCGCCGGCGGGAGGCAGGTGCGCATTCGCATTCGCTGCACCGCTGGTTGGGGCGTTCGCGCTCGTGGCGGCGGCGACGGCTTGGTTGATGATGGCGGCCATTTTGGCTTTCTTGTGTGCGCGGCGGCGGCGCCAGCAGAAACCCAGGATGATGCAGATGATGAGCGAGCCGGCGCCGGTGCCTGCGCCGATGCCGGCTTGGGCGCCTTTGCTGAGGCCTTTGCTGCCGCCGCTGGCATTGTCGTTTGTGCCGTTGGTATCGACGTTGTTGACTTGCTGGCCGTTCGTGTTCACTACGACGGTGGTGGTGCGGGTGACTGTTGTTTTGGCGTTAACGGCCGAGGTGGATGTTGTGGTGTATGTCGAGGTAGTGAGTGAAGTCACAGTGTAGGAAGATGTGACTGTGACTGCGAAACTTCTGATTTGCGTTATGTAGACGTATGTGTAGGTGGTTTCCGTGGCGGTGACTTTGACGTTTTGGCGCTTGAAGAGTTCGATACGGTGGCGGGGGCTTGTGGCGGTTTCAATGGCAGCGGGTTGGTGCTTTTCTTTATGAATCTTCTCTTTGATTTGGATCGGCGCTTGTGTGGCAATGGTTGGAGCTTGGGTCGCGCTCGGAATGTTGGTCAAGGCTTGTCGCTTGCGCTGATCGGAAGTGACTGTGATGGTGGAGACTACGGTAGCGGTCTGGAGGTCGGATCTTGTCACATAGACTACAGTTGTGGTAATTGTGGTGCTGTATTGTGTTCCACCTGGTGAGCTCACAACGTTTGTCGAGGTAATTGTGTTTACTACGGTCGAGGTCGAGGCGACAGTGGTTGTTGATCTGATGTGTGGTCAGCCTAGTCTCAGGCTCCTTCTCTCGCGGATGTAGTATCAACTCACGTGTAGGCGTATGCGCAGCGTCCATTGACACCGCAATTGTATATGTTACTGCAGCACCATGTCGAGCCTCCACCGGGACAACAGGCGTCTGGTTGAGTGCAGCCCCATGGTGTGCCATTCGATGTATACAGTGTGCAGACGAGCAGGTTTTGCCGTGCAAATATATTTTTCCATGCGCTGGTAGTAGGCTGTGGTTGGTTGGCTGGGCGCGGAGGCATCGTATGATAACCAGGAGGTTGCAGCAGGCGATCGGCTTCCATGATTCCTTGTCCATCATTTGCAGGCGGTTGGAGGAGGTGCAGCCTTGCAAGGTCCACATTCGAGAGTTCCAGCCTCGCGGTTGGAACTGCTTGGCCTGCGCATGTTTGCGACCATATGGCGCTCAGAACCGGGAGTACCAATGTGAAGAACGTAGACGATGCCATTGTGTCCGGCAGGATGACTACACAAGAGGAGGAAAAGAGGCAGAGCGGAGATTTACATGCTTTTGAACATGCTCAGCCTTGCGCCTCCAATGCATGGGGCCTGCAGCTTGAGGCACCAACACGATCTGGGCGGTGCCGAGGGCGTATTCCTCGCGACCCGTAACGGGCATCGATAAGACCCAGTCTTCAGGGCGAAAGGTGATAGGTCCACGAGACCTCAGAGCTGAATGTATGGCGCTTTGGGGGCCGTTACTTGGGAGGCTAAGTTACCAAATATGGTTACTTCTGTTCTCGTGCAGATCTGCACACCAAACAATGTTTTAGCGTCTTCACTGTGATTTGACGACTGGAACTGGATCTTGGCTGCGGTTGCGATGTTTTGCGAAGACGGCTGACCGGCGTGGTAGATCGTGACTGGGTCTGCAGGAGATGCCAAAATCCACCTCTTGTCCTGTCTTCTCTGCAACTGCGACCGCAGAGTGTGTGTGGTATTGCGAATTATGAAATAGGGAAGGCAATGAAGGACAGTGCACATGTCGTGCGCAATCATGGTGCTGGTCTACCAAGACCAGCAATTGGCTGGAAGTGTTGCACCACCTGCGCGCCGACAGCTCAGCCTGGTTGCAAGCACGGCTAGATTGGCTGTGGGGAATAAGAAATATACGTCGTGCTCTGTCAAGCCCCGCGAATTGGTGGCCTGAACTTCCGCGAGACAGACATCGCGAGTCCACGTGAGAGGACAAACATCGCGTTCCGTCGTCCCGAGGTCGCGATGAAGAGCCAGTGTTAGCCTAGATTGTAGGTACCCCTCAGAACACCCGGTAGAAAGTGTCCGATGTCTCCTTCTGAAGAGCCGTTGTCGAGGATGGACGCGATCTATCTCATCTTGCTGTCCTGTCGTGCTTTTCTTTGAATGTGTGGTACCGCCCCTGCAGCTCTCCGATATCCTACAGCCATGTAGTTGCCGCATCCCCGTGTTCTATCTTCCATTGGCACCACTTCTGGTATATGGCCATGTCGCTCGCAAGATGGGCGTGTTCGAGCAATCGAAGGTGTTGTGCTTTCCGTGCAAGAGCTGCACGAGTCATGATTCGCTGCATCCCTGCCCATGCCACCATCGTGATTCCCATCGATAAGCGTCACGCTTCGGTCCCACTTCTTCGCGTCCCCTCCATGTTTTCGATACATACAGAACGCGTGCTGCCTGGATGAAGAACTGCTACTACTGTCTAGATGCCCGAGACCGGGAGTGCTGAGCCTGAAGGAGCGGCTTCCCCAGCGAGAAGCGCTCCTTCAACGCCGACCGCGAAGAGCAGCAATGCCTCGTCCACGGCGGCGGATCGCATCGAGCAACACGACTTCGCGAATCCCACACTAAACATCATAAATAGCATTTCTCGCAGAGCCTCGGTCAGTGGGGTATCATCGCCATCGCGGGAAGGCACCCCTCCGCCGCTTCCGCCGCGGCCCCAACTTGGGTTCCTCAATTCGCGACCTTCGACATCCCACTCGATCCATACATCCCCTTCCAGGCCACAACTCGTCTCCAAAGCCACTACCCATCTTACTCTGAGTAGTGACCAGGCATTCGGGACTGAGGCGCGCGATGACCAGCGCACAGCTAGTGCTTCGAAGCAGCGTAGCTTCTTGGGCGTGCATATTGCGTCGAACAATGCGAGCGATGCCGACGACAGTGCTAGCGTGAGGAGCCTGAATCCGGCCGCTGAGGGTGCGATGGACACCGAAAGTATACTGGGCGAGGTCATGGGCCAGCAAGAGAAGACAGAGACCGAAAAGTTGCTGCTGCGGAGGCTTGGGCAGAAGTTCATCGATACAGAAGCCCAGAGCATGTTTGTCCCAGACCCACAATTCGATGCAGCCTATAACCGCGAGTTTGACGAGGTCGAGGACATGGCTGCAGATGGGTCAAATGAAGGTCTGGCATACTCTGCGTACGTAGAGATAGCGCGTGCTGATGTAGCAAATAGAAGCGGTTATGCGCCAGTGGCGTGCGAAGCTGAAGCATTTCCTCATTTTGTCGAGTGCTGGTAAACCAATCTACAGCAGACATGGCGATGACCAGCTCATCACAAACTACATCGGCGTGGTTCAGACAATCATCTCATTCTATCAGTCTACGAACGACGTGCTGAAAGGCTTTACAGCAGGGGACGTACGCTTCGTGGTCATGTCAAAAGGGCCTCTCAATCTAGTAGCCATAACACGGCTACCAGAAAGCGACTCTCAGCTTCGAGCCCAACTAGAAGCTCTGTACATGCAGATTCTCTCGACTCTCACGCTACCCAGCCTGGAACGCATGTTTGCCGCTCGAGCGAACTACGACCTTCGCCGACCGCTTCAAGGAACTGATACACTTCTCTCTGCACTGGCCGACGGCTTCACCCGGGGCTCATCGTCGACTCTTCTTTCTGCTCTCGAATGTCTCAAGCTTCGCAAGTTGCACCGCACAACCATCAATAACACACTCCTCAAGACACGGTCCGAAAATCTCCTCTACGGGCTCATCGTTGCGTCCGGCAAGCTTGTCTCCGTTGTTCGGCCCAAGAAGCACAGCCTGCACCCTGGCGACCTGCATCTGATCTTCAACATGCTCTTCGAAGCCGGCAGTGTCAAGGCCGGTGGCGGCGAGAATTGGATTCCCCTCTGTCTACCGGGCTTCAATAAGACAGGCTACTTGTACATGTACGTCAGCTTTCTGAATCTAGAGCATCCCACGGAGCCCATGCAAGAGCGCCCACGCACCAGCGACGGAGCGGACGACGAGGTCGCCGTGCTGTTGATCAGCGCCGACAAGGAAAGCTTCTTCGAACTACGCAGCATGCGGGACGATTTGGTCGAGGTACGTGCATACTGTTTCTTTACAAAAAGCCTCCCTATTCCAATCACCTGGTCACTTTCGAGTCATGCATGCCCATCTTCGCCCTTCGCGCGATCCGAATCGCACTCGTGCAGCATCGCTGGGGGAAATTCCCGCACCATGCAATCGCCCTGCTTCAGCTCCGCCGACACGCGGGACGACGCTTTTTTCGTACAACACGCTCGCTTACCCTATTCCTCCCTTCGCTCTCGGACTCGGACAATTCACTCTCCGACTTGCCGGCTCCCATCCATGGAATACCCGTGTCCCCGGATCACACGCCCTCGGCCTCTCTTTCCAGTTGCAACACGCTAACGCCCGTCTGCAACAGAGTCTCCAGCGCAACGGCTCCATCGATGCGATTCGCACAGCCGTCAAGCACGGTCGGCCGAGGTGCACAGACATCGTCCCTGGCTCGCCGCTGCGCCACTTTCTGTACAAGAGCAGGGGCAACGTGCAATTCACCATGCCGAGCTTCGAGCCGTATTTCGCGGGCCCGCTGGAACGACGGAGGTATGTGCGGATCATCGATCACGTGTTTTCCTCCCACCTGCCTTGCCACCATACCGACCCGCACGCATGCTAATCCAATCAGATTACTCAACCTCTACCACAAACTGCATGCCAATCTGCACAACAAACCAGCAACCCTCAAGGTCCACCACGAAACTAACATGACTAACATCGCCCTGGCGTGGAGCACCCCGCTGTTCGAATTGTATGCTGTTGCGCCCGCGAACACGAGTCGCGCCGCGTTGGCGCAGAGCGCGAACAGGATTGTGCAGTGGGTCAGGAAGGAGGAGGAGCGGGTGTTTATTATTGGCGGTGCCGTGTTTTAGGCGCTGGTAAGGGGAGCTGTGGAGCAGGTGAAACAGGGAGCAGGATAGGGGAATAAAGCGGAAGACGGTGGTGGTGGTATATAGGGAGTTAGATACCCATGATGTTAGATTTGACACGCAGAAGGGGACTCCTCACTACTTGCGTGACGCGTGGAGTAGTGCACGCTGGAGCTCAGAAGCGCTGCATCAGTGATAATCGGCCCCATCAAGTTGCCGAGACAAGTGCGGTGTACATAACAATGGACAGTCACAATCGATGCATTTGCAATACTCTTTCGCCATGGATATCATCCCTCCCTTCCAATCAAACCAAGCCAAACCAAGCCCACACGCCATGCTATGCAATGCAATGCATCCCCAAAACCCAACCCGCGCCGCCAACCAAAATCTATAAAACCGGATACCACTCCCAATACAGCACCAAGCACCCCACAACCGCACACGCAACAAGTCCACAAAAGGCCAAAATCTGCCAATCCTCCCAGCACTCAAAATCGCCCCGCAGGCGCGACCCAGGAAGCGAAAGAACCGACGAGCTATCTGACGGCGGTCGGGAGCGCTGAGGTTCGACGTCGCCGGGCAGTTCGGGGTGGTGTTCGATTTGCCCGGCTGCATCGACGTGTTCCAGCACACCCTGCGCATTACCATCGAGCTGCGCCGCGGCGTCCGGGTCATCGGGTGGGTTGATGCTCTCGAACGAAGCGTAATGCTGCAGACCCGGGCCTTCGTGGATAGTGCTCAGTGCGAGTACTGGTGTCGTGCTGCATTGCTTGTGGTCGCGCGAGTGGCGCGCCAGGAGATCTGTGCCGGCGACGTTCTACGTCTTGCCGTTTTCGTACGTCATGTCTGAGGCAGCGAGTTCTGCTTCGAGGGCGGCGCGGGCAGACGGGTCGTTGGTGAGCGCACTGGGGGTGTTTTGCAGGGTTGATTTCTGGCGCTTGAGCGCAGGCTCGGTGTCCGGTGGGGCGGGCGTGTGTGTTCTGCTGAGGCCTAGTTTGGCAGCTTCGTCGGGATGGCTGACGATCCAGCGGTCGCGCCATCGTTCGCGAAGTGCGTCGTATAAGAAGACGAATTGGTTCTTGCTTTGCACCATTCCGGCTCTTTGATCGCGCAGCTTTTCAATCACTGCTATGATTGGGTCGATGTTGTCCGGCGTCTCGTCCAGTGCCCCTTCTTCCAGCTCTTGGAGAAGCCAGTCGAGCGCGATGAAGGTGCCGCTGCGTCCTATGCCGGCGCTGCAGTGCACGATGCGCGGATTCGCCGTTCTTAGCGCGCGAGATATCAACGAGCTTCAGCAGCGCAGCTCTGTCCGCTCCCTCGGGCGCAGAGAAGTCGGGCCAGCCGGCGAAGAGGAGGTGCCATATTTTACGCGATTCGGTGCCTTCGTTGGATGTCATGTCGATTTCTCGCACCTCGGTGCGGGCTTCTGCGTCGTGCGTGAGATCGACCAGATGCAGGTTATGGATGAAGCCGTCCTGAAATTCATCGTGCTCGTTGATGGGCATGTCGGGGCTTGAAGGCGATTGTGGGTAGTATGGCCAGCACTTTTCTCGGCCGGTTTCGTGGGTCTGCGTGAGCATCACGACGACTGCCGGGTCTTGGTTCTCTTTCCATACCATTCGCCATATGTGTGACGACGTGTCTGACTTGGGACCCTGTCAAATCATCAGCTTCATCTCCTACGCGCAGCTCCTTGACGCACCTGTGTTGCAATATACTTCAACGGCGTTTCCGACTTGGTCGTAACCAGCACTATCGGCGACGCATTGATGTAGTCGTTGTGCCCCTCCGGCACCTCCAGCTTTACTCTATTAGCCTGGTAGGGATCCACGTTCGCGTAGCGGTTGCGGGGCGCATATTCTTCGGTGTTGCATCTCGCGTATTCGTAGGGCTGCTCGGATCCGTTGGCTTGGGCGTGAGCGCCGTCCCGCAAGCGCTCGAGCTGCGCAATCTCGAGGTGGTTCCACCGCGCATTCAGGTCTGCGTGTGTCAGTCAGCCATGTCTTGCCAATAACACACCACGGGTCGAGAGTACCTGCCTCCTCTACTTAGGCGCAGAAACGCTGGGTACGGGGTCCCGTCTGGGACAAAGTGGTCGCCATTCGAGGGCGTGCCCGGTGTGGACGTGGGTATTATGAGGCTGTGGGTGCTCACGGACGGGGTGACGAAGGGCGTGTTCGCGGCGGGCGTGTTGAGGGACGAGTTGGTTCCTGACCGCGCGCTGTCTCTGCTCCGCGAGCGCTTGGACGATGACGGAGATAGCGGGACTTGCGCCGAGGCCATGGTGTCTGGGTCGGTCCTGATGAGGCCGCCCTTGAGCTTCGCCTTGCGCCTGAGGGCGCGGAGTTTATGCAGCTTGAAGAAGCTTCGGTTGCTGTCGAGAGGCGATTCTGGGGGCGGCAGCGGAGGCACGAGAAAGTTGGAGGACGGAATGGTGGCAGGCGGGACAGCGCTTGCGTGCAGGCAGTGGCGGCAGGGTGTCGAGGTGATAGGCTGGGCCGATGTGAATTCAAGATGCGTTGGATGCGGCGAACAGCCGGCCTTGAATGTCTCCTTAAGGTGTAGAGCTATTCACTGCAGCAAATCAATGAGAGTATCGCGCCACCTCTTTTGCTCTGCTTGCTTCCGAGGCCAAAATCAACCACAATCGAGACGATGACTTAGAGGGGCCGCAAAATCGGGGTCAGATCGCAGACAGGCCGAAGCGTCGCGTGGAAATGGGCTTCTAGAATGCGCGGAATGCAGCGATCAGTGAGCTAGAAATGCAAAAGTGAAGAGCGAGACGTGAAGGCGCAATCACTGCAATTGATATCAATAATGAAGACGGCAGAGTAGGGGCAAACTAGCTGTCAAGCGCGTCGCGCGACGTGCTGCAGGCCCAGACCCTGTTCCTATTCTGTCATCCACGAGGGGCGCCTTCCTTCCGCGGTGTGGGCCGAGGCTGCAGCGTCGGTGTCCATCCCACCACCAGACTGCCACCATCGAGCGCATGCAGCATCTTTGCCTTTGGAGTATTGTTTGACCATCAAAAGCACCCTGTAAATGCGACGATGAATTGGTTTGTCTTCGTTGAGGTATGCGCATCATTGCAGACGTAAAGCGTCAAACTGACGGGACCTAGGCATGGGCTGTCCAAAAAGTACTCAAACACCACACCACACCACCGCGTGTTGCTGACATTCACACTAGCTCATGCGAAGCCCAACATTCAATAGAGCCGTTCACAAGGCGTACCGCAAGATCAACCGACTTCCTGATCTCGAGCCCAAGAATGGAGGCAGTACGTTCGCCACGCGTCTTGTGCGTATTGCAGTCCTGACATAATTGATAGGAACTGGTCCCACGGCATTCGACCACTTCAAGGACGAGTTGAAGACGCAGCTCAAGGAGCTTACCTGGCAGAAACGTCCGCCGAAGCAGTGAATGCTTGGTCGCAACCGATCTCCACTTCACCGCCACTGCACGATACAGTCCACCTACGAGATAGAGCAAACTAGGCGTGGCAGCTGCATCAGCGCCATAGCAAGATCCAATTGGCGCATCGCCCACATTGAGGGTGGCCGATGACAACCTGAGATATCTCAAAGTCACACATCACAACGATGACGTGGGCATATAAGGCACGACACTCTCTCGCATAGAGCAAGGCAGAAGGGCAAACACGGTCTTAGTAGTAGCACTGCAATTCGCGATCCTCTACACCGTTTCGCGGATTCAAGCCTGAATTCTGGACGATCGCAGATTCAATGCTGAATTCTGGACGTCAACATAAGAGGAAAAACAACGCATTCTCCAACGGACTTGGCCGCATAGTATCCACAAGGCATATACGCATTGCCGTAGAGTGGTTTGTCTTCGAATGCAGTCTTACATACCTTCTGTACAGAATCAATCTACGAAGATACACTTCAGAAGTCTTGAACTCGCACATCAACAGTCGGCATGTCATCTCCTCAATTGTTTCCAGCTCTATGTCTACCCGCACGCCACACAATGACCACCATAGCTCCGTCCCCAATTCCAATGAACAGGCCAAGATGGAATAAACACGGGATTCGAAGTTGGCGGTCCTGACGCGGAATTCCGATCTCCATCCCGTCCGGCCTTCGTCCATTCTGCTCCGCCTCGCCAATCTGATTTCTGATCACATCCGACCGCGAACCCAAGATGGCGCCGAGCTCGAACGCAACATGCATGCATGCACGCTTTCGAAATTACAAAGACACCCTAATTCTCAGGCTGGAAAGTTTCATCCTACAACCTGCCCTGGGCGATCGGTGACTCGCTCGCCAAGGTTGGGGTGGAGATGTGCTGACAAAACCGACGAAATCTTGGAGTTGAGTAATCTTATGTCCGCTCTTCACAACACAACAGCCACACCAACCGTCCCTAGAGTCAGGATAGTCTATGCAGATTTTACACAATGAACATGCAGCACGTGCATCTTCAAACCCAGCGCCGACTTTGCGCGTCGACGTCCGTTGACTCACAAAGTCACGCTCCTCGATGTCGCCAGCACACAAGCTCAAACACGCGTGTCAAGCTGCTCTGATTGGACCGTTCTGTACGCGCAACATGTCGTCTACTCAGCAGCCACAATGCGCAATAGTCTTGTTTCGCCGCCCGTCTTTCTCTCTCCTCCGTCTTGTATTCTTCAAAAATTCACTCCCTCCCGACTTAGTCTCAGTTCGTTGCGTTGCGTTGCTTACCTACCCGCTCCACTCTCCGTGAAGCTCACCAGCTTTGGCTTGTCTAGACCGTTGTCCATGGGGTTTATTCCCGGCGAGTAAGCCAAAGCGTGAATGTGTGCGCGTTCTGGATGCTGAGACGCGTGGGTAAGCTTACTGTGTGCGGTGTCTGGGGAAGGGGGGCTGGGGACGTGTGTGTGGGCGCCGTGTAGAGGGGATCGTGTAACCATCGTGGGATAGAGCGGTTTGTTACGAGGGGGGGTTAGAGTCGGATATGGGTGGCCTTGCGTGATGGGATTGCGTTGTTGGGTGTTCCGGCGTTGTTGACTATGAAATCGGAGTCGAGATTGAGGGTGGTGATGAGATGGGGGAGTCGGAGTGGAAGAGAGTGACGTAGCCGCAGTTGGAGAGTTATGCGTATGGATGCTGTGAAGACGCCTGGAGATGCCGTGTTGGTTGCGCTTGCTTGCTGTTCGATGATGGTGTGAATGATTGAACATACACATCGCATCGCACCTCGACGCTCAAGCACGCTTCACCTTTCATCCATCTCAACGTCAAGACAATCCGCCTAAACATACATACTCATCCAGAAACAGCATGCACCTCATCCTTCTTCAATCCCCAGTCTCGGTGTCCCACATGATTCACCATCAGAGTTCTGACCGCATGTCTCGCACCCGGGTTTGTGGGACGCATGTTCGCCTGAAAGCTTACCTACCCTACTTACCCTTCAGTTCGACCGTCGATCATCGCGCCCTCGTTCAAGACAAGCACAACCCCGTCCACTCTGACTTGACCTACTCCACAAAATCATCATGTCAGTAAACACATGAGCCCTCGCCAACGGCCTTCGCCTTCCACGTGCACGCTCATAACGCCGTCACGCCATACATCACGTCACGTGCAAGCACCTCAGCTCACCTCACCTCGTGCCTCGGCACCTAGGTACTCTGCCCACCGCCCGTTCTTCAAAATCCCATGCCAATCCCAAATGCCATTTCATTCTAAATCCCATGCCCACGCCCACCCCACTAGATATGCGCCTAGTTTCAGCCCATCCCATTGGTGCCGCGGCTCGGTATCACATATCGTCTAGGCGGTATATGTAACGTGCCTGCAGCCGCGGAGCCCACGTGCATAGTATAGTGGCCTTGTTATCAAGCAGCAGCAGCAGCGGCGGCGGCTGCATGAAATAGCCCAAAGGGTTCGTTACGAGTAGATGCGCAGGCGGGCATGGTTAAGGGCTGCATTAGGAAGGCTAGTTTGGGCGGTTGGTGACGTAGGATTTGCCGGCATGGAGATTGGGAATGCGAATTGGGGATGGGTATGTGTGAGGAAGGGGATGCATGTGTGTAATGATCGTGCTGTCGAGCGGGACAGGGACGGAAACGGTGTACTGTTTGTGCATACTATGTATGCATGCAAGGAAGTGAGTATATCCTGGTGTTTGGCGCGGCTCAAGCGGCCAGCGGAAATGCGCCTTGCGGTCGTGGAGGTATCGACTGCGATGGGACGTGTTTGCGAGCGAGAACGAGAACGACCACGATAGTAGTAGACTTGCGGACAGATGTTTGCGAGAGCGACTGCGAGTGCGACGATTCAACGTTGAGGCTCAGAACGAAAGTATACGAGTACGACGCTCAAGCATTGAGGCTTAACGTTTGCGCGTAGCCTTACCAATACTTAGCAAGCAGCTACATCCCGAGGTTGTTCATGGGCATGAATGTGAAACACGTGTGCCGGCATGACGAGGCGCTACGATGTCGAAGTCCTGCATGTGTAGCGTGCTTAAAGGTAGACTACCGTACACATGCGCATCCTCGGCTCGCCCGTACCGAGAAACAAAACCGCACCCGTCGTCGCAGCCAGAAAATGTGGGCATCGAGAGGTTCTCGGAGAGAAAATCGACGCCAACGTTTGACACTCATTTCTGCATCCAGCATAGCGCGCTGAAAAGCTTGATATCAGTTGCGATCGAGCATCAACAGCATCGGTCAGATGTCGGCCATCATGGCATAATTGTCATCGGAGTGCAGCAGCGCGAATTCCTGATTCGATGTACGAGGCCTTGAGTGACTCAGACAGCATCGTACGAGCGTCTATTATGTGGGTGCGTGTTATCGTGTGCGTATTGTATTTCTGCTTGCACATGCTCGCCTGGGAATAATGCTGGAAACTCGGGGTTAAGGTCGCAAACGGTCGCGAGCTCACCAAGACGTCATACTTGGAGTCTCAACAACGTCTTTTCAGCTATCCACGCGCATGGCCTGACCTTGTTGGATCGAGAACGCTCGCAGCGGTGGAGTATTGCGCGACGGAAAAGCGCCGCTGGTTGCAGTGTCAATCCAGTGTGCCGTGGACAGGGCAGGGATGCTACGGGTATGGCGTGGAGTCGATGCAACGGGACGATCAACGATGATTGCCGTTGGCTTTTGTCCGACATCGTCTCTCAGGAGCCCTTCGGATCATGGCTACGAAATCATGAGGCATAAAATACAGTGTACGTGGTCATTGTGCGGAGAGGAAAATCAACCTGATCACTGCGTCGACATGCCCGTTGATGAGATCTACCGTGTATTGGAGAGTCGTTAGAGAGCGCAAAGCTTCGGCCGAGTTCCTTTCTGAGCCCCACCAATAACAGATTTGAGGCTTTTTGGCGACCATGTGCTGCAACTGCACGCGCTCGTTCGGATAGCATCCGCAGACTCGTGATTGTGGATTCTCCGAAGACCGAGTTAAGGGTTGATACAAGAGGTTTTCTTTACAGCCCGATCGTCCGTTGACCATACAGTACACGAGAATGCCCGAAGAAGGCGAATGTACTACCAGTGAATCGAACGCATGAAGATTGCGCTTGCAGTGTGCTGTGACGTGACTGCGCATACTGTCGAAAGTCCGCCGCCTTCGAAGCTTCTTCAGCCCTGTAATGGTGTGGTGGGCCTGATGGGAGTGGAGTCCGCAATTAAGGCTCGCCTCGGTTTGAGGCCAAGGTATTTGAGCCTCACTCTCAAATCGATCATCGCGAGAAGGTAAGGAGAGATTGCGGGCACTCTGAGACCTACTATTTATTTCCTCAGTGAACAACAAACATTACTTTGTCCACTGGTTCTAGGATACTTGGTGTTTCGACGTGGGAACTGGCCTGTCTGACACCAAGGTGTTGCTCAATGTTACGGGCCAATCGCCCTTTTTGCCTCTTTCAATCATCAGAAGTGTCCAGATCTCGATAGCGAAGTTACGGATTATGCGCTCGTATACCACGCGACCGTCGTCGGCTTCGGATGTGTTCACATAGGGCACTACGGCCATCCTAGCCGCAGCGCGGAGGGCGGATGGTCAAGTCGCCGAACGTCCGCAGGAGTATCGTAGATCCCGAAACATTTCATCACTGACCTGAGGCTCCAAAGCGGAAGCTTGAAGCGGCCGGCGGAAAGTCTTGGGCTTCGGTCGACTGTAATTTTCATTTGCGACGTTCGCGTCGTCTTGAGGCTTGGAGGGTCAGCAGATCCTGGGCAGGCTTTCTCTGTGCTCGGGGTCAAGGCTTGGGTCTGAGCTCAAGTCCTTGGTAAAGCTCGTACGACCGCATTGAGGTTTTAAGTTTTGCGTGGCACCGCACTCGTAGCGGTGCGATTGGGCGGAGCAAGGGGGCAGGTGGTGTCATTTCACCAGCCATACTTGTTTCGATGTCGATGCGATGCGTCGTAGAGATCGTGAGGCTATGCTTGTAACAGGGCAGGTTATTCGCAGACTGGGATACCACCCCCGCGTTCGATTGAATACCTTGACTGAGTCGGGACAACCTGCGCTGAGCATTAGGGAGAAAGAGTGGAATACGTGCGTATCGCTGGGCCTTGGAAGATCGGGGCCCGAGCTCTCGGCGACTCGGCACCCTCGCTTCCCGCTACACAACGGTGCGAGAACGAGAAACGACACCAGCCGCGTGTATGGCTAGGGAGCCGAGCGCGGCGTATTCGAGACTCGAATACGGCTGCGACAACCAATGATTGGTGCCTTGGCTGGGTATTTAATATGCGGATCCCAGGCGATCTGTCTTTCTCTCGTTTTGAAGGGTAAAATGCAAATACTGAGTTGTCGATGTCGTCCACGGGTGGCCCGACCTTACTCATAGGAGACTTGACCACTGTCAGCAGGGGTCCGTGGTGCAGTCAGACATGAGAGTTGTGGCCGGTTTTTTGACACGATAGAGTGAGGCGTTGATCAATGAACATTTGCGAAGCATCGGTGCAATGGTGGTCAGGTCGTCGAGGAGTAAGGTCGACGATGTACGTTCGATGAGACTGAACACTGATCGACGTCGTCATCCTGATATCCCGGCTGTTATCAAACCCAAGACGACGCAAGGGTAAGATATGGCATTAGCCACGACGACCATGTGTCTGAAGAAGTGGTTGATAATGCGACAAGAGACTGTGGCGCTCATGCACGCACAGCTATCAAGTGCGGGGAAGCTTGGTGTAGTCTTGAAGTTGGTGTGCACGTGAGCACTGTCGTTCGTGGGATGACCTTCCCTTCAACCAGTGGGCTCGTGTCACAACGGAAGCTTACGATGTGGAACGGTCAACGTGTTCGAAATCTAGAACTCTACATGTTAGATCTACACGTGGGCTGAGCAACACGTCCGCCTCAGCATCGAATGAAGCTGTGCGGCCTAGTCGCTTTAGCCAATTTCAACTGAAAGTTTATTGGCGAACACTCGTCTGCAGCTTGTCCATCAACAGAAAGAAGATCAAGGAACAGAAACAGACGCGCAATGATCTCGGCGCATTGTAATCATCTGGTTGTTGGCGCACACATCAAGGCCAAAACGCATTTCGAGGTTGATGGTAGTTGAATGTCGTCCCGTTAGAGCTGCAGACTGCTAAGGCTTAGTTAAGTGTCGACCGTGGTCGACGATCCCGTCAGGCTCGAGCATCAGCTTCGAATCTGCACACAGGCTAGAACTTTTGCGGCGTGGGGCTGATCGCTCCCAACAGCGTCGCATTGGTCGATTCGTAAGCCATATGAGTATGCCACGAGAATCGCCGAGGTCGCTCGCTATATGTGAGGAAGATCACAAATGGACAATGTTAGCAATGCTGTCCCCACGGCAGCCAACTCTGTTGTCAGCGAGCTGCATCAGGCCAGTTGCCCCTTGGGGGAAATACTGTTCTGGATAATGCATCGCGAATGGCGCGCGGTACAAGGCACTTACGGCTAGCATGCTGACATCTCATTTGACAGCGCTGACCTTACACGTGAACCGTACACATCATCCCAATCCACACAGCGAGTGGGATCCGCAGATTTAGCTCAACGGTGTGGAAGAAGCTGGTGAGAGTGTACCACAGTACGCCGTATTGATGCGTGAGAATACGACTAGCGCGGATTGGTCGCAACAATTGACAAAAGTGGTTTTCGCACAGCCACATTGCCTGACGACGACTCCTTTGACTTCCACTCACTCCTTCCAATTTCGCGAGACGGGTCAAGAAATGCCGCGCACGTCAAGTTCCGCGATGCGCAAGGCTAGTACCGAGCCCTGACTTGTGAGGACATTTGGTAATGGATAGAGTGGATGAGTAAGTGCAGAAGTAACAGGGTGGTCGACCACGGCACCGGCATCAGATATCGGAGACGACAGATCGCCGCAAGCGAGGAGTGTGATATCGGGCGTTTACGAAATGAAGGTGGGAGGAGACATGAATGGACATATACAAACCACGTTGGAAACCAGCGAACCATTCATGTCCTTGCTACAGGGTGTTGATAAGCACAAAGGGCGCAACGCAGGGTCTAGAAAGCGCCGACTCGCGATCATCTCACGCGAAATAAGTGGATGTCCCAAGACTTACTCAGTTCGAGCAAATGTGGCTTAAAGTACGGTCACTCCGCTTGTGTTGTCAGCAGCCTCAACCGGCGCATTTTGATGTACACATTTTCGCAGCACGCGGCCGCGACCCACGCCTGATGTAGAAGGATGTTTCGTGATTGATAATGCTGCTTCAGCCGATACAAAGCTTGTTGACTTTCGTTGAAATACCTTGATAATTTTGCATATGTGGATATGATCGCTCCTCTTCCCGCAGCTGCTCGGTTCTTTCCGCATTGGTCCTGTCAGGCATACCGCTTGGGGTGTGCCGCGTGCCATTTGGACGGGCCCAAAGGTGCGGAGCAACCATGTTGCGAAGGCGAGTTGGCTCGGCGTATAGAGAGCAGTCAGCCAGTAGCTTTCCCGTGATTCGGCCGAGGCGCATAATTCGAATTGTCCAGGAAAGGCCAGGAATAACGTTATTAGTGATGAGCCATAATGATGACGCCGACAGCTTCAAATGCTGTATCAAGCTGCTGTGCCTGATGAGGCAGACTTGGGGTGCAGCGCTGGGCGCTGCTGATCTGACGAGGTGGGCAAAGGCGTGTTCTTCGTAATTTTGATCCGCACGAATTTGGGCGTGGAAGTGGTTGTTGCCGCGTACCGACAGGTGCGATCTCTGGCGCTTTTCGAGCCCTCAGTATCTGCACACTATGAGCAAATAAACGTCACCTGTCCCATAGCCTGGCAGACCAGCAATTCGGCGGCATGTCGCCATTTCCATCTCCACGGTCCGCGTGTTGGCCGATTCCGCGCTGCGCTTTGTCACTCGTTTTCCGCCGAATTCGAGCCCAGCGTCTTTGTAAGGTTGGCGCAGCGCCGCCAATCCTTGCTCCTCCCCTGCACGCCCGCTAATGTAATCCAACGTGCTTCGAGTGATGATGTTTACAGACCAGGGTGCTTTTGCAGAGCAAGGTGGATCAAGCGCGTAATATATTTTCACTACCGTGCTTCGGCGCCCTCACGCACACCTTAACGCCGAACGTCCGCCTGGAGCTGCCCTCTGACGCGAACAGATATAATGCCATGCTACCCACTCAGGCCATGGCTGTACTTAGGAGCCGTCTTTCCACCTCAAGACTTAGCAATTCGGGTCACTCGACAAGTGCTTGGATATTGAGCAGATACCAACTCGCAATTATCGGGCACTACCATACCATCCTTTAACCTTGACGCGGATTCCTCCCACCCAATCATGTCCTCGCATAGATCGAGTTCAATGGAAGCCCAAGACAACATCCGGAAGCGAGTCTGCAAAGCTTGCGATCGCTGTCGGTTGAAGAAGTCAAAGGCAGGTTCATGCATAAGTGACGTTGACCATGTGCTGACTTCAGTAGTGCGACGGAGCTAGTCCTTGCAGCCGGTGTAAGGCTGACAATGCCATTTGTGTATTTGGCGAAAGGAAGAAGTCGCAAGACAAAGTATATCCTAAAGGGTATGTCTTTTCCACTAAACACGAGAAGCGAGCCTGACTCCTGCAGATACGTCGAGATGCTTGAACAACAGCAAACGCAACTCGTTGCTGGGCTCCGTGAGCTGTACAGCAGGTTACAAAAGGGCGAGAGCTGGCAAGGACAGCCACTGCGCGAAACCTCAGGAGGTCATCCTTTGACCCATGACATCCTCGAACGACTCGACCTCCTACATCCATCAAGTGAGCACAGCAGTAATTACGAGGGTTTCGAAGAGGACTGCAACCGAATGCAGCAGAAGTTGCTCGAGCGAGGTGCGCCTTTCACCCGCCGACGCGGTTCAGTTAGCTCCGACTCCGAACACGGCCACGCATCGTCGAATTCCTCATATGGTGGCACCCCAACAACACGATCGTTTGCGTCTGACGGCCCCTTTGCCCGACCCAACGCGCCTCCAACACCACCATTGAACAGCCCATTCCCTCGACAGTCGCAAATATTATCCCAAGTCAAACAGGAGCCCCCATTGGTCTCTTCCACCTTCATGAACACGGGTGCTCTGGACCCATCAGCACTGTCGCGCACAGCGTGGTTGAACGATTCTATGATGATGGACGAGCCGGTCGACTTCAGCAAACCAATGTACGGGTTTGACAGCTTCGCCGGATATAACCAAGCCATGATGATGGACACAATTGCGATAAATCCCAATGATCCCATGATGCCGGATTGGAACAGCAATACGGATTTGGACTTTAGCACATTCATACAAAATCCAGTCGGCGCATGATTCGCCCGGTCTTAACTCCGCTCATTCCTCCGTCTTCATGTAGCGTTCAAGCGTTCATTCTCGAAAAGGTCATCACTCGGCGTTCGGCCTAGGTTTCGTTCAACTGGCGTTATCGGGCATGGAATGATCTCCATAAGCATTACTTTTTGTGATGTCACGATATCCGCTGTTTCGAGGGTTCACTATGACGAAAGCAGCCCACTGCTGCGCGCCCGCGGGCAACACCCGAGTTTCAAGGCTATGCACTAGACCATCCTTAGAATTGGATATTTCCGACCAATAGCAAATAATCATTGTATCACACATCCACTCTCGTCCGATTGCTGTTCATTTTCACATGGAAAATGTGCGGTGGCGTGTAGATCTTCGCTTACCAAGCCGTTAAGCGGACGAAAGTCGCAGGGATGGTCACTGCAGTCGTGACCATCCCTCGCGCTACTTCATGGTGAATGAGGACATGTCTCGATTAGGCCTTCCGATCAAATTGTCGGGCACTGTACTGGATATTGAGGTACTTCCCAACTGCTCCTCACGTGCCGTGACAAGGCGGAAGAATTAACGTGCTCCACAACCTCATTAGGCTAATAAACAATAGGGCTATTTGTGTGCAAGAATATGGTATACATCTCTTGTTCCCACTCATCTCGACGCAGGGTATCGACCTGACCACTTGACCCCTCGAGTCCTATCAGGAGAAGGCCAGATTTTCATCAGTCCCAACGACCAGCTCAGGTGAGTGTTCGCGACTCTGCAGTAGCCCCGCATCGGTGTTCTGCCCCTCGCGACCGAGTTCAATTACATCAGCCCATGAGAGCACCTCATTCGATACCAGCTCCTCAGTTCCCCGCCTAGCTCAGGCTGAACCCTAACGGGAGCCTTGCAGATCATACTATCGCGAGATCAATCGCAAGACTAAAACAATTCCAGGCCCTTGGTCTCACGATGGCCTCAGCCAAGGCCTTCACGTTTTTGCCACTGGGCGCCATTATCCAAAAGTTCACAGTCAATGGAACGAACATCGTTCAGGGCTTCCCGACAGCTGAGCTCTACAAGCAATACAACTCTCCGTATTTTGGGGAGACTATAGGCCGTATCGCGAATCGAGTTTCAGATGCCAAGATCAATGACCTGAATGGGAAATCGTATCCATTGGTAGCGAACAACGCGCCAAACTCGCTCCATGGCGGAATCAATGGCTGGGGAAAGCGAGAGTTTGAAGGCCCCTCCACCGTTCAGCGCAACGGCAAGGAGGCCACTTTCTTCAAGTACATCAGCGCCGACGGTGAGGAAGGTTACCCAGGAACCGTAGAGTTTCGTGTGTGGTATGTGCAAGAAACAGAAAAGGTTGATGGAACCGCACAAGAGGTGCTGCATATCGAGTATGAAGCTGAGCTTGTGGGCGATGAGGTGGCGGAGACTGCCATTAACGTGACCAACCACAGGTATGCTTGACGTGCTATTCATACCCTGTAATTTTTCTGACCTTCTCAGCTACTTCAACCTCACTGGAGGTCCATCTATTGCTGGAACAGAGGTCAATTTATCCACCAACAAATACCTTGTGGTAGACGAGAATCTCATACCGCAAGGACCAATCGAGGAATTTTCTGGTGTCAAAGCGCATACGACTTTCACGCTAGGCGAGCAGGAACCCGACATCGATCACTGTTTTGTCGTCAACAGTGATGCCAACAATATTCCGATTGACACACGGTCGCAGCCTCTGGAGAAGCTTGCATCCTTCTATCACCCAGAAAGCAAGATCCACCTTGAGGTGTCTAGCACGGAGCCCACCTTCCAATTCTACACCGGCAAGCACATCAACGTGCCTGCTGTTGACGGACTCCCAGCTCGAAAGTCTCGCTCAGGATTTTGCGTCGAGCCCGCGCGCTACGTCAACGCTATCAACGTCCCCGAGCAAAGGTCACAGATGTTACTCAAGAAGGGCGAGAAGTACGGTTGCAAGATCGTCTACCGTGGCTGGCAGTCATAAGTGCATAGTCTACTCGTGTCAACAAAACTATAGGCAATTGCATGGATATCTTGGGAGTTGACGCTCCATGCCACCATCCCACGGGGACCGGATCATAAAACACTAGACTTACGTTCATCGTGTACTCCATTCTCACGCTTCCCATTGTGCGCACCTATTCGATTATTAGAGAGCAATGCGCCCCGTATCTCACTAGCGGAGATTGTACCTCAACTTGACTTCTAGGCTGTTCACATTGTACGAGCTACTTAATCGCCTCAGGTTGCTCAGCATGTCAATCCTAGATGCTTATCAGCTCACAGTGAGTGCTTTCGATCTGCCGTGTCTTGCAACCGCGTAGATTCGTCTTCAGGGATCAACAGCTTCTCAACATCGCAGTGTAGAGCGATCCAGACTCTTGCAACCCCACAAGATGGCAAACGTTGCACCACGTCATACTACAGCGATGGTGTTTCTGGCAGCAAAGCTTCGTATGCATGTTTGCCGCTACTTATTCCCCATCCGCAAGTTCTTGAGTGCCGAACAACCGAGAGGACGCTAACATATGGTAAAGCTTATTCAGATGTCTGCAGCATCTGTTTTGTTGCCTTGTGTTACAGCACATTCGGTGACCGCTGATTACCAAAAAGCTCTATACCACGTAGTCGTCAGCTTCTTGCATACGACACACATAACGGTCACAGCATCGTCGTGTAGCCTGCATATCAGCTAATAGCTTGTCAGGCTTATCAGTAAGGCAGCAGCGTTCATTGACCCTTCAGCTGGGCTCGCAATGGTCTGGATCTTGCTTACATAGATGAATCACGACAGTGCTGCCATTAGCTCAGCACACTAGCGCAGTGCTCAGCATATTCCCGACTCCACTGTTGACGTCAATTGCGGCTCCGCTTCAAGCCTATCAAGTGTTCTGGAGGTATGGCCGTAGCGCATCTTTTTCGTGGTTCCTGCATGTTCACGCTTCCATCTTTATGCCGCTTCTGCTGCTGGCAATCCAACGAGCATCATTTCGAAAATCACCAGCACAAGGACGAAGGATGGATACGATTGACTAACACTCTACAGTAGACGTTTCAGAGACCGGATCGCGAGTTCAATGTATGCGTCCTGGAGCAACGCAAGGAGCCTCCACTTGAGGCCCACTATCAACACGATGTCCACTTTATCGCTCGAAAAGGCACTATGGATCGACGAACCACGAACAAACCCCCATTGCATCAACAGCGTCCGGTCCCATTGCGTGGGTTTTGTTCTCCAAACCCCACAGCATATATTTGGTACCGAGAATGGCAGCATATCCATTAATGAAAGTACAGGTGATGTAAGAATGACTTAAGTCACGACTTGTATGAGACCCAGGTATATGGGGAGCTTAAGGAATCAAATCCCAGTACCAACCTCTTATAGCCAAGCGTCACACTCACCTTAGCCCGACCGTGAACGAGTCAGACACATCAAGTATCGCACGTACGACAGACTCAACCCACCACATTGGGTCTACATACAGCAAAGCAACTTTTGCCGACGCCCCAACAACGGCAGCATCTAGACGTATAAAAAACCAGTGCAAGACTGTCGCAAGCCACAAGCACACTCCTGCAAGCTGCCGAACACAACCGGACCTTTTCTATCAGTAGTCTCCATCACAGCCATCGATTCCCTCCATGAGCGCCGACAGCGCAAAAACCCAGTACCCGGACTTATCAACAAGTCCCAACTTCGCCGCAAGGGACAGCTTGATTACCGATCGCACATGCTAGGAACATCGTCGACACCCCCACCCACCAAGCACACTGCAACCAAGCTTCTCGCATCCAATTCCACGATCGCGATTGCGGATGTAGCTGATACGACCGCACGATTGCGTGCACGCCTAGTTATAGCACAAGTGCATTCCAAAATTGCGCTGGCGCGCGCGACAAGCATAGTATGTGCGAAGGCTACATCGGCCATGTGTGAAAAGGTGCAGGCTCGCGCGACGCATGCATGCCAAATCTCCAATGTCGATGTCGATCTCCCGAGGGATCTCGGATGCTGGACCGAAGGGCGCTAGGGGTGCTGACGTCAGTGGAGGAAATGCTGAATAAATGAAGCTGCTGAGCTGGCGAGGAAAAGATCCCGAGCCGAGAGAGTGGAAAGTGCGTGGCTGGATCGAGGTTGGGTGTGTGAGATGTTGGAACAAGGGATATGTTGTATGGGTATCATGGGTTGTGGAGGATATGCATCTTGAGCGTGGGGACTTGTAGAATGGATGGTAGGGATGTGGTTGGTGGATGAAACATTGGCAGAACTGCACACATGGATCTGGAGGACTGCGGTGCTACTGGGCCATGTTTGGTGAAGGGACGCTGCAAGCCGATGATGGAGAGGTGGCTATGGACTTCACATCACTGAGGACTTGTGGACAGACCAGATCAGATCAGATCAGTGAGTATTGTGTTTTTGACAGTGTACTGAGCAGGCATCTAGTCTAACAGGGTGTCTCAGTCTTAAATAAATCAGGCACTCAAGATGATGCAAAGTGTCGAAGAGTAGAGAACACGCTGACTTGATCAGGTAAGATGAACGCTAGAGGTAGCAGTCGCTGCTTCTCTAGTGATAGCTAACGATATAGTCCTGCTTGTATGGCCTAGTGTCTAGCTTTATACTCTGTATGTTCATCGGCGTCTCGGGTTGATTGCAACTGGTCACAACACCAATATTACCTTTCCTCACCTTCGCATTCTATTCAGTCCGCAATATTGCGTACTGCCGCCAATCTTTACTGATATGCAATGCGACGCTGACATGTCATTTTACTATACATAACTGCACCGGGAGAAATATCGCGCAGCACTTCAATACAAAGATTGAGCTTATCGTGCAGGCGCAGCTTTCACCATCGCACAGTCAACATTACTTGCTTCGAAGTATCAGCACAAATACCTGTCTCTATGGCCGTTGCCCCACGCACCCATTGTGTCGGGTTACTAGCGCCAACGCATATACACAGAAATATCGGCATCCAGGAAATAGAGGCCTTTACCCCTCGGCAGTTGAGTTTCAGCAGCGATGATTTGTCCTCCGAATCTACACGCCTATATTTCCCCTGCCTGTGTGCACGAAAACGGGTGTATTGGTAAGGTACACCGCAGATAAAGCGTTGGTGGATATTGCTAGAACTATCACCTTGACCTGTTAGAAGGTATTCGCAGGCTGGGACAGATGAAGGCAATTTTCATCCCAACAGAACAAATGCGAGGAGCTCCCAAGTACTGATTTTACGATAATGTTCCGAGTGTATATACGTCGCACTGTTGTCACACTGTGCCGTCCCATCTGGCCTTGCAGCGATCGTTGAGAACCCAAACACGCCATACCATGATAAAGTTACATACGCTCCTTCTGTACGCCGGGCTTGCTCAAGCAGCCTTGCGATTTGGATGCAGCACAGTCTCGATCCAGCGTTTGGATCCGCTTGTCGAGCCCGGGCACAACCCTTCAGGACTTGAACTAACAATGTCGTCCAGGTGCACCAGATCGTTGGTAGGCGTTTACTCTGTGCCAGACGAGTGTGCAGACTCTAACTCGATTGGTAGGCGGTAATGCTTTCAACGCAACGATGACAGGGGACATTGGCGAACAAGGTACTTGCACAACATGTGCTTACACTGAAGGTATGGTCGCGCTGCTTCTGCATTCCCTTCTTCGACTGACGTAGATCTTGGATTTCTCGAATTACTGGACGGCCGCGATGTACTTCAAGCACCAAAACGGGTCCTACAAGCGCGTGCCAATCTACCCGAATGCCCAGTTAGGTATGAAAAGGCAACACATGGGGCGACGACCGTTGAGCAAGTTGCTAATATGAGCAGGTTACGAAGGCCAGGATGCAAGTCACATAAACGGCGGCATGACCATCTACTACACCCAAAAAGACTTCAACACCTCTGACCTCGAGCATCCCATCACTGCCTTCCCAGCCGTAAGTCGCCTCCCTACCCAGCGCAACCATCCTCCAAAGGCATCGTTAACGTAGTATCCAGGGCTTCCGCATGACAGTCGGCAGCCCCACTACAACCAATCCCAACGCCACCAAGAAAGGCCTCGCATACACCTGCCTGCAAACCATCCTCACCCGCGGCTTCGAGACGCCCGACTTCCCCGCCTCGCCGTGCCCCGCGGGCATCATGGCGATCCACCACTTCCCGTCGTGCTGGGACGGGCAGAATCTCGATTCCCCGGACCACCAAGCGCACATGTATTCGACGACGCAGGGCGGGTTTCGCGAAGCCGGGCCGTGCCCGGCCTCGCATCCCGTGCGCATGCCGCAGCTGGCGTACGAGACGATGTGGAACACGACGGCGTTTGCAGACATGTGGCCGGCGGACGGGGCGCAGCCGTTTGTGTGGAGTTATGCCGACAACAGGGGGTATGGCACGCATGCGGACTACGTGTTTGGGTGGAAGGGAGATAGCCTGCAGCGCGCGATGAATGATGCGTGCATGTTTCATGGTTGCGGGAGTCCGGGGATGCAGGGGATACTCAAGACGCAGACGGTCGAGGACATGAACTCGTGTGCGGTGGAGAGCTCGGTCGATGAGGACGTCGAGGGGTGGCTGGATCATCTGCCAGGCTATGAGATGCAAGTTTGAGCAGTAGCTGTGCGCGATATAGGGCGAGGTGACTGAAGCTGGCTTGTAGAGGATCTGGTGTGAAGAAATATTGTCGATAGCCATATCCCACAGCGACATTCATCTCCTCTCCACCAATCCAGCCTGCTTTCCCCTCCTCTTTCTACTTCTCAGCCCACTATGCCAGCATGAGGCCAGTAGTCTCAGCCCTCGCCCCCAGTGTAGCCATTCGTCCCACCACGATCTCATCAACCCGGCAACACAAGAGCCCAAGGCCCGTACCTAGGCTTTACAGCGCCGGCTGTGGCGCGTGATCTCCCGACCCTGGATCAGGGCGTGCATTGCGGAAGTACTGCGGGAATTGGTCAATGGGAGATGGTGCACCTGGAGTGACGTTACAGTTGCCGCGATGAGGGACCGACAGCTTGGCGAAGTAACCCGGGAAGGCTGGTAAACCTACTGCGTAAGGTAGGGATATGCTTCCGCGTCCCACAATTTACCGCCGTTCTTAGCTATAGGTCGATTGCAGACGAGCACAGAATCAGAACTTCATGCTCTAGAGCCTTCGTTTCACCGACATCACCCGGTCAACAAGAGTATTGGGGTGGGCATATTCTGCCGTCCGTCATTGCTCGTATCGTTTGGGTAACCGGCTCTGCGTGGTTGCAGTTCAGGTCTTATCCACGGTGTGACTCTGGCGAACGCAACCGAAGCTCAAGACATTCACTGAACACAAGACACCGGTACATATCGTGTCAAGCGCAGCGTCTGAAGTGCAGCCATCGTACGAAAATCATGCGTGGGTTTGGAGGATATTTGTCATGTTCGGTTCCGTGCTTTGTCTCGGTCGCGAGTTGGTAGATCGGCACTTTCGACGGACTAGCTGTGGGCGGCGTATTGCACACGGTGTACCCTAGTTGCTGAAGTACCATGCTTTCGTGCTTGAGGCTCGAGGGGAAGAACTAAGGTATGTAGTCATACGATCACTCAGTGGTGTCTATTTCCAGCTCAATTGTCGGCGTCTTTGCTCGACTGAATGTTTCGGTCGGCATGGAGCACCGGCGGAATTGGAGCGTTTCAAAGTGCGTCGCTCAGTCTCGGTGTCTCTTCTCAGATGTCAGAAAATGGTAATGGTTCGTTCTGGCTCCAGAATCGAGGTCGTGGACCACAGCCGCAAAACCAGACCAACTCTTCGGTACACCTCGTTTTCCACTCGTACGAGAATAAGACCTCGTACCGGTTCCCTTGAGAGGGGTAGAATCCACACTTCATCCGGTACGTTGCTTTCAAGCGCATCGGCTTGCGTCCGACCAGCTCTGGTGAAGGTGCCCCTTTCTTCATCACGCCCGTGGTACTTCGGTGTGCGTTTCTGAAGCGTGGATATGTATTGCCGATCGCTCTGCCAGGAAGCCTCTATGAGGGCGCATCTAACACGAAGGAAAGTTCGAGTGGGGTCAACAAGACCGAACGAAGAAGAGTGCGAGACGGGAGTGATGTGACATTCAATGATTGTGACAGTCGGGTCCGGGCTGATCTCGCACCATTTGTGATGTATCTCGCCATCGACAGAAGCCCAGGACCAAGACGGTGCGCGTTGAGCCAAAGGCCTAGTAATGTCCGAGCGGTTCGAGCACCACATCAGTTCCGATTCGAGCGAGTTTTCCCATAGGCCCGCGAGGTATCTGCAATTGAAGAATTGCGAGTATACTTGTGCGACACCAGCAATAGCAGGTAATTTGTCATTGGGCCACGTGAGAAATCTCCTTGTGTAGTCGCGTACGATGGATCTCCAGTATTCGAGCGCAAATCTGGAGCCGCCTTGTTTCCTTTGAATCACAGGAACGTGATCAAGCCGTTGTGTGGGCAGTGTGTCAAAGCTGATTGCACCTTCACATGTCCACCAAAGTTCTCGTGTGCCAAACACCAGCGTCCGACGGGACAGAAAGTGCTCTTGCAGTGTCCTTTTCCACGAGCACAATGTTAGCATCTTGGCACGTTCACATCAGGGCACGATGTAGCCTACCATGCTCGCAGGTTGATTGGATCTTCTGTTGGGTCATATGCGCGCCGCTCTTGTTCGAGAAGAATTGTTCCCGCTTCCACATTCGGCGACTGAAAGGGCAGGCCAATGCGTTTAACCGATGCTGACGTACGTTCCGTGAGGAAGCCGTCGAGTACGCTTGAGGAGCAAGCGGCAGATATAGTCACAAAGGCGCCTTGAAATATGTCAGCCATCCTTGCAATCTCTCGGCTGAGGTCCTCTGAGTTGTCTTGCAAGATACAAAGACTATCAATCCAGATGTATCGAAGACCAAGCGTAAGCGTAACTGTCATTGCATCTTGCAATGTCTTCGGTAACTGTGAAAATATAAGACCATTGGTGAAGTCTTGGGCGGTGTGAGAAGTCGTGGTCACAGCTTGACTACCTCCCCAACAGTATGAAAGAGCTGCATGAAGGGTAAGTTTTCTTGACAATAAAAAGTAACTGGGAGGATTCCGCTATTCAGGGCACCAGGAACACTGACCTGCGTACTGTCCTTGCTCGTTCTCCTCGCTCCAATGCAATCTTACTGAGCGAATGGGCACTCTTGTACCGACATCAATCACCCTTGAAGGCAGCTGGGTAGTCTTCCTATAGCACATTTCGTGGTTTTCTTGGCAGGTATTCAGGAACTTCTTTGCCAATATGAGGCTTTGCTCCGGGCGCATGCTCTGTGCGGCAGGCCGAAAGTGAACACTGGAAGCGGCGGGGTCATCTTGAGCAGTATCAGTATAGTTCCTGTATCGTAAAGATGGTCTTCTTGTCGAAAAATGCGCGATGCGGGTTTGGATGTTGCATATATTCGAGCATGTTGCGTCATGCTGGTTTTGCGTCGCGGTAGCAGCGTTATTGACAATGATGCACTGGGAGACGACGTACCTGCACTAGCAGAAACCCGAAATCGAGTCCAAGAATCACCGTCGTATCTGCGCTCGAACTCTGCATAGTTTGTACCTACGTGTAGATTGGAATCGATATTCCACAGCTTGTCCACCAGAATTGGTTCCGCGTCGTACTTGAGTTGAAGGTTGACTTCATCATCCTCGCCATATCCAGCACAACCTAGAAGAACGCCACTGGAACCAACGAATTCGAGGTCGTCTGAGGCATCTCGAATCGTCTGGAGTTGGGATGGAAGAGCAAGTCGTTTGATGACGTCTGACTTGAAGTCGCGCAGGCCGCGAGCTAGAAGTAAGAAGATCCATTCGACAAGTACACATTTTCTTGCGAGACCTTGTTGAAGGGTCTCTTTTGACAAGGCCAGCCAGTCCGATTCGAGGTAGTGTGGCCAGTCACCTTTTTCCTTTCGAACGATGCGAAGCTGCCTGCAAATGTGGCAGGTATGCGCGTCAGAGGGAGTTAGTTTCGCGACCACTGGCTGTTGATTCGGGACATCAGTTGTTCCAGTCGCTTCGCGTCGCTTGCGGACGAGTTTTTGGAGTACTTCGGCTTGGTCTTGCACAGCGAGCCTATCGTATGCTGCCAGGATTGTGAGGATGTCTTGTGGGGTTTTATTGGCTGGGCGATTGTCGGCCATCAAGCGTATGCGATGTAGACAAGATGTTGGAATGCTTTATCATGTTGGTTGTTGAAGAAAGGTGAAGCCGAAGAGAAGGGTGAGATGAAGGATGCTTAGTTGGTGATGTGGTGCTGTGATTATGGCGGGGTACATGTATACAGCCCCACGGTCGCTTCCCGCTTGGGAAGAAAGTGCGACCAGCGCACAGCAGGTGACCGAAGTCGCACATAATGATTCTTCAAGTCCATCTTACAAGACATATACTCGACTGCGACTAAGATGTTGCAGCCGCGATGAATTACCTACTGCATGCACGCGTGATCCTGGGGTATCTCAAATAAAAGTGCCGTCGCCAATGAATTCCCCAATATGCCCTCTCAAATTCCCACCGCGTAGCTGAGTTTCACACCATATGCCTATTACCATGTTAGTATTCTCTTCACGCAACCGAGAGCCTCGAGATGCTCGACTTACCATAAAGATCCACCTCTCAGAAACCTACCCAGACCTTAGCATAGTTTCATACGAACTTGAGAATCACATGACAACGCACTTTTGGCTCGCATACACCTCCCCGTACTGGTCTACGCCAGCCATGAGCTCATTGTAGCGCTGTTTAGTCTTGACTTCGTCTGGGAACCACTTCTTTAGAAATGCGGCGAGCTCGTGGTCGAGATTGTCTGTCGCACCATCAGTCAGTGTTGTGTTGCAGGAGACGACGAGGATATGCTTACCTGAGTTTGCATCAAACACTGTCGGCTCGCGACAGAAGGGGCAGTTGTGCTGCTTATTGTTCTGCATGACAATCAAGCAACGAATGCAGAAGACGTGTTCGCACCGGAGCTTGACAGGGCGCCACTTGATTTCCATGCACATGGGACACGAGTAGTCGTCGATCTGCGGAATGTTGCTGAGAATCTGGGTATTTACTTCTGCGCAGACGGCTTTGGCGAGATGTTCTGAGAACTCCGGGTACTCGACCTGGCGGGGGAAGGTCTGTTTAACGCCGAGAGCGGTGCGTTTGTCGAATTCTGTGTACGCATTAGTGATTGCGATTAGTGGTTTCGAATTTGGTGGGGCTTACTTTTCAAAATCTTCACCATAGCACTGTGATTGATTTCCCCAAAGCGCAGACCCTGCAATATCTCCCGGTTGATGTGCATGAACATGTTGAGTGCTTGCAGGTTATCCTTCTTCTTCAACCTCTCTACGATGCCAGCTTGTGCTACCTTGTTTGAGAATTCGGCTAATCTCTGCATGGCCTTGTCAGAGTCGTGTGATTTGTGGTCGGTCTCTGTATTGCCAAAGAAGATGCCTTCCTCGACGTAGATCTGGAAAACCTGCCGCCACGCAGCGAGTGTCTTTCTGTTGGACCTCTTGTCAGGGTCGGTCATTTTAGCTATTTGCTTCCCCAGATCTTCGATCTGACTGTGCATCCGTTTCTCCTCCCGCTCTTGCAGCTTTTCTAATCCAGTCACCTCGCTACTGAGCCGCGTGAAGAACTCGGTATCAGACGTAAGAGGGATCTCCACTGTCCGATATCCCAGACGATGCTTGGAAATGTTTGGCTGACCAGCTTCTGTAGGGCTGGGTAGATTGACAGAGTCGGAAGACTTCAAAGATGAGGCAGTGTCTTCGACGACTCGCAGATCTGAGATACCAGTCTCAACCGCCAACATCTGCAGCTTCTGCTTAGTGTCTTCGTCGAGCTTGGCGCTGTGCACCTCTCCAGTCGTCTCATTGACATAGAAAAGGAGCTTGGGCTGGAAAGGCTTTCGGGACTTTGACGCATCTGCGCCACTGTCCGAGTTCAAGATGTACTCAAATGGCCGCTCCTGGTCATCATCCTGGTCGGTCGAGGCATTGTAGTCCTCGACGTGCTTGAGCAGTTTCGACAGCGTCTCCGGATCCAGGCCTACCTGTCGCAGCTCGTCTGTGAGCCTCTTGATGCACTTCTTGAGCTGGGAATACGAGATGGCAGAGTCAACCCATTCGGGCGGGAACCCCTCGTTCCTGAGGCTCTGCTTGAAAGCGTGGCCAAACTTCATGACGCCGGTCGCTGCTGTGAACCGTGGTAGGGCGATAGGGCTGGGCGGTCAGGGCCTGTCAGAATCGCACGTGGGCCCAGCGAAGGCTCTGATTGTCGCGGGGCTGTTTCCGGTTCCACCAGCCACACCAAGGATTCGGATCTGACTCTCCGGAGGATCAACGGCTGCTGGGACATGCAAAGAATGCGATGGTGAATGATATGGAATTGACGAGGGCGTGAGAGGAAGGGCACCGTGAGCTGATTTGAAGTTGTCGTTGTTGAGGTGTGAGTGCGCTCTGCTCCGTTCGTTGGGTCATGCGCTTCGTGATCCAATGGTGTTTGGGGTGCCGCTAGCCGAGTACTCCACGATCATGCGGGATGCTCAGTGTGATCCTTCTCGAGCGTCCGGGGAGCGGTGTTCTTATGAAGAAAAGCAAAGAGCACGACATGGGCTCTTTGAAAAGCGCGCACGCCTGGCGTAGCTGTGGCTAGACTGCTTGAGGCTGCGCGTCGCTATTTCCCTCCCGTCACCAGCAACCAGCGGTTTTTGCCTCTGTGCGCCAGCCAATGGGCTTGTTCGCGCACAGTCATTCACTCGTAGGTCTCGGCCACACAATTTTGCTGCACCCGGCCGTTCTTCTCTAGAACAAATAAAAACCCTCCCAGCTCACATGCTAGCGCCCGAACTTGCGTCAGACCTGGACGATCAAATATGGGCGCGGGTCAGTCGACGTCGGGCGGGGAGAATGCTGCGGGCGGCGGCGAGGTCAAGACGAGCTACTACGAGCTGCTGGGCGTCGAGAGGACGGCGACGCAGGATGAGTGAGCAGGCCCTGTTTTGTGCCTGCGTATACCGTCTGACCATGCCAGACTGAAGAAGGCGTACCGCAAGAAGGCGCTCGAACTGCACCCGGACCGCAACCATGGCGACACGGAACGCACCACTGCCCTCTTCGCCGAGATCCAGTCCGCCTACGAAGTCCTCTCCGACGACCAGGAGCGCGCCTGGTATGATGCGCACGAGGGAGACATCCTGCGGGGTGGCAGTGGGGAAGGCACGACCGAGGACCACTACCAGGGCAACATGCGAATGACGACATCGCATGAGCTGACGCGCATGATGGGCAGATTCAGGTCAAACATTGACTTCTCCGACTCGCCGAACGGCTTCTTCGGCTTCGTGAGGGAGACGTTTGAGCAGCTCGCCAAGGAAGAGGCGTATGCGGCCGACTACGAAGACCTCAATATCCCAGACTACCCCACATTTGGGCACAAGGACGATGTATATGACGATGTGGTTCGCGCCTTCTACTCGACGTGGAACGGCTTCTCTACCGTCAAGAGCTTTGCATGGATGGACAGGTACCGGCTAGCGGATGCGCCCGATCGCCGCACACGACGCGCCATGGAGAAGGAGAACCAAAAGTTTCGCGATGACGGCCGACGAGACTTCAACGAGGCTGTGCAGGCCCTAGTAGCATTCGTACGCAAGCGCGACCCACGATACACGCCGAACACACAATCAGCAGATGAGCGGGCAAAGGCACAGCGAGACGCAAGGAAGGCACAGGCTGCACGAGCGCGGGCTGCACAAATAGCGAAATTGGAGCAAGAGGCGCAGGCCCTGCCAAGCTGGGCTACGGCGCGGCCTGCTGACGAGCAAGAGGAAGAGTCTGAGGAGGACATCGAGGAGGAGCATTACGAGTGTGTAGCATGCAACAAGACGTTCAAGAGCGAGCGGCAATACGAGGCACACGAGAAGAGCAAGAAGCACCAAAAGGCCATTCAGTCATTGAAGAGAAAGATGCGGAAGGACAATGCACATTTGCACCTGGACGAGGATGCACTCAGTAGCGGAGTCGTCACACCTGCAGATGACGATCTAGCGGCCGATGACGCTGGATCTGATGCGAACGGATCGGGCGATGCTATTGACGACCTTGCGGGGCGAACAGACGAGCTCAGAGTTGACGACGACACGGACGGCGAGGATGAGGGAACCGTCGCGTCAGGGCCGCGGACAAATCACAATGACCAAGCATCTAACGAAGACGACAAGGACGACGAGGACGACG
>TARA_R110002003_G_scaffold97_12_pt1 | contig 51897 bp, 52 predicted proteins | sample TARA_R110002003 | Tara Oceans TARA_R110002003 (sample SAMEA4396441) | marine metagenome | biome: Westerlies Biome; feature: [SRF] surface water layer (ENVO:00010504); material: water (ENVO:00002006), including particulate matter (ENVO:01000060) such as... | depth 5 m | reverse complement strand
CATTGAGAAACGTATGTATCTTCAAACATTGCAAAAGGATCGAACACTGACGGCCAGCAGTTCTTGAACAGACACGCAAGCGACACAAGACTCTGAAGAAGAAGCTCGAGCTTCAGAAGGCACAGAAGCGTACCTCGATCACCAGTGCTCCTGCGACATACCCTGCGAGCCGTAGCTCACCTTCATCGCAAGGCACAGCAAGATGATCAACAATTATCTATGTTCAGAACACATGGACGACGTACAAATTCACGAAAACAGACATTTTCAGCATGCGCGACGACAGTGTAGCATTTTCCCGGCGTTCTATATGGACAGGAGAGGCGCTTCGGCTACTTCACCTCTCATCACTTCTTCCTTTGCGATTGTTTATCAGCCTGTCACAGTCATACTTCGACCCTGGTGTAATGGTGCCATGGTTGGATTCGGCGCATGCATCTGCATATGATACCAGGCTTGCTGTGTTCTCAGGCTTTCATTGACGGCGTTCTCTCATGATCAAGCAATTTCGGCGCATGGGCGTTCTTCGGACTGCAATTTTGACATTGGGCATTAGGGCCGAGCGGCCTAGACTGGCACCCCACGGGGAAGGGAAGGCTTCGGTGGAGTAGAGAATGGCGCGCGCAAGTAGGACAGCGATACCTAGTGGATAGTGTACAGATTGAATACTACATAGTCCTAACAAATCCCGCTGCCATGATCTCTGGATTGGCGCGTCTGCACGCGATATCTCTGGGGCGTAGACGGAAGTGTATTTATTTAGCCAATCGCGCAAAATGAGCTCCTTTCAGCCCCAGTCCCACCCCAGATCGACACTCGGCATGATCCGCAGACTCCACCTCCACCTCCACCCCTGCACCAACCTCAGTCCAAACATCCCGCAATCCTCCACTCGCACCAAAGCATGTAAACCCCTTTCCGCCTTAAGTATCCTACAAGGAGTCCGCTGTCGAAAGGCGACGTTGGAACGAATCGCGACAATGGGCCTCGGCATCCTCGACGACCACGCGCTCGACCATGTCCCCGGCACCGCGCAGGTGCTGGAAGGCGAGCAGCGGAGGGAGGTAGAACGCAGCGCGGTCAGGAATGAGAATCTCAAGTACGACAAGACGGGCACGATTCTGCTTGTCCCGCAGCCCAGCGACGATCCGAATGATCCTTTGGTACCCTCGCCCTCGCCCTCCCCATGCCCAAAGATCCCAGCCCAGCATTATCAATCTCCCCCTTCCAACCCTGCCCCACCCCAGAATGCAAAGGACTGATTGATACAACGCAGAACTGGCCCCTCCTCCACCGCGACCTCGCCCTCCTAATCCTCTCCCTCACCGCCGTCCTCGCCTCGACCCTCTCCCCCATGCTCGCCGCCACCACCGTCAGCCTCGCGCTGCACTTCGAGCACAACCTCACGGACATGGCCTTGCTGACGGGCTACCACCTGCTGGGCGTCGGCGTCGCCGGCCTGCTGTTCGTGCCCAGCGCGCGCATCTGGGGCAAGCGGCACGTCTACCTGCTCGGCTGCGTCGTGTGCATCGCATCGTGCATCTGGGCCGGCGCCACGGGGCCCAGGTATGCCAGTTTCCTGTGGGCGCGCATCTTCCAGGGCGTCGGGCTGGCGCCGTTTGAGGCGCTGGTCAATGCGAGCGTGGGGGACATGTACCATGTGCATGAGCGCGGGGTGCGCATGGCGGCGTCGAATTTCATGGTTTTTGGCGGCGCGTTTGGCACGCCTGTGCTGGTCGGGTTGATTGCAGAGCGCATCGGGTATGAGTGGGGGTTCTACCTGGTGGCGATATTCATGGGCGCGTGTTTGCCGTTGTTGGTGCTGTGCGTGCCGGAGACGGCGTATCGCCGTGAGGAGAGGTTTGATATCGACACGATGGGGAATTTGGTGGTTTTGGACGGGCGGGAGGGGGAGGTGGTGAGAAAGGAGGGAGGAGAGGGAAGTGGAGGTGGGAATGGCATGGGAAGTAATGAGCATCTTCGACATGCGCATGATTCCTTGCCGGAGAAACCACACACGAACATCCACTCCACCACCACCACCCCACCATCTTCCCAACCCGCCAGAGCACCCTTCCTCACCCGCCTCGCCCCCTTCAACGGCCGCAAATCCGACGAAAAATACATGCACCTCCTCCTCCGCCCCTTCAGCCTCTTCTTCCACCCAGGCATCCTCTGGGCCTGCCTAATCCAAGGCACGCTAATCGGCTTCACGGTTCTAATCGGCATCGTTCTCGCCGCCATCATGCTCGGCCCACCGCTGTGGTTCGGCGAAGTCGAAACCGGCTACATGTACACGGGCGCCTTCATCGGCGCGCTGCTCGGCTTCGCGCTCACAGGCCTGCTCGCCGACCCGACGGCGACGTGGCTGACGCGCGCCAACAACGGCGTCTACGAGCCGGAGTTCCGCCTCGTGCTCGTCATCCCGCAGGTGGTGTTGGGCGGCGCGGGCATCTACGGCTTTGGCTGGACGGCGGCGGACGCAGCGCGGTATGGCTGGTTCTGGCCTGATTTCTTCTTCGCGCTGGTGGTCATGGGCATGGTGTGTGGGGCGGTGGCGAGCGCGCTGTATATTGTCGATGCGCATCGGGACATGAGCATTGAGGGCTTCACGTGCCTGCTGGTGTTCAAGAATGTGTTTAGTTTTGCGTTGACGTTCAAGGGGTTTGATTGGATTGTCGAGGCGGGGAGGAAGGGGAATGGGGTCAAGGGGGTGTTTGTGGCGGTGGGGAGTGTGCAGGTTGCGGTTTGTGCGTTGACGGTGCCCATGTGTAAGTTCTGATGCGTTGGGGGGTTGGGCTGGCCGAGAGTGAGATGAGGCTAACGTTGTGACAGATATCCTTGGCAAGAAGAATCGGAGCTTCTTCTATAGGCATAACGTCTTTTTCAAGACGACGGACTGGGTGGCGGATAAGTTGACGTTCTGGTAGAAGGTTGCAAGATGGTTCGAGTATCGCAGCTGAGGCGAATATCGTGTTGAGATCCATTTGACCTCCGCATGTTCACCGTTTGCGTACTATCAGCGTTCTCCCATTGTGATTCCACCTAAGAAATCGAAATACTGATGATCTTGATGTCTTCCTCTGGCTTCTCCTTGTAAACCTTGGTGTTCTCAATCTTATGCACGACATCCATCCCCGCGATCGCCCGACCGAAAATCGTATGCTTGTCATCAAGCCATGCCTGTCGTCACATTAGTACTTCGCCCGACGCTGTGAGATTTACCTCATTGGGTGACTTACAGCCTTCTCGGTCGTAATGAAGAATTGACTCGCATTGCTCGCTGGGCCTGCATTCGCCATGCTCACCGTATATGGCTTGTCGTGCCGCAGTGCCGGTGTGAACTCGTCTGCAAACTCCTTGCCCCAGATACTCTCTCCGCCCGTACCATCGCCAAGCGGGTCGCCAGTCTGTATCATGAACTTCCGTATCACGCGATGGAAAATGACATTGTTGTAGTACCCATTTCGTGCATGTGTCACGAAATTCTCAACAGCCTTGGGCGCGGCGTCTGGGAACAGGCGAATTGTAATGTCGCCATACGTTGTGTGGAGAGTCGCTGTGCTGCCGGTAGCTGCAAGTGCCTTCTCGTCCTGTTTTGCCTTATTGTTCGCATTTCGAGGCTTCTCGTTGTGGACGTCACGGTCGGACTTTGATGCGGTCGAGTCATTGGTGAACATGTAGAATCTCACCTTGCCCGAGCCTGTCGATACCAACATGGCGTCTCGTGCCTCGGCTTCCTGAAGTAGCGGGTTTTCTGATGCCGCCATCTCGACTGTGACGATGCCCTTCTTTTCAGGCTGACCTTGGTACAGCGAAAGCCACAGCGGTCGGAAGGGTTCTTCTTGGCCATATAGCTTGACGAGCTTGTTCGTGAGTGTGTTGATTACCTTGACGCCGTACATGCTGCCGTAGAGAATGAAGTTGCTGGTCTCATCGAAAATGACATTCAACCGGGGACGTACTGAAGGCTGATCAAGCTCGCGCTCGATGCCTATCCGACGCCCAAACTCCATATCTTCGAGATGCTGGACCGCGGTGCCGGCCTGCTGCATGGTGGTGATGGTTTCGATGGATTCGTCGTAAGTTCGATAGAGCTTTCCGGTCGCGAACTCGAAAATTCGAATCTTGCGATCTGGGAATGAGTAGGTTGCAAATTGCTTCCCGCTCGGTGAGATCGTGATGGACGATGGTACACATTTTGACTTCTTGAACTCGAAGAGGTTGGTCGAGCTTTTCAATGACCAGACGTTGTCCGGCTTCTCAAAGGTCCCGCTCGGTCTCCAGTACTCCACCATGCCACCTTGATCGACGCTAGCGACGCAGTCGTACGTATTGTTGTATGCCATTAGGCTGACGGGTGCTCGATGTATGCTTTTCAACGTGTGTAGGGGCTCGAGATTGTCGCCTCTGCCGTCGTATATTCGAATCCAGCCATTCTCTTCTGAGCTCACCGCCAGCTGTGGGAAACTCGCACCGCGACCGTGTACCCAACAGACCGCCTTTGGGCTGTAGTCCAGGCTCAGCATAGCCAGTAGGTCAAACGTAACCACATCAAATATTTTGACGGTCTTATCTGAACCTGCAGTTGCAAAGCTTCGCCCATCTGCGCTGACGTTGACCGAGCGTATTTCTCCGGTGTGCGCCCTAAACTCTTTCACAAACTCGATGCCTCCAAAGTCTTTCTTCCAGAACTTGACGACTCCATCAATTGAGCTTGTGATCAGAAAGTCGGTGTGTGGGGTCAAGGTTGTAAAGCATAGTTGTTCGCGGTGCATGAGTGATTTGAAGTATCGCTGCGACGTGGGCAGAGCCGCAACGTAGAGCTTCTCGTACGGTAGTTTGCGCTTCTTTTTCTTTGGCGCTGAAGATGGCAGTGCAGGACCAAAGTCGTCATCGTCAGAGGAGGTGTCATCTACCCAAATTAGCTATGTTGCGCGCGTTGTATTGCGAAACTCACCTTCGTTGTCTTGCGCTGCAGATTGCGAGGTCAGAGTGCGATCTTCCGCCTCCATTTCCGCGCGAGAGCGTTTTGCCTTGCTAGGCGACTCTGAACCATTAGAGGCCATGATTGTGCGACAGTACGTTGTGGTGTGTTGAAACTAGGATGCGAGGTGTTGCGCAAAAGATTGAGTTCGCTCGGTTGCGGAGAATGCGGAGGACGGGCGAACCCAACGCGTCTTCACGTGGGGTCAACTCTCACATCAACGTTCTAAATGCATGAGTCCTCTTCGAATTCGCGTTTTCGTCTTCAACGTGAAATGCACAAATATAAATATGGCAATTCACAGGCGCTGTATGGGTTATTACTCAAAGATATAGTGGTGAAATCAGGCTGTGATTTCGATATGCTCAAATCATGGTATCGTACAGACGTGCATGGTTGATATATTGTTTCCGGCCAGTAATAGGCCATCAATCCTCACGTCCCTGCCAGGTCTACTACAACTTCTGGTACTCTAGCTTGCCCTCTAACTTCTTCGACTCGGCCATCTTCCGCACCGCCTTGTTGAAGTCATCTTGGTTGATAGCATCCCGGTAGTCCTTGATGGCGAACAAGCCGCTGCATGGAATTAGTGTCACGACTGTTAATTGGTACAAATTTGTGGACTTACGCTTCAGTAACGATGTTTCGCAAATCAGCACCGTTGAAGCCATCGCTCATCTTGACTATGCTCTCGAAGTCGATCTCGCCGTCCACTGCTACACCGGCAGCGTGAATCTTCATGATTTCGAGACGACCGACTTCGTTCGGCAGCGGAATTTCGATCTTTCTGTCCAGACGACCAGCACGGAGCAGGGCGGGGTCGAGTGTGTCGGGTCGATTTGTGGCCATGATGATCTTGGTCTGTCCGAGGTAGTCGAAACCGTCTAGCTGATTTAGCAGCTCCATCAGTGTACGCTGGATCTCGCGATCCGCCGATGTACCCTCGGAAAATCTTCGCCCACCAATGGCGTCGATTTCATCCATGAAGATGATGCAGGGCTCGTGCTCTTTGGCATATCCAAACATTTCGCGAATGAGACGCGCCGACTCTCCGATGTATTTGTCAACGATGGCGGAGGACACGACCTTCAGGAAGTTTGTCTCGAGACTGCTGGCTACTGCTCGGGCAAGAAGGGTCTTTCCCGTACCTGGTGGGCCGTAGAGCAAGACACCCTTCGGTGGCTTGATGCCTACTCGCAAGAACAGCTCAGGGTTCTTCAGCGGAAGCTCGATGACCTCTCGCAGCTCGCGAATCTGCTCGTTGAGACCACCAATACCGCCAAAGCTGACCTGCCCGGGATCCTCCAAAGACATGTTGTAGACGAGCGGGTCGACTTCGCGGGGCAGCATGCGCATGATGGTGAGTGTGGTCATGTCAAGCGCGACTCGGGTGCCCTGCTTTAATTTCACCTTGTCGACCTTGGACCGACATCCAACAACGTATCGCGGGCCTGATGAAGCCTTGACAATGACTGTGGGCTGTCAGTAGAGATCCAACTGGCTGATCTGATCAGCAGACGTACATCTCTCCTCGTCCAGCTGCTTCAACACTTCGCCTATTATCTGCCCCACACTCTGTAGCGCCTTGATGTTGTCCTCTGATACGTCGAAATCATGCTGCAGACCCTTGATGTCTAATCGCAGCGACTTGAGCTTTGCCTCCCACTCTCTTGACTCTAGGAGCTTTCCCTTGTATTGCTCGAGAGCATGCTCGCGCTCCGGGTCACTGCTGCCGCTCATAGTGAAGATGTGGTCGAGGTGGTGGTCGGAAGGGCGAGCTTAGGCGGTGGTGATGCGTAAACTCCGGAGTTTGCTTCGACGGTAGACGGCTACGTCTGCGGAGAGTGTCGGTCTTGGGGCGGTGACGAGATCCTCCAGGTGCGTGAAATGTGGCTGCGGTAGTCGACGGAGAGCGATGTCAGGTGGTATGTCGAGTGGTGTCGCTCAACTGGTGGTGCTGCGAGCTATGGAAGGTGCACGGGCGGCGGCGCAACGTATTCCCGCGGCTGCAGCTGCTCCCGTCGGCGTCAGAAAAAAAGTTCGCCGATCAGTTTTGTAGGAAACTTCAAGCGCGACAGCTTCGCCTTCTCCGACCGCACCTTCCACCATGTCCTCCTCCTTTTTCACGACCCCGGCGTCGCAGAGGAAACGGAAAAGGACCGAAGGCAATTCGGCCGCACCCAGAAGACGCAATGCCGACTCAAACGCCTCGCGACCTGCGAAAGCTCCCCGCCGCACAGAACGCGAAGAGTCGATAAGCGGAAGCGAGAGCTCTGATGATGGGCGCGGCGACATCTTTGATGAGGAAGTCGGCGAGTCAGAAAGCTCAGACGACGAGGGAGAGACGGCGGCGGAGAAGCGTCTGAGGCTAGCACAGCGGTACCTCGACAATATACGGAACGAGGTCGAAGAGGAGGTCGGGTTCGATGCAGAGCAGATTGACAAGGACCTGATAGCGGAACGGCTGAAAGAGGATGTGGCAGAGAACAAGGGCAAAATCTACAGGAGCATTGCGCAAGAGCTGGACTTCGACAACGCATCACACGTCTTCGGCCACTCTGGGCTGCAAAAGGCCATCACAGGCTGTGCAGTCAAGCTGCCGTACGCATGGACCATCAGCAAAGACCTGTGTGTGGAGAAATGGGAGATTCCAGACCCCAAGTCCTACGCTGCGGACCCCGATCGACCCTCGAACGTCTCGCCCCGTAGAACGCCCAAGAAGCTCTTTTGGCGCAAGGGCAACAAGAATAAGAAGGGCGACAGGGCGTATTTGGGACACACGGGAGAGATTATATCCATTGCTGTGTCAGACTCCGGCAAGTACCTGGCAACTGGCGACAAGCACGCGCGCTTGATAATATGGGACGCCGAAACACTCACACCGCGACATTTATTCACCCGACATCGAGACGCCGTTACATCGCTATCGTTCCGGAGAGGAACAGAACAATTGTTTTCAGGAGGTGCAGATCGAGCAGTTATCGTCTGGAGTGCACCAGAATCTGCGTACATCGAAACATTAGTTGGACATCAGGATGCAGTCATTGGCGTCGCTGGTGGGCTTGAAGTCAACCAAGAGACATGCGTCAGCGTTGGCGCACGAGATCGCTCAGCACGCTTGTGGAGAGTGGTCGAGGAGAACCAGCTCGTCTTTCATGGTGGAGGCACAGCACGACAAAAGGGCATGGCGAAGCTGCGCAAGGGTCAATTTGGCAAACATGTCGATGAGGAGGACAAGGCCAAGGATGATCAAGTAAACGGGGTGGATGACGATGAAGACATCCCCATCGCATACGCCGAAGGTTCGATTGACTGCGTCGCGCTTCTCGATGCAAGTTTGTTCGTTACCGCATCTGACAATGGCGCCATGTCGTTGTGGTCGGTGACGAGGAAGAAGCCGCTTTTCACATACCCCCTCACTCATGGCCGCGATCCGCCACTTCCACCGCACGAAATGTCTGCAAACCACGACGCCGCAACCTCCGTCAAACCAGGCCCACGGTTGCCGCGATACGTCACCGCGCTGACGACAGTACCTTTCGCCGACCTCATCCTCACAGCAAGCTGGGATGGATGGATAAGAGCATGGAGAGTTGCCGACAATAAGCGAGTTATCGAGCCAGTTGGCAAGGTGGGTCGCGTGCCTGTCGAGGACCATGACACCACTCTCAACGGTGACAGCAACCAAGACGCCATACTCATCCGAGGTATCGTGAATGGCCTCTCCGTCCAGGAGCGCGGCGACCGAGGCAAAGACGGCTTGTGCATAGTCGCAGCTGTGGGCAAAGAACCTAGACTTGCGCGCTGGATGTCAGCAAAGGTCAAGAACGGTATATATGTATTTGAAGTGCCACGGAAGAGTCTGACCAATGGCGCGGCGGAAGCATCGGAGGATGAAGAGTAGATAAAAGGCATTTGCATAGCCAGGCGTTTTGCATGGCATTAAGATACCAAATCGGACTCACATAGTACCTATCGACATGCCTCGTCGTCTTTGTAGTCAGTCCATCGGTCTGCTGTAGATCGACACTCATATATCGATCAATCCCACGTTACCGGTATCTACCCCATCTCCCCCTCATCACCTCTTCACCCTCCCCTCAATCGTCTTCCTATAATGCTACAGACCAAATCAGCCCATCTCCCCTCCCTCACCCAACCAACAGAAAAGACCACTCACCTCACAACTCCGCCTAATCCCCTCCTCCAACCCCACCCGCGGTCTATACCCCAACACCCTCCTCGCCAACCCAATACTCGCATACCGCTCTCTACACCCATCACTCACCATCCCCCGACTAAACCCCCCCTCACTCCCCACCGCCCAATCCGCCCACTCCGCCACCCATCCCGCCCACCACGCCACGCGCTCCGGCACCCGCACCTGCCACCCGGGCACATGGCCAAACTGCCCCCAAACCGCAACGCACAGATCGCGCGCCGAGACGGGCTCGCCGTTCGTAACAAACATGGCCAGTCCCGCGGCGGTCTGCGAATTCAGCAGGTTGGCCGCGGCGAGCACGTGCGCGTCGGCTACGTTGTCGACGTACACGTAGTCTTGCAGATTGGTCCCGGCGCCCAGGATGAAGGGCGTTTGGTGCGAGGCGATGCACGCGTGCAGGAGCGGGAGGATGGACGGGTCGGTGGGGCCGAGGATGGGCGCGGGCCGCAGGGCGCAGGTGGGGAAGGTGGGCGTGGAGGAGGAGAGGATTAGGGATTCGGCGAGGGCCTGGGGGGGTGTGTGAGGATGGGATTGGGATGGAAATAGAAGGTTGGAAAGATGAGGATGGTTGTGTTTGTTGGGGTTGTGGGAGGGATAGGGGCAATGAGATAACGAAAGACGAACGTACTTTTGACTGTCCATATGCCGTATCCGCTCTACCTACCGGCCACCTCTCATCAACGTTCTTCCCGCCCCCAACCATCAGCAATCCATTCACGATTTGCACGAGCATCAAATCAGACAACCAACAAACATACCTTGAAATCCGCCCCCAACTCATCAAACACCACCGTCACACTACTCGTATACACCAGCCCGCGCGCCCCACACCTCCGACTCGCCGCCAGCACATTCCGCGTCCCCTCGACATTCACCCGGAACACGGCGTCCTTGCCCGTCATCGCGTACCGCGCCGGCCCCAGCGGGTACACGCCGACAGTGTGGATGACCATGGCGGGCCGGGCCTCGTCGAAGACTTTCTGCAGCGCTTCCGCGTCCAGGACGTTGGCGCGCACGTAGCGCACGGTGGTGGGGAAGGCGGTGCTGCCGAGGGCCGGGGGGTTGATGTCGATGGCGGTGATGGAGTAGCGCTTTGTGGCGAGGAGGGCGGAGACGATGGAGGTGCCGAGGAAGCCGCAGCCGCCGGTGACGAGGATGGGGATTTGGTCCATGGGTTATATGATTTTGGAGATGGGTGCTTGTGGATATTTAGGTTCTTCTGGGGGACATTGGGCCTGGGGGATCTGGTGGGAATCGTCCGATGTGGTTTGTCCGCGGGGGTGAGGTCCTGCTCTTTTGACTGCAAGGTTATGCAGACTCTCTTCAAATGATCATCATGATGCTCTGTCGAGTTTGGGAGTGAAAAGTGCGATGTTGACATATACTTGGAGCCGAGTTGGTATGGAAGTCATGGACTTGAAGTTGCGTTTTCCTCATTCGGACTAGGCGGATGTGTAGAACTTCATCGTACGGATTGGTCGTTCTGACCATCACCAAACCAGAACTCTGGGTCGGAACACCTTGAATGTGATTGATTGGGACGATACTGTTGAGTCTCTTGATTCTAAAGATACTTGGCCCTGCTGACTTCAGAAAGCCTCGCTCTGAATTTGCCCATCTCGTCTCCCGGCCAATATAACATCCAAGCAAGTCACATCCTCCCGAGGTCGACGTGGCTTCGGCAACTTTTCACACAAGCCGTGAACTAGAAAAGAGAGCAAGGAAGATTCTGGTGATGTGAAGCTGGAATCGACCTTTCAACTAGCAAGATCTTTGTGTCTTCCCTTGACCTTGACCTTCTCTTTCCACCGCCATCCAACCCAGCAGAATGAAGCTCAACGAGCACCAAGGTACTTCCGCTCTTCTAGTCTCCTTACCATTCTCGCTCAGTCAACCCAGCAATCTCAACCCCACGAGTGCTCCTCGTCCCCTACTGCGCCCACCACGTGCCCACATACCACGAATGGATGAAAGATGAAGTACATTCCCTTCCCTTTCCCACCAGTGCAATTCTATGCTTATTACATTCAGGAAATCCAAAAAGCCACGGCGTCCGAGCCTCTGACGCTCGAAGAAGAACACAACATGCAGCAATCCTGGCGTCTCGACCACGATAAACTGACCTTCATCGTATGCCATGCGCCAGCCATGCAGAACAAGGATACGCCAACAGCGCCGATCAAAGGGTGCGTACATGATGCGCCCGACAAAATGCTCGGAGACGTGAATCTCTTCTTATACGAGGACGACTCCGACTCCGACGCAGAACCCAGCAGCACCGCCACGACCGCAGCGCCACGAGGTCGGCAACCCGTCCTCGGCGAACTCGAAATCATGATCGCATCGCCGGCTGCTCGTGGTCGCGGTCTCGCGCATGTCACGCTGCTAGCTTTCCTGGGCTACATCAGCGCTCATCTCGCCCTCATACTCGCGGAGTACAGGAGCGGGAGCGACGAGAAGAGCGAGCGGTATTTGCGGTACTTGAGAGTCAAGATCGATCAGCACAATGTGCGGAGTTTGGGTCTGTTCGGGAAGCTTGGATTCCAGCGCAATGGGGCCGTGAATTATTTTGGGGAGGTGGAAATGCGGTTGCAAGGACCCTCTGGCGACGCATTCGGTGGGCTGGAGCGTGCGGAACAAGATGTGGGGAAAGTGGTGGCGTATATACCATGAGTTTGGCTACGGCTATTGTACATGGAGACCCTTGATCTACAGTATCTTCTCTGCTTCGTCAATCAGCCTCTCGACTCTGAACCCGGCATCGCCTTTTGTGAACATCTCCAACAATTCCTCCCGTCCCTTGCCTTCCTCACTTTGCACGTAGAACTTCTGCATACACATGACCAGCCACCTCGCCTCGTCTACGCTTACGCCCTTGTTCTCCACCACAATGCCCTGGCCCAGCACAACGTCATGACTGTCCGCCAGCTCTTGGTGGAAAGTGACCGTCGTGTGCGGACTCGCGAATTCGCCACGCAGCTTGAACTCCGCCAGACTGGTGAAGAGAAGCGTCGTGGTATCGACGTGCGGGTGGGCGAACTGCAGGTAGTGCAGTTCGGCGGCTTGTTGGGTTTTCGTGCCTTCGCTGGCCGCTGCTTCGTCTTCCACGGGGACTTCTCGCGGGACGGGCAAGACGAAGGAGGGATGCTGTTTCGCGGTTTGGAGGAGCGAGCGGAAGACGCGCGCGGGGACGGAGAAGTGTATTGATTGTGGATTGCCGGCGTGGCGGAGGCGCCAGAGTGCCTCGACTTCCTTGTTGGGTAGGTCGCGGACTTTGTCGAGATCGAGGAACGAGTTGAGCGTCTTGACGCCGGGTGGGGGTGCAGGGGCGGCCGACGAAGCTTGCGGTCTTGGTGGAGGAGGCGGTGATGGCCAGGGCGATTTGGGACTTGACGGCGCTGCGGATGTGGGCTGTGATTGTCCAGCTTGTGGTGATGGTGGTGGTGGCAATGGCCCTGTAGCACCAGGCACTATGGCTTGTTTTCGCAGGGTTTCAATCTTGTCCTTGTATTGCTCCTTCAGCTCATTGATGTCGCTGAGTCCCTTCTCCTTTGCGACTCTCTCTAGCTTTTCCTTGTATTTTGCCAGCACCCGTTCCTGAGCATCGTTCGTTACCAGGAACCGGACATCCTGGACGCGAGCCCAGCGCCGTTGGCAAAAGCGGGGGTTTGGAAGCGGCTGCCGGAGGCAGTGACGGAGAGTCGGCAGGCGGAGAGCCATTTTGGCACGATGGGGTTTTGCTGTTCGATACCAACTCCTGGAGTAACGTAAACTCCAATAGAAGGGTCCTTTGAGTCAAGTGGTGGCTTGGATATGGCCTTGGTGGAGGATTAGCGAAAGGTCAAATTTGTCCACCGATTAGAAATCATACTGCCCCTATACGAACACTCTTCACAATTACAGAAGCTCGCCCAGAAGCGCGATGAGTTCGAGTGATTCCAGCATTGACGATGATGTCGAGATGGATGTCAAAAGTTCGGCGAAGAGGCGGGGGTTCTGATTGGACGATGATGCAGGGACGTTGGATCGAGGGTCATTGCTTCTTTGGTGGCGCGACGGTTGTCAACGCCGCCAGTGCACCGAGTCAGCATCTCGTGTAAGGCTGTGGAAGATATAGAACGTATGCTGGCTGGGGTGAAGGGGTTTCCAGTGTGAGATGGAATGAATGGTCATATTACTGGTGGTAGAATCTCGATGCATCATGCATGATATGGGCCCGTTCCTGGCTATCCCAGAATCTCCTGCAGCGGCAGAGTTTCTGAATCGGGGTTATTGCACATGGCGGGGCGTCCTTGCTGGCCATGTCCAGGTCCTTGTGAACGACCGATTCCAACAGTGCGCGTTCTTCGTACACGGCACTGCTTCAGGATCAAAATAGAATAGTCACGAATGGTGTCATCACGAATGCAAGCAATACTTCTGCCTGTCAGTCATGTCTGAGCTGCGAAGGGGGGAGGACGCAGACTGTGGCTCAAGTCATTAGGCAGCGCCCAGAATACCTCGATGCCACCACCGGCTTTGTCTCGTGTCTCACCAGTTGACGTTTCTACGTGACACCCGTTTCCGCTGTCGATAGCGTGCACGCGAAGCATTCACACATGCGCACTGCATGAGTCTTGCCTGCCCTGTGTGATCGACACAGCCCACCACAACGCACTGCTGCAACGGGACATTAGCAGCCCCTCTATTCTTCACACAACCACCCGCACTCGACTTAATCTCCCCGAGCACTTTGTGCCTCCTCAGTGTTATCACAAAAGCGTTATTCACCCACACTTATAGAACTACTCGACCTCGACTGCACCCCGCGTGTCTGATCATAGCGCGCCACTCCCCTCCAACCCGAAGCGCGCGCCGGCACCCCATATTAATTAAGCTCCACCTGCATAACGACTGAGGTCGGCGCCAGACCCTCAACGGCTGTCTCCCTTTCTGGGACCACGGCATGCTCCCGCGTCTGTCCAGCCTGACCAGCGCGACGTGAGCTGCGACAAGAGACCTTCTCCCTCTCGACAAGCTCCCGCAGCATCCTCGGGCATGGGGGCTGTCAACAGCAAAGCTGGCGAGAATGGCGCCTTGTATCTGCGCGACCAGACGCGGTGTATGTAGCCTCTCTGGGTGACATGCGACTCTAACGCTGACGTGCGCAAGTTTCGATTGCTTCTCTGAACATCACCAATGCCCGCAATCGCACGCTCCTGAACATCACGCCCAATGCGTTCCCTGCGACAAGGTATGGTGCGAAACGGGAATTTGGCGACGAGAGCGTTATCGAGTACATTCAGGTACGGTTTCAGACATCCTATGTGGCTGGCCATGCTAAACACTGTTGGTAGGACCCCGAATCATCTGCGCCCAGCGATGGCCCGCCGTCCTTTCTGATCCGGCTACCCAACGACGAAGAGCTCACGTTTAATTTCACATTCATACTGCGACAGCATCTGGCGGTGCCCAGTATCTACAACGTGAATAATGCATCAAGCATTGCGCCCTCGGGTTTGGTCGACACAGTCATCAATGGCTTGACCTTTGTCTTCGCTCCAAGTCCCAAGGATCTCGACAATCTGGTGACAAGGGAGTTTCACGCCAACCCCAATCTCCACAAGAACCCACAAGTCGAGTTGGTAGGAGACTATACCACAGGCGGCAGCTCGTCAGTGCAGTTTCAGTGGTCTTGGAAATGGGCGCCCCCCAAGACGAACGAGGGTCGCGGTGGAGGTTGGCGCACAACTTGCAGTGTTTGTGTACTCTTCTCTCCTGGACACTGCACAAGACTAACAGCATGAAGTTTGTTGAGTACGACCAACGCGCACACAAGCTCGAGACATTGGCAAATTTCGCCTTTTGGGTGCAGAGTAGGTTTCTCACATTACCAGCAAGGTTTTGGCTGACTTGTCAAGACACCGCGAGGCAAATCCAGAGCCCCAAGTCCTCTTCTCCACGACTCGAACTCGGCGTCCCTCCCCGCTTGCGCGTCCCCTCCACGCAGTCGATAGAATCGCGCGTCAGTGATTCGGCAGACGAGGCCAGAGAGTGGGACAACATCCCTCCCAAGTCCCCCATATTCGAAGCTATACCCGAGAACGTGCTAGGACTGATACCGAGCCACAATACCACCCTCACGAGCAACAGCACACCACTCAAGCTCGATGTGTCGCGCCCGGGTGAGGATCTGAGCCAGACGGAGGATGGCCCTCTTTTCAGGGCAACCATGAAGTCGCTGGAGCAAAAGACTGGCAACATGCGGATGAGGTGGAAGAAGGTCCTGAAGCGAGCTGAGGCTGCGATGGAGGCGCAAGTCAGCTGCAATAACGCCATGTCCGACCTCATTGATGCGCTGAAAGAAGCTTCATCGTCAAATGCGAACGCGGTGCAACCTGCAATCGACAACTACTTCGACAAGATTGCGAAGGAAATTCTGGCTTATGAGCGGACCAATGCTACCAATATACAAAAGTCCATCATAGACCCAATACACCGGCTGTACAACGTCGATATAAAGCAGGCAGAGACCAAGAGGAAGGACTTCGAGGAAGAAAGCAAAGACTACTACCAATACTTGGGGCGCTATCTTGGACAGCGGACTGACTCGTTGAAGGAAAAGAAGCGGGCAGAAACGGACTCGAAGTACCAGACAAAGAGGCGTAACTTCGAGCTCAAGCGCTTTGACTACTCTTCGTTCATGCAGGATCTTCACGGTGGCCGAAAAGACCAGGATATCTTATCGCATCTGACGCGGTATGCAGACGCACAGGCAAAGTACTATCTGGACACGGCGAAGAAGATCGACACCATGCTTCCGCAACTCGAAGCCCTAAGCCTTGAAGTAAAAGAAGCCGACAAAGAGTTTCAGATCCAGAGAACAGAGCGAGAGGAGAAGAGGAGAGCCCTGGAGAAGACCAAAAAGACCTTCGATGAGCCATCAGCGCAGCAAGTCGCAACCCCCGCTTCTGCAAATGGGAGCGGAGCAAAGGTTGCATCCAAATCAGATGCTGAGCCCCTTGGCCGAAAAGGCAGCATAGTGCCAGTTTTCCACAGCACAGTCAGCCCTCCGCAGAGTTCTTCCTCGTCGAGTGTACCAACTGCAACTATGCCACAGAGCCCCGAGGCGAGGAAAGCCAGCATAGCAACTGGAACTCCGCAAGCAGACAAGTTCAAGGGCATTCGCGATCTTGAGGAGAAAGATCTTACGGCGATCGCAGAGGGAAACCATGGTGCCCATCGCAAGGAAGGCCTTCTCTGGTCGCTGAGCAGGCCAGGGAGCCATGTGGATCCCAAGGGCTTGAACAAGCAGGCCTGGCACAAGTGAGTCTTTTTCGCCGTATACTACCATCAAAGCCTAACATTATCAGATTCTGGGTCGTCCTCGATCAAGGAAAGCTTTCAGAGTATACGAATTGGAAGCAGAGTCTCGAGCTCCACATGGACCCTATCGATCTGCGCATGGCTTCCGTCCGTGAGGCTCGCAATGCCGATCGACGCTTCTGCTTCGAGGTCATCACGCCTCACTATACTCGCGTCTACCAAGCCACCAACGAGGACGACATGAAGTCCTGGATCAGTGCAGTGAACAACGCTCTGCAGACCGCCGTCGAGACTGTTGGTAAGAGTGACCGACCTTCGACCGATTCTCTGCCAGGACAAACACGCCGCGACATAGCATCGGTCCTCACCGGCAAGAGTCCATCGATGTCGAGTCACCGCAACAACTACAGCTCGAAACCGCCAGCGCGTCATGCCACGGTTGGTGACCGACCTGGCTATCGAAGAGAAGAGGCCACTGGGGAAGAGGGCAAGCTGCTCAAGCAAGTTCGCGATGCAGATGCTAGCAACAAGGTGTGCGCCGACTGCGGCTCGGAGATTAAAGTCGATTGGGTGTCCATCAACCTGGGCATTATCATTTGTATCGAGTGTAGTGGTATCCACCGGTCGCTCGGGACTCACATCACAAAAGTGCGTTCCTTGACTCTGGACGTCACTTCGTTCACTCCAGACATCGTCGAGATACTACTTAAAGTCGGCAACCGCATCAGCAACATGATCTGGGAAGCTCGACTGGACCAAGCTCTGAAACCTGGGCCTATGTCGACGCGCGAGCAGAGGCTTCATTTCATTACCTCCAAGTACGCCGACCGAGCCTACGTTGCTCCCATATCGCCTACTATGTCCCACTTTGCGACCCCAGAAGAGACACTGTTGGCATCTGTTAAGAAGAATGACATCAGCAACGTCTTGTACGCTCTAGCGTTACGAGCGAATCCCAACGCGCGCGATCGCTCTCGTGGTACCCATGTTGTGTTCTTGGCGCTTGCTGCAGCGGATCCAGCATCGCCTTCAGCTTCGGCGTCGCCTGCTGGCTCTCCGGGTCCCGGTGCAAGGCCGACGACCCCCCAACCAACTCGGAAACCTTTCTCAGTCGCTGAGCTGTTGCTGCAGAATGGTGCTGAACTGCCTCTTATGCCAGCACCCATTCCGCTCAGCCCATCTGCCAGAACATATCTTGACTTCAAAGCCGAACAGCGCGCTGGAAAGCGAATCACTCCTGTGGTTGGAGGCCAGCCCGGTTCCACTGGCGATACTCTACCTTCACTACCACATATCATGGCAGGGAACGGTAGCACCCCCTCGGAACGTGCACGAGAGCGAGAAGCTAGGCTGCAGAAACGGGTCTCCGCAAGCGGCAGGTTGGTCAAGACTCCCAACTTCGAAACATCCGACGGTAAGCGCGGCTCTTAGTTCTAGCCGATGCTTACGATGATGTTTCCTTAGTGTTTACCTTCCGTGGGCGGCATGTGGCATTGTGCGATGGGCGTCGGCCGGTTAACAGCCCTATTGTTTTCATGAAGAGGGCACACGGCCCGGTACGAAGCAGCGCCAGATGATGTTGCCTGCTCAGACGGGCTGATCTAGCCTCGATAGGTGTTCTGCATTTCGCCTCGTGCTTGAGGCCTTTATTTTCCTGTACGATACTATCTTTGCATGGCACGGCGCGTTTGCTTGCAGTCATGCCTGACTCAGAGTGGTGTCATGCGATATTCTACTCGATGAGTTCAGGCTTCGGCGATGAAGTCTCTGGTGGTAATGAGTAATGGCAGGACTTTGGTGGAAAAGCAATCAAGACTGATGCTCGATGCAGTGTCGAGGTGTCATTGTGTGTGTGCTATCCGTGTGAGTCACGCTCTGACTACGTGATTTGAAGAACGTGATGTCTCTTCATTCGTCGCTAGTGAGAATGACGATGGAGTCAGAGTGCAAGGCTGTGCTCGTGTGGGATGGGACGACGGGTCGCGTGCACGTGACACAGCCCCACCCAAGCGGGCGCGGGCAGGCACTTTGGAATTTTGCTCTTGTTCGCGAATGTTCAAGGCGGCGCGCAACCCCACCACACAACACAACAACCATGGCGCCATCATACGAGAACCTCCCGCTGGAGGACGACGAGTTTGACGAGTCTCAAATCGACTTTACCGACATTGAAGAGCAATTCCAGGTCCGCCTTGATGAGGGGCTCGACGCTTTTGTGGTGATTGACGGCCTGCCTGTGGTGCCCGAGGACAGCAAGGGCAAGCTGGTCAAGTTTGTGCTGAGGAAGCTGAACAGCGTGGGCAAGGTGAAGGAGGATGGCGTGCACATGCCCGTGGGCGATGACGGCAAGACGGAGGGGTATGTTTGTGCAGCAGCATGAGAAGCGGCAGTTCTGATAGCGACACAGATATGCCTTTGTCGAGTACAGCGCGCCCGCCGAGGCTGTCGCCGCCGTCAAGCAGCTGCACGGAACCGCGCTCGACAAGAAGCATACCATGGCCGTGAACAAGCTCACCGACATCGACCGCTACGGCAAGGAGGGCCGCATCGACGAGGAGTACCACGCGCCCGAGATTGCGCCGTTCGAGCAGAAGGAGCATCTGCGCTGGTGGCTCGGCGACCCAGACAGCCGCGACCAAATGGCCTTCTACCGTGCGGAGAAGGTCGGCGTGTTCTGGAACGAGAAGGAGGAGGCGCCCGAGGTCATCGTGGACCGCGAGAACTGGACCGAGTCCTTCATCCAGTGGTCGCCGCGGGGAACATATCTCACTTCGATGCACGCGCAGGGTGTGCAGCTTTGGGGCGGAAAGGCATGGAGCAGGCAAAAGCGATTCGCACATCCGGGCGTCAACCTGGTCGACTACTCGCCCAGCGAACAGTACCTCACCACATGGTCGCATCGCCCGCTGCAGGTCGACGAGAACCACCCTGTGCCATCGCTTTCGCTGGAAGAGGACGGCAAGAACTACATCATCTGGGACGTCGCTACGGGCAAGCCTCTGCGTTCATTCGCCACCATCGATATGCCAGCCGGCATCGACGCGGATGGCAACCCAGTCAAGAAGAAGCTGCAATGGCCGACATTCAAGTGGTCGTCAGACGACAAGTACGTGGCGCGCATGACACAGGGCTCCTCCATCGCAGTCTACGAGCTGCCAAGGATGAACCTGCTCGACAAGTCCTCCATCAAAATTGAAGGTGTCATGGACTTCGAGTGGGCGCCGGCCACGCCAAAGCGAGATGGCATCAAGACTTACGAGCAACTTCTCTGCTACTGGACTCCCGAACTTGGCAGCAATCCCGCAAAGGTCGGCCTGATGACACTTCCCTCCAAGGAGATCGTGCGCACACGAAACCTCTTCAACGTCTCGGATGCCAAGCTGCACTGGCAATCCGACGCCGCCTACGTCTGTGTCAAGGTCGACCGTCACTCCAAGTCCAAGAAGTCCCTTGCGACAAATCTCGAGATCTTCCGTGTCCGCGAGAAGGGTGTTCCGGTCGAGGTTGTCGACTCGATCAAGGATACCGTCATCAACTTTGCATGGGAACCTAAGGGCAACCGCTTTGTACTCATCACCACTGGTGAGGTCATTCCCAATGCTGCGGTTGGCCCTAAGACTGCTGTGTCCTTCTTCGCACCGGAGAAGCTCAAGGGCGGCGCTCCAGGCAATTTCCGCCATATCCGCACCGTCGATAAGAAGAACAGCAACGCCATCTACTGGTCGCCAAAGGGCCGATTCGTCGTCGTTGCCGCGCTCCAGTCACAACAGTCGTTCGAGCTCGACTTCTGGGATCTCAGCTTCGAGAAGCCCAAGGACGAGTCCGAAAAGGGAGACAAGGAGCTCAATGCAAACCTGCAGCTCATGGATACGGTTGAGCATTACGGTGTCACCGACATCGAGTGGGACCCTACGGGCCGCTATGTTGCTACGGTTGCGAGTGCCTTCCGTCACCGCATGGAGAACGGTTACCATCTCTACGACTTCAAGGGCACTCTTCTACGCGAAGAGCACATTGATGGCTTCAAGCAGCTTCTGTGGCGCCCTCGCCCACCCACGCTGCTTTCCAAGGAGGAACAGGCAGAGATTCGCAAGAACCTGCGCAACTACTCCAAGGTATTCGACGAGCAGGATCTTGCCAAGAAGAGCTCAGCCAACCGAGCCGTCGTCGAGGCGCGTCGCGAGATGCTCGAGGAATGGAAACGCTGGCGTGAGGAGGTGGTGCACAGGCTCGAATCCGAAGGCGCAAGTCTCGAGCTCAGTGCTGCGAAGGGTGAGACCCCTGGCGTGGCTGAAGACGGGCATCTCGAGGAGATTGAGGAGATTGTGGAGGAGATCATCGAGGAAACTGAGGAGGTCATGTAAGGAATTTAATCCTGGTATAGGATATCTTGACTGTCACCTAGCACGTGGCTAGTGGTCTAACAATGACGAACTTATTCCCTGCTGAATACATTTATTCAACCTGATGTGTGCAAAGTGCATGTGGTCCAGGCGTAAACATAGCCCCGGGTCCTTCCCTCGACGCGTCGCGTACTGGCACTGGAAAGCAACGCGGGGTTACTTGCGGACTTATTCACGCATCGACCACCACGTCCAGCATCGTCGGAGAAGGGAAGTTACGGGCCCCGACTAAGCTCCGTGCCCGCGATGTTCCATGATCCGACTCAGCCTCATTCGTCTTCAAAGCTCGCAAACTTCGCTCAAACGGGTGCGTGGTGCAGCTGCACACTGCTTGCCAATGAAGACACGACGCAGGAATATGTCTGCCTGATTTTGGAGCGAGGTATATGATTCTGACGCTTTCCAAGGCCGAATAAATGTCAGCGGTAGTCCTTTTAGGGTTTTCTTTGTGGTAGTCGTGCTGAATAATACTCGGCCCTATCGGACGAACAGCTCGTCCGGCCCTTCTCGATTCTCATTCCTCGCCATCATCATCGTCAGGGTTTTGCGATCTGCCTCTCTTTGCGACTAACAATCGGAAACGAGTTCCCTGGGGTTCCGGAACGAAGAAAAACCAGCGGCGGGTCCATCATATATCAATCTCACATCCGTGATCCGGTGGCTGACAGCCCGGACGAATTTCTCGCAAGAGTTGGAATTGCGCGTGAGTGAGCTTGGAGTACAACGCAAATCGACATGCCAAAGGAGGAGTCGCTGCCGACACGGAAAAAGATGCGGAAGGGGACGCATAGCTGTTTTGAATGTATGTTGATCTGGTTGCTACTCCCATCTGTCTACTGCAATGCGCTATCTGTCCACGTTCTTGTTCATGATCAATCCAAATACACTGCATTGCCGTCCTTGCCTTACCGCGCTGTCGTCATACTGTCACTTCCGAGCCTGTTCTGACCATCTCAGGCCGTCGCCGTAAGATCAGATGCATCTTCCAACCCGATAATCCAGATGTCTGCTCGGAATGCTTTGCGCGGGGGAGTAGATGCATCGATCAAGAACATGCCAACCCCGATGTTGTAGTCGATCACCGGAAGAACCTGCGCGAGCGAGTATCTCGGCTAGAAGCTCTCGTCGAGAACCTCCTCGATGACAAGACTGTCAAGTCTGAGAGCCGAAGTCAGAGCGTGAGCCAAGCAGATACATCTTCGCCAAAGGCACCAACGCTGTACAACAAAGACCCTTTCCCACCGACCCCATTGACCTCAGAAGCATCGTCGAATCTTCTTTCCAACAGTCAACGTGTGCCCTCCAACAGGGGTCACCACATTCCTATCCTCTCCGTCTTTGAGGATGCTGTAAGTAGTGTTCTGGCAGCACGTGTCCAATCCAAGCTCATCATGATAGATTAACGACGCCGAAGCGCAGGCTCGTCTCCGCGATCCGACACGAAAAGCTACCCTGCCCAAGCAACCACATTCAGCTGATGAGCTCTATACTCTCACGAACAGACATGAAGATGACATCATCGACATCGGTAGTTCGCCGGCAAACTCAGCCAAGAGAGATAAAGCAAAACAAGCACTCATCGCGATGCTGCCCCCATATGATCAGCTTTCGAGACTCCTCACCAGCAACAGTGGTTGGTGGCAGACCTGGCGGCGGAAATGTAGTGGCACATCCGGTCCAGAGCAGACGTTGTCGCAGTTCGCAGCCCAAGCCTTGACCACCGGTAACATCGGCGCGATTGGCACAGTTGTGCTATCGGTCGGTATCTGCTCATCGGACGAGAGCGCTGATGTTGACAAGTACATTGAGGCAGTCGACCGGTGGGTCTTGTCAGACGACGAGTATGCTGCGACCTTGGAGGGCATGGAATGTCTCATACTCAAGTCGAAGTGGTATGCCGACGTTGGCCAACCTCGTCGAGCATGGATCGCATATCGCAAGGGCTTGATGTACGCTCAGCTCATGGTATGTTTGTTCACTCTACCGCAAAGAAGACTGGCTGACGTGTTCTAGGGCCTACATCGCAAGCGCACATCATCTGCCGCGCACGAAAGCATATGGTGGGCCTTGTTCCACGGCGACCGATTCCTATCTCTACTCCTCGGCCTTCCATATGGCATCAACGACTCACATTGCGACTTGACGATGCCTGACCTAGGTACAGGCGAATTCATCCATCCGCTGAACGCCATTACCAAGGTTTCGCAACTCGCCGGTCGAGTCATCGACCGCAACCAAGGCATAGCAGAGCAGTCCTTTGCTTGGGCTTTGCAGCTCGACCAAGAACTTGAAGATCTCTGGAAGCAGCTCGACCCTGCATGGCTGGACTACTCTGAGCTCCTTGCCGATGCAGAGTCCAACGCCGCGGAGCTACGAGAACGTCTCATGGGCCAGATTTGCTTCCACCAGATCCGCGTCTACCTCCACCTCCCCTTCATGCTGAAGTCCGCCTCCAACTCACGCTTCACATACTCTCGCACCGCCTGCCTCAACGGCTCTCGCGAAGTTCTCCGTCTCTACCAAGCCCTGCGCACCGGCACGGTACAGCCCCTGTACGAATGCAAAGCCATTGACTTCATCGGCTTCACCGCCGCCGTCCTCATTCAGATCGGCCTCCTAAACTTCGGCACCGGCCAGAACACCAACAGCAACCCCAAAGACATCGAGTCCGACATCCGCCTCATCGAAATCAGCATCGACATCTTCCGGCGCGCCTCGAGCGAAAAAGGCGGTAAAGTCGCGCTCCAATCCGCCGAAGTCCTCGAGAGAATGATGTCCAAATTCAAAGGCGGCAACCCCGATCCCGACGAATGCGCCAGCAAATCCGAATTCGTCATCCCCTACTTCGGCACCATCAGCATCAAGCGCGGAAACCAAGACGTCAGAGCCCTACCACACCCACCACGCCTGAGCCCAAACGTCATGGCCGCAGCGCAAACCCGCAGTCCATCGCAATACACGCCCTCAAACGAACTCCCCCCACCAACAGCCCCACCCTCAACATCCTCCCCCTCCACCTCCTCCGCCCTCTTCTCCCACCCCTCCTCCGCCCACACCACAAACACCAACACCACATCATCACAACACACACACCCCCTCACCCTCACGCCCAAAACCTCCCTCCCCTCTAACCCTCCCTCCACCTCCTCCACCTCCTTCCCCTTCGCATCCGCCTCGGACCCCTCCCCCTTCGCCACCTACAACGGCTTCTACAACTGGGACAATCTCAACCACCCCGACGATGCCAGTACTCTGGGCACACAGATCAACGACGATAGCATGGGCAATTTCCCTCTCCCGACGAATAATTTCTCATGGCAGCATATGCCCATGGATATCGATCAGGATTGGAGCTGGTTTTTAAATGATAGTCAGACCGTTGGCGCGGCGGCGGGCGGAGCTGCGGGAGGAGGGGCAGGGGATGGGAATGGGATTGCGGGTGGGCAGGTTCCGATGGAGGTGTTTGGGGCGCAGGGGTTTACGGGCTTTGGATAGGGGGTTGGGTAGTTCGAGTTTTGGCGTGTATGATATGATATGATATGATATGCTTTGGGTGGGGTCGGGTGTTATTCAACTTGGTTTGTTGGACGGCCCTCTTGCGCGGTTCGGGATTTGGGCTTGTTTACGGGTTTCCCCAACGGCGGCCTGGGTTTTCTGATTTGGGTAGGGTAGATACTGCTCCACTTTCGCTGTGTATGATGATTCTATTTCAAGGAGTCTTTTTATATGGGATGCAAGAATTACTGTCTAGACATCACCCGCTCCCGCTTCAGACGGCCCCTCATCCCATTCCCGGGGTCTACAAACTCCAAATCACGACCCTGCCATCGACGCCCGTCGAGCTGATCTTGGTGACATTGCCGCCGCTCTCCTGGAAGCTGCGGATGGTATTGATGGTGTTCTGGTGCACCGTCTTGAGCTTAGTGTCATCGGAGCCCGACTTGCCCTTGAGATCCATCTGCCTGAACATATTCAGCGCGCTCTCCTCGCGCTGCTCCGTCAGGCCCGGTCTGCCCTTGGACTCGAGCGAGCCGGCCATCTGCCAGCCCTGCTCGGAGCCCTGGAAGCGGTAGGCCTCGCAGTTGTAGCCTGCGGCGATGATCTCGGACTCGGTGCTCCAGACCAGCGACATGAAGGGCAGAACCTGCGTGCTGACGCTGAGGATGGCGCTGGGAGGCTGGTCGGGCCCGCCGGGGTACACGACTGTGAGGGTGCTGTCGTGCGAAGCGAAGGCGAGCGAGTTGCCTGAGGGCGAAAAGGCTACGCTGTGCACCCATCCCGCCGTGTTGTTCAGAAATTCGCCGCACACAGTGTTGAATGGGAGGCGCTCGCCCCAAGCCGAGGGTTCCGGACGCGCGTCCACTCCTTTTACGAAGGATGACAGCACGCGCGCATGGCCGTCGGTAGAGCCAGCTGCCAGCAAGACAGAATTCGGATGCCATGCAACACAAGTGACGGTCGAGCGGATGGGCTTCTTGATGTGCTTGGAGACCCACCAGTTGTCTTCCTCCTCGAAGTAGCACACCGGGATAAGGCGGGCCCCAGAGCCTACAGCGAACTTGGTCTCCGAGGGGGCCCAGCGCACGCACGTGGCGGCGCGATTGATGCGCAGAAGCACAAGTGTGGGCTTCCAGCCTTGTGCCGAGGGTTCCCAAACGTACGCATTGCGGTCTATATCCTTCATTAGATGCCTAGTACACATCTTCTATAGCTCAAAGCTCACCTTGAGAGCAAGTCACGATCTTGCCGGTCCGAGGGGCAATATCCACCCCCGTGACCGTCTTATCGTGACCAGTCAGCTCATCCTGCAGCTTGAAGCCACTGCCCTGCTTCGCATACAAGTCGACATTGTTCTCGCGAGCTACCGCGAGCGTCTGGCGGTCGGCGGAGAAAGAGTGGTCCGCAATGGGGTGGTGGAAGAGGTGGTGGACTTCGGGGGCGACCATGATGATGGCGGATACAGTAGGAGACTCTCTACTACTGCAGTTGGTGTGTGAGGTGGGAGGTTGGAGCTGTGGGGGGTGTTGGTGGGGCGGTGATGATGCGGCCCGCGGTGAGCACGGGCGTTTCTTGGCTCCTCCGAAAAGTTGACGATGTCCGCAACGACGAGACATCAGCGTCCTTTTGAGATTGGCGATACTGGCGCATAACCTCTGAAATCTCACTACTCGCTGTAAGCACTAGATACTACTTGGGATACTTGCATTGATGCTAATCAGGAGAAGTAGTCACAATGATACTACGACGTCCCCTTCTCAACGCGACCAGCGCTGTCTCAATATCGAAACAATGCACAAGGAGCCTGCAGCACTCGATTCCCATGCGACCCGTACCTAAGCCAATACCATTCATCCCCGACCACACCGCCTTCCTCAGCGCAATTGGCCGTGGTCTCTCAGCACACGCGACCAAGATCCCGTCCTGGGAGGCACTCTTCACACTCACGTCGCCGCAACTGAAAGAGCTTGGCGTTGAACCCGCGCGATCACGGCGTTATCTACTTCACTGGCGGGAGAAGTTCCGCAACGGCGAATACGGCATCGGAGGAGATTGCAAGTACGTGGCCGACGGCGTGGCAGAATTACAAGTCGTGCAAGCCCCCGTACCACCAAACCCAGCGCTCGGAAACACTATAAGTCCCCGATCCGCACCCGCGACAGCTCTACATGATCCGGGCACGCGGAAGTTCGTAGTCAATGTCCCAGTGGGTGCCGATGCGCCGCCTGCGCCTGCGGAAGAACTACCGAAGGTCCAGGGGGTGATCGTCAAGGGTGCGAAAACCATCAAGGGGAGCTTTGTCGAGCCCGTGAAAGGTAGTGCGGGTCTGAAGGCGAGGATACGATTGCAAGAGGGGATTTGGGAGGAGCGGAGAGGACATAAGGTCGATGGTGGTGAGAGGAGGAAGGCCGAGGTCAGGGCTAAGAGAAGGGCGGCTGAAAATAAAGAGAAGGCGAGGTAGCGTCGCAAAATGAAGACTTCGTAGCACTTGAGAACTGTACTATAATCTTCGAGGTGTCAGTATATTCGCGACTTGTCAACGTCACTCGATCGTCCTGAAGTGAATTGATATTGGCTGTACATTACTCAGGGCGATGTAACCATTCCAGACATCCTAGGGAAGACTGAGAATGCCCCAAAGCGAGCACTCAAGGGTGCCTCAGTTCCGGCGAATTATAACTATCCTTCAGACCAATGACATCCTCAATAGTCTCATCCGTGAACTTGAGATCCTCCTCAACCGGCACCGTATCCTTGATCTTCACCAGCATGACCGGAAGCGCTACTACCAAACTGCCGGCCAAAAGAACCCAACACGAGATGAACAAATCCATGTATGGGACCTTGAGGCCGTCCAATCGCCAAATAATAGCTGCGCCTGCGGACTGGATGCCTTTGTAAAACCCAGCAAAGTTGGCTAGCTTGCGGCTGTTGTTGCTGATCGCGCCCATGAACCTACACATGGTGAGTAATCGATCACTGTAGAGAATCGTGCCAACATACCAATACACGCAAGTCTGCCACGCCGCATCGTAAAACCCGTAGAAAATGTACAAGAACATCGGTCCAACATATCCGCCATCAATCCAATCGGTCAATTCTCCATCCTGCGCTTCTTCCTCTAGCCGCACATACCGTCTCTGAAACACATACCCGCCGCCCCAAATCGCAAACGTCAGCACAAACATCACCACCCACGCCGCCTTCGCCCTCGTCGTCCGCCTCACGTTCGGAAAATCCAACGCGAACCCAAACACACTAGCCCCTACCATCTGCGCAATCCAATACAGCGCGTTGTTCAGCGCCCTTGTGCGCGGGTCAAACCGCGCGAGATTGACGTCGTTGAACTGGTACGTGTAGAACCAGTTCGACGCGAAGAACATGGGGAAAAGAAGCACGATATAGGGATCACTCCGCAGTGTTTCCCAGAGCCCGACGATCTCAGTCCGCCAAGTTGGATGTTTCATCAGGATGATCCTCGAGCCGTCATGGCGAACGACATGCGACGCATCAACCAGCGTCCAGGACAGACACGCGCCGAGGAAAGTAAGCACCAGGAAGCCAATATACGTCGGGTCCGTGATAGCGCCCGCCTTTCTATCCTTATTCAGCGCGAGCGAAACCTACCCAAAACGTCAGTCAGTCACTTCCCTCCCTCGCACCAAATCTCGCGGGGGTGTTGTGTTTCCTTACCAAACTCCCAATCACAGCGCCCATATTAAAAATAATCCAAAACCACGAAATATACCGTCCCTTGCGCTTCTCGTCCGGATACGACATCATAATCGCCCCCTGCGCCGCCCACAGTATCCCCGCGCAGCAGCCCAGCAGCAGCCCCGAGAACACAACATACCCCAGGTTCGCCGTGTGGTTGAAGCACAGAAACGCGCTGACGTACACGCAGTACCCCAGCCCGCCGAATGCCAGCGAGGTCCGGATCCCGAGCACGTTGACTACCGTGCCGGCGAAGAAGCCCACCACGGCGAACGTCGCGTACAGTGCGGACAGCGAGGCGGTGCTGGCGGTCAGGTTTTGCGCGCTGGAGAGCTGGCCTGTGCCGCCGAGGCCTTGGAGCGCGTTGAACATGCCTGGGGGGTGGTTAGTGTCTGTTTGCGAGGCGGTGCTGGGGTTGGGGTGGTGGTGGGGTACCGGGACAGAGAAAGCAGACGAAGGATACGAGGAGGAGTTGCGACTCGGGCGATGCGTAGTAGGGAAGCGTGAAAGGGCCGATTTTGGGGCTTTTGTATTTCCAGCCTCGGGGTCGGTGGAGGTCGCGGGGAGGGGCGGTGGGAGTTGGCCAGGGCGAGGTTGTAGCCATGGTGATTTTCTCGCGTTCGTTCATGGTGTGTTGAAGGCTTTGGTCTAAAGCTCAAGTGTAGAGGTGGTTATCGTGGTATGTTTTGTAGATATTCCGGCCGATTGCCAGTCAAGTATTGCCCGAAAAGATGAATCTCCTTGCTGACAATCTTCGCTTTGTCAATGAAGATGGTGAGGAGAGTGCACTGTCCTTGACGGACGACCTCAGGCAAGACTCAAGCAGACCCATCCAATATTTCGTGCGTCGCATCTTGATCCCGCCCTAGGTCATCTGGGGGCTGAAACGCGTACTTGCATGTCCACCGTGCCTCCGCCTCCGCCATCTGCACGAGCTCGTCTAAGATGTGCATGACGCTGTTTCTTTGTTCAGCCTTGTCCAGAATTCGTGCGGCACAGCTTTTCCATGCAGCCATATCACACAAGGAAGATGGGTATCGTTGAATGCAGGAGAGCAACATGAGTTCCGTTGGCATAGAGTTGACCCTTCTGGTCGAATGTGTCGGATCGTGCCGTCGACTTTGTGTCCAAGGCTGGAGGTGGCGCTATGTCTTCGCTAGGATCAACAATATTATCGTGCAGGCGTTTTTGTCTTTCCTGTGGCACTTGTGCTACTTGTGTGGCGCTACACGGCCAGTGAGACGAGAACAGCAACGCCTTGTGAACGCAAGGGTGAGCCTATCCATAGTAACTCCGGTAGGCCGCTCCTTGGTGATTTGTTTGCAGATCGCACGCTCATGCAAGCCCTTATCTTCCGTGTCTTTCTTCGTGCACAGTGTGCCGTGCGCTCAGCCTTCAGGTACGTAAATGGGTCTGCTGTTGACGATCCAGCTGTTTGCAGCCGATGAGGAGTGTACGAGAACGGCCGAGATCATTCTAGAGGTTTGCGGGTGTATTGTGATGCACGAGCAGGCACCTAGGTTCTGACGTCGTTGTTGCCCTCCGATGCGCGTCTTCTGCATAGCGTTCACCGCCAAGCTCTTAGCGCGAGCGCTAACTCCCCAAGATCACGGGTTGAATCTCAAGAGCACTGACATTGTCTGAAGTGCTATCATATCACCAAATTCTGACCTGGGTCCTAGCCTCACGACGACTTCCACTGCCTTCAGCTCTTTCGGTAGCCGCCCGGCTATAGACGATCGATTATGGCGGATCACGAAGCGGTCTAGCCACATTCGATTCGTTCTGATCCTCAGTTGCGCATGTCGGCTGTGCATACTTTCAAATCAGTGTAACGACCAACCCCGCATCTTACGATTCACACTGTCCGCTTAGCACCTCACGGGTGTCTTGCGTGTCGGCTCTGCCCGCAGCACATGTATTGCGGATGAAGATGGTGGTTCCCGACTTTGCTACTCTCGATACTGTTCCGAGTGTCCTCGCGTTAAGCAAAGCAACCTGGAAGTTGGGAATAGCTCTTGCTGCCCTCGATGAGAACATCGAAACTATCGGCTTCACTGTTAATGATCTGACAGGAGAGGTCAAATCGCTCGGCAATGTGTGTGATCAGCTCTACTCCCTGTTGGAAGAGGTGACAGCGAAGAGCGAAGCCAGCTTCATTTTACCTCCTGATTTGGACAACCGGCTATGGAACTGCCTGGCAACACAAGTGGACGAAACAAGCCATGCAATACAAGAATTGGAATTATTCGTCAAGATTGTTCGCGGCGAGGAAACGAGATTCATTGGCCAAGCTCAACGTTTGAAAAAGTTGGATAAGAGTAAAAACCGGTTGGCTAGTTCGAGGACGAGAATTGGAAGACACACGGAGAGCTTGCGAGTCACAACGCACCTGATCAACACGTAAGCTACGTTTCTCATGATACATAACTGGCGCTCATGTTGGATAGTATACGCAAGCTTTTCAGGCCCAACCAAGCTCAGCGGGAATCGCTTGGCGCTCTGAATAAGCTCCAAGACATGGTCAACTCGTTAAGTGAATCTGAACCACAGGCACAGCTCTCACAAACGGAGGTCAGACTGATCCAATGCGCACATGAAGTGATTGAGAAAGGGACAGCGATGTATGAAACAAGTCGAGCTACTGAGAGAAACATCAAAGAGTTGCGTCAACCACACAACACTGGTGTCAAGTGTTGGATGCGCACTTTGGAGGCCATACGCGGGAAACCGTGCCCTTCGAACCGATCAGATCCGAGTGTGGACCTTCACTCCACGCAGCAGACCACAGGCACGACAAGATCATCAGGACGAGGCTCGGATGATGACCTGCACACCGATATTGCCAAAGCAGCATTAGAAACGGGCACAAAAGCTTTCGACGCAAGAGAATGGGACGAAGCCAGCTCTCTTCTTGAAGAAGCTTTGGTGGTCTTGGAGCAGCTGATGCCACATCAGCGCAACTTCTGTGACCTTTTGAGTTTGCAATACCGACTTAGCATCTGCACATATTACACACACGAGCCCGAGCAAGCTGAAGAAGCTCTCCTCGACCTTGTCAAACAGTCAACGAGCACCGAACAACAGCAAGAATATGTTCTCAGTGCAACGCACCTATTGGCACAAATACACATCCGCAATGGCGAACTGGAACGTGCTCGATCGGAGTGCGAGACAGCATTGCAAGGCCGAAGAAGATTGATGGGTAAGCACAGTGACGCCTCGCTCGAGTCGCTGGCGTTGATGGCTCACATCTATGTGTTGTTAAACAAACGCGCTCTAGCCAAATCATGTCTGGCCATGATACCTGAGAAGCGTAGGGATGCTGTCCTCACAGCTGTAGAAGTGTCCCTGGGCCCGGCTGTCGAGCATCTAGATTTCGCATCGCTGCTGACTCCACTAGTGCCTGGAGAATCACCGAACCCAGCAGCAGAAACACAAAGTATCTGCAGTGGAGTTTCTGGGTCGACCGTAGGACTGGGAATGGACAAAACAATTTTCGACTATGGTTCCGCTGGGGCAAATTCACCGGCGGCCAGCCCTCGGCCATCTACACCGAGTCTAGCTTCGCCAGAGTCTCCTAGATCATTACTACACTCGCATGTTATGGTCCCTTCATCACTGCGGAACATCAATGAGCCAACGCGCATAGGAAAGGAGAGACCGGTCGAGCAAAATGTGACAGTATCCAATCAAGACACCACTCCGGCTTCGAGCACATATACGTCTCCGCAAATAGCCCAGATTCGCAGGACAGATCCAGCGTCCCGTAAAGCGATACTGGACAAGATGGGCTGCCAGCCTCGGGACCGCATCGAGGAAGTTGTATGTGCCGGCGATCACGTTGCTCTCGTCTACCTCCTCACCAAGAAGAAAGGGTTCTGGCGCTCGAGTTTACGCAAACGTGGCCGCCCAGAGCGCGTCACAGCACTGCACTTCGCCGCACTCCTTGGCGAGATTGATATGGCGCGGCGTCTACTTGACGCCAGCTACAACGTCAACGAAGTTCCATTCGGCTACTCAACAAGCCTCACGCCTCTGAACTTCGCAGTCGGTGCTCGACAAGCGGATATGGTCGATTTTCTGATTGCGAACGGAGCGAGACCGTCAGAGTCAGAGTCCTGGTCGACCTTGGCGGGGCAGTTGCTTAGTCGGTCGTGGTTAGCAAAGACGATGTGTGATGCTGAGAAGGACTTGGCATCAACTCGCATCACAGCGACTATGAGCATCCTGATCAAGCACGGGTGGACCGTGACCGAGCCGATCGATCAAAGTGGAAAGACCGCATTACATCAAGCTGTCAGCTTCTGGACTGGGGAGTACAGATGGGATATGGACGTTCGCACTGCGGTGACTACGTTTCTGTGTGAGCGAGGCGCCAATCCTTTCCAGGCCGATGCAGAAGGCAAGACACCTTATGACCTGGCTTTGGCCTCCGGTCACCAAGACCTCCTAGGCATTCTCGAGCAAGAACCACAAAGGAGGGAATTGCATGGAGGGATGGGACTTGTGGAGCTTCCGGAACGACCCCATTGAATGCATAACTACGGACTAATATCTTAAGGATATCTTCAACTCAAGACTCGGGGCGTGTTGTTGCGCAGACTAGTCTAGCTAAGTGACTGCAGGTTGCGCTAGAACAATTAGCGCAGGGAAGACCCCGGCTATGAGGGTATCATTCGCCGCACGCAGCATGCATCTGGTGCGTGGGAAGTAGCTGGCATCTTTGCAGCCATGTTACAGTAGTAGCGTTGTCGAAAAGCCACGAAACTCGATGCCGGCCTCATCGGCTGGCGGCCTGTCGTTGGCGAACCTTGCTAGCCAGGACTCATCCGATGCGGGGATATTGCCGTCTGAACCAATTCCACTCTACACTTCAACGTGAGTAGTAAATAGGCCGAGTTCGCATGCCTTCAACATCACCTTGAAACTTCCACCGCGCTGCAAAAGATGGCAAAGCAGCGCGAATACACGGCGTCGTGGCTACAGGTGAATTCCACTTTACGAGTCACGCTCCAATCTTTGAATAACGTATCTAGGTCGAAGAAGAACTTGGAGGCCGATTAGTGGTTCATGGGACAGCAGAAGAGCAGCGCGCAGCTTTCAATGGCTTAGGACAAGTCGTTGCCTCTCAACTGCCTCCACCAAGCAACGCAGTCAAGTATCCAACCATGACGTGTCTGGCTTGCGATTGCGGGTCTACAGATCAGTTTCCGCGCCCGATAGCCCTTTACCAATTGGAATATTCGCCCATGGAGGGGGTTTCGTATGCGGATCACTCGACAGCGAAGACTTCCTTTGCCGAGCTTTGGCGGAACATGTGCATACGGTGATCGTCAGCATTGAATATCGCCTGGCGCCCGAACATAAAGCACCAGCCCAGCTGGATGACATGCTGAAAGGATTTCAATGGGTGAGCTTCTCATCTAAGCAGATTCTGACGCGACAACTGACTGGACCCACAACAGGCATACGACCACGCGGCACTGATAAAAGGTGACACGAACAAAATGTACACCATTGGTGGGTCTGCCGGTGGTACTCTGTCCCTCAGCCTCGCCCGCAGAATCCTCCTCGGACAGTCTCCACTACCAAAGAACGCCATAAAAGGCGTCGTGTCCTTTGTACCGAGTGCCTTTCATCCCAAAAACATCCCCAAGCAATTCAAAGCCGAGCACACTTCGCTCACGGACAATGCGACGAACGCCCCCTTCATTGATAGGTCCTCCGTGGAGAGTTGCAACGACCTGTGCGGTCTTGGACCAAGTGATCAGGAGTATCTTGTGGGAAATGATCCTGAATCGTACAAGCTGTTTCCTCCCACATATATAGCGACGTGCGAATTCGACCCGTTGCGAGATGATGGAAAGATCATGGCCAGGGCACTGAAAGAGGCTGGTGTTCCTGTCCGATATGATCATTATGATGGTTTGCCGCATTGCTTTTGGTTTGTGCCTAAGCTGCCCGAGACTGCTGTTTTCATGCAGAATACAGTTGCTGGGATTGAGTGGGTTATAGAACAAATAGCATAGCCCATCGTTCCTCCGTCGGATGACAATCTTGTCGCTGAACATCCAAGGTACTTGTCAGAGCAGGGCATACGGAACTGCTGCATTCAGATGACACAACATGGGAGTGGATTGCAATCTCAGTCCGATAAAGCCAGGCGAGAAGCAGATGAATCGTACAGAAACCTCACGAAGTCTGGAAAATGTACGAGATTAGTTGACCCCGAGCAAAATTGGGGGTGCTTTATATTATACTATTACGTTAATAGCTATTCCGGAATGTTTGTCGGCGGCTTTCGTTTCCCAAAAGTCGCCTCCCAAGCACCCATGAGCCTTATCAGCAAGCGCTCCTGATTCGCCGGCGCAATAGCAGCAAGCCCAAATGGCCTTCCATTGTATTCTAGATAGGAAAGCGGCAAGGACGCGACGGGATATCCTGTAAAACTTAGAAACACTCGAGGGATTAAGTTGGCATTACGAACCACTACCCGACGCGAGACAAGTGAGGAAACTGTCTGCAGGAGCCAGGACGATGTTCACCTTGTATTCGGCGAACACTCGGTCCAAGGCTTGATTTTTGGCAACGTCTCGAAAGTGCGCTAGGTGACGCTGATACTTGTCAGCAGATGCATTTTGGGAGTATGCTTCGGTCAAGTGATCTTGGTTTGGGGCCTCTGTTGCGATCAGCCAGTAATGGGTGCATTGTGGAGCTTGTAATGACCTGGAGGGAGCTCCGCATCTGCGTTCTTCTTGTTGTATTCGATGAGCTCCCCGAGGGACCGCACCGGGGAGAGCTCCAAGTCTTGCAGGTATTTGTCAAGGTCCTTTGCGAAGTCGTCGTCTGCGTTGAACATCAGTTGACTTTCTAGCACTCAGAAACTGTTCCTCACTAAGCACAATTGTCTCACTGTTCTCCGCTTCTAAGTCGAATGATTCGAAGTCGACGAGATGGACGTGATGCGCGTACGGCTTCGCAACTTCTCTCAGTCTCTGGTAAGCGGCAGCGATTTCTCTGTTCTAGCGCTGATGTCAGCACTGTACAAGTGAATGGGAGAGAGTTGTACGATTTGAAGGGTAGCTTCTTCTACTGGGCGTATAAACTGCACTGGAAATTTCCACTTCTCAGGATCGAGCGTCGCAATTGCAATACCTTCCCATGATTCCGTTACGGCGGTTGTATAGCTCTCCCGCGTATCTCGTGTTTCGGGTGACACCAAGTAGTCGAGGAGCATGGCTACATCGTACGAACTTTTGGCCATCGGGCCCGCAGAATCCATGGTATGGGACACCGGGACGATACCGTCTTGAGGCACGAGGCCGATCGTTGGCTTGATGGAATATAATGCTGCTCTCGCAGCAGGTACGATAAGAGATCCATCCGTCTCCGTTCCGATGGAAAACGGGCAAAAACCCGCCGAGGCCGCTACAGCAGGGCCGGAAGACGAACCGGACGGGTTCTAGAGAATGCGTTTAGCCAGAAACATACCACGCCTGTGGACGTTCTAGGACTTACGCTGTGACCGTCTTTCCCATCATTTGGGTCCACACCTCCTCTCACGTATGCCGACTGTGTTTGACCGCCAACAGCCGACCACCCGCTTGTTATATTTATGCCTCTGAATTTGGTTCAGCAGAGTTTCACTTCAAATCGCTACGTTTGCGTACTTGTAGTTTGACATCTCCTACAATTAGTTAGCATCAGTGGTATGATAGACCACCCCTTTTATAGCGCTGCTTACACTGAGATTCGCCTTTCCCAGAATGATCACACCAGCAGCTATAAGCTTCAGTGTTGTCAGCTCTCGCGAAGGCAATACTCCTCACACTTTTTCGCACCGTATCAACAATGCCAGCGTTTCGTTTGACCCTCGACTCTGCAAGAGCCAAACTCCCAGCCGTAGTTTTAGCCCCCAGGCTCGGATGAGTCGCAATGTTGTCCTCAGCCCAAGTTAGATGTAACGACGCCACTGAGTGCGGAGAGGTACTGACCTTCAAAAGAATGGGAATCCCATGTAAGGGGCTCCTGACCTTATGTGCAAGTCTCTCGTCATCAAGAGACTGAGCGAATCTCAACAGCAGGTCTTTTGGACCGGTACTGATTACAGCGTGTAAATACGCATTGTGTTTTTGAATCTGCTGCAGATATGCCTCAACGAGGTCTACGCTCCGCAATGAGCCGCTTTGCAGCCACTTTTGTAGGTCTCTCGCCTCGGCTGTCAGTACGTTGAATGCCGGACTGGGTTCCATAGTATTTTGATTGTTTCTGTGTAGAAGCTGAGGTGTCCAGTGCTGATGCGCTCACAATGAGGAAGTAGACGAGGGCAGCGAATGTGTTGCAGGTCTTGGAACATGAATAGTGAAGTGCGTCGTGTCGCGTTTTCAGACAAACACCAGCGGTGGGAAGAGGCCTAGCTTCCCAGCTTGACAGGTCAGTGCGGCTACCCCTCCAACACATGAGGTGCGGTGGGCGAGGTAGCATGGCAGGAGTCTTGTATCTATAAGAAGCAGATTTCGTGGCTGACCAGGCTTCATGCATGTTGCATATGGGATAGTCCGACAGTAAATAGTTCGAACGCGGCGATAAATTATTACGAACTGGGTTGTACTTCATGGCCCACAAACGCAACAGGCGAACCCCATTATGTCCGACTTGCTATTCGCCTTGACTGTATAGCTTACTTTACTTTATAAAGCTCAAGTCACCGATCCTACTGCGCCGCCGCCGATCGATGCGCTAGGGTTCCAGCCCCAGTTTGCTTGTAACTCATCTTCCTACACACTTCGCCAGTCGATCGGTACTCGAAAAGGGTTTAGACTTGGGCGACGTGCTTGCAGTGCTCATCAATCGCACTCAGTATCAAGCGCTCAAGGTCGCTAGACTGGATATTGCCACGCTCAAGACGAGCTCGGAAGGATTCATGGCATGCAAGGCACACTGAAGATGTTCCGTTCTTCCTTCGCTCCTGGTGCTTCAAGGTCGTCTGATTCAATGTTTTCCGGGTAAGCACAATCCCAGTAGTCCAACTCCATTTTCATGCTTCGGTATACTTGATATCGCGAATAGTGTTCTCCGAAGATCCAGATTGTCGTTCTTTTCGGTGGGACCGTGCTTTATGTGCTGAGGTCTCTGGAGACCGGACAGCGGCGATTTGTCAGCGACTGATATGTTCATGGCATCATGTATGGCGAAGCTCTCAAAAGCGACGCGGCTAAAGAGCGCAACTATGAGTGGTGTGAACTGTTTGAAGTTCCGCATGCCATCCATCTCAGCACAGTACTCCGAGTTGGAGGACCACTTATGCCTCATATGTGTCGTGTCTTAGGCGCGACGCGCTGTATAGTCGTCGACCCACGCCTGAATTTCGACAAAGTCTCTCGCCCATACGACTTGCGATCCGTCCGCCTCTTCTGATGAGGAGAGCCGCGGACAATCTACCCTCAGCCTCTCGAGCGCTTCGGTGAGCTTCCTTTGCGAACTCCCCATGGGCTCATCGCGGATACAGATGCCAAGATCTGCTGCGAGGAGACACTCGATATCGGTCCAGCTATCGCCAACATACACGATAGGTGCTGCACCCGCTTTTCTCATCTTTTCGAGGTGTTTCAGCTTATCGACGCTGGCTGTGATCTTCATCTGCCCACCTGAGCTGATCTGGCCAGTCGACGGCTTTCCCTCAGCAAAGCCATCAAGCTCATTTGCGAGGATGATGGAGGGATCAAGTGCTACACCTACAGCCTTGAGGCAGGACGAGATAAAATGTCGACTCCAATTCACACTCAGGATATGCAGACTGTCGCCTTTTGATGCCGCATGACCTAGAAGGGATTGCAACAAGTCAACACAACCCGGACGCAGAGTCACTTCGCCAGACTCCACCGCCTTCCTCGCACCGCTCTCCGACTGCCCCGCCGTGACACCCGCGAAGATTTTCGATTCGAACACACGATCCAGACTCCTTTGCTCGACAACTTTCATCTCATTCAATAGCTTCTTCTCCTCTTCTAAAGTCGTGGGGAGCGCACCGCCGGGCGCAAGTCCATCCAGTGTGACAGTGTAATCAGCCATGTACGCGTCCACGACTTTTGTCCATCGGCTATGCGTGGGGAAATCGGGTTTGGTGGATGCGGCGATGTTGACGAGGGCATCGAGGGTGTCTTTTTTGGTGATGGTGCCGTCCCAGTCTAGGACCCAGTGTGTGGGGCCTTTCGGTGGCTTTTGGCGATGGGTGGACATGTTTAGTTTCGATGGTTTTGGAGGAAAGGTCGTGAAGCGTCTTGAAGCTTGGAAGGGCTTGAAAGTGAGTGAACGTAGAGGCCAATGAGACATGTGCAGCTGCACTATTTTATGAGAAGGAGACGAGAAACGTGTCCTATGCTCTTATGAAGTCTATGCCCACATAATTGGCGTCGACAATTATGTGGGTATCGTAGCCTAAGTTTTGATGTGCTTCGACACTGGTGTAAGTCTTTGCAAGGCCACTGACAATGTCGTCACGCGCACTTATCCCGCGCTTGCATCTATGAATTTGGCAAACACCTCAGTGGAAAGCGCAGTGCAACTGGGAATCCCAGACTGAGGCTGACAAGAGCTGGAGCATTCGCGAAGAGCCTGGGAGATGAAGTCGAATGTTGACGTTCACGATGGTGAAGTCTGTGGCGGATCGGGGGTTGTAGGTCCGGGATGTCCCGAGCGAGTCGCTGATTTCAGGCGGCGTGTGATTGGCTCGCCACTTGACCTCGGGACTAAGAACTTCGATGAACGCAACACTGTGACAGCCACTCGCCCGCTGCATCCCACACTCTGCACTCCACTCCACACAACACCACCATGGCCTGCACACGCACCCTTGCACGTCTGGCTGCCAGGCGGACCGGTACGACCACCTTCACCTCCACCACAGCAGCAATTGAGCCTCGCTAACACAGCGTCATAGCCGTACGGCCCGCCCTCTTCACCCGCGGCTTCGCCTCCGTATCCGACGTTCACGCACGCGAGCCCATCTCCAAGACGGCCGAAGCCATTGTCCCAGATGCAGCGCGAAAGCCTATCCCGGAGAGCAAGACGTCGACCATCAAGGAGCCCGAGCCAGAGAAGGACTCCAAAATCAAGACGTTCCACATCTACCGATGGAACCCCGACGAGCCATCCTCCAAGCCGCGCATGCAGTCGTACACGCTTGACCTGAACAAGACGGGGCCTATGATGCTGGACGCATTGATCAGGATCAAGAACGAGGTGGACCCGACATTGACCTTCAGGCGGAGTTGCCGTGAGGGAATTTGCGGAAGTTGTGCGATGAACATTGACGGCGTCAACACATTGGCTTGCTTGTGTATGTCATCCTGAGGCTGCAAGGAGAAATTGTTTTTAACGAAGCGCAGGCCGCATCCCCACAGACACCGCCAAGGAATCGCGCATCTACCCGCTTCCCCACATGTACGTCGTCAAGGACCTCGTGCCCGACATGACGCTCTTCTACAAGCAATACCGATCGGTGAAGCCCTACCTACAGCGCGACACCCCCGCGCCTGACGTACGTCGCAACGCCTCACAAACTCACATCAATTGCTAACATTTCCCAGGGCCGTGAATACCGCCAGTCCAAGGAAGAGCGCAAGAAGCTCGACGGTCTCTACGAATGCATTCTCTGCGCCTGCTGCTCGACTTCCTGCCCATCGTACTGGTGGAACCAGGAAGAGTACCTCGGACCCGCCGTGCTACTCCAATCGTACCGCTGGATCGCCGACTCGCGAGACGAGAAGAGGGCCGAGCGCCAGGATGCGCTGAACAACAGCATGAGCTTGTACCGATGCCACACCATTCTCAACTGCTCGCGGACGTGCCCGAAGGGCCTGAACCCTGCCTTGGCGATTGCCGAGATCAAGAAGAGCATGGCCTTTACTTAGGTGTGGATTGTTCGTAGTTTTGAGGGAACAGTCAAGGGAGGGTTGAAGAGAGAAAAATGCATTCGCTGTATGTACACGTGTATTGCATCTCGCGCTTGGTGATTATCGACAACGGCTTGTATTTCAGAGACTTGTAAGCGAATACATCACGATTATTTCATCTTGACACCCCGGTACCCGAACAGTCGCATTGTGTTCAGCGCTGGTCGTGACTCCTGGAATCCAACGTAAATACACTCTCGTCGCGCATTTCGATCTCCATGACCACGGAGTGCGCGTTGAATCGGATCATGTAAGCATACTAACTAGTCCTCGTTACTAAGCATATCACGACCTAATCTCGGTTGCAAGAAATATCCAAAGAAGCTGGCATGACTGCTACACAGTAGTAGGATATAGCGCGTGCAGAGTGACGTCGCAGCATTCAAGCCAGACTCCGACGACATGCCGAATTCGCAAATCCGCGTGAAATGAGGATTAGAACAAGCTGCCAGAGAAATAACAATGAAGTAAACAGATCAAAATCCAAGACCAAACTCCTACCCTCACTGCATTCAAGCTGCACAACCGTCCCAACTCCTAAGTAATCTAATCTGACCCCAAGCCCGCAGAGCCTCATCGCCACACCACGCACCGCCACGCCTCCGCGGAAAAAGCCCTAACCACGGCGCTGACAACGAGAAGAGTACTAGTCTACACGTGAAAAAACTAAGGTAAGGGAAGGGATACGAAACATCAGCTCAGGCGCATTCCAATCCGCCTGTGTTGTGGAGATGGAGAATGCAAGTATGCCCGCATGCACGCACCCCCGCATTCACCGGCCATGCTTGACCGGTTGGGCGCGTGGGGATGGGAGGCTTGGCTGCATTCGCATGCGTGGATAGCCGAAATACACAGAGAAAACACCGGAGATGGGAATTGTGCGCGATAAGACCCGTTACGATTAAGTTGCGTTGGTTTGAGACAGCAAGGATGGTTTGATCATCAGTGTTGCGATTATGCTACGGACTAACTTAGACTGGGGGAACGGAACGGAGCGGAAGGAGACACCGTTTTCTGACTACAGCGATCGCCACATGGGCGTGAAGGGATAAGATACGGGTATACAGAAACGAAGAAGAGCCGCCTGATCGCGGCCAAATCGTAAGTCATTCCGGCCCCCGCCCGCGGTGAAGTGGAGGGGGGGGGATCATTCAAACGTATTTTGGCGCTTCGTGAGAGCGCGGGAAGGCTGGAAGGAAAACGGACCCGAACGCCCAAGGAATAACAATGGCTGGGTGAAGCGCGTCTTGCGAGCTTCGACGACGCGCGCGTGTGCGTTTGAGTGGAAGTGGCGCTCAAGCGTTCGGCAGCCAGAAGCTGAGCAGAAACTCGCCGACGAGGCGAGACGTGTACTTTGTCTGGTTCGCACACGAGATACTCACGCGTTGCTGCTGGCGCAAGTAATCCGCTATCTCTACGTTAGCACCGACTCCACAGCCACTCACTCACAGGAGAGGGCAGGGACAACTTACTATTCTCCCTAACCAGCTGCGCAACCTGCCTCACAAACTCGACACTACTCTTATCCCCAAAGCCCGCCTCCTTCTCCCAATCGTGCTCCGCATTGACCAGCGGATTATGCTTGCGATTGTACTTCCAGCGGAAAATCTGCTGCACGAAGAGCATGCGGTTGTCGATCTCGCGACACGCCTCGTCGGCCAGGCCCTGTGCGTCGCGCTGGTCCGTGCCCTCGGTCGTGGCCTTGGTGCTCATGACCAGGTGCACCGTCTTCTGCTGGTCCTCGAGGGCCATGCACATGCCGAGCACGGCGACGAAGGCGGCGAGCCACTTGTCGCAGCCCTTGGAGGATTTGAAGATTTGCTGCAGTTTGTTGAGCACCGTGGTTTGGATGCTGCGTTGGAGCCGCGCGAAGAAGTATTTTAGTTGCCGGTTCGCCATGCGCGGGGATGTGAAGTTGTCGGCGTAGGCGTGTAGGCCGCCGTACGAGTGCATGCGTTGGAGCGTGGAGTGTTTGCCTTCTTCGGCGATGGTGAGCGTGTGCGACATTATGAAGGTTACGACGATGAGGCGGAAGACTTCGCGGAGGAGCTTGGCCTGTGGGTGGTTAGTGGGGTGACTTGGAAGAGGGAGGAGGGAGATGTACTTCGTCATCGTTCTTGGGCTTGACGCGTGTCATGAGCTTGAAGAGCTTCTGTTGGAAGTCGTTGTCGTCTTCCATCCAGCATAGTTCGCCAAAGGCGTCGAGGTGGTTGTCGACGATTTGCGTGATGTATTTGTCGTAGGTCTTTTCTTCGTTGTGGTTGATGTGCACCATGCCGAGAGCGGGGCTTTGCTTCTTCACTGCTATCCGCTTGTTCGTGTGCGGATCAGTCTGGTACTGGATCTGGACCAGTAGCTCATTTCCGCGTGGAACAAACTCGTACACCTTGACGGGAATGCGAGGCATGCTGTGCCCGCCACATGTCATGTAGACTGTGAACTCGACATTGCCCCACTGGTGGATATACTGCGACACGAAGTGCTTGAGATGTGCATCTTCGTGCATCTGGGTAACGATGGTGGGAAGAAAGTATTGTGCCAGCTCGATGAGCTTGATACGGGTACAACCCAGACCGCAATCGGCATTTGGCCGCTGCGCTCGTTTCATGCACCGCTCGCAGGTAGGGCCCGGCCCACATTTATCCCTTTGAAGCACACAATGCCAGCACGCTTGAATCTTTCGCATGTCGTGCGCAGCCTTGGCAACCTCAGGTTCTAGATGGGTTCCGAGCGCTCTTCCACCATTCGTTCTCCCCGCGTTCTTTGCGGCTGCAGAGATTGTAGACTCAGGCTCCGGCGTGATTCCAAAAACGTGGTCCTGCGCACTTCTTGATGTTCCATAGTTGACCTGTAGCGTCGCAGTAGGTACTGGCTGCATCTGCTCGAAGTGTTGCACAGGGAAAGAATCAATCAACATGCTTGAATCCGACTGCTGGTAGGAAAGCATGCCGTCCGAACTGGGGCTACCGACAGAAGGGCTGATGGTTGGCTGGAATGGCGATCGTGGGTAATGACCAGTTGAGGAGTTACCAGGCGATGATGGCGATTCCTGACCGCCCGTAATGTAGCTGTCCGTGAAAAGAGACGAAGTTGCATCGTAGTTAACAAAGTTTTGCTGGTCCGGCGGTGGCGACGGTCGTGTCAACTGCATTTCGACCGGGCTTGGGTTCATATGGATATGCGCCTGAGGTATCTGGATCTGAGGGCGGTGCACGAGATTGTGCGCCATGTTGAAGAAATTCTCCTGTGGTGGTCCCATTTGCTCGCTGGGCGAGATGAGGTAGTTCGGATCGGTGTAGTTCATCGTCCATGATTCCACGTCATGTAGGTAGTCGGCGTAATTGACAGGGTCGGTTACAGCATCAAAGATAACACCACCAGTCCGCGGGGTCATGGATGACCTCGAAGGTCCTTGTCCGTTCCAAGGATCATGTCGGGGCGGCTGCGTAGTGTAGTTTGGCATGTAAGTATTTTGTTGAGGTTGTGTTGTTTGCATGTTATGTGCTTGTGACATCTGTCTGTCGTATTGTTGTTGATACTGCTGCGATTGTATTGATGCATGGAGAGCGGCTTGTATAGCTGTGGTTGTCAATAAAGATACATCAAACTGCTCAGATGACGTACCTTGATCACTGATGGTGCCTTGAGGCGTTAGGAACATGGTCGTGTCCACTGCTGGGATGGCATTGTGCGATACCTGTGTCGACATGTCTAGTCCGTTGTGATGATAGAAGTTGCGAACGTCCGAATCGAGCATCTCCACCTCGAATGACTCGCCATCAGGGGTCTTTACAGATGTCGGGGAGTTGGAAAGGCTGCCATTGTCCCAGTGCATATGATCCGGCGGCTGGTCTCGAGGAGGTTCTGGGGGCCGTGAAGGGTTGCGACTCAGTGGCGGTGTTGTAGTGAGGGGGATCGGCGAGAGCCCAGTATGGTTGATCAGGGAATCTGTTGGCGTCTTCTCCCGTCCGGTGTCATAGTGGCCGAACGCAAACGCGTGCGGGTCGAGGAAGAGTGGTTGTTGCTGGAAATGCTGGTATTGCTGAGAGAACGTTGACATGACGCGCAAATGGCCGCTGGAGGCGGCCGAACAGGACTAAAGACCCTTTAGACCCTGCGCATCCGTCGGCTCGTAGAATGCCTTGGGAAATGATGCGCCAGCGCTCGATCCACCGACTGGCAGCCGTGAGGTCGCAAAGACAAACGGCTCGTATCCGGCCAGGCTCAACGTCAGAAGAGCGCAATAACAAACACAACACAACACAGGATAGACGGGCTAGGAAGAGGACCTCCTACAAGGCTCGAGGGAGGGCGCGCAAGAATAATTCTGCTGTTTCAAAGCGGCTGAGGCCAGAGGTTCAGATGGCGATTAGTCCTGCAACGATGGAGCGCATCTTACTCTGCCCCGCGTGCACCGGTGAACAAACCCCTGTCAGATGCACTTAGCTGCATAACATCTGCAGAGCAGCCGGATCACACCAAACCACAAGAGACGCAAGTGCTGCAAATCACCAATTGTTTGACGTCGAAATCAGAGACGGACCCGGCCGTTGCAAGCCCTATGAGCGCATTCGGGCGCATTCTTCACCTCCGTTTGAGTGAGAATGCGGTGGGATGCTGAGGTACTTGACTGCCTCAGGCTCTTTGAGGCGTCGCGAGATGCATTGCGCCACGGTCGCTAAGCCCGCTTCATTAAAGAGCGGTGTTTGTGAGACGAATCGAAAGTCGCACAGCTGCCGACGGAGACAGGAAGGGAGTACGAGGTCGTTGCTGGTGCGGCTCTGCTGCTTTGACCGGTTGGACATCATGCCAGCGCATTCTGCTCCCGCGAGGGAGGTGACATGTGTTGAGAAGCTCAAGCCAATCGCTTGCTCTTACGATGCGCGCTATAGCTTTGTTACTCCATCAGTACGGAAGCCCGCATTCTTGAGGTGAAAACAGCCAGATGCGTCTCGTCGATGGCCAGCGCACAATCGAGGCGCAGTGCGAGTTGAGGCGGAAACCGCGGGGTGGACTAGCCTCGATACATAGTAGGACAGTTCGCTGAGCCACAGTGTAGTCTCAGCCATCATGGTAGGTTCTTGTCCGTTTCAGATAGTGGTGCTTGCGTTGGGGTGGTGTAGGATGGGTACAGCTTGCTGAGTGGATCGGAAGGCGCCTCTGCAAAAGCTTGTGTTCCACTGACCGCAAGTTCCCTTTCTGCCTCGCGAAACGCCAACGCCAGCACTTTACTTCTTTCAATTTCGCCAACCGCACGCAGTTTTGTAGCGATCGAGTTCACGGAAGCAGCGAAATGGCGCGGTAATGATTGTTAGTACCTGAAAATGCATGAGAGTGGTTTGAGTAAGGCTGAGCTTGTGGATTCTCCTTCCCCGAGTCTCGTTCAAGCTTGAACTCCAAGCACGTCATGTCCACAACTCCCTTGCCTACGAAGGTGCCGAACGATCTTCATGTGCCATGGATAACTGTTATCGTCCGCCTGGTGTCAGATCGAGGGCCTGGAGATGCGACCTTTAGGGCTAACTGCACTCCGAGTGCTCCGCAGCCAATCACGAGGTGCCCTGAATTAGTCCGAGCTTCCAGAGTCATCTCGGAGTGAACCTCGGAGTTATCGACTCGAATGCAGCGACGAGAGAGCATGCTCGACGTTAGCACAATGTCTTTGCTTCCACATTTCGAAGGTCCGAATTGATGCTCAACATGCTGCGCAGGAACGGCAAGCTCAGGTAGTTGGCCAGTCCAAGAGTTGTGGCTCCATGCTGACCATGGCAGATCCTGCGAACCATGCCGAATCTCCAAGATAAAGTGTGACCACGGCACACCGACTTGCGCGAAATGTCAATCGCGGGGTATGGTAGAGCAAGTGCGTCTGATCGCGAGATTGGAAAGCTTATGTCTTAATGCGCGTCGCAGTGCTTCTATCATCCGAATCCGATGACCAAGCCGGCTGGAACGCCACGCAAGAAGCCCGAGCCTCGTCGTCGAAAGGGAGGCCTCCGATCACCAGATTCGCAATCCTCACGCGGCTTAGGAAGGTTGACCTCCTTGACTTTGAGTCCTCCAACCTTGAGAAATGAAGTCCATGCTACGCCCGTCAGCACCTCATGGCCAACACCGCCAGAGTCCGCTTCTCGAACGACCCAGGCTGGTGCAGATACAGCCAGGAGCTTCTACCTAGGCTCTACTAGCTATGCTAGTGTTTTCACAGAAGATCGCCCTTTGCCAGATTCAGTGCATCGACAACCGTCTGAAAGACTGAGCCTTACGCCTTCATCAGTCTCAAGTAGATCGATGGGCACACGCCACTGTCAAATTGGGGTCGGCCATTCCGTTGTATCAAGACTAGCCCCATTCGCTTTCTATGAGAGGTCACTGAAGATGTACTTCGAGGTCTGCCTTGCCTCTTCGCTTGTTGGTCCACTGATCATGTCCCTGCTGCCCCAGCTTCGCGATGATCTCCGCCAACTCACAGCTCCTGGAAGTGAGATGTCCCAGATATATGCTGAAATGACCAAGAACACAGCCAAGCCTCTGAAGGCCCCGTCGACTATGCTTCCATCCGAGTTTCATACACTCGTGACAGGCAAAAACTTGCGATGGGAGACTCTAGGTCTGGTACTGGTGGTCGCCGCCTCAAATGCCCAATTCGCTCCGCCAACGGATCCTATTTTCACGCTAGATGACGGGAGAAAGATCGACAAGGATGATTTTATCGAGGACACGATCCAGGCTGTCAACGATTGCATCACCATATGCCAGGTGCACGGAGCTGTCAACGATGTGATGGTATGGCTCGTCTATACTCACATGCTGGTCGTCAGCAACTTTTATGGAGATAACTGTAGGTATATTGACAAGAGATGTACTCCCTCCGCTAACAACGTATAGATCATGGCACATGGAGGCGTATGGGCGAGGCTATCTCGTGTCTGTACGCCACCGGCATACATTGCGAATCCGAGAATGTCAACTTTGAGCCAATATTCCTGCGAGAAGCACGACGAAGAATGTACGCAGCAATCTACCGGTCCGACAAAACACTAGCAATCTTCTTCGGCAGGCCACCGATGATGGCTTGGCGGTACAGTGATCGCAGACAACTGCTCGACATTAGTGACGAAACCGTTACGTCAGATGATCCGGAAGAACTTGAGCGAGCTATCTCGTTATTGGATAATGCTGGGTGGAGCACAGAAGGCAAGGTGCACCCAGCCTCAGTGGTGAGATTGCGCTGTCAGCACGCCGTGTATAAGGAGCGTCTTCTTGAGCAGTCTTTAGCTGGTGAAAAAGACAGTGATGTCATTCACAACCTCCAGTAAGTGTACTCGCACATCCTGCGCACTAACCGAGTTGACGTCGCAGAATGATATCCGCGGAATGCACGCAATTCTGGGATTCATTACCGGCACACATGCGCTACGACAGATATACTGAAGAAGGCGCTTGGCATGGCCTGGGACCAGGCACTACGCTCCGACTCATCTCCGCGTACCTGGAGTACTTACACATGCACTTTCAGATCCAAAGGATGTTGCATCGGCTAAGGCAACAAGCCCTGCCCGCTCTCCTTGAGGTCTCCTTGAAGCTATTATCGACAGCGCTAGTCTCCACCAAACCAAGTAATGGAGGTGTATACGAAACCCGTCGACACTTTCCAACCGTTATATTGTTCTACTGCTTTCCAGCCGCTGGCGTCCTCGCATTGGAGCTACGAAGATGCACCATCGAGGGCACTTCGCTACCAAACACCGTCTCGCGCGCCGATGTCATCCGCAACTTGTCCGTGTTGACGTCGTGTCTCGAGTGGATCGTCCTTCCGGGCGACGGAAACCACAAGCTCTGTAGTGAGCTCAATAAGATGCTTGCAATGGTATTGGATGAGGTGCTTAATTTCCAGCCGCCCGCTCCGAATGAGCAGAATGGCGAGCATGACATGTTTCCGGGCGCTGCCCATGGCTTCTCGGATATGCCGTTGATTGATGGCTTGGAGCCGATTCCGACGGAAGCGGAGGACTTTTTGAATTGGTTGGATAATGCGACTTGGAGTAATAATGTGACGCTATTCTAGGCGCTGCGCTGCAAACCACAGTCACAGGTGCTAATTAGTTTAACATTAGTATTCTAGCGTTAGGTGGCCACTACAACACCCAATATCTCCAAATCTTCAGGGCTGAAGGGTCGCCACACTCATACCGTTTCCCACTCAAGCAATCTGGTATCGCTATATCACTGTCGAGATTATGTTCCATTTCCTTCATCCGGTCGAATAAAGAGGATGGATGTAGTCGAATGTACGTCACCGATTGCTAAAGATGCGCAGTCCGGCGAGGAAGCAGGAGACGAGTGAGCATTGGCTGTCAGGGAATTTCGCTCCCATTATGAGCGGTGCAATGACGTTTTACAAGGCAATAAAAGAGGAGCGAAATTGAACTTTCGAAAACGACTCTGAGGACTGAATGCCCTCCGATCGAGATAGTCGAAGCAATTGCATCCCAGCAAGCTGGCGGTAAACAAAATCGAAACTCCTCACCTTCCCCCAATGCATAACAAATCCCACCTAACACAAGCAACATCTCCATCGGCTTTCCCAAACAACGATCACCATCGCAAACTTTCCCACAAGCTGCCGCCCCAACGAACTCCGCACCGCGCGCCCTTCTCGGAATACATCTCCCACCCCTGCCATCTGACAAACCATCGGCATAAAAATCCATTCCGAACCAATCACATGCACGCAACCGAACAAGCACGAGCACATCACAAATACACTCCTACACAGCATATCCAACCCCAAGCCTCCGTCGCGCTCGGAGATATGCACCGCACCGCACCGCATGAACACGCAAGGCCGGTGTACTCGGCCTGACGCCATGTCGCAATCGGTGTGCTGCGGCTAGGCTGGGAGCGTTCCTGTCGTTGTTGCCTGGAGTCTAGGGTGTGGTAGGTAAGCAAAGCGGTGCCTGAGTTGAGATGAGTCAAGCCTGAGTTTTTACTCCGAGAGCTGTGATGTGCGTTTGAGGGCGGAGCGGAGCAACGATGTCAAGGTTGACGTATTCATGGAAGCTCCGTACGTATAAGTTCGTTCGTTCGCTGCGCTGGTGTATTTTCCCACGACCATAACGTTAACTACCTACCTACCTACTATCCAGCGAGCGGTGTGCTGTCCAAACAAACGAACGAGACCTCAAGAATCCCCTCCATCACCACCACCATCACAGTCGTCGAAACCCAGTATCTATCAAGCAAACCTTCCATCTCCCCCATCCAGCTTCAGAACCACCCAACCCACACCACAGCACAACCCCCCACAATGCCATCCACCGCACCAACCTCCCACAGCCGCTCATCAACCTCGTCCACGGACTCACACCCGTTGCCGCCGAGACCACAACCGCGCAGTCTCATGGACAAGGTTCTGCACCGCAATCGCAAGAGTACGTTTCTTCCGTGCCATACGCGCCGACCATTGACGCGCTCTGCGCTGCTAACGCTAACTCGTGTTCTAGCTACTGGGTCGTCGGCAGCGGCAGCGGGGCAAACGCGCGCGGAGAGGGAGAGGGAGGCGAGGGAGATGGAGGCGCGACATGCGGCGCGGGCGATGTATTTTGCGACGATGCGTTGAGGGGGGAGGGTTGGATGGATAGGATTTCGGGGTGTGGGAGGCGTTTATTGGTGTCGATTTAGCTTTGCATTTCGGATCTTTGATTGCTGTTTAGTGAATTCTCGCTGTATATCATGCATGCTATGTTGCAACCAGTGTAACACGCTACCTTTCCAATTAGTGATTCCGTACTGTTTGCATGGTACTTCTTGACCCATCCCTCGCTACCTCATGCCAAAAGACGTCGCGAACCTCCCATTGTGCCCCGCACGATTGCTAAAACCTTCTACGCCTCCGTCTCAATCCCCGCGCCACTTCGCTCATGATGCTTAAACAAGCCCTCAACCTTACTCTTCCCTCGATCACCGACATGTTTCATCCACGCCAGCGTCCTGGGGCCCTTCCACTGCATCGCGCCGCGATTCCTCCTATGCAACTGTTTCGCATTTGCCTTATAATCCTTCAACTGCTCCAGCGGCCCGCTTCTCGAGCCGTCCTCGCTCAGCCTCGAATCCGCCTTCTTGTCCTTCTGCAAAAAGTCCGGCAGGAAATTCGACTCGTCGGAGTCCGAGTCCGAAGACGTATCCGAGTTGTCGCCGTTGTGGGCAATGCTCGGCTTGGCCGTGTCCTGCGGGCCGTCCGAGTCGTCCCAATCGCTCCACTCCTGGTCGTTGGCTACGTCGAGCACCTCCATGACCTGGCCCATGTGTTTGTCGCCTTTGGCGAATTTCTCGTGGTAGCCGGACAGGCCGGACCAGAATGTCAGCGTGACTTCGATCTCGCCGATCTTGTCGCCGTAGGAGGGGAGTATGTTGTCTTCGGCGCGCTTGACGTCGCCTTTCCAGATTGGTAGGCGGACGGTTTGCTGCTCGTTGTCTGGCACGTCTTTGAGCCAGAGGATGGCAAAGGCAGGGGTGTGGTCGCGGAGCGTGGCGTCTTGGCGGAATTCTACGATCATGGGAGCCGCGTAGCGGTTCCTGACTGGTAGGCGGATGGGCTTGTCGTCTTTTGTGCGCCATTCGTCCTGCCCGCGTGATTGGACCTTGCCCCGTGAGTTACAAGTGCGGATTTTCATTCTCATCTTCTGCAGGTCCTGGGGAACGTCAATGCCCTTGACCGTGGATTTGATGTCGAGCGTGCCGTAATCCCAGCCTAGCATTTGCTTGGGTAGCTGCAGCTGAAGGCTCCGGAAGACCATGGAGATACGCGCGCGGCCGTAGCCTACACCACCAGATAATGGGAATGTCGAGACAATTTGGCTGCGCTTGTGGAAGACCTTCTCGAGAGGGAGGTACACGATTCCCAGTAGCGGATCATCTTCGTGCACACGCATGTCGCGGACAGCAATATGCACCTCTGTGTTTCGTACGTCGCGGATGAACCGCTCGCAACCTGCGTTGAAGAAAGGCTTGCTATTCTTGGGCTTCGTCCGTGTCTTGAAGACCTTCTTGTGGTTGAGGATGATGGTGCAATATGACGAGGGCAGATCGTCGCCTCCTTCGTCCTCGTCACTTGCCTCGCCTTTCTCGTCTGCTTTGTTTTTATTGAGAACCTCGAGCTGCAGTCCAGTAATTTGATGAATCTGGATGCTGAGAATGCCGGACGGATAGTCTTCAGACGGCGGCGAAGCGATGATGAGCTGGTCTTGACGGGCCCTAAAGTCTTCTGACTTTTGCTGCTCAACTTCATGCTGATGGTCTTCGCTCGCTTCCCGCAGCTTCTGCTCCGCTTCCGCGTAGACTTTCTTCTTCAGTTGGTCCATGCTCTTGACATCTGGATCCTCGTCTTGAGCCAGCAATTGATCTTCGGTGATTCTTGTCTTCGAGAAGTAGCCCACACTCCAACTTAATTTTCCAGGCATGCCCTCGCCAGCTTTCATAGCCTTAAATCCGTCTTCGCGATCGTGTATTTTACCGTTAGTTTCCTCGTTCTTCATTATGTCTTTTACATCGAGCTCGATACGTCCGAGATCGTCGTCAGCCGTGGTGCGATCCGAATCCCAGAGCTGTAGTCGCAGCCTTTCATCGACGTTTAATTCTTGGGGCGTGACGGTGACGAAGCACATCTCATCCCAGTATGGTTCCATGTTGTTTTGCAGAACGCGTGTTGACCACACTGGCTTTCCAAACTTTGCCCAGCCGACTGTGACATAAGGATCTGCTGAACCTTTCTTGAGCGGGCCAAATCCTCCATCGCCTTCTTTAAAATCG
>TARA_R110002003_G_scaffold1577_2_pt1 | contig 52364 bp, 47 predicted proteins | sample TARA_R110002003 | Tara Oceans TARA_R110002003 (sample SAMEA4396441) | marine metagenome | biome: Westerlies Biome; feature: [SRF] surface water layer (ENVO:00010504); material: water (ENVO:00002006), including particulate matter (ENVO:01000060) such as... | depth 5 m | reverse complement strand
AAATGACCTGTCGCGACATGCTTGCTTTGCTTCGCAGCGTGCTAGCCGACGGGCGCTGCGTTATTTGCGGTGGACGTCGGCAGCCGCAATGCATTCGAGCCAGGGATGCGATCTAACGTCGACGTGGGGTGGTGTGCTGTATGCCCGTATCGGTGAGTTCAGCGGACCTGACGAGATGCATAGTCACTGTGTCGTGTGCTGTGTGGCCGCGGCCGTTGCTTGGGTTTGAAGAGGCATATCGATGTCGGGCTTTGGGTGGTGTTTGTTAGGCATCAGAGCAGATTTCGGGCTACAGTACTGATTTTCAAAGCTGTGTGTATGGAGGCCTAATGATGCCTAAAGTCGACGAGAGACTGTTGAGTTGTGCAGTTCGGAAGATATTGAAGCAATCATACTATGACTCGTCGACTCGTCAAGTCGTGTTGGAGTTGGGCGACTGGTGAACGGTGCGTAGGTTGCATCCCGCGGGCTTTTTAGTGTTACAGGGGTCTGCCGAGCACTGAAGTCCTCCATCGCAGCCTCATGGCACTGCAATGTCCAATCGCGGTCTGTGCGTTTGAGTGCACTTCTTAATACCCTTTTTTTCGTTCTCATGCAAGCGAAATAACGAACCAGCTCTCGCGAAGTGGCGAACAGTCGTTCGTTGAGGTGGGACGATGGCAACGATTGGATATTTCATTGTGGCAGTGCGGTGGCGGAAATGTCATTCAACCACTAAGTGCGTGCCATTTGCGAGATGCAGTCATTGCATGTAGCTGGCATACGGAGTCTCCGTGGTTGGAAGTTAGAAGTCTTGATTGACCTTGTCGTCGCTAGGAAATGACAGGCCTTCTGAAGGATGGCGTTTCATACCCCGTGGACTATTTGCAGCTAGACTACGGGTCTCAGCATGATACGCGGCCCTCATAGATGCCGAGCTGAACTTTGCAATGCCTATGAAGTTTATAGATGAGCTGAGCGGGGCGGGCTACCTCCTTCTGTGGGTCGCCATCGGTGGCCAGTGGCACTTTCGCTGGTGGCTGTAGGCGTCGTTCATGCACGATGAGCTGCTTACGAGTCATCTGACGTGTAAAACTCGACGGCTCCTGTGCTCAGCAAAGCTGCTCCGTTGACCTGATGTCTTCTACTTCGTAAGAACATGGACAGGAGCCAAGGCCAAGGGGCCTACCGGTAGGCAGGGCAAGCGGCGACCCACTCGTGTGGAGAAGGATGTGTATGCCACTCACCATTCGCTCCACCTGGCAGCCAGATCCTTATATACAAAGTGAGTCCCCCAATCCTAGACTCGAGAGGCAAGTGAAGCAGTCATGGCATATATTCAACATGCAGCTATACCTACTCAGAAGGAGGCCGAGGCCTTGTATGGACAGGGACAGGGAGATGAGCTATGTTACCAGGCCATGCCTCAAGTATAGCCTTTTACATGACGGGAGGACTCTAAGGAGGAAGCAAAGAATTCGTAATGACACCCAGATGAAGAAACGAACAAGCATTCGGCCCCTTCCACATCACCGCAACGCCACGCGGCGTTGCTCCTTCTTGCTGACACCCGTTGCGCAAGCTGTTCACCGACGTCCTATTGCGACACATCACATGCTGTGGTACCATCGAGGCAAGGTGGCACGCGCATCACCCCTCGCCTGTTATTGTTTCTTTCAGTCTTCGCAACACGCCGCGCTCCAGCGCGGATCGCAGAAGTGAGGCCAGCTCTTGCAGATCATTGCCTATTGCCAGCATCGGAGCATCGTCTGGCGTGAAGGGACATTGACGATCGGAGATATTCGTGGACTAATGGCAGGACCCATGAGGCGGCTCGTGCTGAGCTGGTGGTCCTTGACTCTTTGATTACTAGAGGCGAGTCCCGCTCACGCCTAGCGGCGACAACGACCACACTCCACTGCCGCCTACACCCTCGATACATCCCACACATCTTTCCATCACCAACGTCGACGAGATAACACAGTTACATAGTGTTCATCCCCACGGCTTCTCGGCATCGCCCAGATGACGCGACCGCGGGCTCGGTACCCTAGACCGTCGCGTAGGCACCCGGCACTGCGTGACCCTTTCCGCATCTCATCAACCAACTTTTTCGCGAACGCCAGGAACCGAATCATGCCACCCAACGTATGACCCCATAACAACACACTCAAGGTCTTTTTTTTATCTCCAGTTCATCCACAATAGATCCGTGTGCGCGACGGACATATACACCCGCCCAGACTAGACGTTCACAAGCCTCCACTCCTCAAAGGATACAAACAAGCAAAGAATAGTACGCTGTACGCAAAGGAATAAGAAGGTTGCTGGCGCCGTCATGACTGACAAGGAGCGTAAAACGTCGTTATCATAGCAGTCGAAAAGTCACCCGGTCCCGACTCCTCAACTCCGGCCTGAACAAAGAAAGAGATAGAACACATGGAACGAGTCGAGATGCTAACGGTGCGCCGATGAAGCTCTGACCATGAGTAGCACAACAACAGCCTTGGATCGGGCTCAACACTCCAACGACGTGCGGCTGGCTGGAACTGGACGAAGTCGAAAGCTCTCGATCTGTCTTCGACAACCGTCCACCATATCTTTGGTATCTCACTGACGGTCAGTATTGCTTGGCTGCGCTGGGTTTCTAACAAGGCGAGGGTGTTTCTTGCGGTAATGCTTCAGACGAGCATCCTGTCTCATGAACGTCTTCCCGCATCGCTTTACCTCACATGCGTACTCCCTCACTTCTTGGCCGTGCTTCAAACGCATGTGTCTCTGTAGATTGCCCCGCCGGTACTTGCCAGTGAACATGGCGCGGCAGCCTTCTTTTAAACACAACAAGACATCAGGGTCGCTAGCTGAAGTATTGCTCACACCCGAGGGTACTGGTGATGGGGACTGTGAATTGCGAAAAGATTCATCTGGAACACTCAGATAATTTTGTCGGCACCTGCCATATTAGTGGACATTTCGATGTGGATTACGATCTCTACTTACTCGGCAGCATCGTCGGAAATTGGCAAAGGATCGGATGGGCCACCGTAATTTTGTGCAACAACCAAATCGACCATCGAATGACAGGGGGACGCAATGGTTCCGTCTGGTAAGTTCGATCTCCCGCCCGGCACGAATTGCTGGGTTATGGTCATCTCGCTATTGACCATGACATCTAGTACTGGCCAGGATGTGTTCGAGGTGCCGGTGTCTACCCCATTCGAGCACGAGAACGACGCACGATCGTAGCTGTTGTCACCTGACGATCGACCGTCGGCCACGCCGCAATGATCATATGACTCGTCGTCGGTATACTGCAGGGCTTGCTGCTGGGCGGTGATGTGGACGGTAGACCACGGCTCTGGAAACATACCAATCACAAATCCTTCTGGTTTCTGAGGTGCCTGTTGCGTTGGCCAGTTAGACATACCATATGACGGATTCGAGGACCCAGGTTGCCATGGACGAGACGGCTGGTAACATTGGGAGGATTGCCCATGCTTAACGAAGGTCGAGTGGTCGGCAGGAAACCCAGCGTCGATAGAGTCGGAGGGCGCATGTCGCCTCCCTTCCTGCCAGCCATGGACATCAGTCGACTGTCTAGTGTCGGGGTACAAAGGTATGTACTGAGCCCATTCCCCCGAGCCAGTGATACCCAGATCAGGGGATGTAGCATTGTCCACGGGGTCGTAACCGCTGTTAGCGAACGGCGCGGCCGCAGTGTATGGATCTGCCCAAATCCCAGGTCTTTGTGTGTCTGGTGCCATTTGAGGATTCCCAACCGACATGCCGTCGTTTTCTCCGTTCTGGAAATTGTGGCCCATCCCGTACGACATGGTGTGCTAGGCTCGTCGGTAACGGTTGTGCGAAGAGCAGAGCAATGCGTTCTCCCTGGCGACCAAACTGGCGTGTATGTTCTCTTGGAGACGACGGGACGGGAAGCTTCTTTTTACGTCGCTGTCATCTGTAGTCAGCTACAGTCTTGCAAGACACACGCAGCGTATGGTACCTGGCACGATCCTGTTTCGACCAATCACACGCCTCGGAGATGCCACCGTTTCTCCCGCCAGAGCGGACGTGCTTCACACGAAGGAGGGTTCGACCAGCCAGAACTAATCGTGTGTCGTGGATGTAGGGTGTCCCCGTTCAAAGCTTCAGTCGTGCAGGAAAATTGTGTTTGAGGAAAGAAGAGGAAGGCTGCGAGCGAGGAATCAGTACCGGCAGATACTGGCAGGGGTGGTCCCTTGGCTTGCTAAAGAGAAGGACTACCATCCAATCCTGGGCATCGACACGCCCGACGATGTCGACAGCGAGATGAGATGTGCGTGGATGTTGACCGCGTCTTGGTCTCTGTCGAGGTCTTCACGATCTCTGCATATGCTAAAGGCGTCGTGCCTTAGCACGAACGAAGACATCGAAGGACATGAGGATACGTACCGAGACGTTGCGAGCTCTCTCGATCACAGTCAGCAGGGGTAACAACCGCCACGCGCCTCACTTTTGTACCGAGCTGGCTTCGAGATGTAGGTTAACGGTTGAGCTTTGACTGAGACGCTGGCGGAGCGAAGGTAGGCGATGCGGGTCACAAGTCACAGAGAGGACGGCAAGCACTATCTCGACGCGGTACTCGATGAAAATTGCAGGCGAGTTGTATTCCTAATCTCCCGCGATACCTGGAAGGAACGAGAGCGGTGAGTTGCCCTATCGTGGGATAGCAATTGTGGTGCGCAGCCTACCTTGGTCCTTCGTTTCGCACCGGTAGAGCGGCGACCCGCACGGACTGCCGTCAACGTCGCGGCCACGTACGATCGTTGGACCACCAACATAAGCAACCATTTGTCCAGTCCTCACAGAGCAGCGATGGTAGACTACACCTACCAGATTGACTCCATGCTCGAGCTGCCGCGTGCGAGATCCCCGATAATAGCCCATAGGGCAAAGCTCCCCTGCGCGTCGGATGCCACAGTCTTCCAACCTTGTCATTGTATGATCGATCTTTTCGCAGGGACGTAGGAGAACGGTGGGTGACTGGCACGTTCGTGACTCGAGGGATGTGATCAGATAGGATGTCAGGAGCTTCCAGCCTGACAGGTGCGACGATGAGATCTTATACGCATATCGGTACAGATGACGCGCATGTGGCTGTCAGCCTCAATAACACAAGGCGACAAGGGCAGGAAACAAAAAAGAGCCGAGGAGATTTAAACAAGTAAGTTCTTCAGGCGTATGCGCGTCTGGTTTGGCAAGTAGTCTTTGCGCTGTCGATAGCGATTACGGTTGAAATGAAGGATCTCGTTACTGTCTTTAGCGGTACCTGCGGTCCCATTTCACCATCGGCCGTCGTATCGCCGCCCCCACACCACCAACTGCAAGGGAGCTGCATGGTCGCCTATCCGAACCGATGGCGCTGCACATCATGGGCCCAATTGAGTGTCACCAGGCTCTGCAATAGGTCGAGCTACGCGATGACCTGATACTCGGGGCGGCAATGGCGTGCGGAGATCATGACCCCGAGTCTCTCCTTCAATTGCGCACTCGCGTTGGTCATAGCTTCTGAACGTATAGACCCACAGAGAGAGAACAGTCCCCTGATATCGCATGGAGACCAATTTGCGCGACATCTGTCAAGCACCATTTGGTGAGCATGTCGATGAGACCGATGAACAGGGTGTTAGGCACGGCACTGGCGAGACATGCGGTCTATGCAACACACTATACACATGCGCTAGAATTGGGCGTGGGAACCACCGTCTCGGCGACACGCTAGAGTAGAGAGCGGGCAGCGCGGTATACTAGACCACCAATCATTCAGGTGGAGGGTGCAGTAGGCGCAGAGCCTCCATCTCGTGACAGTGGCCCTATTCGCGGGTTCTTACAGGGCTCCGCGAGTTCGCATGGGATTCCTGCAAGCAACATGCAACATGCGAATGGGTGCATCTCCAGATGCCGTCTTCGTATTGCGGTTGCAAGGATCAGCGACCGCCTTCCTGCTGGCTCCAGCGTTACGCAATGCCGATCATCGGATGCTACTCACTCTCTTCGATAGATGTCCGCGCAAAGGATCTGGACAACTGACTTTCAGGGCGGTTTGATACTACGAAGTGGAAGATTACGAATAGCCTGGCAATTCACTAAGTTGAAAGGGAAAGAAACTCGAGAAACTCATGTCAATTGCGCTCAAAGAGGCTAAGGTCACAACTCCATCACACGGCTCACACTTCCCTATCCGACCACACACGGCACAGAAATGCAGCTCTAGCACGTTCAAGTCAACTTTCAAGCCTATTCAGGCTTTGCTTGAGACCGCCACCGTCCAGCAAGACACAATTCTGGCATAGCGTCGCGGTTAAGTTGGCGTGGCTGGTTGCCCCACCCTCCATCTCTGCAGGTGCTAGCTACTCCACATGAACGCACACTATCGATGCACCAACCTCCTGTTTTCCCTGCCGCTGCTGCTCTGGACACGGGTCTGGAACCGAACGACCTGGTACTACGGCCTTCGGTAAGAACAGTCCTCCGAATCGATTGAACCGCGAGATCCGCCTAGCGAGATGCATCCTGTCCCTAACCTTCTGGTTCAGTCACCTCGGCGAGTGCGCACGGCTGTGTCTTGAGCGCACGTTCTGTGCGCTACGGAACGGGCCGATCTAAAGATCCGTATCCGTCCGTTCGCTATGCGTGACATCGTGCTCAGATGGAAGATTTGTGCTTTCGCCGTTCAATTTTACATCTCCTTGGTTTGGACTCGTGTCAAAGCGCTCCACGGAAGGGGTAAAGATTGGACCTGCACAAACATCACGTTGTAGGTAGTGAGGATGCATGTCAATCGATTATCACGTGCGAACAGCGCCACTACGCAGCTCCGTCAATACGAGGCATATGAGCGTATTGCACTCCAAGTCCAAGCAGAAGATATTGGTGTTGTTCGTCGGATTTGCTTTATGGCATCCGGATACGTACAATAAGTGCACCATCGCGAGGAAACAAACGTATCGTAGATTATGCGGTCCGCTAATGTCAAAAAAAAGATGCTGATTTCATGGTCACCAGTGGAGACACATGTTAATATTTTCGTCACGGAACGGGCATAGGAAAATGACGGTAGTGTATATCGTGACTAACCTCATCGAGGAGAAACACATGCTGCGTGAATTGCTACACCCCTTCCAAGCGATTTACGATACCCATTGTTATCAAATCAATTTCGACTCAGCAGTCCCCTACCACGACTCTGATTATATTCCGCTTGATAACTCTCTACACTCCACGGCAGGTTATTGTTGGGTCGTGCCCAATACCCTTGGCCATTCCATCGGAGTACTGTCCTCATAGCTGGTCGAAGCAGTGAGAAGCTACCGACTGGATCTGTCGACGAGAAGCTTTTGAATGAAGTAGTTTCGTGATAGCCATCGCGATGTCTGAAAGCTTGACGCGTGGTTACGCCGTCCTCAGTATCTTCCGTGGACGAGGCTTGTTTTCCCCGTACAACAGCGACTAGAATGCATGCCGCAGATGGGCATTCTGATCAACGATGCGCAAATTCTCTGCAGGGTGCTTGCTTGATCAAGATATTAGTCTTTGGAGCTGCTGTGGCTGCTGACTGTCTGTTCGACGGCTCGAGTCTTGCAGGCATGATGGCGAAGCGGTGAGAGCAACGAGAGCGTTCTAAGAGTCGGCTCAAACCGTCGTAAGATGAATCAACAAACCAAGGTTGAAGCGTATAGCGAACGATGCATGCTGTGCTGTGCTACCAGGGCGGAGTCCAGGCTGACATCTGGAAGTATTTTTCGACTATGCTTCAAGACTCGGGTGGAATTGCTGGGTAGCAATCAAGGGAATGATGTAGCCTTCGTTGCACAGGTGCAAGGCCTAGTCACCCCAAGGTTAGACAGATGGGGAGATGAAGGACTCGAGGCGTGCGAATCGCTCTTTCAAGCAAGAGTGGACATCGAGGTGTGTAACTGGAGGACTCGATGTGCAGAAAAACAATCGATCATGGCGTTGAGCGGTGAGCCCATTGCTGAATTCTTTTGAGTACCTGTTCCCGCTGCAGGTCGTGATGGTCGACATTTAGCCTCTCTTGTTCGAGGCCTGGAGTGGCTTTACTCTAGCTGCATGATGGCAGGCAGGTTTCCCGACATTGATGGCGCCGTGTCATGAGCGGTGGCTGGATATGACTCGATGCCGTCCTTTCATCTCTGCTAGGTTTGTGTTATCCTGGTCGATCAGTGTTTATGATTGCTGCAGATTGGATTCCACTACTGGCTGCTGGCATTGAGGCGCTTTAGACTTGTTGGTTATCGGTCTATCAAGCCCCTCGGTCACTCTTATAAGAGGTGTTTTCATTTGTTTGATATTCTCTTACACCATCGTCATTATCGCTCGTGTACTGACAAGAGACAGTGAGTCGTGCAGTTGGAGATCACGAGGGGCCAGTAATTTAGGCGGGGCGACTTGTGTGCACGTCAAGCAAAAAACCGTCTTGAGCCCAGTCAAAATTTGAGATTTGGTTCACAATGACTGTTCGATGCAAACATCGGGATCTGGATCTGCTGTGGCTGCGCAAGGCTTGCTCAACGTGCGATGAATGAGTCGCGGTAATGAGCCGATAAGGCGGTCAAGAGAATGTTGTACAACATCTTTTTGTCGCCGAAAAATGCCAGCTGCGGGGCATTACCGCATGAAATTAAGGATATGTGCAAAGGAGTGGTGGTGGATACTGAGACATGGTTGTTGAGCTGGAAAGGTCCTATTCGCTTCAATAGAGGACTCTCGTCGTCTCGATCTGCAGTATTTGCATGTGGTGCAAAATGAAGGACTCCATGGTGAGATAAGGTGGCTCGAATGCGTTGCGCCACAAGTCGTTCGGCGTGGGTTAGCGAAACCTTAACAATTGAGGCGTAGGTGAGTTAAGATCGCTGCCTTTGGTCGTGTCCCAGTCTGCTTGTTCTAAGCGTTGTGATTCCGACGATGAGGAGACATTTCGTCAACTGAGGAGGTTTTGATGGCATCACGGTATGGTATGCACGGGTGACGCGGTGTACGGAGTACCTCCACCAAAATACAGTGGGACCGCATTCAGACCAGCTGGCCGGCGTCCACATCCCGTCCTCCCACATCGGTAGATCGTGGTGCAGAAGTGTATTGTTGTTGTGTGCTAGGGTCATGCCTTTGGGTTTGGGCACCTCAATGTGAGCGTCGGGCAGCTTTCGATTTCAATGACCGGATCGATTGTGACGTCTGAGTCCTCATTCAACGAGGATAGTGTTGGGCTAGAGGTGCCTTGATGCATGATCGGTGCAGTCAATTATGCAGTTATGACTTGTCTTTTCAGAATTTGCTGTCGCGTGAAGATGGCTCGATTAGCGGTCTCCCTGGCGCAATTGCATACATTAGCGTGTATGCGGCCCGCCCGACCAATGCACCTCATCGCGGCCTCAGGCTGTAACATCCAACGAGGTTGGTGCGTTAACTTCATCTTAACACTGAACATGTGAAAGGCGCCGCGTTCTTGCGATGACAATTTGCTATTCGTAAAGTGGCGACATCATGGCCATGGGATCCGTCCGTAGGCGAGAATTTGCAAGTCATGATGCAGCAACTGTGGCGGAGCATCATTCTCGAATGTCACTGGTCACTCGGCGAGGGCAAATTCCATCGCACTTCTGTCAAAATGAAGACCTGGTCCCGAGAAGCTGATGGAGTGCGTCTGTGGCTATACGTTGCATGTCGTGCCTGGTCCTAGCGACTGGGCCTTGTGTGAACTTTCTCGTTGCGTTTCACCGTGCAGCTCCGGGCAGCACAAAGGTATGCATTAGCCAGGGTAGGGCCGTCGCATCGTATGCCCGACACGAGCTATGTGCTATGGGCCATATGCTATATTAGGTTTGCCGTTCTTGACGGCGAGCGAACCGGAGTACGCGGTAGCCACCTAGAGTCAGATGTGCATTTCGCAAGCACATAACCAGTCGTCTTGCTTTGGCGCCTGCGCTGCTCGCCAGTGCCTATGACTCTTCGTTAGATGCCCAACCTATTGTATGTGAGTACGCGTCAGAGACCTGAGAAGGTGTGGAGGGAAAGAAGGTGACTACGCGTATCAAATCGTGTCCATTCTCGTACACCGTCAATAAACCTAGACTAGCACGTAAGAAGATAGAAATGGAGGACATTGCCTGCACCATGTGTTGTAAACAGCCATGGAGAAGCTGAGAATGACAGGACAGATGACATTGGTGCCCTGTTGGTCGAGAGTAAGAGCCCATGAGAAGGCAACGTGCATCCGCCCATAACGCTTTTGCGCGATGCTGTAGAGCGTTGCTGAAGGGAAGACGTTGCTAACAAAGGAAAGTCCTAGCGATGCCCACGTGCGGTGCTAACAGAAATCTTTAAAAGGGCAAGACGACCCAGTCTTCGCGCGCCAAGCATTTTTCGCAAAGGCTGCTAAACTCCTCGATACCAAAGACCGCATCGCGTTTCACATCTCTGGTCCGCCACATGACTCTTGGTCTAGCCTCTACGCGGTGTGTCGCACGATGAGCGCTTTCTATAGTGGTCCGATACTCTTCAACATCGAAGCCATGAAGAGTGAGGCGGTAAGCTGGGAGATGATCTTCGCTGATCCTTTACCGCCAAAACGAGTATGGATGTACTGACCAGCCGTGCTGGAGCTCGGGAATGTCTAGCGAAATGAAGCGAAACCTGTGGGCCTCGAACTCTCCTGCGAGCCGTGCGATGTGGGATGGTCTCGGCCGTTGGCATCGAGTCGGCTCCTGGCCCTAGCAAACGGGCTAATAACGGCTACGAGGAAGCTGACCGTCGTCCATCACTCCTCCTGCACTCGACATGCCCACACGTGTGCACCTTGCTTCGGCTTCCGTCTGCTTCGAAGACAGCTTCAACCTGGAATTACAAGAGCCTCCCGTGGACCTCACAGCACCCGACACGCGCGATGGTTGACGTCACCGACTTCGATGGAGCGGTTACGCCTACACGCATCTCTTCACCCACAACGTCAACGGGAGGAAGCCACGAACGTATGAAATCCCAAACGCCGACCCGAGGCCACCCTTTTCTCCTGCAAGAACGGCACGCGACAATAAAAGCCATGGACACTCTGCTCGCTTTGTGCTGCCAATGCAATGGCGGAGGACACGCATAAGATAAAGTCACAAATGGAAAGACGGATAGAAGAAGAAAAGCCACAGCTAACATTCGGTTCGTGACACGACGTAACAGCGTAGCTTATCATACACAAGGAAAGACTGTCGGATACTCGGCTCCACAACCATACCCGCCGATCTCGGACAAAGAAAAGAGATGGATTTCAGAGGATGGATTAAGCATTATGTCGACTTCACATCTGAACCTGTAGCTGCGTGTGCTGCGAGCATATCGTCAGCAACGTCTGAGGAGAACGCCACGGACAGGACATCGATGCTCTCCGGTCTATACATCATACGGCCAGCTCTTCGACTATCGAGGCGCTGTGGCAGGGGCGGGATGCCGCTTTCGCCAATGTTTCAGGCGTGCATCCTGTCTCTTGAAGACTTTTCGGCAGTCTCCCTGCCCACAGCAATATTGTTTCTCCTGGTGACCATGCTTCAACCGCAGGTGTCTATGCAGGTTGCCTCGCCCGTATCTACCCGAGAAACGGGCCGGGCAGCCGGGCTCTGAGCACATGAGCTTATCGGTTTGGTCAGACGGGATGACGCTTGGAGCCGGTGATGGTGGGCCAGCGTTGTGTCGATGGCTTTCTTCGACATCGAGGTGTCCAATAGGCTGCCTGTCTGATGTCAGCACACAAGATCACATTGCAAGCTGCATTCGTACGAACCACGAAGTATCATCAGCATGTATTGAAGGGCCCTGCTCAAAACCCGGGTCCATGCCCTCCACATCCTCATCATCCAGGTGGTTCCATTCGGTTGAGGCCACGGATAAGTCGTCGGGTGAGCCGTACATCCCACATGCCTGCGTAGCCACGGGTACTAGGGTAGCAACGCTATCACCCAGTCCATCTGGACCCAAGGACGTATCTGTGGTTGCATCGTTTGTCGCATCTGACGCCTTCGTGGAGTTGTAGCTAAGACTGAGCCTACTGGTGGGCAGGCTTGTACTCGAACCGACATAGTGAGTGACGCTTGGGCGTTGACGTTGGCCACCGTCGGCAGAGGCTATAGCAAACACATGGTTCCACGGTTCTGCGGATGGCCCGTACGTCTGGTCATGTCTGTGAGCCCTCGAATATTGTGCCGTTAGCAAAGGAGAAGGAGACAGTTGAGGATGCTCCTGCGCTTGCCGAGAGGGCGCGAGGGACGTGTTGTAGGCGGTTTTCTCTGGTGACCGATCAATGGGTACATCCGTGGTATATTGAAATGAAGACTGTTCATTGACATAGGCATCGACTCTGCTCTCTCCTGACTGGTTGCAGTCAACCCAGAACTCATTGCCGAGCAAGAAGTGGGGATCAAAAGAGTCGATTGCTGGTGCGACACCATCGTCCTGCCAGGCTCGAGATCCAACGGGCACGGCCGCACTACTTCCGGACCCTATTGAACTCGATCCGTCACTTTGGGAGGGGCCAGCCATACTCATGGATGCGTCCATGATGCCGACTCCGGATAAGGCGTATCGCAGCGCTCGGCGCTGATATGTTGTGTCATCGTGAAAGAGCTGTGTCTGTCTTGGCATGGCATCGGCGGTGCTTTGCATTCCTGAGGTGAGATGGGCGACGGATGGTTGAGCTCCATTCCCGATTGCAAGGTTGTGACCCTGCCCAAACCATGCATTGTCGTTGACGAAGGCAGAGTCGTCCTCGACAGGTTGTGCCGTTAGATCGTCAATGCCGGCCATCCCATCTTCATCTTCAAGATTCAGTGCTAACATAGGTTCGGTGTTGGGGTAGGTGTAGGAGGACATGTCGTCGACGGCAAGCTTCTTGCGTCCTGACACTTGATGCAGGTGACAAGGCCGGGGGCTAGCACAACTGTGCTTGGACGCAGCAACGATATTGAAGAGCTAGGTTCGGATGGCGTTGCCTTTTGGTGGTGCTGAGAGCAACAGAATGGCGCAGCGTGCAATCGTGGTCCTTCGCAAGGAGACAGTCGACAGGCCAAAGATGAAGTTGCGTGCTGTGCCAAGATATCGAGATCGGCAACCATAGGATGAGGAGATGGACGAGAAGAGCAGTTGCTTTCGCCAGCTGGAGAATGATGCAACAAGTCGACCGCGCAAGACCAGACGGCCAAGTAGAGCAGAAGTCGATGGAGTTTGGTAAAGAGTTGGAGAGGGGACGAACGCCGACGTCGCGTCTGCTGCGGTGAGCGGGTGCCAGGTCAACCCGAGCAGCACCACTGGTGCCAACACCAGGAGGACTAATAGCGCGAAACGTTGATTCGGGGATGGCGACACGCGTGAGCTCTGTTGATTGCAATACACGGACGGTGGGGAAGCTACGAAATTCGGCGGCTGTGTGTGCGATGAGGCTCAACGCTGGTGAAATTTGTTCCACATTGGCCGTTGTCGATGTACACCTTCCTGCGAGCCGGACACGTACCGAAGTCGCTTCGCCGTGCAGAACAGAGAGGCAGGGGTAGCTGTCGCTTCACTTTTGGACCCTAATCTGGATAAGCTGTGCTTCAAGAGATCTGACCCTCGTGATGATGGCAGAGAGTTCCGGTTTGTCTTAGTCACGAGTGGTGCCGCATCGGTGGGCGTCGACACGCCCGGAACATTGGCAGCACGAAGAACGGAAATGTTTCCTGGATGTGCACGAAAATTCTTTTGAATAAACTGGCGGTGAGGCTGCTATCGTCATGTCTCAGATGAAAATGAGATGCCCAGGTTGTTCTTCGGTCGCACCAGTAGCCTGGACGTATGCTCCAGGGTACGAGTCAAACTCTCCCCGATCCGGCCCATCGTCAACGTGTCAGCGAAGAGACTTCTACCTTACCGTACTTGAATTCGACAAGCGAAAAGGCCAGTGTGTAGACATGGTGCACTACATCATGCCCGATCACACTTACGACATGCTGAGCCGGTAGTGTCTTGTCTCCCAGCTTTGCGTAATCAATGTATGCCCCGACGCTACTGATATCATTCTCGGCCTGTTCGGCTAGGTTGGGGCAGTGTAGGCAGCGGCTGTCGACGCATCGCGAGGCGAACAAGGACGGCGAGGGTATTGTATGTTCTTCAACGCTCCGGCGGCTGCCTCGAGGTTTTATAGATTTCACCGTGCAGTACAAGCTGACAGGCAGTGGCTCGAGCCTGAGGACCGCGTTCGGGTCATCTGAATGCACGCAAAGCCATGGGGCGAGAAAGAGGAACACCGTAGTGATAGCCTGGCATAAAAAAAGTGCACTGACGAGCACAAAGGTATGTTCGGAGACTCGACTGTCTAGTGACGGGCGACTCGCCCGCTTTTACCACTTCACGCAGGTAGCAGACGATCCCTCCGCATCGCTCCCGCACCAACAAGCCACAAGGGCAGAGCATGCGCAATGGCGCATTCTGAAAGATACCAAGCGACTGATCATATGCAAAGAGACATTCACTGCTCTTCTCATAGGTCAATACGCGCGTTTACATTGACGGGGGCCATCATGGCTGCAGCGATCACTTGCAAGCGTTCGCGCCTCAAGGACTGATCAGCCGTACCACCTACAGCGCTGCTCGTGTTTCATATTACCCAGAGGCGCCTGAGCGGATCAATGAATATCCCAAGCCATTCGTCCTGCCACGCAGCATCTCGTCTCCGCTTTCATTGTCCTTGGTAGAGAGCAGCCCGCGAAAGGCGACGACGCGGAGGTTGAAGCGGTTGCCACTGCCAATGGCGCGCATCCGTCTGCAAGAGGGGAGTGGAGTTCCACATCTGCCGGTCGAACTGGCTACTCTTGGAGACAGCTGTTTAAGCGTCTCCTGCCAAAGAGTGTTGAGCCGAAGCTCACAGGCCAGCACCCAATTACAGAGAGATAGCAGAGCCGCTTCTTAGGCTTAAGCGTCCGCGGACGGGCACTGAGGGTGCCGTAGGCACAGTAGTTCGCATCTGCAATGTAGGACTTCTGCATCTCGCTCGAAACAATCCAACCACCGAAGCCAACTCGTTTAAGTGCGCCAGGGTTAAGACTCTGTCACCAAGGTGATTGCGCAATACTAACCCGTACCGATGCCGAGTCAGCTGTGCTGATACCAGGCGTTTGGTTGCAATACACGCGAGTTGCGGCCCAGATTGCCGTACGATAGGCTCCCAGAGCAATTTCCGGGGATCACCATACCAAGCAGTCGTTCGCAGTAATAATTGACGAATGCATGGGTCCCAGCACCATCAACTTGCAGATTGACAGCAGGGGTTCCGTATTCAGAACATCACACGGGACGTTTGTCAAATCTCTAACCTGTTCTAATCTACCGTGGGTGCCGTTCAAGCCACAACATTGTCAATCATGCACGTTTCAGCAATAGTTCATTGAAGGACGCTGCCCCGCTCGAGCTGAAGCCTCGTCTTCATGCTCATGCACCAACCTCCTGCATTCTTTCGTTCACTCCTGCATTTAGAGATGAACGTGGGACCACGCCTTGCCCGGCGTGGTTGCGGCGGACAAATGGTCATGGTGTTTACGCGAGGTTATCTCAGAGACCCCGCAATGCGCCACATGGTTGCATCTTGCCATCCATCACGATCCACCTTTCGGATTCCCTTTGGTAGTTAGGTATAGATGACGTTTTTCGAACGCGCCAAAGAAACTAAGGATCGGGCCGAGCGATTGGTGGTGAAACCGTATCCGGTCCGTCAAGTTTGTTCGCGCTTGTCGCGCGAGATGTCTCGAACCGAGCTCGAGCACAGGCATAACTTACACCTAGGATCGTCGCCCTATCGTCGACGGGGCTCTTGTCGGAAAGAGACTAGACGCAACATGAACGAGCACATCTAGAAATCCATGAGGTCCTGCTTCGGATTCTGGCCTTGCGTTCGACTCGTGAGAAGCTTTCTTTGTCAGCTTTGATGAGATGAATCGTTTACACTTCGCTTGGCCGGTGTAAAACTGTCAGAACCAACATAGTAAGAATTCATCATCCCATCGATTCTAGAGACAATTAGGATTGGCTATATGGGACGTTGTCACAGCAAGGAGCCACTCAATGAGATCTTGAAGAAACCTCAACGACGCTTGCGTGTAAAGTGGCTAGGTTCAGCTCGAAATGCTACATGATTAGCAATAATTCGAGCATGGTGCGTCTGTCGCAAGATCATGGAAACATAAGCAGTAAGTCCCCCAAGGATCAATGGCGCAGTCGACCTTATAACGCTATACCAACTACCTTCAAGGCATGGTATTAAGATTGCAGAAAAGATGGATGGCCACCTCGTCAGTTCGTTTTGTGTACGAGTAGATGACTAGGCTAGAACTCGCTGGAGCTTGTTGATCGGAACACTTCGCGAGGGCGAAGTTGGACGTGGTTTGCTTCGCAGATTAGGCCGCGGATTGATAATTCAGGCGGATATGCTAAGTTTGCAGCTTTTTAAAGTCTGCCTTCACTTTACTTCGCGGCTGACACAATGTAGGGGTCAAGTCTGTTGGTGGGAACTAGACTTGCAGCATGGGTGCAAGGTCGTAGTGTTGTTTGGCCTTGTTGGGAGCTAATATGATCACAATCGTTAGGTGTCCTGAGCAGAAATGTATCGGGCATCGTTACTCACACTGACCGGTCTGCTCATGCATGCCGACCTGGAGTATGTTGAGATAATCGTTGAAGCCGGTCACCATCTCTGGACATGTAGCTTGGAGTGGGCGTTCTGTCAGATATGGCTCTGCGTTAGGTTGTCCTTCAAAAATCAGCGTGGTTCACCATCATTGGCTCACACATGCAGTGCAGCCCACGGATGCCTTGCGGCCTAACCTTGTATCACCTAACGACATGACTTTTCATGAACAAAATTTCTATTTTGCTTAGTTGGTACAAGCAATAGTAAGGTGTTGTGGGTCAAATGCTCAGGGCGTGGTAACCCAACATACGATGTAAGCGTCATATTGGTAATTGAACATGCTCGCCGTGGCGAGCCCAGTGGCAGTGCTGATTCGTAATTCGCTGGACGACGAAGGCGACGCATCATCCAGAAGGCTCTGGGGATGATTGAACGAATGTTTGCGTAGCGACCGTCGTTAGCTCATGTCCGATGGCGCAAATAACCCTGCTGTTCGGAATTTTGGCTGCGACTTGTCCTTCAGTACTGTAGCTAGATGATCGGGTTCGCCAAGACCCAAAAAAAACTCTATAATCGCCGTCTACTAGCAATAGCTTTGGAATTCTGTCGTGTTTCAAAGGCCTGGCTATGTATCCCCAGAGTGTTGCGGTCATCAGCTGCATACAAAGCGTTCAACCGGTGTAGCTTACGTGGAAAGTCAGATCCCATGACTACCACTCCGCCCGCATGTTGACAAATTTTGTTTTGGTAGTCATACTCCATCGACCTATCGGAGCTATTGGATGTCAGTGCTCGCGTCAGGGGCAAAGGGCAAGTCTAGATAGAACGATGGTCAAGTTCCATAGTGCGTTTGTCAAGTCATGTTCGATTCTTCCCATACCATCATATCTGAGTATTTTGAACAATACAGGAGGCGAGCCATCTAGTACCAGGCTGACGCGAAAGTAAACCTGCAGTATCGATGGAGGTATTTTCGAAGCATGGCGCAAAAAGCAAGACCTGAGAAGTTATGTGCAACTGCACCAAGGCGAACTCAAGGACAAGAAGAAGGAATCGAAGAATATGATAGGGTACGATAAAGTGAAAGAAGCGGACGCAAAGTTCTCAAGACGTGGACTATTACACCGAGCGTTTGCCGATCTCCAGGATTGCTAGTCGCTCGGCGCGGTCGGACCCGCCTAGACAATACTCGACTCTGCGGGGCCAGGCCCTTCTCCTCATCTCGCACTCCTTCGATGTTTGCTTGATGTAAGTCTTGTCGACTACGTTGCTGCGGAGGAGTGAGGCGCGCCCTCTTTGTTGATCTGTGAGCTAGCGCCAACGACAGGACCAGCCGCCAGGTGATGTGACACGAGGACCAATTGGGGAGGATAGATGGATGACGGTGGCCGACGCGCAGAAGCCGTGCGTGTGCGAGTCGTTGCATCGTTTAATGACAAAACGCCCGGTCCAAGGTCGAAACTCATTAGCGACTAGTACTGGTAGCCGGCCACTGTCGCGCGGAAGAAAGCATCCTTACTCTTTCCATCACCAAACACATTTGATATGAGTATCAAATCCCAGCTATCGACCTTTTCGCCGATCTATTGAACGCCGGAACCAGTACGCCAGAAACGACAGGTCGGGTGGCGAGTGCCTCGCGCTGACGAGGCGTATGGGTGCCTGCCCCAGTGCCCTTCCACTTTCCGCGCTTGGGGCCTATCTCGTAACACGTTTCGGTCTTTTCTCTCAACGCCAATCCACTGTTCAACACCTTTTCAACGTATGACCCTTTACTCCAACGCCTGGGCCACCCCTCGCTGCAATACAAATTATCAACAAATGAAAACGTGCCGGTGCTGGCGGTGTGTACCTCGACTTTGCTATGAGGTTGAGTTCGCGCATGCAAAAGACTAAAGGAAGAGATTCTGAATGGCATATTAACAGCCATCCTAAACACTAATGAGGGTGAAGCTTGCTGCTCGACGCCAAGGTAGATTCAATGGGCTGTGCATTCTTATGCTGACTGGGTCAAGAGCTGGTGACATAGGAACAGGAGAAGCGAGCGAGCGTTCGTGGCGCGAAGGCGTCCAAGTCTTCCGATAGACTTGGGACCGATCGAGCGACAGCCGGTGCCAATAAGTAGCGGCACCTGTTGACTGACCCTGCTGTTGATAGGCTTGGATGTGAGGTACGAACTTCGACAAACGTCCACAAAGCGATCGCAGATGGTCTGGTCAATTACGGTTATCCTCATTACAAGCGACGGTTGTCTGGACGTGGGATCGCTGCAGGCCAGTCGAGCTCAGGATGCCGGTTGCGATGATGGTTGAGTCTGGCGTCCTGGCGAAGGAACACCCTCCCACACCCTGCTTCACAGACATACTCCCTCTCTTCCTGGCCATGCTTTAAGCGCATGTGTCTCTGCAGGGTCCCCTGACGATACGTGCCCGTGAAAGTCTTGGAACATCCGGCTTCGAGACACGGCAATACTCCAAGGTCACTCAACGGAAAACCGCTTGCGGTGGACGGATTAGGCGACGCGACACGGGAGACATTATCTAAGTTGTTGGATCCCAAGGCGCCTTCACCAGAGGAGCTACAGTACGGTTAGTATGTCTTGTCTGGGCATTCTGGAGCTGTACTTACCTCGAACGGCCTGTTCGCTTCGAACGTCTCTTCTGAGCCCCGGTGGCAGAGTTGGAAACCTCTCGTGTAGGCTTTGAGCAGGAACTGGGAGAAAGAGTGTTTCTTTGACACTCAGAATTGCCTTGCGACATCCATGTCAAATTATCCGCCGTTAGGGGCCGCAAGGTAGCCACACTGTCGGTCATGTCGGTAGGGACCAGGTCGTGAGATACTTCTGATGCTCCATTGCTCACCCAATTCGAGAAAGAAGAGCCTACGCTGATGCTCGGTATACTCGAAGAGCCTCGATGGCTTGAGCTGACTGGTTTCCAGGCGCCATATTGCGAAAGTTGGGTCGCTTGTGAACCTCCGATCTCGAACGGAGTCCATGGCGGGGGATCCAAGAACATCCTGTTGTTGAGACTAGATTCGACGTACCCCCTCTCCTGGGTTTCCGGTCGGCCTTTCTGGGAGTGCGAATTGCTAACCTCGGTCCACTGAGAACGGGATGGCAGTATACTGTGCTGGTGGCGCATGCCCGCGATGTTGCACTCGCTGGCGCATTCTCCTGGCATATACGTCCATTCCGCAAGATCGATGTCCACCTGTTGACCACCGCCTTGGACAGTGCCACAAAAGTCGAAGTCAACACTCGGAGGCACAGTCTCGTACTTGTTGCCAGTTTGCCATGGAGAGAACGACCGCCGGTCTTCATTGGTGTATGCGACAGCCGATGGGGCGCAAGATTCATTCGATCCAGAAGCATGAGCAGTATTCATCTCCATTATAGATCTGGTCGCTGACTGGTAGCTGTATATACTGAAGTTGCCATCGATTGGGCACATGTCCATGTTTTGATCGATGGGCAAGTCCTGCGGAATCGTCGCCCCTTCAACATATTGGAAATGGGCGTTTTGTTGGCCGTGTTCAGTCACATTCTCGCCTGGGTCGACACTGGGCACTTCGGTGGGTTGTTGTGTCAAGTACTCGGCGCTCCTTGGGTACAAGCTGTTGAGGTCTAGATTTTCTTGCGCCAGTTCCGAACCTGGAGCTGTCACGAAACCGTCGGTGACATACGACATGGCGTCGTAATGACTTTCTCCATCACCTGCTGACATATTGTAGTACTCCTCTTCGCCGCTGTAGTCATCCTGTTCCGTCTCCATGGTTCTCCCAATGTAGTGTGGATCCTTCCAAGATCCCGGCGACAGAGTGGTCACAAGCGACCACCAACTCTTTTAAGTGTACCACAATACAATAGGACAGCCTAGTGTGTTCTTACTTTGCTGTCTGGAGGAAGTGCTGGGGCCCCACCACGTTGTCTAGTCGGCGCTGAAATAGGCTCGGCTACAAGCTATCTCCTTTGTGCGCAATCGAAGCTGGGCTTGTTCTAATCGAAGGAAGATGAGAGAGTGTGTCTTCTTCGTGTGGTCCTATAACAAAAGTGGGCGCGGAGCGTAGTGAGCGAGGCTGCGATGATGATGGTGGTGGTGGTGATGATGAAGGATAACGAGGACGACGACAACGAACGCGGATTTGAGCACCGCTATGTTGCAGAATGGATTTCTGATGCTATACGAGTGGATGTACGATTCAAATTCGCACACTCCGTGATAATTGTGTCTATAGTAAGTCAAGTGTCATCTGGAGTACAGGCTGACTTGGAGAGCATCAGCGACCTTGACATGCTGCGTCTGTTGAAGACGGAACCGTACCGACGAGGAATTACGCCTTGATGGACGAATTTTGTACGACAAGCGGTGCCTACTAGCCTCACTTTGCGGAGCAGCGAGCAAGCTCGTCGTAGGGGTACTTTTTGCTGTTCGCTTGCGGAAGGAGATAGGTAGGGAATGTGACCCCGCAACAACGTTCCGTCTCGAAGACTTCACCCACTTCCTGTGGCCTGAAGGCTGTGCACAAAGGCGGAAATCGCGGTGGCCGAGTAGCTGTCAAGCGGAAGAACGATCAAGGAGATGAGGGAGGTATAAATGAGTGAAGCGATCGTGGCATGGCGGCCGGGGCGGATTTCTAAGAGGCAGTCCTTCAAGCAAGGTCCCTCAGGAAGCAGCCTAGGCCCCGAGCCCGCTGTCGCGATACGTTTTGGAAGTCCAAAGAGCATCAGCAACGGCAACGCGACACCGTAGCTGTGGGTTATGCCAGGACGGCTTGGAGGTGTCGTGCTCTCAAAGATCTTGCATCGGAGCTCCGCAGTGGCCATGCGACGAGGCTGCTTGGAGATACTGTCATACTTCTGCTCGACCCTGCACCGCGACCACCCATTCATCAAGATGGACGACGTATACGTTGTGGCCTTCGGCTCGATGTAGTGGAGAGCTGTATTGCTAACACAAGAATGCGAATGACTGAGGGAACTAAGACTCGCTGAATTCCAATGGTGTGTAAATCGGGGTTGGATCATCTCCTGGACGTGTGCCGATGCGCGGCGCAGATGGCGGATGGACACGCCGTGGCTTAAAGCCTCTAGGAGACAGTCTACAATTTCGAAAGTCAGCCATGCAAGAAGGTGTGAGGATCAAGGCAGGGATAATCTGTATTTGCTAAGCTGCGAGATCAATTTCAAGAGTGGCATTGGTCTTCTGTATTGCATCCGCGGCGAGGCGCGATCGACACGATTTTCGTCCTCGAGTAACCGCGTTCCCATCCTCTCGAGCTGCCGCACACCTTAAACGCATGCATAATCGCACATCCTCGCCCTAGTTCACTAGTATGTGCGTCTTGCATCTGTAGCATCGCTGCTCCCTGACCACAAAAAGGTTTCATCATCTTGTAGCCGATGTGCGTCTAATACACAGGGATCTGTTCAGATTGTGTCGGGGACAGCTTCCTCGATGAAACCGGCCAGACTAGTGAGCGTCTCGCTGCTCATACACATACTCATCAAGATGTTTGTCGTGTGTCCTATCTTGGAGGGCACCGGACTTCTAAACTCTTGTATGACACCGCATTTGTCTTCTAGGGCAGACTATCAGCAGGCACATGGCAGTCAAAGATTTTACGCGACCGCCTCCAGCGCGAGGGGGCGATATCGCAGTGTCGCTCGTATACAGTGGTGTGAAGCGACCGTGCTACAATCAACAACGGAGACCGATCTGAGAGAATCCTGGATTACTATCATGTTCATTCACGCATTAGTCCCGTCCATGTGGAGCACAAGCAACACCCAGGGATCTATGGATGTTGCACCAACGGGGCGTCGGGCCTGTCGCTGTAAGGTCACTCATATTCCAATGTTCAAATTGGGTCTAACGGGGGTTTGTAGTAGTCAAAATGACAGGACCAAGTTGCACGCGCTCCTCTTGCAACCGCCATAGCCTGCTCAAAGAGGACGGCTCCGATGGCTTCAATGCAGGTGCGGTTGCGTCACGATGGCAATCGAACTAACCACGATTGTAAAGATCGCCATCAACCACAATGATCAGGAAAGATGTGCATGGTTATATGCCTGCGCTCCACGCGCATTTCATGCGAAAGCGGTTGGTCGATATGCGAACGCTTGAGAGCCGAGCCGATTCGACGCACCAATACTAACCCGGCCTATCACGCCTCTGGCGTCGCTGACCTGCACGTTTTAGCGCTTGTAAATTACTCCCCACCCCTTCGTTTATTGATCTGCGAGCCTCAGCCACGTAATGAATTAGAGCCCTCTCCCGCACACGGTCCGTAGCGGCGCTAATGTGCCCCGCTTTCACAATATACTTATGCATCACCACCTCGCTTGCCCCAGCTTACTGCCATTCCTATCAAGGAACTGTGGGGCTTGTCCGAGGTGCCAGTTTAAGTTACGTACATGGAATTCAGCCGTAGGTAGCAGGTATTACACACCCAACTACCTAGGTATGGTACGGTTGACCCACGAAGAGAGCTCAAGCGTAGGTTTGTAGCACGCCTTAACAGTGGGAAAATACAAATTTGGTTTGTGGCGAGAGCTGGCAGCTATCTTCACAGAAGTACTCGAGAGCTATGACTCCCGCGGGCCAATCTACGGTTTCCTTCCCCTAGGAGTAATAGGTCGTTAAGGGTAACTACCTAGGTGTAGTATGTATGATGACCACGTCCAAGCACCAACTAGAGACTTTCCGCACGATGTTCGTGCCTAGATCGTTGCACACAACTCAAACTTCAGACACTCAACTCCGTTCATAGACAAACTAATGCTACCACTAAGCAAAGACGAGATCAGATCCGCTGACGCCATTGGCGTGTGGCCACTACACCCTGTCAAAAATCGAGTGACAGTCGAATGTTGTTAGGTGAGTATGCACTGAGATATTGTTTGTGAACCTTTTCATGAAGTGCCACAACTCCCCATTTCCAGGTAACCTTGACTCAAGGAAAGAGAAGGAAGATGTAGCGAAAAGTACTGCCTCCTATCAGCGACGAGTGAACAGAACAAGGGGGCTCAAGTTATGAGCACTCGTCGCTCAGGGCGAATCAGAATCCGATTTTGTAGCTTTACAGCGTACTCTTATTCGTTCATCACTTTTTGCAATCCCTGTCATGTTCACTCGTAGCTGACAAGAGGCAGTAACATGATATGTCACTCTCTGCGATATACCTTCGGGCGATATGTAAGACTATGGACAGGTAACAGAGATAGGTAAATGAAGACTGTCGCATGGGGAATAGACAATAAGCCAGGTGGAACACGAGCTCATAGGCTGGGTTGGCCTTACAAAACTGGATGATGCTCGCATATGGCGCTGTATAATCCCGGTCTTGAACTTCTTGCAGCCTTGTTACCACACGCCGGTCCACCATAGACCTGGTCACTATCATGAAACTCCCTGGATAGGGCTATCAGGACTTTTGTGGCAATAGTTAAGGTTCGAACAATAGCAAGCTGATATATACTCTTATCTCCATTGCAGCCGCTGCGCCACAGTCCGCGTAGCCAGGAAAATCGCAAGTCATCATTTCGTACACCTCCGATCATGTTGTGCACACGTTCTGGTCGAAGTGGAAACTTGAGCTCGCTGTTGCCGCGTGTTCAGTAGCAACCAAGGTGGTGATTCTCGGGTTGCGCTGCGCTGGGTGTTGCGAGGGTTGACTGAACCTCCGAATGGTACAGTCAGGACAGTAATGCAGCCTAGCTGAACTTGGGTGTGACTGAGGGACTCTGAATGGCTTTCCGTAAGAGGTCAGATCGGGACTTGCTTACTTGCATGGGGTTCCCACACATTTGGCTGGCTGAAGGAGGCCTGCCTACCTAGAAAGTGCATCTGCATCTTTGGGTAGTATAAATACATGCGTCTCCCTCTCATGACCTTTGATGTTTGACATTTGAGAGCTCTAGTCACCATTGGTCGATTTGTCCTGTGATGAGAAAGTCGTGGAGCTTGATGGCGAGCGGAGCCGGGGGCATTTTGAAACGCTCGCAAGACAACCTTGGAAAATCTCATCCAACGATCCTTGTAAACAGAGCAATACCAGAATTCTCGAGATAACGCCGAAGTTGGAACCTTGTCCTCTCATGTGGGACCCGCCCAGAGGTGGCATCCCTTCGTCCTGATTTCGCATGGTGTCATGCTGAGCCAACACGTACCTAGGTACTGTAAGTACGGTAGCCTGGGTGAGCGCCTGGAAGCTGCGCCGACGCCTAGTAGACTGGTTGCCCGGGCGTATCATCGCAGGGGCCACAGCGCCCGATAGGCACGGAGTAACTCGTGATGAACCTCGATGTCGCTTCACTTTTTACTTTGGGCAGCCGGCGATGATCGCTGGAATGCCAAGACCAGTAACTCCTCTTCTCCTCCCACCCACAAGGTATGAGTACTGTGGGTACCATACTTCACGCTTCAGACCCACGCCGCAACGGCGGTCACACACACCAAACACCGACTTGAATTTCTTTCCCTCCTTTGCGCTTCTTTGATAGTGTTTCTGACCCGAACTAATGTTGCCGGTTGGATTCATTTCGTCATCGTTTCATCGGGATGTAACGAGATTGCCTGTCCTTGTGCCTGCCAGCAGTAGCCAAAGGTAAGCCTTGCCCGCCCTTGATGATAGCTGCCTTGTTGACATACTGGCATAGCGAGACGATGACCTTGATTGGAAGCCTTCTTTAGCCTTCTTTTGGTCAAGTTCAGATGTGGACCGGCAGGATGCCGTAATCCGAGGCTTTTAAACCACGCGCCGCCCCACAACCGCTAGCTTTTGTCTGTCCCAGACACTCTATCGACACATCGACCCCATCAACTCAGCCTGATCAGGTGGTCAAAACACAGGCGTCTGTTGTCATGTCGACACGGGACGGTATCCTCAAAGCTGCTTTCCACGCGAGGCGCCTACCTCCCTACACTCTCGCCAGGGGCTGATAGCCTCGTTGTCAACGATGACTACAACATCGGAGAGACTAGCATCGATCTCATTGCCGATCAACGATTCCGTTGTACATACACCAGAGCAGGAGTTGAGAAAAATAAGAGTGGACTTGGCCGCTGCATGCCATCGAAACTTAGCACCAATCGTTCCGCCATGGGAATCACCCAGCTAAACAACTATGGCCAGCCTACGCTCGATCTTCGGTGTATCGGATGCAACCTGAAAGTTCCTGGTACTGCTGGTTGATGTCCGATATTATGCATCAAGCCAACGTTGAGAAGACTGTCGCGGGGCTCGTCTCACAGCTACCCGAGCACCAAGACCTGGATGGCACTTTCTGTAATGATTAAGGCGGGAGTCCTGTCTCTTGAAGCTACGCTGACAGAATGGATCTTCACAAACGTATCTCCGTGGGCCTCCTGCTCGGTGATACAATCGTCGATGACGAGCCAAGTTGCCCTGGCTATATGTGCCTCGAAATTCTGCGTTGCATCCATATTCAGGGCAGGAAAGAACATCCGAGGCGGTTGGTGATGTTTCACCCACTGAGGAGCTCAACTCGGAAGACGAGGCGATGGAAGATCGAGACGACAAAAGACCGCCGCCATCGATGCAACTGTCACGCGTTAATGAGAATTAGCAACAACACTAGCGACTATAACATACGACGATTGTCCTTCAAGGTCACTCTCGTTGTGACAAGACTGTTCGTCGGGCAAAGGGGTGCTTTCGTACACGAAGATCGGAATACAGCCTGGCGGCTGTTGGCCACCATATTCGGAGTCGTGTCTGGATGTTAGGCAGTCTACCGATGGACGGCTCTGAGCTGCATACTTTGTGCGAATCGGTAAAGCACTCCCTCCAGAATAATTGGATCTGATGGCTTGATTTGTGCCGCGACTCACATATGAAGCTGGAGTAATGCTATCATACTCGATTGAAGAGAAGTTGCTGCCGTCGACGAGCACTGAGTGACCTATTGCCGACTTTTCGTCGAGGGGTGTCGCATGGTCCATATGAGGATCCCGAGGGAATTCGTCGACAGCCTCCTGCCTATTGAAGTTCGACCACGGAGAAGCGTTCGTGTGATTCAGTATATTGCCTTGGATCTGCAGGTCATCTGATTGAGGCCCGGACTGCGCGTAGTTGAACAGCTGTGTGTTCCACGTCGTTATCTGCTGGCCCGCAGAGCATTGGTGGAAGTCGATTTCAGTCCGCGCATCGACGTTCAGACCAAGCCCCGAAGCGCGTCTTTGCTCAAATGGCGCCGGCTCGGTCCCTTTTGGGACACAAGAGCAATCGATGTTCGTCTTTTCTGCACACACACACGAGTTTGCAATATGAGAAGCAATGGTGCTGTGCACGACTGGACAACGTTGATGTACTGGATGGTCATGCGGGTTCAAAAATGTTGCAGCCGAGCTAGTGGAGTCGCCGTATCCGCTCCGCATCACAGATCTGACATGTTTTAACGTATCATGCGTGTGATTCTTCCATGCCGCATCTTTGGATGGGTTTGAATAGTGGTGGTAGGCGTCTGGTGCAAGACCTATTTGCGGCTCGTACTCCTTGGGTCTGAAGACGCCATAGCCCATGCCAGCTATCTGACTTGGGACTGGACGCCTTTGGATAGACGAGCTGTGGACCGAATCGAGCACCATGTTGGAGGACGCGTGCCAGTTTGCGACAGGTGGGGGATCGCCGCGAGACTGGGTTGTCAACAGAAGGAATGGCTCGCCGAGAGCAGTCATATTGTAAAGCTGGGCTCGACTGCCACGGCTGTCTCGTCGAAAACCACCTGTTTCTTGCTGCGGACTGAGGCAGGTCTGATCTGCCATCGCTGTCCGATCTAAAGGTGGAACTGCTTCTGATATGATCACGACCAGATGCGAACGTTCGTTCTCTCAAACAACTACTGGACTTCTGGTTGTGGTACGGGAAGGCTGACACCAAGCCCGAAGTTGGGTCATCTATTTGTACGCGGATCTCTGATAGCTCAGCGAAGCAAGCCCAGCGGTAGTCGGAGCACCCCTGGACACGATGAGGGACGGGTGCAGGTGGTGATGCGACCTTTTGAAGCAGGGCGGTCGTACGATGAAGTGGAAAGACTAAAGGTTTAATTGCCGGCGTATACTTGAAATCAGGCACCAACACAGCTTTTGGCATGCCCGCTGGCACAAAGTCAATGTGGACGCCGATGACGTATGGAGGCTCTGTTGAATGCCTAGGAACGATGGAACGATGGACATCAGCAATTGAGGGCAACAGCTTTCACGGAGGTCCTTGGTTGTGTACTGGCGACTTACTAGAGTGCGGACAAGCGTGCTTGGAAAGAGATAGATGGCAAACGCAGTGCTGTCGACTTATGTCTAGGACCGGTGTGTTACGCATAGTTCTGTTTCACGTCAGAAGCCTGGAGCTCCCCTGGTTGAAAGGCGGTACTATCGACGACTACCTCGAGCTGCGCCCTGTCTGGAAGCGTAGCGCCTGCATGGGGCTTCCTAGGCTGCGGCGAAGGGAAGGATGATGGGTCAATACAGTCAAGAACAAAAAGGAGCTTGTGCACCGGGCATCTCAGGCAGGTTTCCAGAGCGTCTCTGGTAAGCCGTTCTGAGGTCTGAAGGACGATGGTGCCGTCAAGCTACCTGTGGACTTCGATTAGCGTATGGCCGCTCAGTAGGTCCCGTAACCTTTCCGATTCGGCGTAGTGCGTCTCTGTAGGAGTCTGCCACGGTACAGAACTGTGGCTTGGTGACTAACTCTAGCACCTGACTCGCAAGCCTCGTTGCCTGAAAGCATGTTCCGGTGACGAGCTTCGATGTGAAGTATCGAGGTGTTGTCCCGAGTATGCACAAGGAAAAGTGCCATGGCCGAGCTCGAGGCAGGGCGTGGATGATCAGCATCTATTAGCTTGGCCCTCCTTTGGTTTCAGATGGAAGAACAGATGGAGGCTACGCAATCGCCACTTACCATACGATCCGGCAACTCCCTCGTCGAACCCGATTCCATCGCAATGAGCCTGAAACCCCCGCTCTCTTATGTAAGAAATGGAGTTCAGATCTCGAGGACGGTTCCAGTATCACTTGCACTGTTGCGTTCACCGATGCTAGCCGAAGCTCGACTTTTTCACTTCGGGCATCAAAACCTGCTGAAATGACAGGATTGACACAAGCTCGGCCTGCTATCAGATGCACCACGAAGCACAGTTCAGCCTCGAGGCCTGCTGCACGCTTCCAGCATAAGTTTCCGCGACGATGCCGCGCGCATACAGCCGTCGCTGTTCCTTGCATTCCACACTTCCTGGACCAACGTAATTTAGCGCGACAAGCTGCGTCTATTGAACGCCACCACATCCGTCCAGCAGCTGATCCCATAGAGACGAAGGCGTGCAGCACCACCATCAGACCCTGACACATTAGAGCTTGCGATAGCTCCTAAATCAACGCAATCCGACCGGTATTCCACCGGGAAGGTTGATATGAACTTTTATTCGAATAGCCACGAGCAGACACCCCGGAACCATCCTTTTGGGTGCATCTCTCTATGAGTCTATGCCTGGGCTATCGTCGACGCATTCTACGTTCGTGATGTGCTACCCCGTATCATACAGCCTTGAATACGGAGTAGGCTATCTGCCACAATACTGATCATCGTTCATAGACTATTTCTCGGGAAAGATCTTTGTCTTCACGGTTGTGGCCAGATCCCTCCCACGTTTACGCATCTTCAATGTTAAGCAAGACATCAAAAAGAACACAAGAGGCGCGCCGCAACGAAGTTCTTGTAGATAGGGTCAAGTGCTAGCCTTCACCCTTTGCTGCAGGGACTCCCGCTGTTCGGTCCGTCAAAGGACGGGTGACCCTTAACACTGCGCGTCTCTAGCTCAAAGTTACACTCGAAGCGCCCTGTCATCGGTGGATGTGGGTATGGCACGACGGAACGACGGCGAGCTGCAAGGTCGGACACGGGCGAGTGAGGGGCGCTTGACGATCTCTGCCAATTTCTAGTCCTGTTAGGCGAGCACTCAACACCGACACAACGGAAGACGGCTCGACAGAAACGTCATCACTACGAAGAGCTGGCTCGGAGCGTCAAAAGAAATGTACATCGTTCGCCTCCTCCGCCATCGTATGCCTGCAGAGACTGGTAGGTTTAGGGGATCTGGTGGTGTGTAGATAATCCTCCAGGGCGGCTTCCTACATGCCAAATGTCAAATCCGAGGTCTCGAGGTCCAGGCCCATGTTGAGTCAGGCGCAATTCATCCGAGGTTGGATAGGAATAAATCACGGATTCCAAAGCTCACTTCACTGGACACCGAATAACACCTCAAAAGCAGAGCCGCATCACGTGCACGATACGGAGCGGGGCTGCTGCACAACTACGACTGGCACCCGCCCACTAGCCGCCCGGATTATCTTGGAAGAATTGTGCTACTGCACCTGCTCGTGTCATGCACTTGTGGTATGAGACGCCCAATATGCACGAGGTCAAAGCTCTCTATTCCTGATAAGCTTGCTCCATCGCTTAGGAATTCAGGTGGCGAAAAGAATGTAATTGGGTGAAGTCAAAACTATGCACAGAGAGCACGGCGAAGCGTAGAGTCGATGATTCCTCGAACAGGAAGTCGTGCCCGGTAGCACAGCTTCGACATGCCCAGAAACGATCGCATCCGTCTGAGACTAGGACTCAGATCGGATAGCGAGTATCCAATGAGTCTGTACATGCAGCAGACTAGGCTGTCACATATGGCCATCGGGTGTCGGTACGTTGATCATGAATATACCCATGCTACAAACTTTTGGACATTCAGAACTTGGAAAGGATCGCCTGACCCAAGTTCGAGCTGCAGCTTCAGCGTCACCAAAGTTACGACTAAGCAAAACGTGGCTTACATTGAAAAAGACAGAGCCGCACTATGGTAGTACTAGCGCCAATCTGACCAACGGTGCGAGAGCAGACGAGCGTCTCTCTCATCGATCCGCGTTGTGGTGGATATCCAAAGTCGATTTGCGAATCGTCCAGAGCCAACGCCGATTCTCCTCTATACTGCCCAGTTGTTCCTTCGATGTATACTGCTGGCTGCTTGCCTCTACGAGACAGATATACCGGGCAATCAGTTCAAACTCGTGTTATTGCCACGCCTTTCTCATATATCGATCTGTTGCGAAGGTTGTTTTGGTCACTATCGCGGACCCGCGCAGGCCAAAAGCCTCTTTGGGAAATGCACGCGTTTAGTCGCCAAAGCCATCTGCGTGTGACTGGCTAATAGGCTTGCAAAGTCATCAGCAGACCTACCTCGGTACAATGCCAATCATTCCACCAGGACCATCACGTATTGCTACCCTGCGATGTAGCCCCGTCGACTTTAGCCGATAAATCAGGTCCTTACGATGCCATGCGTGCAATTGTGCGGCACACCTACTATCTCGCTCAATCACTTCCACTAGGAGCCCTGTCAAATGAATGCCGGATACTGCGATTCTGAAAGAGAACTCGACCACACCGTCTGCTTAGTATCCGGTGCCGGTAAATTACAGCCTATTGCCTTGCGTTACAAAGATCGAAACCAAGGATGATGATTCGAAAATGACATCGTTCAAGGAACCATGGGGAAGGCGCACCGCGCCTTCGCCTTCTAATCCGGTAATTACACCCGGGAAGGGTTGTGCCGTCAGCGTACCATGAATGACATGTTCCTTGGGACGTTTCGAGGACCTGCACCGCACACACATATCCGATGGCTTTCTTGCACGTTGCAAGTTAGGTCTTCTAAGTATGCAACATCGCCAGCTTCAATACCAGCGATTGGCCATTCGCCGTCTTGTTAACGTACAACAGCGTTGATGAATATCTAGCCGATTCCTGTAACAGGTAGTCACGAGTCCAAAGAACGATCCTACAGATATTCGACTTCGCAACATAATGCTCCATTAGGCAAAATTGTCAACCCTGACTGTGAGGAGACGACAAATTTTCAAATGCTTGTAAAGGTGTTGTGCACGTATCGCACATTGGCTGCCGCCTCATTTTATCGTGTAGTCGGTCAAGCTGAACTATAACAGGTAGTTTTGCTTCACTGCATTCACGTCTAAGCCACGCGACCGAATAGGTACCCAGACAAGAGAAGGACTCAATGGGTTAGGCATCGTTTGAGGCATTGTGCGTGGCGCCCTACACGTGGTAAGCAGAACCGGTCCTACCTCGCGCCGCTTAGGTATGCCACTACCATTGCAGCATTCACAGAGAGACACAGGCCAGAGCCACACTACGTTAGTGACCACTCATCCATGAGTGTGGTACACTTGGAAACAATGTACATAACATCAAGCTGCCCACCTATCGAACGCAAGGCGCATCGACGGCCAGTGTGTCTGGACGGTCACAATGCAATAACCACAGGCGCGCATGTAACGTACGCAATGGAGGGCGTCAAGCACCAGAGTGGATCAGACTCAGCTGCAAGCACCGACCTGATTCGAGAACAAAACTTCACTTCCACTGTCACATCCGGCGCCCGAGGATGACTTGGATGCCCTGCTTTAACACACTCTATTCTTGTATCATAGATCGGATTTCAGCTCAGTAGGCCTCTTCCAGCAGCGTTTCCCAGAAGCCCGGTTCTCGGCGGCGCTCTACTAGGACTGAATACGCCGTGCCGATGTTGGCACAAGAATTGATTGAAGCTGAAACAAAACAAGGCGACCTATTATAGAGTGCGAGGCTTCATCACCGGCGTCGATACAAGGTAACCGACAGGGCTATGGAGCGACTACACCAAGTGGGTCACCGTTGCGCCCGGTGCCCTTTTTGCCCTCTTGCATCAACAAGGAAGGCCCGCTTCTGCATGGTCAGGCATCGAAAAGACAAGCACAGCCCCATTCTGCAATGCTAGTCTAAATCGACGTCAAACGATCAGAGCCGCGATCTAGACCGCGCAGGGCGCAATTTACACCTGTCCAGTCGATAGCCTACCGATCACGGGCCTTTACGGGACGCACTGCGGCCGCGGATGATAGCCTCCATACAGTGATCCGGAAAGGATTTGGGAAATACAAACTGGGTGTATGGTCTCGTGAGCTACCAATGGAAGACGTACTGCAAAGTGATTGCTGGAAGCATTCTTTGCCTAAGTCGCCTTCTCCTCCACTCATGTGGCTCGAAACTACCAACGCGCTAAGACCATTGCAGCTCGAAATGCGAGATGCGAGGTATCATACACCTCGAATGGCGATTTTGCCTCAGGCATTATCAAAAACCACAATTCAGCAGCGATTGGATGATGTGTGATGAGATGAATGAATACTTTCGTCCTGCACCCCACGACCTCGGACCCGGTCTGATGTCATGTTGGCCAATATTACTACTATTAAAACCATTCATGCAGGAAACACCGCAAGCGCGCCCTGATGCGAAGTTCTAGACCACGCTCCTGCGTTGCGAAACGAAGGACAAAGCTTGTCCAGCAAGAAAATGAGGCGAGCCGCAAGCGACTATGCCAATTAGAGATATGGGAGGGAACCCAGCCCAGATCTGACGCTGGATCACAGAGAAGATCTAGCCGACCGAACGACAGCGACTCGCGCTACTGCTCCTTTCGCCGCTTGTGAGGCCTGGAATCGTCAAGACGGTGTTTCTTCCATTCATGCTTGCGCTTGGCATCGGCACGATTAAATGTTTTGTCACACTTGCGACAGGTTTTGCCATGCAACGATTGCACCTCGCTGTGCTTCTGACGCTTATGTCGCCTACAGTTCCCCTTGGCGTACCTAGAAGAGGGCGTCAGTTCTGACTAAAGACCAAAATTCGATGCTGGATACCAAACGTACTTTCCCGTGAATTGTGTCTCGCAAATGGCACAGACCTCCATGGGACAGTCTGCATTGTGCCTGGTGGTTCCAAGCCCAAGCGGAGTCGGCGGGACACGGTGTACGAGCTGCTGTTCTTGGCCATATTGGAAGTTTCCAACAGCGCAATTGACTGATCGTGGATATGCTAGTGCTGGTACAGGCGGGCACGCGAATTGGCCGGATGTTAATGCTTCCTGTCCATTGCGTATGGTATGGTACCTTGAACCAACTCCAAGACTGTCATTATTTGGAACAAAGCCACCGAAATCTCCCCAAGCTCGCCCGGAGAACTCATCTGAAGGTTCTGGTTCGAAAGATTCGTAACAGCCTTGCGGGCCCGACGATGAGCCATGTTCTAAAGGCGATAGTGAAGAGGCTTCATGTGTGTGTTGTTGCCAGCCAGAAGATTCGTTTCGTAGTGGCGATTCTAAAGTCATGATAGCCGCCTCATAATTCTTGGTTTCGAGCACTTGATCCTGGTCATCCGCAATTGAGAAGTGCTCCAGCGGAGTCGAGAACAATTGGTCTGGCGATTCAAAACTATTGACTGGGCTCACGTCCGGCTGTCGCTGTGTTGGGGAGTATTGTACAGCCTCTAAATTCGGCGTCATGGGTGACACTGGGGAAGGGGTACTTGACTGATACGAACTGATCGTACCCGGCGTGCTGCCTGCCTGACTGCTGATCGGTAGCCTCAAATGGTTGGCTAGTGATGGAATCGGTACAAGTTCGGCGTTCGAAGCCTCAGCAAGCGCTAGCTGATAACCCTTGTGGAAAGGTTCAAGTATTTCAGGAATGTAGAAATCTTGCGTCAGCTGTGCCGAGTAGTCCTGACGTCCAAGGTTCGTCGGTATCTGACTGTCCAGCTCAAAGATTCCGACGCTGTGCAGGTCGAGAGACATCATTGGAGCTGACCCAGGAAGTTCGTGAACACACGGTGAGCTTTGGTAGCAGGCTCTGACAGACTTTGATAGCAGGCGCTCACTCCTTTCGGTAGGCAATTCTACGATCAGACTCGTAGGATGCGGGGATGCGAGTTCGGACGGACAGCCTGCACTGTCAAGTTCAAGTGGTACCTTTGCTATTTCTCGGTCCTGGCTGTACAAAGGAGGCTTAATGAAAGTGGGATCGTCGACGGCCACTGCTGTCCTCGTGTGGGTCAGACGGCTGAATTTCAAGCGATACCGGCCAACTCGACAACTCCGAACCACTCTTGTATTCCTGGTGGCAGGCACTGGCCCTGAATCAAGTTCGGCTCTAAAACTTGGGCTGGTTCGCGCAGCGTGTCCCTTACGATTGTCATCAGACGACGTGATTCTGGATATGATTAGTCACACTCTCCGCAAAAGCAGCACACGAGGGAAGTACGGACTCACTCAGCCGTCCACTTGCGAGTTTCGATGTATAGAATACGCATCTTGCCACTGTGGGGATGGAGCCAGTCCAAATACTGCGGCGAACAGCGGCGACAGAGGAGGACCTTATCTACCATACTCGACAGCTTAGAGCTTTGAGCGTCACGATCGCGCCCATGCATGCGCCTGTCCTGAGGGAATCTGCAGATGGCGCGGAGGACATCCGTGAGCGTTCGGAAGCAAGTTCTCACCCTGCCGTGCGACGCCCTCTAGTGCCCTTCGGGGCTAATAGCGACGGCAGTACAGCATGTCCTTTTAAACGAACAGCCACGACAGACCGTGACTGTTCGCCTGCAAAAAGGCAAAGAGGGCGTGCGTGTACTTCAATACTGTCCAACGAGCCCCGAGACCGTACTGTTTTCGCCCTATATGTATAACCGAGTGTTAGCTTCACCTTGCCCGGGCTAACTTATGGCATAGCTTGGTGTGATTGGTGAGGGCCATTGTGTATGTCGAAAAAGTCTCAATGAGACCTCGCCAGTGGAAACGTCAGGGACTGATGCAACCCAAGTCTAATTGTCGTTGCACAGAAACGTTTGGACTAGACTGGGATGTGTGTCGTAAGTATGCCGTGACACTAACCATCGCCGGTAAAGTACGCGACGATCAACCCTCGAAGTCATAATCGAGTTGTTCCACGTCTCTCACCATCCATGTCGCCGTGCTTGCAAATTTGGTTGCCGGGACCGGTGTCTTGCAGAAGACTAGGCCACACTGGATTGAAGCGGGCATGTCCCGGTTATTTTTGACGACGGTGATAGCGACATGCAGGTCCAGAAGCGAAGTGAGGCCCGGCGCAATGCGGCATGAGAGTTCGCGGAAGTTCTGGAGGATCATACATTGGTTGTGTCCTATGATTCGCGAATAAGCGTGGGTTGAGCGGGCTGCTAACAAATGCACGCGATTGGTTTGCGCCCAATGATGCGCACAGCATGAACAGACAACTGGAAATGCGGACAACTCGGAATCTCCAGACTTTAGACGGAGGCATAGCCAGCCATATATCCTTACAATGGAGTGCACTGCCCTAACACTGCCTTGAGCACCGCCGCCTGCGTGGTTAGCAAGAAACGCTCTTCACAGTGCTCAGCCGCACTTCGTGTCCATCCTCGACGCAAACGGCGTTTGGGGCCAATACAAGGCACACACTGAAGTGGCAAGGCAGATTTCTTACCACGAGGCTTGATCAGCTTGTGGCTATGTTGCTATCGAGACCGGTGAAGGGTGACTTAGACCGAACAAAGCTTGGCCCTTGATAAAATCTGGACACCCTGGAATATGCTAGTCCAGTCCTGGGAAGTGAGATATGAAACCCGATCGCCTGGGATCCAGAGCACCCACTGAAGCCAATCGAACAGTCGGAGCATTCGCGTCCAATTCGGGTGCTACTTGGCATAATAGTATGCCTCCATTGTACGTGTCGTATGATTACGATAAGCGGTTGACTTTTCCATGGTCATTATCTCAGTTCAGGCCGACGGCTAGAGAATGTCAGCATCGGGCGTCATGATCAGCTACGTCGGAGGTCGCCGGCATTCACCTGGAGGACTCGAGATTAAAGTTAGCCAGCTACATGCAGCCGGTGTGTCCGACGGCCGGCCTCCTCATACAATCGCATTTGCCTCATTTGCCTGCTTTTTGGTGCCCGACGCTTCACTTTGGATGCTGTCGCCATCCTTGCTGTTGTTCTGACCTCGCAAAAGTTGCCCAAAGGAGATCGTACTGCATGGGTGCCTTAGTTAGACGTTGGTGATGTGAAGTTAAGCTTGAGCACGAACCATTTCGTGCCCCACTCTCGATCCCCGCGCCATGGCCAACGTTCGGACGAATATCCCCGCATTCTGGTCTGATTCGTCTTCCGTACCCGCAGCCCTGTCAGACAAACACTGACATCTGCAACATTGAAGTGACAGTGTCACCTCGAGGCAAATGAAAGAGTGGCCGGGCACATCGTCTCTAGAGCAGAAAGTCCCTGGGCGCAGCACATCACGTCGCACACTCATTGATCGTCCTTTCCTCGCCCCAAATCAAGGCTTCCGCAATAACCTTGCCCTAGTTGAAGCACAGACTCCCAATTCGCGGATCTGCTGCATTGGCACGCAGAGCCGCATCGACGCGCCAACCTCGTCCACCGATCAAGTCTTACAACGCCGGCGTGGTCACAGCCTGTCGAGGCCATGATCAGACTCCTATCAGACCCGGTTTCAGAACACATGGCTCCCATGAGACTTTCTATAGGTTGTACTATGCGTCCCGATCCCAATCTCACGTCCACAGCTTCGTGTCCACATTGTTGCAAGGGGGCAGAGCCGCAAACGAAAGAGCCAATATCTTCGTTCTACGTCATACCAACTCCGGTCCCAAACATGATCACAAGAGCTCACAAGTCCTCCGAACTAGCAGTATGTAGTGATTGACTTTGAACCTGGCACTAACATGCACCCAACCCCATGCCAAAAATAGCCAATGGCATGGGACGAAAGGCAGGGCTGACTAGTCAAAGTACTATCCCCGACCATGGAAGGGCACAGCGCCGCGCCGTCCATCATGTGTGCTGGACGCAAAGCGAAATTGGGAGCCACATTTGGCATTGACCCAGGCACGCCAGGTTAACGCCTGCCTCGATATCTTCGAACCCCTCCGAGCAGTCAGCCCTGTACAAAGACGCACGTATCTTTTGAGCGCTAGGGCTATACCAAATTTGGCCTAGAGCCTAGCTCTCAAAAAATACGAGCGTCTTCGTAACACCCTCCATGCTGACCATATACAGCAAGTCCTCCCGCACACCACGAGCCGGAATCTCACGATGCAGCCCCGGCCCACCTATCAACATTCCAAGAAGGCCTAGCTTTCATCAAAACTCAAATACACGCAATGCATTGGCTCACCCCTCGGCGCGAATCGGCCGCGCCCGTTACGCCCCTTCACGCCCCTTCACCGTAAACATCACCAGATGCCCAAACCACCCTGCCCTGGGTGCAGAACGCCAATCGATTTGCCCCTTGACCCACTCCACCCCGTTGCCCTCAGCCTTATAGCCATTCAAACAACGCATCCATCAGTCCCACAGAACCCCAATTTCTCCACTGCATATCGCATTGGCGAATCAGGTACTATGGCTTCGCATTTGCCCTGCACGAAGCACGTCCCATGCATTTGCATCTTGACGGCCTCAAATGTCCTCCTGGACGCGCAATATTGAGCCGTCTTACTGTTGCGCTGGCAGGACGGCGACGCGGCAAAGAAAATCGAGGACGTCCGGTGAGTACGCCGGGATTGCGACTGCAGGGTGACATTGACGTTGGATCGGCGACATGGACGTTTGCACGTGTGCGCATATGCGCTGCGCTCAGCTGCGGGGTACGAGCGGATGAGGCTCTGCTAGGCTGCAGCATGGCATCTGGGGCGCGACACCTCGAGTCAAAGACATTGCGAAAGTGACGCCCAAAAATATGAGCACAAGCAAGAACAGTCGTAAAGCGCTGATTCATATATTGGTTATGATCGTAAAGATATCATAGCTATTGCGCCGTGCCGCATGATTATTCCCAGTGTAAAACCTCGCTCAGATGCTTTAGATGACGCCTGCTAGCCCATAAATCTCATGAAGAAAAAAAATATACTCGACCACAAGGCTGAGGCTGAGGCTCAGACCCTAGGTCCAACTAATCGGCAAACTAAGACAACCCACCACACCACAAGCGCCAGCCTCTCCATGCTGACCCGAAATCGAACAGTGTGAGATCATCGCTAGGCAAGGTCGTTGCCTGGAGCTGAAGAAAGCAAAAAACACAGCCTTCCGAATCGCGCCCCATAGGTGCTGGAGAGAAGTAAGTATAAGAGCGCGATCTTTCTTCGCCATTGTCCTGCGTACCGAACTCCTTTCTAAAAGAATGTAGCACTGCTCCTGTCGTCAAAGTCTACTTCTTCATATCCTTCGTACTCCTCGTAGCCCTGAGGCTCATTGTTGCGTTCGTGGTCGGATTGTCGGCTCACGTACCCAACAGCATCGTATGGACCGGCATGTTGGTGCTCATTGATTCGTCCGTCAATGGGATATGTGCGCGGTCGACGCTCGTTGAGATCTTGGAGGTTTGACATGCCGAGCGGTCTGTTGTTGTTCGAATGATGGTCGAACGGTTGGTGTTGCGGGTAGTGATGCTCGTTGGGCGTTGGCTGCGATTGTCGTGCTGAGCTGCGATGAGGCGTGTGAATGTTTCGGCGTTCGAGACGAGCAATTGCGTCCATCAAGTTCGGATTGTTGATAACGCGATTGAGTTCCGGGTTTCCGGACTCCCATGATCTAGGGACCTCTTGATAGTGGGAGTGGGAGTGTTCTTGGTGGGCGTTGAGATCATAATGTTGGTAATTCAGATCGTGTCCTCCGTAGTTGCGCGAGTTATTTGGCTCGCTCCGGCGATCATTGGGATAGAGTTCAGCCTGTGGTGCTCTTCGATGTGATGGATCCGTGACGCGAGAGGTGCCGTCGTGATATGAGTTCTGCAAGCCGTCAGTGAAGTCTCGTTAGGAGAAATGTGCTCGACTTACAGATGAACCATTGGTGTAATGAGAAGCAGGATTTGGACCGACGCGGTCTCGAACACGAACCTCTCGGGCCGAACCGCTGTGGCGAGATGGCGCTGGCTGGAATCCCATTCTCAGTGGCATAAGAGCGTAGCTAGCTGAGGCTACAGCCAATCGTGCAGAGGATCAAGATGAAAGCCAACGAGGCAGCAGGGAGGCCGAAAGTCTAGCGAACAATAGGAATGTTCAATAGCAACGCACAATGAACAACGGCAGAGCGGAATCAGTGGACTGATTGTGGTTGAGCTGAAGACTGGTCACTTGGGCGAGAATGAGTGGTTGTGATGAGTCACGGACAGGAACAGGCGAGTATAAGGACATCAAGCGGTGCTGGGGGGATAACAAAACGGTCAGGACACGAGAAAGTGGTCCGTCTTAAGAATGGTGGAATGCCAGCACGGGTAGACGTGCGAGGAGGTCCTGCGTCTCCTTCACGCCGTATTTGCCCCTTGTGCCCCGGGCTCCCGTGCGCTGGACATGTCATGCTTCCAACATACAGTACGCGTTGCGCATACCAGGTGTACGTTACTCGAAGTATGCCTCAAGAACTCACAGGAAGTCAAGGTGTGATTCGCTTGAACGCCTCCTCCAGGACCGATTTTGATTAATGCACCATACTCCTCAGAAGGGACCACTAGTTCTAGATGGTAGCCACTCAAACATCGCCGAGGGCATAATGATTCCCGTTCGCACTTGCGCACTGCCAAATGCAAAGGGCGTCATGGAATCAGTTGGGTTGCGAAGGGCATCGCTCGATGATTGGATGGAGCGAGCGTGACGTGTACACGAAAAGGGCCACTGGAATTCGTGCTGAATGGTGTACTCAGCTTGCCCATAGAAACAGACGCGGAGTGCGCGTCGGAGCGGTAATGTAAAGATAGCGACATGACCATGGAACCGAGCGGCTGGTAACCCAAGTTGCAATCCGTGCGGTTGGCTGACAGCCTTGCCAACCACGCGAGGAGCCAGCGCGTCGGTGGCCTGGGCCTTCGGTCCTGATCTGGTTCTCGTTGGCCAAAGTAAAGGCTGTTCGAATCGATCGGCGCTGAGACGGTTTGCCCTACTGAGTTAGCGTAATGACACAATATCTAATTCTAGCCTACCTGGATCGCACATCTGCCAGCCTCACGGAACCCCGGATAAAGTCGGGTTCGCCGCGATGTATGCCTCCAACACCCCACACATTCAGCTATCCGGGCAACTCAGCCAATACTAGCTGTGTCTAAGTCATGTAAATCGCTGACCTGTATCCACGTACGCCGCATCAAGGTTCACACAAGCTGAGGAGCGCACAATCTGATGTGACTCACGATGAATTGCTTACGGCGCTTCCAGCGGGTATCGATGCGGCTCCTCACAGCAGCCAAGCGTCTGGGGTACGTCGGTGGGTCCGCGTCAGCCCTGCGACTGCAAGTGAGCATACAAGCGAATGGGTGATGTGGGCAATCCGACGGCTTTAGGCGCCTAAGCCGCGCGTTTTGATCTGCCAGCTGGTGTATTCTTGGATCTACTTAGTTGTCATCTGTCTCGCGACACACTTGCATGTCAACAATTTGGATTCAGAATGGGAACTTGCCCAGATCGAGAAGAGTGACGCGCAAGTCCAGCGTTGTTCCGAAAGCGAGCCTCGACCTATCTACGCAGGAGCGCAATGAGCGCATCCGGGATCCAGGGAATTGATTCAAGGCTCCTAGATGTCTGCGCAAGGCCATACCATCGCTCTCTGTACACGTCTGCAAAATGGCGTGAATACATCCAATGTCTCAAAACCAAGTCACGTTCGGTACCATACATTGTTGGCAAGTCCTAGTGGTCGCAAGCAGCGCCTCCACTCCTATTTTTTTTCAATGACGTGCGTCGTCCGCTATCGAGAATTCGAAGTGCTGAAAATCATGCTCGGATCATGCCGAGTATGCAGGGAGGTAGCACCTTCCGGCAGCGACTCGAATGCTCCGATCGAGAAATGAAACGCCCTCGGCATTCGAAGGTCACTAGGCTAGGGTGGTCAGGTACTCTGCAGATAGTACACTGACATCTTCGCGGCATTCGAGTTCACCTGTGGCAATCAGCACTCTTCAAGCATCAGCTTCCACTCTGGGACCTACAAAGCCACGCTCGCCGCTCTTCGACACCTCGAGATAACCCTCATACTTCCATTTTTCAGGATCATGGACGTCCTCACTGACTGCATGGCTCATCGTGCTCAATGGCTCGTCGACACAATCCAGAACGAAGTCGAGGAACTTGGTATTATATACAACCTCGTCCACGACCGCTGCCCAAGTTCCCGAGTAGAGGGTACATTGACGAAATGCAAGGGACATCAGGGTACGTCTGTGACGATTTATGAGGTCCAGGAAGTCTTTTTCTTCTGCGTAGATACCTCCTAGGCTTACGCTTCGCAGCTTCGGCCATGTGCGTTGCAAACCGAGCCGTCTATACATTGACTTTTCGGGCCGCAAAGCCATGGCGGCTGGAAATACATGGGATTTGTCCGACGCTGTAATGTGGAAAGCAAGATAGCGGAGGCCATCGGCAAAAGCAAGCAGATGATTCAGATTGGCTAGCCTCTGTTGTGCAATGTCATCACTCGTCCAGAGCGTCACGTCGTGCTTACGACACGAGATCTGTATGTTCAAGATGCACCTCTCCAAATTCTGGAAGAGGAACTCCCCTGCTTGCAGATGCGTGGAACCTGGGAAGTCGAAGAATGCAAAAGTGAAAGGGTTGCCTGGGTCCGTTTCCTCGAATGCCTCGACGCGCAATTCGCGAATGCCGGTGTACTGCGCTACGAAGATTGCCCCAATCAACTGACGAAATGGATGGTCCAAAGAATTGCGAGAGTTATCGCGAAGCCTGGCTTGACTTCCTCGACGTCCGCGAAAGCCTCGCGGCACCAGGTCACGGACGACCTTAGCTTCGACTGGGATATGGTGCTGATGAGGCGAGTATACAATCGAGGTCAGGTTCGTGGTCCACTCCAGAGCCCTAGCAATACTTTGCAGAAGCACGCCACTAGCCTTCAAATCTTCTTGCTCTGTGTACAATTCCTGGTATCGCTTCCATCTTGAACTGTTAGTTCATCGTAGCCCTAGGGTACGTTTGCACGCACCTTGTCCGCTTGTCCCAAAACGAGGTAAGTCGTAGATGTTCATGTCGATCATTTTCTTGCTCATAGCTCTCGTGACTATGAGCAAGGTCTTGCTTGTAGAGCGAGCCGTCAAAGACGATTTCCTTGACGTATTTCTGAAGCACTGGGTGTAGCGAGATCTTCTGGAAGGCTCCAAGCGCCTCATAACGAGCGCAAGCGACTATGCTGCGGAACAGGGCTGGCGAAGCATTATCGCGTAGTTTCCGGGAAACGGCTCGCACAGCCTTGAGATCCGAGTTGTCGAGAGAGTCTAGGATCTCGATCTGAAGTTCAGCAGGCAATAGCTCAAGGCTCATAACGAGTGCAACTGCGAAGTACGTCTAGAAATGTGGTGGTCGTGGGCTGATGGGGTGAGGAGGCGGTGTTTGTTAAGTGTGGGGAAGGCTAGGCTGCAAGGAAGGAGTTATCGGAGGTCACCAATGAGCTAAAAGCACGATGTGCCCTCACTTACCACAGCACTCACATGTTGCATGCATCGCAGCCCCGAGCTAATTAGTCATCGCTGTATGATTTTCCAAGCTCGATCGACTAATGTAGCGAATCATCAATTTTTGGATGCTATTCACTGCTTTCTCAGCTTGCTCAATGCTGCCATGACTCCCTCGCTCAAGTCCTCTTCTACTTGCTTCCGCTTGGCTGGCCTGGACGCAGCACTGGCTGTCTCTGCTTCGCGCATTGATGCCTCATCGTCAGCCAATTGCAAGCTGTTGAGGTCTTCCGCAGGACGATGATCGGGTCGTCTGTCTGCGTCCGCGACGGCAGTTGCAGTCGACGCAGTCCTGTCCATCTCAACAGCGAGTGGTACTGCTTGGTCCACTCTGTCGCGTGCAAGGGTGTTAGCATCAGCCCGCATTGGCCCAGCGTCTTCACCTTCGGCCATGGAGATGTCTCTCGGCATGGTCGCTCGCGTGTCCTCGCGGCTCAAGCCCCTGCGTGCTGCCTTCTTGACTCTGAACGGCTCTCGGACGGCATTGCACCAACGCTGCACCTTCGTCTCTCCCCACCCCGCGATCAGACCAATCTCCTCGGGGCCGGCATTCACAGCGGTGCGAATGCTCCCAAAGTTGGTCACCAAGCTCACTGCATCAGTCTTGTTTATGCTGCGCGGCACTGTGATGAACTCGACCATACTTTCAGAGTAGCCCGAGGACTGCTGGGCGCGAATGCTGGTGGGCGCAGCGTTCTCAAACGTCTTGAACAGCTCCAGGTAGCGGCCCGCCTCCTGTGCGCTCCAACACAGCATCACCGTTACATTGTTGACCAGTGATGTCTTGGAGAGCTCCTTCAGCGGCTCCTCATGGTTCTCAATGTCGACCATGGTGAGCAGGACGCGCAGGTTGTACTGGCCCTTGAGGTCGCGGATGCGATTGTAGATGTACTCGGGATGCAGGCGGTGGTACTTGAGGGACAGGAACAAGGCGCAGGTGGTGGCACCCACGACATAATCGGCAGGGATGTCGGAGTATTCCCAGGCGACGCTCTTGACGTTGTTTAGGATGGGATTGCCCTTCTGCCGGGGCGAAACAAGGATGGAGCTTGGGCCGGATCGCGAGGGCAGGGCTTGAGGTTTCGGCTGCTGGACGGGCGCCTTGGGCGCGCTTGGGTTTGCAGGCGCCGACGGCTGCGCTGCATGGGCGGGTGCATCGTGGGCGGGATTGCCAGCGCGCGCGCTGTTATCCATACTGGCCATAGGACGGCGTCGCAGGCATTGGGTGGCCTGTTGTCGACGTCGTTGTCGCTGCCGCAGGCGTGCTAGTGTGCGTGTCTGTCGCGACGTGCCTGGCTAATAAAAGCGACGGTTTGAGATGCAGCACTGACCGGTTCAGTTCACATGTCACATGACGCGAGGAACAACGCTCCAGGGCTTCCATACCGATCGTCCTTCACACACCACCACACCACCGCCCCGCGCACCCGCACCCGCCCGCTCCAGCACTCCTCGCACGCACACCCGTCCCCACGAGCATCGCCGCCTCGTTCGCATGCGCACCGTCTAGAGGACCGCCCACCTTCGCTGCCGCGGTCGATCCGCGCGGAAGACGCCAAGCGCTCAGTACGAGCTCTTCCACCCACCGTCCACGGCCCGCCGCACGCCTACGAGCTCCCGCCTGCACCTCACCTTGCCGGGAGCGCAGTCTCTATGTCGGAGCACAGTGCCAAACGCCAACGACTGGACTCGACAGGACGCTTCTCACCGGCATCGCCGCCCTTTGACGTCGTCGCCAAGGCGAGCCACACAAAGACGCTCATTCAGCCACGCACGCCCACCTCACCGCCTCCCTCTTCGATGAGTTCGCAGGCCAATGGAGGCCCTGCCATGGACAACACCGCCGCGCCTTCGGACAGGAGCCCGCTCGCCTCTACAGCCATGTCGCAGTCTCTCGCGCAGTCGGCGAGCTCGGCTTCAATTCCCAACCCAGTGGCCACCCCAGTGAGCACCACAGGAGTCTTCAGCTCTGCCACTGTCGATAGCGACGGTGATGCGATGATGGAGGACGGTGCGGAAGACGATGCAGTGCGGTTAGGCGATCACAGACACTCCAACCACAACCGGCAAGCACGACCAGCTTTCTCAACGGAGGGCGGATTGAAGGCCGCCGAGGGCGTCAGCGGAGATAAACAACTTTTCGGAGTTGCCGAGTCGAGATGCGACGTCTCGCGACCCCACGGCTCGCAAAATCTGTTCAAGCTCTACGGTCTAGAATCACTAGCCAGGTCCGTAGCGCGGACAGACCCGGTGACAGGAGAGAAGATCAACAAATTGCGCAAATCGTATGAGGGTCACATCAAGGCGATGCAGATCGCAGGCAAACCAAAAGCACTGAAGATGGAGGGCGTATTCAGCCTACCTGCCAGCTATCCTCCAGACTACTTCCAGCAACAATTCGTGCAAGGGAAGGAAATCGAGCGGGCGCTGAATCCTGACGGGACGGCATTGACTGCACAGTTCGCCGACACACTGGACCTTGCGTTCGCGGGTATGGCTCCAGGACCTCTACCAACCACGGACGCGAATCGATACAGGACATACATAGGCACCGACGATATAATAAAAGCGAAACCGCAAGACGGACCGCCGCACCGCCCGGCACCGCATCCCTCCAACGCGCCAACACCAGGCAACCCGGCCGCGGGCAGAGGTGTATCGAGACCAGAGAGATCCGGATCGAAACGACACTACACGGACGCTGCGTTCCAAGGCTACGGCGAAGGCTATAACGACGACTTCGGCGCAGATTCTACGGGCGGAGAAGACAATGCACAGGGCAACATGGCAAAGAGGCGGAAACTTCAATTCGAAAGAACGGCGCATTCAGTCGAAGTGGGCGGAGCACGGCGATAGCCTCGTCACGAACGATGACCATCAAAACGTTAGATCCTTGCTATCCGACGGTCTTACCAGGAGTTTTACGCGGGAAAATGGATTACGAAAGCAGTCGGATAGGCAACGGTGGTGCGGGGTCTCGACACCTTTACACATATTTTGGACTGGCATAATGCGGAGCGCTGGAGTGATGGATGACCTCTTTCTATTTCTAACTTATACATATACTGGTAGCAAGCGGAGTTGGAGGCACGTCTATGGGCAAAGCCTGTCCTGATTTCGGATTTTGGATTTTGGAGAATGAACCCGCTCTCGATTTGGATGAGCGATGATGGGGCTGCGCGCGTGCGCCTTGTGCATACTTGGCGGACTGGAATTTCAGAGCCTTATGATACCCTTTTAGGATTCCTGCATGGATCGTAAAATCAAAATGAATCGAATCGTCAATTGATACGAACGTGCGCATTGAGGAGTGAGTCGGGTGGAGTGAGTGGTCTGAGTGATGTCTGCGACTAGCCTTGCAGACATACAAGACAACAGCACGTTTCCGGGTGTGGACGCTGGATCATTGAGAACCTCATGCGGGATCTATATAACAGATATTCAGACCTTCTTACAATTGTTCCAACAACTCCACCACCTCCTCCCTAACCTCCCCCACACCAACACTCTTCCTCACCCCCAGCCTCCGACACTGCACCTCAACCTCCCTCTTCGCCTCCCAATTCCTCCCCAGTACCACAACAACCGGATACCCAATCAAATCGGCATCCTTCAATTTCCACCCCAGACTCTTGATCGGGCGATCGTCCAGCACAACATCTACCTCCACCTCCCCACTCCCACTCCCACTCCCTCCAACCCCACGAACACCTCGCAACACATCATACACCTCGACTCCATCGTCCTCTCTAGTCTGCGGTGTCGTAAGCACAACGACTTCCCACGGCGCAACTACCCGCGGCCAATTCAGGCCACGCGAGTCGGCCATCAGCGATGCGATGGCGCCGATAAGCCGACTCACGCCGATGCCGTGACACCCCATTTGCATCGGAGCGCGAGTCTTGCCGTCGGGGAGGGACACGACGGCGTTTAAAGGCGCGCTGTAGCGTGTCCCGAGGTGGAATGTGTGGCCGACTTCAATGGCGCGTTGGAAATCTAGGGTTCCAGAGGAGCATTGGGGACAGGAGGACCCGGGGTGTGTGATGGTGAGGTCGTGGCCGTTGGAGTCGGGCGAGAGAGTACGGTCGGTGATGACGTGGTGCTGTGTTGTCTTGGTGAGGAGGGCGTCGAGCGTGCTGTGGCTGATGCCGGTGTCGATTTCGAGACCGTCAGGGAGTGCCTTTTTGACGGCGTGTAGGTTCAGGTATTGTGTTGCTGTGACCCAGTTTGGGCCGTCTGTTGGGGGAGACCAGCAGTCGGGTTTGGGGATGGTGATTGTGTAGGAAGTTTTCCGGTCGGGACTTATGCCTGGGAAGCTGACCGTCTCCAGGTTCTCGGGCAGTTCGGGGGTTTTCTTCTCGACGAGTTCTTCATTTGCGACGTACGAACATGATTCGCAAGACCAAACTTTGTCCTCGCCTTTGGGAGAGACGAAGTGGTACTCATGGCTGAGCTTACCGCCCATGTTTCCCGAATCGGCGTCAGCGACCAGATATGGGAGTTTGAGCTCGTCGAAGAGGTTGTTGTAGGCTTTTCGTATGGCTTCGTATGTCTCTAGTGCAGCTGCGGGTGTGGAGTCAAATGTGTAGAGGTCTTTCATCATGAATTCTTTTGCTCGAAGTAGGCCTTGTCGTGGTCGTCGTTCGTCTCGATATTTCCGCCCAATCTGGTATAGGCGTAACGGCAAATCTTTGTAGGAATGTACCATATTCGCTACTAGTGCTGTAATCTCTTCTTCATGTGTTGGTGACAGTAAGAATCCGGATTCTCGTCGGTCCTCAATGCGAAGCAGTTCTGAGTTCGAGGAATAGCGCCCTGATTGTCGCCATAGTGCTTCCGTGGTGATAGACGACAGCGATGTTTTTGAGGCACCAATGGAAGACATATGCTTGTCTATCAGAGCCTCGAGCTTGTTCTGAACACGTAGACCCAGGGGAAGAAGGTGGAAGACTCCTGAGTGTGCCTGTCATGTGATGAGGTGATGTAAAAAGCTAGAATGATTGTACCTACCTGACGGAGAAAACCACTTCGCACCAGAAGCGCGTGAGACTCATCTACGGGCAAATAAGACGCTGTTCTTGTGACTTTTCAAAACGACTAACCCGGTTCTCCATCTTGAGGTGTTAATCCGCCTGTTGGTGCCCAGAATGTGGACAAGCGATGTCTCGAATCTGTCTAACCTCATCAGTCTCTTGATGCTAATCACCACATTTCCAGCATTTAACCTACTGCTATCAATCTGATTTGACTGTATTTTAGATTTGGTACCCTCTGGCTAAGTATGCATGGTCGAAGAGCAGCTCGCCATATTGGCGCCGTCATTGGCGCACTGCGTGAGGAGAGCTGTCGGAAACCAACAACGAGAAATTCCCGGGCTTTTGTTTTCGCAGGAGGCTAGACTCGGGATTGAAGCAATCGTTGAGATCAAGACGGTGGTTTGCGACTACGGGAGTTGTGGTCTTGTTGATTTTGAGCACAGGCCATCTGAACTTCGAGATTCCGACCGAAAGATTTCTGGATGTCTCTCCGTCTCAATTGCGCCGCACGCCCCCGTTACGTATGTTCCGAGCTTCTTCTATCGATATATTGGCCCAATCAGTATATTGACCGATGATCAGAATGCCACCTCGAATACATCTACGACCACGCGCGCTCTGCGTCCGCTGCACACATGCCACCACGCCTTTCTCAATACCGGCTGCAAGCTATGCATCTGTAGCGACAGCGTCAGCGACAACCCCAGCTCCTCCTACACACCGGACATTCAGAGCGACAGCGCCAATACGACTGTACCCACCTACACAACCCCCCTCTCACAAGCCGCCAGAGGTCCGCAAGACCCAGCTACATCGCCAGTATCAGTCGCTATTGAGGTCATCACCACTCATGTTGATCTTCCAACATAACAATGTAAAGGCGGTGGAGTTGATGAGCATAAGGAGAGAACTGGCGGTGGCATTACGGAAGGTGGACGCTGAGAGGCTCAAGAACGGACAAGACCCATTGGCAGACGAGATCAGGCTGCAAATTATCCAGACCAACATCTTTACCAGCGCACTACGAGTGGTTGAGTTCTTCAACCCAGAAGAGGACACAATGGACCACGCGCAACATCCCACGGACCCAACGTCACAGTCGAGTGCACCAATACCACAGATGTCCAACCAGCCCGAAGACGAGCGCTTTACGCACGGCCTCTCGCGGCGCGCACATGAGATCGCGAACAATCGGAAGCTGAAACTCGAACTCGAACCCATCCTCTCGGGACCTCTCGCCATCGTTGCGTTCCCCTCCGTTGCCCCGCAATATCTCAAAGCCGTCATGTCCATCCTCTCGCCTTCAAAAGGTGACTTCCCCGCGCCGACCCGCCGAGCGAACCCAGATTACTATGAGCCATCCGTACAGCAAGGGTTGCAGAAGCTCATGCTGCTCGGTGCAAGAGTAGAGGGCAAGGTCTTTGATGTTGAGGGGACGAAGTGGGTTGGTGGTATCGATGGCGGCATTGACGGACTACGGGCACAGATCGTGCACATGCTGCAGGGTGTTGGTGGAAGCCTTACTAGCGCGCTTGAGGGCGCGAGTAAGAGCTTGTACTTTACGGTTGAGGGAAGGCGGATGGATATGGAGGAGAAAGAGAAAGGACCAGAGGAGAAAAAGGAATAGTCGGGGGCAGAGCCTATATATCCCGCTAGGAGAAGTCCAGCGATGTATGAATACTGTACATGTCCATTGCTTGCTTCATTGTTCCTGTCCAGAAGGGCCGCTTTGGATGTTACGGTGTCTTTCACGGTGTAACTCGAAGTCGATGCTGGCTTAGCCCTGCTCTACGGTACACCCAGAACATTGCTGGTGACCACATACACAGACACCGATCAAGTCACTGGTATGAGGACCATCACCGCAATCGCACTGTTGGAGTCAATGCGAGAGTTTCGAAGTTCTCGCCCCTGGACAACTCACGCAATACCAATAGCTCGGACGAAAGCGTTCTTGAAGAGTATTTCGTTCTAATAGGTCGAGACCTAATGGGTTTCCGGGAGACAGTGACGGTTCCTCATACGTTGGATGCAGGCCCTGTTCACTGTCAGCCGATACATGATGCAGGGTTTGGCGGAACCTCACGAGATTAGCTTCTGATACCTGTCTGTCTTTTTCGGCCTGAAACTGTTGCAACACCTTGGTTCGAGTCATCGCTGATAGTCCAAGCAACAGGGAGTGGTAACACTGATCGCAGGAATGTTGACCCTCAGCATGGAGTACCTTCCTCACGGCTACCCAATCTATCTGCCTGCCCAAACGCCGCATATAAGCGAGCCAATCATGAAGCTATGCAGAAGCAATGCAATGCAGCCTCACTGGCTTCATAACGAGCCGATGTCCAATGATAATACATACGTTCAAGCCATTCACGCATACCCGGGTCACAGACGCGATATCGACTCAGCCTCGTCGCAATGACCATGCCACGTGGTAGCATATCAGGCTTTGCCGCGCCCTCAGCTCTCTAACATGGCCTTGCACAATGGACTACGACCTGAACGCTTCTCGTTACGACCTCAACCGACCTCACAACCCCTGGGAGCACTTCACGCGTCGACACGAAGACAAACACTATGTGGAAGACGCCTCACGTCTGTGCCCCTCACTCAACGTCTTAACACCAAATGTTGTAGAGGCTTTCCTGGCTCATAAGCGTAAGCTGATTGAGAATCCGATACCTCGCCAGCGCCAAGTCCTACGTGATTTCTTGAAAGGCGTCGAAGTCCCACAGGCGACAGCCTTGCCTCGCTACGTTGAGGCCGATATCAAAGCAAACAGCACGGACAATGATATTGCACTTTTGGATGATCGGCAACGACATTCTGGCTGCGCAAAATCTATTGGGAAACCCTGTTCGGATTGCCGCATATTCTCCACCAATCTGAAGATACCCGAGCTCCTCAAGCGTCTTGGAGAAGAAGTAGGCTGAGTCCAAACCCTCGTCCACATACTACTAGCCCGAGATACTGACTATAAGACTCTTTGCGCAGCGACGCGCTCACAAGGCTGAGAAACGGATCATGTCAGTATTTGGTGTGACCGAACTTTTCCCTGCGGAAGCTGAGTTTGCTTAGATACATACCCAATATAACACCAGCCGGCGTTCTAGCGATAGCTGCTACCATTGCAAAGCGATCGGCAAATCCTACGCGAGACTTTATTCACAGGTACCTAGGCCGAGAGCACATGGTCTCAGCGATCACAGTGAGCTAGAAAGCCGGAAGTCAAGGTATCGACACCAGGTCGGCTGATCAAATGTAGACATCCTGGGGCTTTTTCTTCGAGTTTCACATCAGCTACCATGCTATGCGGGAGGGACCGCCACAGAAAGATTCAAGAACGCTTTCCGGCGAGCCTCTTCGGAAGGGCGAATCACTTCCCCTTCGTCGACAATCACGTGATCAAGAAGAACTATGCTACTACGAGGCGCAAAGCTCGTCCTTATCGTGGGGCACTGACGAGTGCTTCTGGACCGAACTGTTTCTAGTTGACACCTGGTTTGGGTCCGAGGCAAATCACCTGACATATCTGACGGATTGCCAACCCGGCAACGGCTACGACCCTCCGTTAGGCGGCGGTGGATCTTTGGAGAATCCTTGCTTCGACCCACGAGAGTACTTCCTCCTCAAACTGGCTCGGCGTCTCGAACAAGCAGCAACGGAATATAGTGCTTTGATTGAGACTTTCAACAAGAGATTGGAGCAATACGTATGTCCGAAGTCTCCTTATAACACACCTATCTTTCTGATCAATGCACAATCATCTGGTGCTATTCGACCACTGATACTGTGCTCACAGGCCCAAAGAATAAAACGAACGTTCCATGATGACGCCAATCAAGAGCTCACTCGAACGCTGAGCGACGTCATTGACACTATTCATGCAATGGCCGAGGCCCAAAGTACAACAAAGAGCGTATAGTGTAAGATGGTTGATTCTAAGTAGAGGTAGCAGCCTCGCAGCTATCTACAGGCAGCCAGAAAGCGCTAAGGTACTAGACCTAACTAGGAACTACCTATCTAAGTATCTATCTACTATATCTACTCTCTCTATATATATTTTTATTTATAAAAGCGTAGTATATAATGCTGTTCTTATACCTATCTATATAACCTTTTACTATTTAGTATTCTTATTCTTCTTAGTAGGCTACTAACTACTATTATTCTTCTAACTACTACTAGTAGTAGTATTCTTCTTATTCTTCTAGCTA
>TARA_R110002003_G_scaffold175_2_pt1 | contig 52604 bp, 59 predicted proteins | sample TARA_R110002003 | Tara Oceans TARA_R110002003 (sample SAMEA4396441) | marine metagenome | biome: Westerlies Biome; feature: [SRF] surface water layer (ENVO:00010504); material: water (ENVO:00002006), including particulate matter (ENVO:01000060) such as... | depth 5 m | reverse complement strand
CACAAACACCGATGTCCAATCCGCAGCTACATCCACGCCAGGTTCCGCTTTCAGCGTTAGTCAGATAGATCTGCATCGCCGCGGCAGCTTCGCACACCCTTCACACAGTGAGCAGACGAGCAAAGGCTACCGACTGCACTCTACAGCATCGGACTCTGCAGGAACACATACTAATCAGGCACTTCAAGATGAGTTTGGAGACGCTAGCAGACCAGTAAGACGACGTATCGATGGCTCTTCACGTGCGCCAGTTCGTTCGTCACGATGCATTGGGCAGCGCGAGATGCCAGGCGAGGGGCTATGTTACATCTATGAGGATGGCACATATTGTCGCGCTATCATCGATGGCGAGCCAGTCAATCCCTCGTGGGGTATCACAAAGGCCGGGAAACCACGCAAGCGGCTTGCTCAAGCATGCCTTACTTGCCGTGAGAAGAAGATCAAATGCGAACCTGGCTATCCGAAGTGCCACCAGTGCGCAAAGTCGCAGCGAGTATGCAGAGGGTATGTTTTGCCGAGTTCTTATCATGTCTTCACTCCTTACAGTGGAGTCCCCTGCATTGACTTAGTTGATTCGACTTAATGAATGTGCGGACTGTATCACTAAATGACAAATACTGACCAATAGCAGTGGCCTCAACCAGGCTGGCATTGCCAATGCATCCGGAGAGACATCGCCGTCAAGTTCCGCGCCGCTGTTTAAGAACCCATCATCAGAAGTGCTCAACGCCGCAGCCGGTCCAGACAGATTTAGAGCTCCCGGAGAGCCTCGAGAATACTCAAGAAAAGTTGAAACCTGGAGCCCTGGTACTCCACTCAAATCTCGAAATTTTCGGCCAACGTCCATTGCACCCTCGAGAGATATGTCGGTACATTCGATGGACTCGGATTGGAGCGGTTCTGGAAACGACCAAGGCGTGGAGGACCCAAGGCGCGGCTCATACCAGGACCAACTCACTATCCAGTGGGAGCAGGATCCTTATGAAACAGACCCCAGACTTACGGTGCACCTGCTGGACCTGTATTTTCTCCACGCAGGACGAGCGACCTATGGCATGTTTCCTCGCAGGCCGTTCATCGCTTGGGTAGAGTCCAACCACGAGAAGAACCAGGATCAGCTGATGCTCCTATACACGGTCCTAGCTATGGGCTCATTGTTCTCATCTGATCCGGACAAACGAGTCCTAGGGAAACGATTTGCGGCAGTTGCGTCCTATGCAGCAGAGAAGCGCTTTGGCAGATTTACCCTGCAGCTATGTCAAAGTCGCCTTTTGCTAGCTCTGTACTTTTTCGCTAGAGGGAAGTCACAAGAGGCCTGGGACTTTTGTGGAGCCGGTCTACGAGCCATTAGTGCGTTGAAGCTCAATACAGAGGAAGGCGTTAGGGAGCTGGCCGAAAATGACCCTGACCTGGACTTTGGGTTCGACCGCTGGACCTACGAGGAGTGCTGCCGTCGTACCTTCTGGTCTGGATTGCTGATGGATGTAAGTTACGATGTGACAAAGGCGACGACCTCCCCTAACTTAGCACAACAACAGCGCTACAACTGTTTCTTTGGCGGAACTCTCTTCGTCATCAGTATGGAGGACACTTACGTGCGACTTCCAAGTCCGGACGACATGTACGAGGCATCGACGCCATGCGAAGCGCCTTATTATGACGAGGATTTGCTGAGTGGACAAGGTACTCAATCGCATCGCCTAGGACACATGGCTTACCTGTGCTTGATATCTGCGGTATGGGGGGACGTGCTCACTTTCACCGGACGAGCTGCTCGTCGGCCCTCCAGTGGCTACGAACAGAGCTACGAACGCTTTTACGCAAAGACGTTCGAAAGACTCGAAGCTTGGCACAGCATGCTACCACCTGACCTTCAATACACCCCGCAGAATCTCGATAACAGCATTGTTGAGGGTTATGCAGGCACTTTCATGTCACTTCATGCATTGTACCACGCGACAATCATTCGACTCAATCGCCACATTCGTGTCAGCGCGATGCCAATTGAGAAACTCCGGCGCAACGTTGAGCACGCTGTACGCCATGCGTCGAATTTCATCGCAATGATGCATCCATTGGCTCCCGCGAATCGTCAACAGCGTCTGCCTCCGACAGCTGCTTCGGAATTCCTGTTCTCCACATCATTCCTGGGTTACGCACTGATGCTATCAATCGATGTCTTGACGTCTGCTGGTACTTTCTCCACTTTACCGCGTCTCATCGAAACTGTTGGCACTACTATGACTTGCATTGATGAACTAGCGAGTTTCTGGGCCTCCGCTCGAGCGCAGCAGAAGGCAGTATCGAACCGTTTGAAGCAGTTAACAGACATTGCGGTTCAAGAGGGGCAGGGCGTGAGGAATGGCAGCTTTGGGCAATTCTGGAGAATCAGCGACAGTCTTGAGACTGCCTTTGCCAACGATGACGCAGTGTACAGAGTCGAGGACCAGACATTGTTCGATGTTGTATCACAACTCGCCAGTCGTTGATGCCTCAGTAGGCGTAGACGATGTCGCCAACTCCCCTCGCACGATGTCTGATGCTTGCCAATACTTCAGCCAAACCACACTATGAACATCAATCTCTGGAAACGGGTTTGCATGATCGATAGATCCTGTTACCTTCGAGAATGTCACACGCTAGCTGCATCCGTGGTCAGCTCTGGAAAGAATGATTTCTGCGAGGATGGTCGGAAAGTTCTTGTGGCTGAGATGAAGCACTTGGTGCCTCAGGCTGCGTAGAAGAATCTCGAAACACCTCATCTGTCCCGAAGCACGAATGACGTCGCACTACTGGAGGTCCCGCCACTGCATTTGAGTCTAAGCATAAACACCTGTCGGCATTTCCAAACACGCATTGCACGCCTTAAAATTATTCTTTTCTGCCTTTCCAAAAAGTTATGTATTTGTACGATTTACTGAGTCATCCATGTTGTAGGCGTTTATCAAACTCATTGCAGCAACTGCTTGGGTAGCGTGGGAAATGTTGGTGCTGTATTTTCATGGTTGATTTTGTGTTTTCGCATCATGACGGACTTCATAATAGCAGATTATATGATGAACCCTGTACTTTACACACAATTTATGATGTGCTGAAATGCCACCAGGCAGCACATTCGCTTTTCTTCATTCATGCCTGCACAAGTCAATGCAAAGGCGCAAGCAGACCCTCCCATGCTGGATCAAAGAGCTACCGGTTGCTTGGCCTTGAACTTAGTAGACCCTGTGCATCGCCTAGTCCTAGCCTCATGTAGCATCCAGTGTTTGACGGCCAGCGAGCATGCCCGGGCTGTGGCCGATAGCCATGCGGTGCAACCTGGTAGCTGCACCCCAAAGTCACGTCGTTTCACGCACCGGGCCTCGGGATTCTGCAGGACAAGGACGACATTCCAACAGACAGAGCGACTAGAGACAAACTCCTATCACGTGTAGGATTACTGATTTCATAGCCCCAACTATCGGCCAATGACAATCACTCCAGGATGCGTTACCAAGCGACGATTAGCGAGTTTTGCTGTGGAAACCGTACCCGACAACCCTCTCTTTCACGCCATAACCATCGTCGTGATTCCATCAAACAACCACAGTACAAAGCCATCGCTTTTCTCGGGCCGAGGCTGATTAACATTCTTGTGTTCGATGCCGACGTCTCGTCAAATCCCGAGTCCCGTTCGCTTGCACGAAGCAGGCAGATAGGGCGACGCCACGATCGAAGCTACTGCGCGGGCTGCGTGGCTTGCAGCCTCAAGACCTGCTGATCACGGCACTAATTAATCGTGAGGTCAAGCCGCATGCGGGTCGATCACTGAGTACCGACGAGCTACTGCACCCCTCTTTAGCATGTGCCGCCTAACAAGTGGAATAAAGTAGGCTCATTGGTTTGCGGCAGTCGTTGCGCGTCGCCGAGTCGGTTGATTTACGAGATGTACACAAGTCACGAGAGGGGCCTATCATGGCGTGGACGTGCTTGGAGCAGCCACATCCAATGCCCATATGTCGTGCAGCGTGCGGCTTGCACACTATCGACTCCACATACCGGATGTGAATGCCGTAGTGGTTGAGGCTTTCCGAAGCTGCAGTGCCCTAAGGCAGGCTTCGCAACCCTTGAAAACTCGGACGGATGCGTCCAGGACCATGGTCCAATTGTCACAGAACTACACTTAGACGGTGTTGCATTGCCGAAAACCCTGCATGCTCTGGATGTGCAATGCACATTCACTCGGGCCCAACAAAATTCACGATGCTACACTCGTATCATAGGGTCAAGTTGAATCAGTTGATATCCACATCTGGAGCCCTCAGATGCCCAGCAAAGTCGTTATTGGACAGAGACGACAGTACAGACCGCTTCTTCAAGGTCTCGCTGCCCTTGTGCACCACTTGACTTTTGACAGATGTGTCCGGCCTCGACTGGTCTGGCTTTGAGCTCATGACGACATCGACTCCCCGACTGCCGAGATCTTACTATTGTGGCGCAGGCCGGGACCCGAACTCTGTGCTACCCTACAGCAATTCACGTGGCTTTCTCACTGATGGAGTGATGGGTGTAAAAATGCCGTTCAGTCCACAAGAGTCTCCGGATAACAATCCGAAACTCAATGTCCGTCTCTAGATCATGAAGGCACGGACCGGAGCCACACAACCGGAAGTCTGTTGTGGAGATATACATAGCTTGTAGTGCGATCTAGATTAGCATCTTGGCGGGGTATACAGCTTAGCTGAGTAAGATCTCAACAAGGTGTCGATTGACCTTCTATGAATGGGATACAATTCGCTGTACGGAATGTTTGTCTAGGGATATCCTTAGAGCCCAGAGTACCGTATACACTCTGCGCATATGCACGAGCGGAGCGCCATCCCGTCGCAGTGCGCTCAGTCTTGGGCAAGTCGAACTTTACTTTTAAGCTTCGCTGACAGTCACCTCCTTCCTCACTTCGACTAGCTTTGAACAGGCTGGAGTGCCTTCACAACCGCTAGATATACCGTCGCGGCAGTTACCTGCAATGCAAGGTTGGACCCAGGTTTTGAGCATGATTTAGTCTTCCCGCTACCCAGTGCCCGTGATACCTTGCACTAACTTCGAGTCATACTTCAGCCGACCTTGAAGTAGCTCGAGAACGCCGCTTTAGTCGATGATGACCAAAAGATATTCTAGCGCCGATCGCAAAGCCGGAGAAAAGTCAAGGACCCTGCCTCCTGGCACTATGTCGCGCTTGGACAGGGCCATGGCTGCGTGACCTTATCGATGAAGCGATCTGGGCAATACATCGCTATCAGACGACTACCGGTCACCGAGTCGCGGAAGGCCGTCAGGTTACCGAAAATTATCTTCTCGTGGAAGCTCTGGCAAGCGCTGAATACAGCCAGGGCCAAATATTTTGGAGTGCACCAGATGTCTCGACACATGAGGGGTGTCTGGTAGATATCTGACTTAAATTTCAACGACATTCATGATCTGAGGTATGTTGAATCGTTATCAAATCACGCATTGCCAACAAGCAGTTGCATCCGACGGTCGACCAAAATGTGATCCGTATCGGTTTCCTCGGGTCCCGTTGCACACATGCCTCTACCAACAGGAACCCATTACCGTCGTAGCTCATGTCATAGTGGACTCATGCTTGCTACCGTGTCTCTCGACTTCTCGGTAGAGTGCTTTACTCGGCCTAATTCAAGGCGGCTTTCATAACCCTTGAGCCATACACGCACGCACTGCTAGATACACCCCTCTGATCCCCTTTCATACCGCATAGCTCACTCTACCACCATACTAACCCACCAGCCTCTCACCCGCCGCCAGCACAATCTAATGCAAACCTAGCACCACTAGCGCAAGCAGCATTGTCCCCTTTCCTCAAGAACCCCGTGTCTCACACACCACACCCATCAGTGTCCTCGACCTGCTCTATCCCCACCTATAGCCTTCGCACATATTGCCCAGTCATGCGTACATGTCTCATGACCCCTGGGAATCGTCCGCCTTCATGCTATATGAACACGCACATAACCGTCTATGAACATATATTCACGCTCATTGAGCATCCAGCCCTGCTCGTTTGCGATGTCATTCACGTATAATGAGTGGGTTAAGCGCGGTGACTGCGCTGGGCTAGATTGGTGTGAAGATACACGACATCACTGGATCTGGACGTGAATTCGAATCTGGGTTGCAGTGCTTGCCGGCGCAAGGACACATATACATATACACTTCCAGTATATTATCCAGCACACGGCCAAGGTCGACAGTGTAGTAATATCCCCAGTCTATCACAGGGAAACCTCTTCACACACATCTTTGACCTCACGGACCACCATCCACAACTTCACAAACCAAAACAACACTGACGAAGTCATCACCACAAATCGCGCCCAGAACCGTACCTCCCTCTTGTACCTGCACAATCCTGCAAAGCTGATCATGAACTCCCACCTCGCGCTCCAAGCACGCGTGCACGACTATGAAGAAGGACAGAAGAACGGCGAAACGGTCAAAGTCCAAGGAGCCGCCGATGCGAACGAAGAAAACAGCGAACTCGATCCCGCGGAAGCCAGTGCTGAAGCAGAGGTCGAGGTCGGTGTTGTACAAGGGGACTATGTAGATGATCATGGCGCTGAGCAAGACTCCGCACACTTCCTTGGCCACGAAGATGCGATAGGACACAAGGGCGGCGACGAAGGTGGGGAAGCGACACCAAGCAAGGAATGGGTGCGATACATGGACGATGTGTAGAATATAGCGATGACATTTCCACATGATGATATTCAAGTTACTACCAAAAATTGATGCAAGGCGCTTTCCAGCGGCTCGCCGGTTCGAAATGCCCCAACGCCGTGCTTGCTGATGTCTTGGTACATGGGATATACACATGAATGTGAAAGACGCGCACGAGACGCATTTCGAGCTCCACACGTGATTCCGAGCTACTCGATGGTGCAAGCTGGGGGCTCTTCGCGCGTCGCTGTGTGGTGGTTGATGGCTGGGATTTCCTTCGTAGATGTTCATGAGATGGCGCTACGTTTCTTCATGAAGTGGCAGTTGCGGGCTTCTCTGTGTCGTCTTTCGCTGTTTCTGTCCTCTCATTACTCTTCGCTGCCTCGTCATCTAGCTTTGGCTGTGTTGATGCTGGTGCAGATGCAGATGCAGGTGCTGGAGCGACTGGCTGTGCGACGGCCTTAGCTACTACCAAGCCAAAGAGGTATACGCCAACATTTCCGGCGCCATCGATACCACCAAGCTTAGTGTCGAAGAGTTTCGCTTCTCGCAATAGTCTAGACGGAGTTAGCTCATGTTCACCTCTTTACCATGATTTCTTACCTCGCTTTTCCAGCCGGCGTCTTCACATCTGCCTCTCGAATCACCTTGCCGACCTGCTCTCTGTAGCTCTCGAAAACAGGCGCCATGATCATGCGCACTTGCATCTCGTTGAGAAAGCGGTTGATGACCTTGTGCATGGTGACCGTATCCTTGGTCAGACTCTCCATGCTGGCACTTACTTCCTTGTTGACCTCGGCTTCGCTGTCCCACTCGATTTTCTTCAAGCTGCGCATGTGTACAGTTGCTCGACCTGAGAGAATGTCCGTGAGCTTATCGTGTATAGACACTTGCTGGTCTTGCAGGAGACGTTTGACGTTGTCGTACTCGCCAATGGCCGACTTGTTCGTCGCATTTGCAATACGCCGCCGCGCACATTCGCGGATATATGGAAGGATGGCAATGATGAATGAGAGAGTTTGTGAGGCAATGGCGAGATGTTTCGTATTGATGTTCTTGAGACCGGCTGTTTGTATTGCACCCGCTCCGAGGATGAGTTGGCACAAACGCGAATTAAAGAGCTTGATGTATTCGCAGAGGGACGCCGAAACTTCGGAGGTCATGCTTGGTATCGCGGAAAGAAGAATCTCGAAGCGCTCGATGCCGCGGAGAACGACGGTCGATGAGCTGGAGATGGTGTACTTCTCCTCATCCACAATGGCGGGCGTGGTGGTCTTATTCTTCTCCTTTGGCTTATCTTCCAAAATACCGTTGGTGGTCGATGAACTTCCGTTCGTTACGGGCTCCTTGATCGCCCGCAGAACATCGCCTGTTTCAGACCAGCTTGGTGGATCGCTCTCCATTCCCTTCAGAATTCGTGCCAGCACTGCTGTGTCGTCTGCATCAAAATCCTTCGGCTCCCACTTGTCAGAATCCATCGTCCTTGCAAGTTCCTGCTTTTCGAAGTCGCCAAACTTCGACACAAAGTCTGTGATGTGATTGTTGACGATGCTTTTCAGTGCTGCTCCTGATCGACCTGACACAGCTTCACACTCGTCAGCGAACAGCCGGCAAAGATTGAAATATCTTAGGAAACGCTCCAGTGGTAGATTCGCTGTGGCTTCAGAGCGCACTTTGAGTAACTTGGTGATTTGTGTTTGAGCTGCATCCACAGCTTGGCCAAGCAAGCTAGACATGTCCAGAGCTTGCATGAGTTCCATTTGCAAGTCGTTGGAGGCGGGCGCAGGTGTCCCGCTGCCGATATAGCCATCGATATTATTATGCATGTACGGGCTTCTTGGGGGTGATCGAAGTCCACCCGAGGATGCAGGTGGCGTAGTGACACCGCTCGTAACATCGAGCAAGACTTTGACTTGCGTACCGAGCCGGCGAAGAACCTCCCCAACGTCTGTGAATATGTTGACGAAAAACTCTTCTGCGTCCGCGGGGTCCATTGCGCGCAAGTTGCGAGCTAGGATTGAATTCTTATCTTGTTGGCTCTGACCTCGTCCACCCCTTGTGGATACAGAAGTCATAGATTCTGCATCGTCGTCCGTCGAGCTGGGAAGATGTCTTCGGATGATAGCCTTCATCTCTCTCATGATTGCGTCGCGAAAGGTGGCGCTAGCCTGATTGGTAAATCGAGCTCCACTGAGGCCGTACAGACTTGCTCGTAGCTCCGAACGAAGCTTGTCGCTCGTTGTCAAGAATGCTGGCAGTATTGACTTTCCTCTCTGATGTGTGCCACGAGCCTTTTGCGATGCCGCCACCCATCTTTCGAGCGTGCTATGGCTCGGCACGTTCTTTACGTGTTCTCGAAGATCTTTTAGCAGTGTCTCCACGAAACGTGCTTCAAATCCTCTTCCAACACGGAATTTCAGCTCATTGATAGCCTCAAAGACGCCGTCCATAGCTCTGAGGCCCCGAAGATCGATGATATGGGGAGGCAATCGCGACTCTAACCACGAAGTCCCGGGATCCGTGGTATCGAGCGCGCCAGTTATCAGTCGCTCAACGACATCCAGCCTCGTCATCGCGACCTCTAATTCGCCTTTGTTAACCACTTCGTCACAACGAGACAGCCCCGCTATCACCGCCTGCAGCTGATCGACCGAATCGCTCAGTTTCCGTAGGTTCTCTCGCCGCCTCTTCATTTCCACCACCTTTAGGCCTCCTATTGCCATTTGTTCATCCAAGCGTCTGAGATCCTCCCTGAGCCCCTTGATTCTCGACACTGACTCCTCGGCTTCTGATTGAAGTTCTCTTAGGGACCCTAAAGCTGCAAAGAACGACGTTGATGCTGAAGATATCGCCGATATCAAATGCACTTCCACTGTATCCATATACCATGACAGCTTCTCCTGCAAGATGGCATTAGTCGCCAGCGCTTTCCTTCCTGTTGTTTGCGGTGCATCCAGGGAGCCATTTGTAAAGTCGACGTCTTCGCTCTTCGTCCGTACCGGCCGCACGACCTCGGAACGCTCGCTTACGATATCGAATGTTCGTGGATTTTCGAGGTGGAAGTTCTCTTCGAAGTAAACGTTGGGAATAGTGGAAAGCGGTGTGGCCGCAGGGATGGCGCGTCTTGAGCCGCTTGTTCGTCGCTTCGGTTTGGGCGAACTGGTAGGAGAAAAGGCAGCTCCTGACAGCTGTGGTGTAACTGCTGGGGACCCAGTGTGTAAGCTGCGTTCCAAGCTCTCGGCCCGGTCATCTTTTCTTGAGCTTCTCCGGGCCGGCTGCGCCAGTTCGCTCTCTGCCTCTGCCTTTGCGCGCTGGAATGCCTCGTACAAATTGCCCACTTGCGACAAATATGGATTGAAGGCGGAGGGCTCGACGTGGGGCACGTTGGATAGGGTGACTGGTGGAATATCTTTGGTGGATGGCGGTTTGTGTCCTGATGAGGAGGCCTGGGCTGCTGTGTATGGAAGCATGCCAGTCCGTACTATTGGAGGTTGTAGTAAGGTAGAGATGGCTGTGCGATAATTAGCATGCGCCTTCAGGTACATATATTTGTTGCTGTGTAGTCCTACCGTTCTGGTTCTGCTCCCTCACCGCGCCCATGCTGTTCTTAAACCCGCTATCCAGCACGCCGCCAACCGAGTGTATTGAGCTGGCCGTGGAACCGCGACGTGGCTGATAGCGCCCGCCCGTGGAACTTGGTCTGATCTTCCATTCATCCTGTATGGGGAAAGGATATTGAGTGTGTGGAGGTGTTGGCGACAGCAGGTCGAGACTCTCAGTGGACTGCCGAGGGGATCTGGGGGAGGACATGATGGCTGCGGCGGGTGTCGGGGGTGCGCTGGTGGCCGAGGCATGGGCGAACAGCGGCGCGGCGCTTATCTCATCGTGGGACGGCAGCGTGTGTGTACGGTGAAGGAAATTAACAGGAAGGAAATTGGTCGTGTCAGGTGTCAGTCGCGTGCGGAAGTGTGTCTTGAAGTCCGCAACAGCCAGAGCGCCGCGCTGTCGGTGGTGACGCCGCAGGGGCCGCCATGAGCGACAGGGATCATGCGTCAGCGAAACGCGACACCCCTGTCCTTTCGCCAACTCAGACCTCACTGAACCTCTACAACATACACTACTGGACGAGACCCTCGGCTGCGATGCTCAATTTCAGAGCCCAGAGATATAGACTCGGAATCAATGCAGATGTTCTTCCCATTACACATAGGCAGAACAAGTTTGCATATTCTCATTCTTCACCTCGCTCTCATTACTCCTAGATCAACGGTCATCAACCTAGCGACCACAACGGCGGTCCCATTCTGCGCGTCGACCATCCTGTATGCGTTTCGTCTCGAGGCTTGAGCCAACAAGGCATGGTGTTTTCTAGACGATTAATTGATCGAAGTCCAGGATTATGAGGCGTCTTGAACAGCTATGGCAAGCATGAGGGATGTCACAACGTAGGTCTTTCCATTGAGCATGGGAAGCCTGAAGATTGGATGCTTGCATTGGTCGCCGGTCGGAAGGGGCTTAGCTCTGCTACTGGAAATAGAAGGCGCATCCCATATCTAATCCGCCTAAGATATAGTGGGCCCTTCTGGTTCTAAGTAGGTGTCTGAAGGAATAGTATTTGTAGGGTGAACCACCAGCGGCCCTCTCGGATCATTGCTATTGCAAGCCCAACAGCTCCTACCATGCCTGATGACAAGGCCATGTTGACGCTTGAACGGAACGAGGCTGAAAGCTTGAACGGGGGAAAACCATATCCCAGTAAGTTTCGCGAGTTCGAATTCGAGTCCTTGAACAATTGCTTCTCGATGCGATTTCGCGATGTCAAATACTCGGGGGAAGCGAAGTCACAATGTCCTTCACTTGAGATGTGAGCCATGGCTTTGGCCGACTTACATGTCCGTTTGGGGTCCAACTGCGTCTCAACATGTGGGCGCAGCTGAGACCAACGTTTATGAAAAAGTTGATGTCTGTGATCACGATGAAGTACCCTGCGACAAGGATGGACGTCAAGCTTCGCGGAGATCGCGTCAAATCACGCACGGGCCCAGCACTTCGCCCGGATTGGTCGGAACGCGGCGGGTACCTGAACCCTCACCGACTCCACCGTGACATCTTTGACATTTGATGCGCATTTATAATCGACCACAGTCCCATTGCCGTAGGTTATTGCTCCTGCTGTGAAGTCTTTGCACCGCAAATCTCGCGCCGCGTTGCACTTTTCGCGCTTTCCTCGCCTCATTCATCGTTGCAGCATGCGTTCATTCGCACTTCCCCTGTCTGCGCTCTTTACTGGCACCTTTGCGACATATTCGGATGCTTTGCAGAACATCTTGAAGAACACAGACAACTCGGACAGATATCATTATCCGACAGACTTCACGCGCGAGATTGTTCCGAAGCCATTTCACAGCCACAATGATTACTGGCGGGATGTACCTTTCTACACGGGACTGTCGTATGGAGCGATATCAACGGAGGCGGATGTCTGGTTGATCAATGGAACGATATATGTACGTAGGACGAAGATTGAGTCGCAAGATGATCATGTACATGACACTTTCCACACCTGCGTTTTCCCTTTGAACCTAGATCACGTGACTTGAATATCACCACTCTTGATCGAGGCAGAGAGCACAATACCTCAGGCTGCCAATATCACGGCCAATGGATCTCACTAATATACTCTCAGGTCGGCCACGAGCCCTCTGCCCTAATAGAAACCCGCACTCTTGAATCGCTGTACATCAATCCCATCCTGGATACTCTCCACCGCTTGAATCCAAAATCCCAATTCGCTCAGGAAGGCGAGCAAAATGGCGTCTTTGACACCTCGAGCGGGCAGACTCTATACTTCTTCATCGACCTCAAGACCGCGTCAGACGAGACATGGCCCGCCGTTCTCGAAGCCCTGGAACCACTGCGTAGCGGCAATTGGTTGACAACTTTCGACGGCAAGGAGTTGTTCAAGCGGCCCATCACTGTTATTGGAACCGGCAACACGGTGTTGCAGGATGTAAGGAATTATGTACCGCGCGACATGTTTTTCGATGCGCCGTTGGCTCAACTCAACGCTTCGCAGTACGCGGACTTGAGTGCCAACGAGGCGCCAATTGCGAGTACGAATTTCGCAGCCTCGTTCGGGGATGTGAGGAAGAGGGAGATGAGTGAAAAGCAGTTGGAGCTGCTGAGGAAGCAGATTGGTCTAGCGCATGATAAAGGCATTATGGTCAGGTATTGGAATCAACCTGCGTATCCGATTGGGACTCGGAATGCAATTTGGAGGATCCTGTGGGACGAGGGAGTGGATTTGCTGAACGTGGACGACTTAGAAGGCGCGAGTGGATACTGGGAAGGCACTGGGTAGCGGGGGAGTACCTGCGCGCAAGAAGTGTCAAATTCTGGATAGATGCTTTGCTACATACACAGTTACTTTCGAAATAATACATGAAGTCCACTCAAGCCTCCCCATTTCCCCACTGATCCACAATTTCCCTCGGAACAATAATCTCACCCCGACACCAAAGGACCCGAAATAAACCTGCTCCTGCACTCCAGATCAACCGCCAGGTTTTCCTCTTAGATCAGCTTCCAGGAAACTCAAAAAAAAAGCACACACCTCGCTCCCAACCCCGGGCACCCTTCCCGCACATCTCTGCCCAATCCAGTCCTTCAATGTCCACCTCGGCTCCTGCAACCAATTGTCTGGGTAGCAAACGGGCCTTCTTGTTCCTTCCATCACGACGCCCGACTCAAGAGCGACACCTTACTGGTTCCTGTCGCCGGAAGTCAGACCCGTGGCCAGAAGTCCCACAGCTAGCCAGCGTGAGCTGTTCAAAATGCACCAACGACAGGCATTTCACGGAGGTGTCCTGCATATTGTACCGAAACCTGCCGCGCTTGCATAGACGACAGGCTTGGGAAGGCGGGCGGACTGTGGTGAGTCTGCGATTGGTTTGGCGTCTTATGGTTGGGATGTGGCATGGAGGAGGGGATGCGATGTATGGTTTGGAGATGGGACATCCGATGGTGAGTACATGGAACTATTGCTGTGAGAAAGAGTGTCACTTGAGATCGAACATGCACAGAGCAGGTGGCAAGTGTATGAAGATTTGACATCCCACTGGGTGTCTTGATGTTTGATTTCACGGACATGATGCCCTGATCTAGATAGATAAACTCCTGGCTACCCTAGCCAATAATGATGCCCAATGTACATATGCCTAGAACGCCATGCCTCATATCAAGAAAGTAATGGAAAGTGGTGGTAAAATCGATTCCAGATCGAATCGCTATCGCTAAACGTTGATACGTCGCAGACGGGTTGTTGAAGGGGATGATGATGGTGTGTTCGAGGATATTGTCATGACCGGGTCGACGAGAAGGATTCAAGGGACTCGGCGCCAGGCGATGATGAGGCACCGCTTCGTCGACGGGCTAAGTCGGTGGCAGTGCTGAGTTGGCGCTTGGTGTGCTCGTGCATGATCCTGAGGAAAAGTTAGTGGCGAAACTACGAAAAACCAAATCAAGATAACATACTTTTGATAGGCAGACATGGCAGCGTCCGGGTTGTCGAGATCAAAGTTGTTGGCGAAGTTGTGCTGGGCGCTCATGGGTTCTGAGAAACCGTCGGAGACGTAGACTTGTTGGCGTTGCTGAGTCATGGCGGACATATGCTGGGTATTGGATGTGTTGGTGTATCGAGCGGGCTTGGATACGCGGAGGAGATACTGAATCCTTGATGCTAAGTGTGGAAAAAGTCGTGTTTGATATCGAATTGATCGAAGATGAAGCGGGGTGTGCCTCTAAATACTCTCTCCACCCGTCTCACAGACGCACACCACATGCGCTACGAATCCCTCAGGCCCATCACCGCCGGGTTCGGCAAAGGATCATCGTTGCTATTGGCGCACAAACGACCCACACTCAGTTCGAGGCTTGAGGTCAGCGATCTGCAGGGTCCTTCCTCTTCTTCTTAGTCCACGTAGCATCATTCTCGGGGTCCAGACGCGACCAATGACGATGCCGCGATTTTGGTACCCTGGTTCGCCTGTCATTTGGGATCTGCGCATCTGGTTTCTGAACGATGATCTCATTTTTTGCCAGCGGTGACGGTCCCTGGACGATGCGGCATGTCCGTGGCTTCGACTGTTAGCTACAGAATACACTAGCGCGTAAAGTGCCCAGTTACAGCAGGCTTTGTCTCCGCTAGTAGCGTGCGGCAGTGCGAGTAGAGTTATGGCTGCTCTTGACTCCAGCAAATACTGGTAGTGCATCTTCAACATGGCAAACCAGGTCAAGAGCTGCTGCAGTTGGCTTCGTTGCTGCGCTTGAATCGAGCCTGTGGTGTAGAGGAGGTATGACGTGCATGACGAGATGTGGCCTCTCCTCGCACAGCAACTCACCACTCTGAAGACCCAGAAATGCGGAACGCCCCATTCGGCGTTGCATGGGACATTCCCTTGCTGCCGTGCGCCTTCCCACGTCATTTAAGCCATATTCCGGAGCGATCGACCGTGGCTTGCACAACGCTAGACTACTAACGGCATAGTCACCCGTTTTCAGACGCAGGGCAAAAGCAGCCGTTCGCTCATAGGTTTCACCGCAGCCGCGTTTAGAGAGCAATAACGTCAGATGTGACGATGTTTTCTGTTCAGCCTCACTCACGTCATGCAGGGTCGCACGCAACGGTTTCGAGAGGAAGCCGCACAAACGCAGGTACCACGGCTCAACTTCGTCATGCGATGTCATGTCCATCTATAGTGAGCTGCTGAGGTCGACGTATGGTTGGTCCATACTCGTCGTCATCTACCGCGGACTTGTGAAAGATTGGAACACACAGGCAGACAATGGCAGGCGACAAGCATCGAGCCGTGCTCACGTTCCTGGTTGCCCGTACCGAGAGCCTCACCGCGTGTTCAGCTGCGTTGACGTTTGTTGGGACAAATGATGTAGGCAGTCAATAGCGCAACATACAGTAACATTCCACGAGGCTGGATTAGTAGTTTGTTGAACCCGTTCTGGACGCCCCTTTCGAGACTTTCCAACTTGAGAACCTATTCGCCCGCACGATGCTTCGCCCACAACTCGATGCCCGCAGGACGCTACCCCCTAAGGCACCTACGTGTCTCGACTTCTCGATGAAAGTGTCTATTTCTCCATAGCTAGAGCATTATTCACCCACTATTCTTCGATCCAAGTCGACGCCTGCACTTCTCTCCTGTTTCCGTTCACGCGCTTGAACCTCAGTCCCATCTCGATGTCGTACTTGGAGCTCCACTCCAGCCAGAACTTTACCCCGGAATCATCCCCACTGAACCTACCAAATCTTCGATCCTTCCATAAACCACGCGCTTCATTCTCGTCACATCCTTTGTCTATGGCTTATTCCCTGTTCGCGCCCACATCCCCTTAAAACTTTCGCATGTCAATCTGCAGATCATGACCTAAACTATTGCCACCTCGCCCCACACCCTCAGGCGGAAGATTGTCGCCAACACCCCCGTCACTAGTCGCATATCTCGCATATCAATTCATCTGCAGGGTCTTTTGGCCAGCCAGTGAACAGTTGTGTGAAGGGAGCGTCTGGTGGTGCGTGTTGTTGGATCAGCGGTGGTTTGCTGGAGGAGTTGCGCATCCGGTGTTCGAGCCAAGTTGATCTGTTCGAGAGCGCACGAGAGATGGCCAGCGGCTATCATTTCGTTAGTGTTAAGTGACCAAATGCACTCCAGAGCATTCACTGGCAACTCGGCTATACGCACTGACCCACGGCTTTGGCTTCGAGGCATCCGACGACATGCCGCGACATGCCTCCATCGGCAGGCGATATACCACATCCACAACGGACGTCAGCGCATAGAGTTCCTCGCAGACCTCTTCCCTGTGAATCCTCACCATGTAGAAGGACCCAGGCACACAAAGCTTCGCACAGCTTACCCGAGCGTCTCATCGTCGCTGGAAAGTCCTAGGGCGCTCTGTCAGACGTCGTCATCAACCCGTGGAGCGGGCGCCAGGTTGTCCAACCACCGAGGAATGACATCAACGCTCGCTTATGTCTATATGCGGAACGGCACGACGCTACGTAACGTGGCTGCCGCGCCCTGCAATGTGCATGCTCTTGTCAAGGGCACAGCTGAGGCTTCGCACCATGCGCTGTAGGCTTGCGTGGCTTTGTTGGTCGAAAACGGTCTTCGTTGTCTAAGTTTCGACTCACAGAGTTCATGGTGCTTGACTGACGATGCTTAGCACCCCAGCAGACTGTCGTGACTGTATACGTCGATTTACGAGACTCTCCTCCAACGTCCTGATCAACAATGCTCCACTAATCCACTTTCCACCTTCTACCCACTTCATCACGATCGCAGTTTACACTAAATGTCTACCATGCGCAAACATACGCCTTCAACGCAAACATAACTTCGTTAACGCACGTCCCTATTTCGCTCGCTCGTTCCTACCAACTACACCGCAACCAAGCCTTCATGCCAATGCCACCTTGTAACCTCGTGGTAATATGAACACGAGGGTATCGGTATCGTAGGCCAACCAATCAGGCCGGTTGTGTATCCGTTCATCCTTGTGTCTCTCCTTTTCGCTACGGTTGTCAGTCGACATGATCCAGGTGTGGTCTCACCTATCTTTCTTCAGGTCATGGCATTGTCTGCTGCCTTGGCTTCTAACGAAACACTTGACTCCTTGTCCCTTCGTACTGGAAACTCACTAGATTGACCCCGCTATGCTGCTTTGCTTCGCGACCTGTATCACCTTCTAGCCAACGCCAGCAATATCCACCCGCTAACCAGCTAATTGGAATCTTCCCTCAAGTGCACGCCTTTTCGGCTCTTCAATGCTCGCATACATCAGTGCTTGCCCGACTAAACAACAGCCACCGTACGATACACACTTCAGTCTCGCCCACAATCAAAGACACCGGACGCACCTTTTGCATATGCTCTACTATGCCGTACCATAATCCACCTAATAAAAACAAACGAATACACTCTTGCAGCAATGGCCAAAAAAAACCCCCCAGACAGGTAAAAACATACAACAGCGGGGATCCGCCACTGGCCACCCACCGGACTTCTATTCGCGCGCGCCAGCGCGTGACCTCAAAGCTTAGAGCAAGGGTCTATCGTTTCTTCGACGCATTGCACTTTGACATTCTTCCTCAATTCCCTCCTTTCGCCTGCCTCGGGCCGCCCTTCTCCGGCCCATGTACTCTTCTCTCATCTGACCTGGGCCAAGCTCCTCTGCCGTGATCGTGCCCGATGCATATCTTTATTATTCTGAAGTATTACCACCCTTGTGCCCTTGTGGAGATCGCTATTGAGGATTATTCATCGTGGTTATTACTTCTGCATATCTAACACGCTATCTCGCTGCTGTCTCTCTTGTCGAGGAAGAAGGCGGCTGGCTGGTGTGGCATCGCTGTGGTCAGTGGAGGGTTGGCGTGTCTGTGGGAGATGTGTGGATAGGACGGACCGGTTTTGGTAAGGCGGGCGGGTACATTGGTGGTTTTGCCATATTGTCTTGAGGAGACAGACATGGCGGTATATCGAAGCGACTCGTTTGGAAGCTTAGCCTATGTCAAGTGTGCAATATCTCTAGAACATTTCGTTTATCCCACAAGCGTGGACGGAGGCCTTGAGTCCTCGCATCATAACTTCTCCAGAATGTGACTTTCCCACGATGTCCAACATCATGACCTCTCCGCTCACCTCTCCTCCTCTACGCAGGCCTCTTCCTCGGCTGCTCCCCACCAACTTCCAATCTGTACCCCTCGCCACCCTTCTCCGTCTCCAGCTCCTTCTTATCCACCTTCCTCTGCTTGCCAATCTCGGGGAACTCAAACACCTCACTCCTGCCGCCCTTCAACCCCTTCCACGCGCCCAGCTTCTCCCAATTCGTCCACGTCAGCGCACCGACCCACGGCTGCACATTCCAGCCCAGCTCGAGCACCACATCGGTCCTGTTCTGCAACTTGCCCGTGATATCCGTGATTTGGTATTTGGGGCGCTGGTTGTCGAGATGCAGCTCGCCGCGGGGGAAGAGCAGTTCTTCGACGGGGTTTTTGCCCTTGTTTGCGGCTTTGGCGGCGGCTTGGGCCTTTTTGCTTTTCTTCGGGAGGACTTTGGACTTGGATTTGGACTTGGGGTCCGGGTGGATGTAGTGGTTTTGGTGCCAGGGCGCCGTGTTGGAGGCGAGGATGGCGTCCCAGATGATGGCTTCGGAGGGGGGTTCCGAGGCGCGCGTCGAGGGGTAGATGGCTTTGAGGTAGAGGAAGACTTGCTTGGTGTTCCAGTTGAAGAGCGTGGTGAGATCTGCCGTGTGGCATTAGCAAGGTGTGACACGGTGTGGAGACGAAGGAATGTACCTGTGTCCAGATCGAACTTCACATGCGCATATTCCTCCTTCTTCATGCTGTAGTAGTGCGGGCGGCCTTTGACAACTTGCACATTGCGTAGCCGGACGCTTGCGCTGGGGCTCTGTGGGGTTACGAAGCTGCTGAGCGCAATGACAGCCGCAACCGTGAAAGCTACTGTTGTGAAGAAGCCGAAGACATTCTGCAGCCGCACGAGTGCGGAATGCATGGTTGGACTAGGAGTCGCCGCTCAGGGAAAGGACAGAAGGGATAGAGCAGGCAAGGCCTGAAAATGTGGGTTGCAGTGCTGAGATCGAGTGCGTGAAGTGGAGAGCAACAAGTCGGTGGTCCTAACACGTTGCGGAGCTGGCGCGGAGGTCGGAGGTCAGCCCTACGAGATTCGCCCGCGTAGGTTATCTTAGCGTGGCCGGGATCTGACAATTTAGGTGGAAGTTGATGAACATGCAATCATGGTTCAAACATCACGAGAGTGATAATTATCAATTTGGACGAGATTCATGGATCTTGGCTATCTACAGGTATCAGGAATACAGCGGAGACAGCGTATAAGCTCTCAGCTCATCGTCCGGGTTCGCCATTCTCTACTGGGGAGCAGCGGGTGCCGCTGCACCACCCCTGGGTCCACCCCGTCCACGGAAGCCTCCCCTACCACGACCCCGACCTCGGCCGCCCCTTGCATCAAGGTTGGCCGGCGGCGGCACGTTCGAATAGTTCTGGGCGCGAAAGTTGGGGTTGTTCGGCACCACACCCTCAGTAGGATCACTATTGTCGACGACGGTGAAGCCACCACGATTAGACTTGAAACTTCCTCTGCCACGAGGTACAAAATCCTGAGCGCCGCCCCGACCACGCATGCTGTGGTTACCATTAGGGTTCTGGTTCTGGTTCTGCGGCTGGAAATGGTGTCCATCTGCCTGTCCGCGAGGAGCGAACCCGCCGCGGCCGCCGTGAGGAGGTCCACCGTGAATGGGCAGGGTCTGTTGAGACTGCCCCGACTGCTGAGGTGCGCCGTTTTGGCGTGGAGCCATGCCACCCCCACGTCCACGGGAAGCCCCATTGCCATTTGCACCATTGAACGCGCCGCGGTATGAGCCACGCAGAGGCGGCGGTGTGCCAGCGGGTACAAGCTGTGGGCCGCCAGGCGCACCAAAGCGGGGCATGGTATATGGCTGCGCAGTCTGCTGTGGACGCTTGGCTGCAGCCGCTGAGGAGTATGAGACGACCTGGCGATCAGTCATGTTCAGAACTGCAGTCGCTGGGACAGTAGAGCCTCGGAAAGAAGAGCATCGGTCGCCGAGCGAGGTGCCGCTCATGAAAGTGGCATCGAAAACGACATCCAGAAGCATGACGCGAGCAGTCCTTGTTTTACCAATGACTGTACCAGCTGATCCAATAGGTACTCTCCCAGAATCCTGGACGTAGACGATGCGGTCGCCGATGGTGAATCGCTGATCATGTAGACGTTGCTCAGCATCTGAGGGCTTTAGCAAAGCATTTCGCGGAACCTTGCCAATCTTCTTAGCCTCCACATCCTGAGTAATGGGCAGGTTGGCATCAGCAGCTTGCTCAATCAGTTTTACGGTATCAGAGTCGAGCTGCTCAGCGTCGAGCGGAACCTTCTCGAAACTCTTCGTTTGGAACTCCTTCAACCAAGAGCCGATCTCCTTGACCTTTTGCTTAGCCACTTCTGGGGCGTAGAAATCAGTATCTTGCCATCCATCGCCAGTCGGATTGTTGATGATGGCGGCGACGAAGTCAGGAAACTTGATCATGTACTGAGCAAGGAGGTCGATCGCCTTCTGGCTGTATTCCCAGCCGTTTGGCGACTTCCTGGAATAGCCAAGCACCTTCAACTTCTTCGCCTCGAATTTGAGGTTCAGACCAAGGTTCAGCTTGAGGCCGCTGGAGGTGACATTGAATGCGGAAGTCAACTTGGACAATGCTAGAGGTGGCATGTTGAGCTGCCTTGCGACAACATAAGAAGGCAGATAGGGTGTCGTTTGTTCAGCTTTCTTGACAATGGCGCGTCCGAAGTCAGGCTCTTGCTTCTTCAGTTTCGCTACCATGATAGTTGCCTTGTTATCGGCATGACCGACAATTTGTAGTGGCCGACCGTACGCGTAGTCGCCAAGATAGAATGCTCGTGCGCCCTCAGGGAATTCTTCTTCGATCGGCAAGGCCTCTTTCTCCAGAAATCGAGGGTCTGCGCTGATGACATCGTCGACAATCGTCTGGGTTGCGTACTCAATCTGCTGTCCCTGAACCTCGCCGTACTCTTTGATTGTTGCGCCCTCATCGGTTTTTCTGAGCCCTTTGAGCATTTCCACATAGACAAGGGACTCAACTTCGCCTATCATGATACCGAGACGTTTGCTGTAATTCTTCTCGATGCGATCGGCTGTCTTCTTCCAATCTGAGATCTCCCTAGGTCCATGCGGAATGGCAACAGGGACATTGGGTCCAGTCTCGGGTAGAACGTAATCGAACAGCTCATCCGCTACCTTCACAACCCGTGCCTCGTGCAGGAATGGATATCCGATATGAACTGCTTTGCCCAATTTCTCCTTGGCATGGCTCACAGGCTGTCGTGGTTCCGTGTCCAGGAGCGTCACGGTCATGCTCTCATTGCGGCTGTCCTGCTGAAAAACGTTCACGCTGGCAAAGTCCAGCTTTCCATGGAACGGCAATACCTTCAAGCTCGGAAAGCCGGCCAAAGCTGAAGCTCCGAGTTTGACACCGTCCATTAGGCCGATGTAGTACTCCAACCCATCCATTGTCGGCAATTCGTAGATGTTTTCGATGCACTTGCAGTGCGGCAGGTCTGGGAAAACTCCAGCGAGCGATGAAGGATAGATAAAGTCCAGATCCTTCGAGTAGGTGAACTTGAGCGACACACCAAACGAGTTTCGAGCCTTCTCGTCCGCTGTGAGCTCATTCTCCTTTGTAGCCATTGCCTTTAGCAGCCTGTCTTCTTCGATAAAGGGGATTTTCACGACGGCTTCCCAGTCTTGCTTCTTGCCGTTCATGTCGAGAGTGAAATCTCGGGGATAGAAATCGATGATGGGCGAGTCTGGGCTGGTCATGAGCGGATGATAAGCCTGCGGTACGATCTTCTTGCTGCGATCGGGCAACACACCCATCAGCTGCTGGAAAGGCTTGAATGGCTGGCCGAGCTTGAAGTCAAGGTTCGCCTTCAAACCCCTCTTAACATCTGATATCATCGGCGAGTAATGATAGCCATAGTACCACGGCCATGACGCTACACCGCGGTAGTAATAGTAGAGAACCCACTGCAGGCCTTGAACATAGTTCTCTGTCAATTTGCGCAGTTCCTCCTCGTTGCTGCGATCCCATTCGAACTTGCTCTTGTAGTAGTCGTTCTTCCAAATTTCGAACTTTTCGTCGTACTTCTTCTGCATCTCGTTCTGCGCGTCTTCGGACGAGATATCGACGATCTTCGCGTTCTCATATTTCTGGATGACCCGTACAATTGCTTTCGTAGACTCGTCATCCATATCTTCTTCCTCGTCATCATCGTCCTCGACCAGTTTAGGTGGGGTCTCTATTTGGATGTGGCGGTCGCCATCATCGTTTTGAACCGTCTTCCATGGTAGATGTAGTCGGTCCGCCAGCTCTTGGACAAACTTCCGATCCTCCGCCTTAAGCTCTACTGGCAGATCTAACGGAGCCTGCTCCTTCTTCTCCAGGTAGTATCCTACCCAGCTTTTGACCTTGGAGAATATCCCTTTCTGTTTGGTCGACATGACGATCGTGCCTCGTTTGGCTGTCTTTTGCATTACGTCCTCTTTCTCCAGACGTTTGCCTTTGAACCAGGCTGCATCAGCGTTCTCGGATTCGAAATGTCGGAATTCTATTTGCGACAGTTCATCCAGAAGAAGCGCCAAGCGCTCCATGTTGATCACACCCTCTTCGTTGATGTAGCCCTTGGCCTTGGGCAACACCGTCTTGTATACGTTGAACATGAGAGCTAAAGCACCCTCGTTGATATGCAAATGCGGAAGATTGGGAAGGAAATCGTTGCCAACAAAGAAAGCCATGAGGATGAAATCGTCAATGACGCGCTCCATGTCAAAAGGAAAGCCAAGAGCACCGGGCTCTTCTAGTTCTTGAAACTCCAGTTCTAGATACTCCCGAACAATGCAAAGGTGCATGAGATAGAAGTTCTGATGTTCCAGCTCCTTGGATTTGGTCTGGCTCTGGCGGCCGAAAGTCACCTCCTCACGCAGCAAGCAGAAGTGGGGATCATGGCTGAGCAGACCCAACATGATAAGATCTGCATCAAGGCCGTACAGACAGTGGCGGCGGTTTGGGTCGTAGTCCGGCTGGGCCTTGGCCTGGCGGATGTACTCCATGACCTTGTGCTCACCCTCTCCGGGGACCTCGTGACCAGACAGAACGACTTCCACGCCCTGCCAGTCCAAGTCCTCGGAGACCTTCTTGTTGATGAAGTACTTCAGCTGCTGCGTGAGCTTTGCCATGAATTCGGTGCCGGGGGTGATGCAGTTGCTGTCGAAGGCTTCCTCCTTGGGCATCTCGACGCCTTCACGGATGGCCTTTTCACGGGCCTTCTCAGTGTCGAGAGCAGTTCGGAAGCGGCGCGCACGCTGCTGGTTCATCTTGGCGCGCGGGGCGACACCGTCGATGGCCATGAAGAAGAGCTGCTTGGGCTTGATCTTGCCAAACAAATGCTCGATGTAGTTGAAGATGTCGATGAACATCTTGTCCTCGGACTTGCGGGCCGTGGCGCCATCGGAGTCGTTGTGGGTGCAGTTGTGGATGATGCCATTCATGTCGAGCTACGGTTCATGGTCAGCCTGGTACTTGGTGTTGCGCGCGGCGACGAACATAGAGACAGTCGAACTCGGGGATGCGGTTCTCCGCGATGAGCTGCGAGATGCCTGGATAGCGCTCCGACATCCATCGGAAGAACTTGGGGACACCCATGGCTGCGGCTGGTCTATAGCAATAGCTTGTCGGTGGGCGAGGGACTCGAGGTGGCGGTGGAGGTTTGCGCCCAAGCGGGGATAGAGTGAGGGGTGAGCGGAAAAGAGACGCGCAAGGCGCGGAGAGGGTGGGAGCGGAAGGAGGTGTGGGTGAGGTTCTCGACGCTGAGGTCTTCAAAGAGTTCGAAGGGACGGTCGCAGACGCAATGGATATCTCGAAGCGACTGCCAAGCGCGCGGGCCTGCGCTAGTGGGCGATCCTGGTCGCTTACCTTGACGCGAACTTTGGTGGAGCGGCGCGTCGCTGTGGAGCCAAAGCGGCTTTCCCTCGCTACCACTTAAGCATCAAAGACTCCTGCGCACTCTTGCTTCCTGCACTTTCGCACAGCATCTGGCAACATGGACGAAACAATGAGCGGTAAGTTTTACGTGGGGTTTTGATTGTCACGCGCTTGCGTCGAACATTTCCAGCAAGCTTCAAGGCGTCTGGAGCAAACACACCGCCGTGGAGTGGCCCTGCTATGACGGCCCTGCAAGCATGCGCCAACACACATGAGCATGTCTCACCAACGCAACTTACAGCAGATTGGTCGCACAACAGACAAGTCGCTAACACTCGACTGTAGACGCGCTCGACTCCCGCGAGATGGAGGACCAGGAACAGGTTGAGCACAAGATCATCAACGAGGAGTACAAAATATGGAAGAAGAACTCCGTCTTCCTCTACGACATGCTCTATGGCCGCGCTCTCGAATGGCCAACTCTCACCACGCAATGGCTGCCCGACAAGAAACCGTATGATCCCATACAATAGTCGAGACGATGGGCGCTGACAATGTGCAGAGTCGAAGGCACCAACATGAGCCAGCATCGCGTGATCCTCGGTACACACACTTCGAATCAAGCGCAGAACTACCTCCAAATCGCGCACTGCGAGATACCCGACTTTCGCGTACCCGACCTCTCAGAGCTCAACGAGGAGCGGGGAGAGATTGGCGGCCACGGCAATGCTAAGCGGCCCTTCGACTTCAAGATTGTTCAGAAGATCAACCATCCTGGCGAAGTCAACAAGGCACGCTATCAGCCACAGAATCCCGACATAATCGCTTCGCTATGCGTAGACGGCAAGGTCCTCATCTTCGACCGAACCAAACACCCCCTGCAGCCAAAGGGCGACACCATCCAGTTTGAGGCTGAGCTCGTGGGACACGAACGGGAAGGATTTGGGCTGAGCTGGAGCCCTCTCAACGAAGGCCACCTGGTGACAGGAAACGAGGACACCACTGTCAAGACATGGGACATCAAGAGCGGCTTCTCCAAGAGCAACAAGAGCATAAGTCCGACAGCCTCATACACAATGCACAGCGCGACAGTGAACGACGTGCAATACCACCCAATCCACAACCAGCTCATTGGAACCGCGTCCGACGACCTCACCTGGCAGGTCATTGATACTCGCATGGCGTCACATAAAAAGGCCTTGTACAGGAAAGAGGCGCATGAGGATGCCGTGAACTGCATCGCATTCCACCCCGAGTTCGAGTCGATCTTCGCCACTGGCTCTGCAGACAAGACCGTTGGAATCTGGGATCTGCGTAACTTCGACAAGAAAGTCCACACTCTACAAAGCCATCGTGGAGATGTCATCGGCCTTCAATGGCACCCTCAAGATGCTTCTATCCTTGCAAGTTCCAGCTACGATCGTCGCATCAACTTGTGGGACCTTAGCAAAATCGGTGATGAGCAAACTGAGGAGGAGGCTGAAGACGGGCCTCCTGAATTGTAAGTTACCGGACTCCGATGGCGTTGGACTGCAACTAATGATCAACAGGCTCTTCATGCACGGTGGCTTCACCAACCGCATCTGCGACTTCGACTGGAACAAGAACGATCCCTGGGTCATGATGGGCGCGGCCGAAGACAACCAACTCCAGATCTTCCGCCCAGCGCGCAAGCTCGTCGAGCCACTGAACAAGACCGTGAACCATGGAGAGGTCTCAGATTGAGCTCTCCGTGATGTCTTCCTCGGCGTTGGCTAATGCTGTCTCTGCAGGACCGGTCATCAAGCGCCGAGGCCAAGGCGGGTGATACAGCTCCACCGCCCGCCGACTTGTCTAATGATTCGCTTTCTTCTGTACCTGGTGATCTGAGCGACGAAAGTGAGGACCTGACTGTAGTACCCTCCAAAGAAAAGCTCTTACATCCTCTTGGAGAGGACCTAGCTTTTACGCCCTCGGGATCATTAGCACGTCTTCAGCTCGATGCATATGCGTATTTGCAGATGGACATTCGACGTGAATGAAGGCGTTAGGCGTAGAAAATGGTAGATATCCACAATCAGGCCGTGTTCGTTTCCATCAATCGTACATATGCTCTTTTGTGGTTGGCACCAAATTCCAACACATTGCATTATCGATCGAAGTACGTCCTGACTCGCGCGCCTGCATAATCCCTGATCGGGTCCAAGCTCCGCTTCCTCGGTTCAAGCTCCCGCTCCCCGCAATCATCATATCATGATCGCAATGTGAACGCAAACAAACACAAACGTAGTGACCCTACGGCCTAGTGCCCAATATTGCAACACAAAGGTCATCAACCGCACAATATCTCAAAATGCTCCTTCTTGGCCTCACAGGCTCGATCGCAACTGGCAAATCGACCGTCTCGTCTCTTCTCTCCAAACCGCCCTACTCTCTTCCCATCATCGATGCCGATCTCATAGCACGACAGGTTGTTGAGCCAGGAACAGCGGGTTACAATGCCATCGTCAAACACTTCTCGCCGACCACACCCGATCTGCTCCTCCCCGATGCGACACCGAAAGGACGGCCGCTGAACCGCCCTGCGTTGGGAAGGAGGGTGTTTGGCTCAGGGGAGGAGAAGGAGCGAGACAGGAAGATGCTGAACAGTATCGTGCATCCGGCAGTAGGCAAAGAGATATACAGGCAAATGGTGTTTGCATACCTGCGTGGGCACTGGGCTGTTGTTCTCGACCTTCCTCTGCTGTTCGAGAGTGGTTGGGAACGGTACTGTGGCACTATTCTTGTTGTCGGAGTGTCGGACCCTTCGATACAAATCCAACGCCTGCGAAGCCGTGATGCACACCTCACCGAAGAAGACGCGCGGAATCGTGTCATGAGCCAGGGCGACGTGCGGGAGAAGGCGGAGCGCTGTTTGCGGAGAGGACCTGGACGGGGCGTGGTGGTATGGAATGATCACGATAGACCACATCTGGAGAAGGAAATCCAGAGGGTCATGCAGGATGTCAGGAGGAGAAGTCCACGATGGTGGACACTCGCGTGTTGGGTGATGCCCCCGCTTGCTGCGGTCGCGGGGCTGTGGAGCTGGTACCGGATGCGAAAAGTGCAACTGCAGTGGGAAGAGGAGAAGAAGAGGTCGAAAGCAAAGCTATGAGCTGGTGAGTTTGGCATGTCTCGAGGCAGCGGGAGGGTTCGTGCTGGTGTTTGTGGGCGCATAGATATCCTAGCAATTGGAGGCGCGGGTGCTGTGTGACGGTAAATGTTTCCAATGTCTCTTCCGTTGAGTCACCCAGCGTTATCTGATATGTTGCAAACGTTTATTATGTATCTTGCGATAGCACCGGCTTGTTCACTCACTCTCACTTCTGACGAGGCACCGCACTGATGCCATCATTTTTCGGGCCAGCATCCTCGACTTTCCCTCACTACACTCATTCCCACCAAATCACAAAGCGACGCCATCCCCTCTATCCCTTCAGTCCTTTCCACACAATCTACTCATCTGGACCCTGCCGCAACTGCAACAGCGACATGAGTTCGATAACCCCACCTTCGTTCGTTGACGACGGTGGCTCGTTCCAGAAGCGCACACCCCACGGCCTGCGCCCCATCCATATCGCAACATGTATCGACAGCTCAGATTCAGACAGTGCGTCAGCGTACACAGGCAGCTACATTGACGACGGTGCGGACATGTTGTATGCCTCCAAGCACGGGCCTGGCTTTGGGCAGATAAACCCACGGTTCTACAAACAGCGCAAGAGAAAGGAGGGCAAAGAGGGTGCATGGAATGAGGACATACAGAAAGCGGTGGCGGGCGATATTCAGGGAAGCTTGGAGAAGATGCAACGCGTCACAAACCTGGAGTTCAAACGGCCAGGTAACGAGTATGAGGTGAAGGAGAGTGGCCGCAGAAGGAAGAAAGACACTGTTACGATTCCGATGCCACCAAGATGGGGCACGTTCGTCATAAAGGCGGAGCATGGCCGTGTCATTGTTATTGATGAAGACGGAGAGTTCGACTCTGGGCCTCAGATGCCCGCCCAGCAGCCGCCGGCGAAGTGGGTCAAGGCACCTTCTACCATCGATACACCATCTCTTCCGCAGTCACCGCCGAAGTACTCGAGCGCCAGAGACAAGGACAGAAAGCGCAAGGATAAGAAGAAACACAAACACCTCCTGTTGTCCGCTAAAAGCCTCACCCCCATCCAGGAATCAGAATATGAAATTGGATACACGCCCTCAGTAGGCGAAGACCTCGACTCACCCACTGGCTTCTTCATGACTGGCGGTGCAAGTGGCTGGCCGTCCCAACCTGCGACACCCTTCGCGTCTCCGACCAAGTCAGCGAAGAGCAGCCAACAATCGTATGCCTCATCGCCTCCGAAGCCAGCCTCGCCTGTACGCTCGCCGCCGGGGAGTTGGCCATCACCCCCACAGTCACCGTCGAAGACTTTGATCAGCGCATCAACGCGACACAAGACTTGGGGCGAGCAGAAATCGCATAGCTCGAGCTCGAGCAAGCACTCGCGCAGATCAGGACAAAAAGATCATGACAACGTATCTACGAAAAGCTGTTCTACGTATAGGCCGGCTACAGTCGAGGACGCGCCCGATACATCATCTGAGAATGCTTCGATACTGAAAGAGGTGGCATGGGGTGGAAGTCAGAAGCACAGTGACACGGGATGGGGCGGTAGCAACAATGGCTGGGAAGGCAGTCATAAGAGCAGCCACAAAAGCTCTAGGCGCAGCAGCAAAGCCGCCGACAACGTATCTTGGATTGCCAGCCAGCCTGCAAGTGACTATCACGTTGAGACGAGTGTACAGAACTGGGTCGGCGACCGTGTCAAGACTATCAGCGAAGCCAGCACACACAAGTCTCGATCGCGAAGCCACCGAAGTCGTAGCCATCGGAGCCATAGTCAGTCCATCTCTCACACGCCAAGCGAACAAGCATGGGAACCCAGCGCAAAAGGAAGCGAAGCAAGCTGGGACGGCTACGAGAAACCCAAGACACTGAGCGAAGTCAGCGTGGCCGGTACTGGAAGCGAGCGGAGTTGGCCTGAAAGTCAAGCATCTAGTCGACATGGCTCAAGGACATCAAGTCACCGCAACAATCGCAACCACGGGAGCAGTAGGCATGACAGCCAGAGTGGGTGGGAAGGAAGCAATCGGAGCTGGGGCGGAAGTCAGAAGGCGAATGTGGATGGGTGGACTGGCGACCGAATGGAGAGCGAGGGCGGAGACGAGAAGTACGTGAACGCATACGATGAGGACAACAAGACGTATCTAAATGAGAATTGGGGTGGTGTGAAGGTTCGCGTTGGGAGCAGGCGCGAGAGTGTTGCTGGATGGGACTGATTGTTCCTTCCGAAGAGCTTTCGCAGGCGCCTCAGGTCAAGCAATTGAGCAACCGCCATAGACTGAAAATGTATGAACAATGAGAACCAGACAACTTGACGAGCCGAGCATACAGTCAATCCAGCCAACAAAATTCCAGCCTTTCGGTGCTTGCTCGCAAACTCGCGTGCATACTGCCTCGACATGCAAGGCGGCTGCACGCATCACCGCGTCGAAACCGACGGTAAACCACATGTGCGACTCGACCAGCAGATCCGTTGCCCAACCTCTCTCCAACGCCCACAATGACCTCAACATGACACCCGCTACTGCACCCGCACGCACCTGAGCCTCACGGAGCGCCCACAAGCTGCTTCAGGAGGCTGCACGACGCAGGATTCGCGCTGCAAACTCGCGTTCACGTCCGCTCAGCTTTCGCACCTCGATCGCGTCGAGTGGCGCGGATCACCTTGCAGCACCGCTCCTCGGCATCCAATGGATGGTACCGCATTGATTGGCCTGCGGTGCAGAAACAGGATTGTACGGCAGACATCCCTGGCGGGTGCGAAAGGCGGACGCGAAGACGCCCCTAAGTACGTGATGGACACGCTAGACGCAACGGGAACGCGTAGAGTGGACTACTACCTACGACGGCCCGCTGTCTGAGCTCCGTCTTCCTCTCTCTTGACTTTAGACTTCTGGTTGTGTGTGAAAGATTCTTTTTGAGCAGACGAGGAATTGTTTTGATCTGGCATTGAGACAGTGTCTGTTGTTGTGGTCTCTGTTGCTGGGCGCGAGCTGAGACACGTTCGAACAACTCCCCGCTTTCGCGTACGGGCGACCTCACCTCTTTACACGACACCACGGCCACCACTCCAATTCCACGAATCTTGACTCCCCTCCGAAGATTGGAGCCTTCCGACATTTCTGGAGCCCTTCTATTCATACTTACCTCATTCTCCACTTCGAACTTTCGCTACCATGTCTACAATTACGCGCCAGCCCTTCGGCGAGCTCAGTGACTCGCGTCTCCAAGTCCTTCAGAGCGCAAAGAACAGGCAAAATGGTAAGAAATAAGACAGCCAGGCAATGACATCACGCTAAACGCGGTCTCTAGCCATTCTATCCAGCTTCACTTCACCGATGAAGCCCACTGCCACCCCCTCAACCGGCAAGCGCCAACGCGGTACTGAGATCTTCGAAGACGCCGCAGACTCTGAGAACATGGATCCCTCCATCTTTGCCTCGCCAACCAAGAAGTCCAAGACCAGCTCCACCCTCGACTTCGATTTCGTCAAGCCCTCGAAATTCAACCTCGTCTCGTCACCTGTCAAGAGCGTCTCCTTGAACGCTACGCCTTCTGTCTTATCCACACGCAAGATCCTCACACCCACAAGCACGGCCAAGTCTACACCTATCAACAACAGCCGCGGGTCGCCCAAGAACAAGCGCATTGCAGCCATCTCCAAGCACCGTCGCGCATCCTCATCCCCGTTCCGTCGCGTAGACCCACCCTCTTTCACGCAGTCCAGCCCTGCATTGCCCTTCAGCATCGACGCGGCCCTGTCTGGAACCATCTCTGGCTACACCCCGAAGTCGTCCGTCACCGCGTCTCCTACACCAGCCGCCGCACCTGTTGCGTCAACGCTGGAAGACCACATGCCCAAGGGCTGGTTCTTTGAGATCCACGAGGATACACCCGAGCAAGAAGCCGCCAACCTCATGGAACACTCCGCCTCCGTCCTCGACATCAGCTCTGACGATGACGTCGCCACTAAGCAGCGCAACGAAGAGCTCGAGCGCGGCAAGGAGAATATCCCGCCGCCTGACTTCTTGGCTGCTCAGCCACGTGTTGCTTCGCTGACCGCATCAACGGAGGTGGATGGGCAGAGTGAGCTGGAGGTCTCAGCCAAGCGTCCTCGCCTGCGCAAGTTTGTCCAAGATGCTATGGACGAGGATCGTCGACCGCTGGGTGACCTCGCTCCTTCTGAGTTCTATGGCGAGGGATGTGATGCTTCGAGCTATGTTACTGTCGATGCGGGCATTGAGAAGCCATCGAGTTTGTCCAAGGAGTTTGACTTTAGCTGTCCGTCGCCTGAGACGCCGGTCGAGGACGCTCCAGTGCAGGAAGTGGCTGCTGTGCATGTCGATGAGGAGCTCGTCGCTGTTCGTGCCGATGAGGAGGCCGTCGCTGTTCATGTGGATGAGGAAGCTGCGAGTATCGTCGAGCCTGTTGCTGAGCTTGCTTCATGAGCGATGCACATTTCTTTCCTTCGTGTCGCGTATACCTTCCGGATACATTGGCAGGTGATACTACGTGCTTTTACACCTACATCTGTTTGCGCTCGGTGGCGTCATTGGGTCTTGTTTTTGTCGGTGTTCTTCCAGCAATGGCGTTGGCGGGAGGCTTTCACATCGATACCAAGGCTAGTGTTTCTGGTGTTTAGTGTCTTGAATACATGCTTCCATTTTCACACCGCGTTCACTTGTCGTCATGTGTCATACATATGCCGATAGCCAGGAGACGCAGTAATGTTGTCGAGGTGAAGCCGAGTCGTCTACGTCGTTGCCTAGTCAATACTCATTTCGCCCTCGCAAATTGCTCACGTGCCTAGCACACAGCTATCATCACCCGACATCTCACCGCTGCAAACGAGGCAATCCCTATTGTCCCTTCCCACAATACACCCTCTCTGCCCGACGTCAGGCCGACCACTCTCCATATTCCAATTTCAAGCCCAACCACACATCCTCCTTTTTCCATCTCCAGATCCTCAAATCTACGCAAGCATCCAATCTAAAAATTACCAAACCCGCACCACACCACACCACACCACACTCAATCAACCACCACCGCCCCATCCAAAATGCAAGCTCCTCCCCCCACCACCCACGCCACCAACCCACCCAACCCCATCCTCCAACTCTACGTCTGGCGCTGCGCTAACCCCGAATGCCAGTCTGTCAACGAAACCATGGGCACCGAGGCGGATCGGTACCGTGTGCTACCGGACGGCGTCCGGCGCGGGCGCGTGTCGCCGTGCTTCTATGGCGAGAAATGCACCTTCTGCAGTGAGGTGGTGGCGGGTGAGGAGTCGTGTTTGTTGCTGGTTAGGTTGGTGATGCGGAAGGAGAGGAAGGGTGGAGGGGGAGAGGAGTAGGAGGGGGTAGAGTGGTGGTTGGGGGGTGTGTGGTTTCGGCATTGGATGCGTTTGGGGCATTGCGTTGCGTGGCGGAGGATTGAACGCTCTGCGATCTGGCGTCTGGCGTCTAGGGCTCTGCATTTGAACGTGGGTTGTGCGGTGAGCTATCGGGGCTGGGAGTTTTGCGGTGCATTTCGAGCTGTAGGGCTTGCTGCGGGACTTGAATAGACCGCAAGAAATTCCCAAAGTGTTCGAACGGCTCGCATGTTTTGAGTTTGGCATGTGGTGAGAATGGTTGCTGGTGGATGGTGGATGACGGAAGGCGCGCTAGGTCCAGCAAGTATGAACTTCCCCAAGTCCTTTGCGCATCATCCGATTCACACCTCTTCTCCGCCATCCACACGTCAACTTTGCGCATCTTCCAAAACCCTTCAAGCTATGCCAATTGACACTAATACTGGAAGGGACTATATGCCACCGGCAGCTGTTCTACGAGGTCTAGATCGTGACTGAGCAGTTACCTAGGTATTCATAGCTCAAAGATACATCATGGGCTCCGATAAACTGGCAAGGCACTTGTAGGTTCCCGCCCTCGCGAGGCGAAGTATAATCTCAGCCGCTCACGCTACTCGCTACACAATTCTGGGATGTGGTATTCGGTAGTTTCTTTGTCCTCGGGCAGGGCTGGATCCGCCGACCTGGGGCCAGCGCTGTATGCAACCACGCACGCGTGTTAGACCTTTGGGACATGCCGAAAGAGCTGTCCAGAACTCGTTAGGCTTCAGTAAAGAAGGGCTTCATGCGCGATTGCGCTGCCACTTTCAGAAACGCCTTCCTACTCAAAGAGGAGGTTGGCACAATGCCAAGTGTACCGCAGGAATGCCCAGAGCTGAATCCGATTATTCGTTGTCACCATCTGCAGGGGTCGCCATCTAGGGAAACTCTATCTGTTGTACTGATCCCTAGACCGGTAGGTAAGAAGTGCAGTTCAAAGGTCCAGCATTTCCCATGCGGTCTTGCATCGACGTTCTTCCCGAGTCACCACAACTTCAATTGTTACTCAATATGTTCGTGTCACATATTCTACTTGTATGCATGGCTCTCCTTGCTCCGGCATTTGGCCAGCTGTCTACCTCGTCCACAAGCTTCTGCGCCACCAGCTACGGGACCAGGTCCTTGAGAGCCGTTCCCTCGACTACAAGGACCAAATTATCAACAACGACAGCGACTCGTGCGATTTTGAGCTTTCCAATCACCACAAAGACCCTAAAAGCCGTTACTCAGACGATTTTCACGGATGTAACCATCGTTAAAACAATTACTGCACCTCAGGACACAGATATCTTCACTACAACACTTCACTTTGATGTCACATCAACTTCAACCCAGACGATCACGATCCCCAGCACAAAAGTTGAAACCACAACGATTACGGAACCAGCTGGTACGACAACAATCAGCACGTCAGCTGGATTTACTCCCATCAAGAGCGTTCCTGGTAACCCACCAAACCGGAAAAGAGAACATCCGCATTTTGTGGACAAGCATCGCGCGCGAGATGTCGCAATGGGCCCGGACATGGACAGTCTGGGACGAGGCAAGCCCAATCGGTACCCAGCTTCAGTTTCCTGCGACAAGTCCATCAAGGTGGTAACGACCAAGATCATCACCGTGAAGGATCCGAGGACTTTCACGAAATATGCGCCGGGACCGACTTCACTGATTACAAGTTCGAATCTCCATACGTCTGAGACTATCGAGAATCCTGTACGTGCGTCTACGACTATCACTGAGAGTACGACTGCCACTTTCTCGACCGCGCTGGTGATTGAAGAGACTTCCATCACCACTTTGACCGAAGTCGAGACGACGTCAGCTGCACCAACAGCAACTGCATTCCCCGGGTGCGGTGCGGACAATATCCTGTCTTCGCGTGACGGACACCGAATTGAGGATAGTACCATCGCAAATCAGGGAAACTTCGGAGGTAACCAAGTCCTTCCTCTCGAAAGTCCTACAGCATGCTGCGAGGCCTGCCAGCTCAATGCGAACTGCGGAGTCTTCCAATTTGTTCCCACCCAGTCGGGAACCCAATTCTGCTACTTGTATATTACACGGCAATGTGCTCCAGAAGAAGTGTTTATAAGGTACCGTGCGCCGGACATTTCCAGGCCGTTTGGCTCGGCCTTTACTTTGGGGAATGGCAACTGCGGAAGGTATCAGTGGGACGGATACACTGGTGGCCCTTGAGACCACAGCTTGATCGTAATGAACCATATTGAAAATAACTGCTTCGAGTATCTTGCTGTAACATTCCCTAAAACTTTCCTCCCTATTTGTTTGCTTACACGATCCAAACGTAGCAGTTCGGGCGATCGACCCGGCCTTGAGATGCGATGCAAGGCAATTCGTTGGGTGATATCGACTTGCATAGAGCTGTCACACCCGCCGGTGAACGTGTGTCGATGAAGCCTGCGTATCTGTGAGCACATCGTTTATGGATAGCGCAGAAGGATTTAGCCCGACCTGATGACTGGGAAACAGTAAAGTGTCTGCAATAACAACATTTTCTCTTCGTCCAGCTGCGAAAACGATGACTTCGGCGACGTCGTCTGGAGTCAACGGATCGCATCCGCTGTGTATTGTTAACGGGTTGCTTTGATAGAGTCTCTCTAGACTTTGATGACTTTGTTAGGGAACCTACGCATATACTTTGTCTGCGGCCTCTTGATCGAATCGGTACCGGATGTCGTTGAATTCCTCCCAGGGGTGTCAGCAACTCTGACCAGACCATGTTTCCGCGAACCTACTGTCAGGACTTGACCAGGATCAACTGTGATTACACGAATTCTCGTATTGATGAGCTCCTTTCTCAACGCATCACTGAAAGCCCGAATCGCCGCCTTGCTGGAGCAGTATATCTGCACTCTTTAGTTGCGATAACGCTTCTGGGCGCTATCGATAAATGACTTACTGTACCGCCAACATATGGTTCCCTTCCTGCTATCGAGCCGAGGAAGATAATATCACCTTTCCCACCATTGGGACGCTGCTTGAAGATAGGGAGGATTGCCTGTGTCATATTGATCACGCCCGTCACATTGGTTGCCCACACATCGCGAATGACCTCGGGCGGAATATCAGGCGGTCGCTCGACCCCGGACATGAAGCCTCTGGATTGTGTCAGAACTTGATAATGTTGACTGATGTTAAGCTCTTACGCGTTGTTTACTAGTATGTCAATGTCTCGAAACTCTTCTGGCAGGCTCGCCACGAGTCCACTGACCTCCTCCGGCTTGCTTACGTCAAGTTGCTTCACGCATACCTGCACTCCATCTCCATTTTCTTCTCGGATCTGGTTCGAGATTTCGTGCAAACGATCTACGCGGCGGGCAGTGATGATCAATTTGAGACTTTGAGGCGATGTCCGCGCAAACTCGAAAGCTGTGCTGCGCCCTATTCCCGAGGACGCTCCTGTGATGAGCACAGTTTTGCCAGCAAGGGTTCGTGCCATTGAAGTAAGTGGAGGCATGATGATGGAATTCGAGGTCTTCAACGAGAAATACTCCAAACAGATAATGTCAGTTCAATTCACGCTGCGTTGTAACGAAAATGACTGCGAGTGCGTGGGAGTCATTAGCATCGAGAAGTGAAAATAAAAGATATGTAGTGTACCAATCAACCCCGTACTGCGATTGCGGAAGTAGCTACAAGCGTATTGGCTCGATGCGGGGGAGATCAGACTACACGTGCCGTGGATAGCCGTCGGCCTTCGTAATGCCGGCGATGTGCACCTGCAATACACCAAACATCACATTTGAAGGAACCACACACAGGCTTTCTGTAACAAGCAACTGTATTAGTACGTATCGCGCCTGAGTCTCACGTCAATAGACGAGCAGAGACAAATCAACCTAGAAGGTTTCACAGTGTCAATACATTGGTACTCGACTAAATACAGTGTATCAATTTCTATGACTGAAATTACCTCGCCTCGTCTCTTTCAATACCTCAACTCTACAAGTCAGCTCTCAGACCCACGGCGCCTTATCACCATCCATCCAGTCCCTTCCAATCGGCCTCCACATCAGCCACCCACTCAAATCATCATCCAGCAAATCCTTCCACTTCTGACCTCTGCCCTCTTTCTCCAACTCCCCCAGTCTCTCCTCCAGCCTTGGATTTGGTGGAATCACTTCGATGCATCCAAAGCCACACCTCTCGTACGCGCCTCTTGCCGAGTCCAAAGAGCTGATAGCTGTCTCGATACCAAGTTCATCGGCTTTGGTGGTGCCCCAGCGTATCAGCATGCGCCCCACCCCTCTATGCCGATGCGATGGGTGGACGGTGATGGAATGAAGATCCAGATGCTTCCTCTGTACTCGCTCTGCCATGAACTGCCACAATCCATTAATGAAACACTCCGCAAATTCCTTCTCTTCACTTCCTTCCGGATGCCAATACGCCTTTGTCTCATCGTCTTCATCACTCATCTGATTTACTGCCCATATAGCGAAGCCAATGACCTCATCGATCTCGGTATCGGTGACTTTGATGAAGAAGAGGTTTGGATCGTTGTTCTGTAGCTTTTTCGCATTTTTGGCGACTGTATACGCAATTCTCTCATCGCGGGTGGGCAAGTTCGGCCTGAAGTGCTTGAGTTGAGGATTGTAAGGTGTGAGCCATGCGTCATGGTCCATTGGCATGATCTTTTGGAAGTCAGAAGGGTCCGAAACTTGTGAGATTACTAAGGGCATATTGGAGACTGCAAATCTCTAGAGAGGAACAATTGAGATATATGTGTTTGTAGTTTCCCGCCAAAAGCCTTCCATTGTTGCTGCTTTATAGCACTCTGCACTGCCCCAGCTGGTGGGACGGGCAGATGCCTGAAGTGAACATGTTCGCACAACCAACCCCGCAGTCTGACATGGCTCCGGCTCCTGCCTGCCCATCGGCTGCCCCGATCATATCACGCGAGTTGTTCGAATCAATACCCATGCATTAGGTCGCCGGCTGTCGCGCTTTGAGCTTTACCATCAGGCTTGGCTTGTCCCATAACACAAACACTCTCTGCTTTTCCCAGTCGCGATTTGCCTCCAGCAATTCCATATCGAAATTCCACATCAAGCGCGCCAGAATTGCGCGAATCTCAGCCCACGCAAGACTTTGGCCGAGGCAATTACGTGGTCCGACTGAAAATGGTTGAATAATAGCACGCTTGTCGTTCGCATACGTTGGGTCGCCTAAGAATCGTTCTGGCGCATACTTCTCGGGATCGCGAAAGTGACGCGAAGACCGATATGCACAATACTGCGGAACACCAATCTTGGTCCCGGGAGGGATGCAAGTACCTGCTACCATGGCACCTCCCTCCGGCGATACGCGCGGCATAGCACCGGCCACAGGTGGGTAGACTCTAAAGGTTTCCTGGATGATAGCATTCATGATCTTCAGCTGACTGACGGACGCAAAATTAATCTGAGTCTCTGTCGTGAAATTGGTACGAAGTTCTTCCTGTACGATACGCATCCAGTTGGGGTTCTTGAGTAGGTAGTAGACTGCGCCGCTCAGAAGTGTTGCTGATGTCTCACTTCCAGCAAGGATCAGCTTGCCACTCGTTGCCTTTATTTCATCATGAGTCATGCCACGCTCATCGTTGTGTTTCAAGATATAACTGTCGCAGTCAGTCTCAGAGCTTCATTCGACGCTGCTGTAGGTCTTGCTCACCTTATGAAGTCTTTTCGATCAGTCTTCGTTGCTAACCTCCGCGCAGTCTTGTCCTTAGTGTAATCGTCATGCGCATCCCGAGCCCTGGCAAGTGGAGGGACATACTTGAACAACATTGGCGTTGGTAGGCCATAAGCTGTAAATACACGTATAATAGCGCCAACCCTCAGCACTCTAAATAAGGAGGACACCCACTCGCTGTGAGTTTCTGACTCTAGAGCACCAAAAGACTCGTCGAAGGATAGATCGCCAGTTATATCAAAAGTCGTGAAATCTTAAAGTGGGTTTGACGTCAGCATACTACTCGATCGCAGTGAAAGAAGTGCTGCGTACTCAGGTATGTCACGATATCGATTGGACTGGCTTTGCTGGCTTGCTTGCTGAGTTTGGAAATTAAGAGAGTGATATACGAGTTGATGATATGTTCTTGACTTCGCAAGGCTTGCTCCGAGAAGGCATAATTGAGCCGGCGCATGCGGACGTGGTCACTATCGTTGGCCGCTACTGAATATTAGTGGGCAATGTCATGCAGGTTAATGAACTCACTGATGATATCGGCTACGTCGTTCTCTCCACGAAAGTAGAACTCTGGACATTTGGGCATCGGTTGCTTGTTTGCATGACCATAGACATCCTTCCACGCATCCGGAGTGATAACCGAAAGTGTGTCTGGCGAGATGCGCACTATATCTCCATACTTCTCATGCAGTTCATGTTGGTTGTAAACCAGGTTGCCCGTCCAAATTTCAACATATGCGGGTAAGTGGAATGCACCCCGCAGCTTCGGTCCAGGGAATTTCGCCAGGGAGTGAAATAGAAGATTGTAAATAGCGCGATATATCGTGTAAGTAAGCCACTGCGAACAGCTTCAGCAGCAATTTTGCATCGATTTTGCATCGATTTTAGGATTAACTCACGGCTGCAAGAGAAGTCGTGATAAGCTGTGTCGTCGAGACTTCCACAAATGCCACCATCGTTACAAGTATGTGGGAAATACGCTTGGAAGCAGTGCGACGACTTTAAACGTCCGCTGGGCCAAGGCCGCTCTGACAGGTGGCCGGCATCTGACCCAGCCGATCGCATCAGCTGGTCGTAGGTTGCAGTGGAACACTTGGCACAGGTGTAAATATGCCCCTGGAAAGCCAACAGCGGGAAAGGTGACTGGTTGGCCCGGGGAGCGCCAAGGCGTGAGCGTGTCAGCGCTTGTGCAACGACACTCCGCACTCCGCATCTCACCACATTACTTAGGTAACTCACAGATTTCGGTTTGGTTTGCGGGCCTCCCACTCCGCTCGATGCAGCTCCGGCAAGGTTTGTCCTTGTGTTGGCGGGTGCATTTGTCTTTCACGACACCAGGTGCGGCAACAATTCGTGTCCCTTCTCGAGCTAGTTGATGCCACTTATTCGTCTACAAGCACATAGGGTATATTAGGGCCTGACAGTATTTAGCGTATTTTTAGTTGTCGTTTGCAGACTATAATATTGCTGAAGCTAGACAGACTCTATAATAGCGACGAAGCTGCAGGTGCTGACTGCGAGTGGGACACGCATTATTGCCGGACCTGGTGACGACAAGCGGATCGGTTATGTCGGCTGCAATCCGATGCAGATGCTGAAATTTTCGAGATTGTTTTCTTTTTTGGTATAAGAGGCTTTGAACCGAAATGTTCGTAAACGGAAGCGTCGCTACTGAATCAGTTTTGCCTGTGCATAGATCAAAGCAGCCTCAACATTCTCGAGCCTCCACCTCTCTATTGCGCACTCATCGTGACTACATCGCTTAGTACTAAAAGCGTAGGCCCAAAATCGTGGTCTTCTAGGGTATCGCAATGCAGACCTCGCCTAACGGTCGCATCTTGCGCTTCGGCCTGCGTACTGAATCGATATAGCCGAGACTCGGCAGGATTGAACCGTCGCCCTTTGACTAAATACGCGATGAAACCCCGATGCGATATGACGGTAATAGAACTGAAGGTGGTAGAGAGTGCCCTGAGTCTCTTTCGGACACGCTCGGCTCGAGCAGTGGCATCCCACGCTGTGTGATCTGGATACCCCCATTCTTCTGCACATTCTGAGAAGTCGAATTGGGGAAACTTCGACTGCATCTCTGCGCGAGATAGACCTTTGTTGCACATCGCATCATTCGCTTCTCTCAGCTCTGGCCATATCTGGACAGGAGCTACAAATTCATCAGCATTCCGCAGCGACGGAAAGATGTTGATCGCAGTCTGTATGGTCCGCGTCATCGGCGAAACGATGATGAGATCTGGTGATGAAGGCAATTTCATAGCACTCGTCGCAATTGTTCCAGCTTCAGTAAGAGGTGGGTCTCGATGCAAATAAGGCCGCTGAACGTTATGTAGCGCTTCGCCATGGCGTACAATGCAGACGAGAGCGGGCGATGTATGTGGAGACATGAAGGTCGTGAGTTGGAAGAAGTACAGTTGAGTTATCGGTAAGTCGAGTCTGAAGGTTAACTCAGCTTAGCGCCACGCTAACGCTATTAAGGAGGCGCGCGAAAGCTTAAGCCACGCGTGTCTCTTTAAGACAGCCAAAGCTTCCGTCAACGCCATCACTGCCATCGCCTGGCCCACTACCACGGATACTCCCCCGTATTGTGAATGAACTTGCCGACCTCCTTGTCCCTCTTCCCATCAACAACATCCATAATACTTTTCACGGTATCCTCCGCAGACCTCGCTCCAAACTCAGCCTTATTGTGGCTACTCAAATTACTCACAGTAAAGCCCGGATCGTACGCAAATACCTTCATCAGTTTCTTCTCCCCCGCTATAGTCTCAACCTCCGCCTTATCGTAATCAATCTGCTCAATTCCCAATCCATACTCGACATGCAAGCAAGCAGTAAGCATGTTGAATGCGACTTTGCTTGCGCGGTACGGCTCGCCTTGGATCTTGTACATCGGTGACTCCGGGAAGAGGCGGCGCCCAATCGAGCCAGCACCAGAGGAGATATTGATGATGCGCGGATTGTTCGCTTTGCGTAACAGCGGTATCATTGCCTTAGCAAGAAGATAAGGCCCGGCCGCGTTGATATCGAAGGAGGTCTGCAGCCTGTCGCGCGCCGAACCGCCGGAGATAGAGGCGACGGCGGCGTTGTTGACCAGGATATCGAGCTTGCCGTGCGACTGGGAAATGTACGATGCGGCGTTGGCGATGTGCTCATCGGATTGGATATCCAGGTGGACGAACTCGATGCTGCCAGGGAGATTGCGGGCCTTCAGGTCCTGAAGGACTGCGGTGCCTTTGGACGTGGACCGAGCGCTCATGAGGACGTGGTAGCTGCCACGTGCAAGAAATTGGTGTGCTATCTCGAAACCGATGCCACTATTTGCTATAAAAGATTAGTATGCTGTTGAACCATGATCTGAATACGGCTGAGTGGCATACCACCAGTGACAAGAACGATCTCTTTCGTGATGGACGCCATGTTCAATGGCTGGTTTCGAGGACGTTTGCGAAAGCCAAGATGATGAGTCGGATGGAGTTTCTGAATACAAAAGGAAGACAGACAAGATTTGAAGCCATTCTTATACTTCTCGTGTGAGCCATAGACCTTGCAACATGTTCGGGTGTTATACACAAAGTCCGATCTGAGCCAGAGATCTAACCCGAAGCGATTGTGCAATTCCGCTAACCGAACTTAGATCCTGATCATGTACACAAAAACACACGTCTAGTCACATAGATTCGGGTCACAAAGTGACGATAGAGTACAAAAGTAGTCTATTAAGCACGTCCTGCAGGACATACAATGATTTGGCCTGTTCGGCTTCGAACATGAGACTCGAAGCGACTTACCTGAATCGATGACGTCATCCAAATTGCACAAAGCAGCCGAAACTCCGTGATGAACCATCAGCTCACCAAATCCGTAAACTCAGCAACAAAACCAATTCGAACACAGAGAAAACGCCTCCACGACCAACGACAACAGACATGTATGTAGACTCCCGGGAGGCCAGTAGTAATGTCCAGTGTCCATTTTGGTTCGTTGATGTCGCCAGTACAGATGCTTTGCTGCCCAACAGTGAAGGAATCTTGTTCCGACTCACAGAGCATTCACGACGACTTCACGACGTGAAGCTGGGTCTGATGATATCGAATCCGGTTCAAGGCCTCGAGCTTCTACGTCCGGAGTCTTGGCCCACTGCTCGAATGACAACGAATTTTGCTTCTGCAAGTTTGGCAGCTGGTCTACCAGCGCTTGGAACCCGCCCTTGATGCTGCTGGCCGCAATGCCTTTTGCTCGGAGCACGCTCGTAGCGACCCGAGCGGTATCACCGTCGTAACAAATCACGCCAACATTCTTGTCCGAAAGATCGTACGCGCTAATCGTATTATCCGAGAACATTGCATTAAGCTCTTTCCATTGTCGTTCCAATATTGTGGCGTCGAAGAATGGACTTGATGTCGACGAATTCAAGCTCTGCAGTGGAAGGTTGTATGAGCCTGGAACATTGCTTGAGATGAAGTCATCGGGCTTGCGGAGGTCGATCAATACGGTGCTAAGCGTGGCTTGATCGTCCTTTGAGTATTCTGTGATGGCGTCCGCTGCAGGTAACTCCCAAGCCTCGTCATACCGGTATGAATCTACGCTAGCGAGGTTCTGGAACAACGTCAGCAAAGACTCCAGCCTGAACAGCAACACTGACATGGTTCCGAATCGGATGAAAGGCCTCGCTTTCGACTTTGTCGAAGTACTCATCGATATATTGATATGGCAGATCGCAACAAACGAACACGCAATTGATGAGGCCGTCTCCTCCGGCCAGATTCGAAAGGGTACCGGCGCTCTTTTGTCCCTCCAGGTAGTTTAGCAGGCCTTTCGACGTCAAAAACATGCACAAACAAGCACTTCTTGTGAACATACCTTTGAGGTTGAAGCCTGAGGACGGACCGCAGATCAGACCCTCGCGACAAAGCTGTAAGGAGACATTGAATGAATCCTTCGAGCCGACCTCCTCGATGGCGTCCACTGAGTCGCGCCATGGGAAGTCTACGGGGGCTAAAAGAGCAAGTGATCTGGGCCCAGGAACGCGGTCACCGGCTGCTGTACAAACCCTGTAGAATATGATTAACCCATGTAGCGGAGCAGCTGGCAAGGCACATACCCCAGCCTGGTAACAGAAGGCTTAGCCTGCTTAAAGTATTGTCCGAGGCCCGTCATAGTTCCAGACGTGCCCATGCCTGCACACATCACATTGATGTTAGGAACCTGTTTATGGATTTGCGGCCCGGTCCACTTGACGTGTGAGAGCCAGTTCTGGACACATGTCAGTATACGTGCACTGCGGGCTCTCTTGTGCACATTTCATACCCCGTCATTTTCATATTGATTGGCATTCAGGCAGCGGTTATCGTTTTGCGCCAACATTCTTGCTCGGTGAATGCCGCCACGTTGATCGAGCGGCTCTGGCTGTGACGGACCACCAAACAGCGTTCTTAACGCCCTTAGCAAAGCACCTGAAGGCATAATTGAGCACTCACATGTCTAGACCAAAGAATTGCATGAGTCGGACTTTCGACGTTGTTGTCTTGTTTGACAAAAACGCCTTCACATCGGTTATGCCGTGATATATCCGTGAGGCCAATGCAAGGGAAATCACTGTTGAACCGGAGGAGTACTCAACAACGGTGGTTGTGTCTGGCCGAACTTCCTTATCTAGCATGTTCATTGCTGCGACGACGGTCAGACCACCGACATTTACGTGGATCGAACTCACTCACCTGGCATGATCTTGACGTTATTGGCCGGATGCATCGACATCATCTTGGCATATATTCTGACGCCGTCTTCGTAGAATGGGTTCAAAGTCTGTGGAACTTCGATGAGCGGTAGAAAAGGATGAACGTCAGGATCGAAGTATTTCCGAACAGCGTCTGGGCCAAGGTAGACGTTCAAAGGGTTCGGTGCAGACATCTTGCATCAAGAGTACTCTTACGAGGCCTAGGTAAGTTTGATGCAAAAAGAACAGGCGAGACTGTTGCCTTTAAAAGCCAGTCCATGGGGATGTAGCGGCAGTGACTGTGAAATTGCTCATCGAACAGGTCCCCCCATCTGTTTGACTCTAGCCCGCTTCAAGGAATTGGAAAAGATATTTTCGACACGGTACTCAAACTGCAGTCGCGGCTCGGTCTACGAGCAGTGTTTGGAGCATGATCGTCCGTGTGCAAAACTATGGTGCACACTGCATGTACTTGTTGAACACCTTGTAGATCATCTTGGCGGTACCTATGCTGTGGACGGTGCCTCCGTGGTTATTCCATTGGCTTCTCGCAGCGTGATTGAGTGTACGAGGAAGAATGCGGCGTATTGAGCACATTGTTGGCCAGGGGTACCTTAGTGGGCGTGGTGGGCACCTAACGAAGCATGCCAAACTCTTCGTGGACTAGTGGGAATTGCCGGTAGCTAATGAGCTTAACCGAGCCAAAGCCTACAAACGTCTCCATCCTTCTTAGATCTGACTCCGCACTCTATCTGCACTCGCTTTGCTACATTGACACTCGTTCGATGAATAACCTTCCTTCCGCGGTACCGTAGCTCGCTAATATGCATATGTGGGCACGCAAGTCTCCATTCACAGAGCGCCGAGCCGTACGCGATTGTTGGCAAAGGACATCAATGTCCTCGATGACGTGACAGCGACAGCGGGCGAACCACGAGATCGACACCTTGCGGCTTAGGCAAAGCTGTCCTATGCCGATTTACCACGAGGCCGGCTCCTGTGACACGTGGAGTCTATCTATGCTTCTGGGATCTGCATGCGAATGACGCTGGTGATGAGTGTGCGGATTAGCAAACGTCTGCCCAATATCCACATAAAAAGTTCTCAGTAAACCTGGTTGAACGGACAAGGTGCTCTTTCCGGTCTCGGCGGCCTGGGTTTTACACATACTACGTTAGTGTATGTGCTTAGATTGGCTTTCGACATTTTGCATTCATCAAAACTTCGTTCCGAGATCAGCAGATCGACATTAGAAAACCAGGTTCGTTTCATGCCCCAGTTGCAGTACTTCGACTCCTTCACGAGCTCTGCCTCTCCATACACCGCTCAATGTTTTGTTCGTCCCTTGACCTGATACCAAGTATCGACCACTCATCGGCACATTGACGGCGCTTCATCTACTCCAATTCCCCTTCAAGATATCATAGGTCGATCTACAACGTTACCCAATTGTTCGGAATGTCTACTACCAAGCCGACGGCTGAGTCCGCCAATAAGTCTACGCAATTCACAATGAACGACGTTTTGTCTGCACAAGGCAAAGACATGGCACCCAACTTCAATGAGCAAACGAACTATGTACCTACCAGGGTCATCATCACGGTACAAACATTCGACAAGGTTCCTTCATCGTGGACTGCACTCACGGATTTCATAGATATTCTTGGCCTGCGCCAGCGTCGACTTGCTCGCACTTATGGACCAGACCACACTTGCTGCAGCTTTGACAATCGTGAGCAAGAACCTCAATGCCAGTTCTGAGAGTGCTTGGATCGCTGGTGCTTACTTTTTGACCTCGACTTCCTTCCAGCTCTTGTACGGGCGATTGTCCGACGTGTGGTCCCGCAAGGTACTCCTCGTGATTGGCATCAGCATATTCTTCATTGGCTCCTTGGCCTCGTCACTAGCATCAACTTCGCTTCAGCTAATCATATTCCGAGCATTCACTGGAATTGGGGGCGGTGGTGTCATGACTGTGGCGCAGATGATCGTCAGCGACATTGTGCCATTACGTGAAAGGGGCAAATATCAAGGGATACTCGTAGGTCCCAGCCCACGTGCATTGCGACGTTACTGACCGATTGCAGGGATCCGTTGTAGCACTTGCCCACGGCATTGGGCCCATTATTGGCGGCGCACTTGCATCACAAAGCAGCGGCGCTTGGTAAACGGCTCGTAAATAATCGTCTTTACTGATTACTAAAGAACAATAGGAGATGGATTTTCCGGCTGAACCTCTTCTTGAGCGTATTCACGACAGCTTGCGTCTACTTCTTCATGCCATTGAGGAAGGTGAAGGGAGACTGGAAGAAGTGAGTACCTGATAACCTTCAGCTTTACATCTGGCAGCTTTCAATTCAATTGCTATCGTCCGCTATCATCCTCGGTACTGATAGATCCAGAAAAGTAACAGCCATCGATTTCTTTGGCGCATTTCTGGCGCTTGTAGGATCTTCGCTTTTGGTGGTATGTTTATCAAGGGTTTCTGCATGCAGTTTACTAATCCATCTCAGTTGGCACTCACTTGGGCCGGTGGCGAGTATGCTTGGGTTTCAGCTCACGTACTCGCATCACTGATTGTAGGATTTATAATCTCGTCAACCTTTGTGCTCTGGCAATGGAAAGGTACTCAGGTACCTCTTGTGCCCAGTAAGTTCTTCAGACGTACTCGATATGCTCCAACATACACGATCTGACCAACACAGTGGAGATCTTCAAGTTCAAGATTGTCAATGGCGTCATGCTCACTATGTTCGTCAATGGTTGGGGTTTCCTCGTACAGATTTACTATATACCGAGCTTCTACCAACTCGTATACGGCTACTCGGCTGTCAGATCTGGAGCTTTGCTGTTGCCTATTACTCTGACTCAAAGTAAGTGAAGCAGCGTAAAAGACCTGATGAGCTGTCGAGATCTAACCAGGTTCAAGCTCTGTTTAGTACACTTTCTGGACTATTTATACATTGGACTGGTAGATATCGCGAGTGTCTCCTCGTGGGCTGGGCCGTATGGGCAGTTGGTTTGGGTCTATTCTCCACACTCGATAAACCATCGCTCGGCAAGCAGATCGGCTTTGCTCTGCTCTCCGGGTTTGGGCTCGGTAACACACTCCAGCCATCATTGATTGCAGTGCAAGCTGGCGTTGAGCGCAGACATATGGCCATCGTCACATCTTTTCGCAACTTCATCCGCAATCTCGGCGGCACTTTGGGTCTCGCGCTCTCCGCTACATTCATCAACAACGCTCTTCGTGCGACGCTGTCGCCGCTCGGGCTCTCCAAAACAGCAATACAGCTCCTCATCAACTCTCCTGATATCTTCCGAGATGAATATGGCGAAGATCGTACAAGCGACATACGTGCCGAGCTTGCGTCCGCGTACGTAAAGGGCTTCAGGATCATTTTCATAGTCAGCGCAGTACTGAACGCCTTGGCGCTTGTGGCCGTGTGGTTCCTGATACCGCAAGTGGAGCTCAGTAGGAGCGATGATGTAGCATTAAAGGAAGAAGGGAAGAGACGGCATGTAAAGAAGCAAGAAGGTGGGGACCAAGTCTAGTAAGCCCGCAAACTATCTGCAGTGCGTTAGACGGCTCTCCCAGATTCGAGTGTAGAGCTCTTCTGCTAAGTCAAAGTCCTAGTCCCACGTGGTTGCCATCAACTACCGACGGTTGTGGTAAAATTCGGTTAAACTTCTAGATTACCGTTCATGGGTGATGAATGAACCAACGCGGCAAGACAGCATCCCAAATGAAGCATGCCAATGAGCCCCACGAACTTCGAATTTACATATACTTTGTGAAACAACCAGATATAAGCTCGAAAACGAAAGCTTAATTGCAAACATTCACGTTCGAGCGTTCCCCAGTTTTTGATCAGCTATAAGCCCTGCTTTGGCCAAACTTTGGAGTATCCAGTATTCCGAGATCTTACTCTAGTCCGGTTCAAGTCATCTCAGAAGGTCATTCAAGATGTTGTTCACCACCTTCACCGCTTTCGCGCTCGCCGCAACGGGCCTCGCTCAAGTCGCCGTGCCCGAGGGCTACCGCAGTGTCTACATCACGTCGAAGCAAGACACCAAATTCGTCATTGTGCCCAAAACGCGTGCGAAGGAAAGCACTTTGGTTGTGTAAGTTTCTTCATATACTCTTGACCACGCGTCACCACTGACTGTGCCCTAGCCAGTCCCTAACTTCCACGCCCGAGCAACAATGGTACATCAAGTCCAATCAGACCAAGATCCAACTCGCCGACACTACGCTCTGCATGGACGCAGGACCATCGTCTGCCTGGAAAGACATGGCCAACATCTACCTCAGAGAGTGCAATGACACCGAGGTTGCGCAGAAGTGGGTCGCGATGGCTGATGGACGGATTGCACTTGAGGCGTCGCCTGGTACACGTAAGTGAAAGCATGCCACATCACGGATATTGGGGGTGGAAAATCTCAGTGCTGATGCGAAAGCAGAACAATGCGTCGATCTCCAGTATCTGCGAGCGACACAAAATAACCCGGTGGGATTGTACAATTGCGCTGGTCTTGGAAACACCGGAGCGGCTGATAAGGGTATAAATTGGCCGCTTGTTAACGCTACGACCGCGTTGAGGTTTTCTGCATAAGATCGGGAGCGTAAGCAGTGCGACGGGCAAGCATAACACAGTGGAGAAAGGCTCAAGCGGATCACCAGTCATGTATAGTAAAAAACGCATCATATGGTATATATCATTCAATTCTGCGCATGTGTATTGGGTGGTGAACATTTGATTTCCATATGGCTAACTAAAGAGTGCAACAAAGAGCGACAACCTTTAGACGGGCAGCATGCTTACGGCGAATGCTTCCCGGTATCCTAGAAGACGCGAATCCATCTCTAGAGATCGACGCCACTTATGGCGAAGGCTCGGACTCTGGGATGTCTACTGCAGACATTGTTGCCGGATCTTGAGGTGGATTGCGAGGCGCGCGAACAACATCATTTGCATCGCTTGGGATTCCGAGCGCAGGAGACGGCAGGACGTCGTCGGCCTGGATGAAGAACTCCCCGGCAATCGTAGTCGGTATCACGAATAGTGTTGGATTCTCAGGAGATGCTAGGCGCGACGAAGTGTAAGACGGCGGTTCTCGAGGTGCATACAGTGGCGGAGGTGTCGCTGAGTAAAGACCGTGGGCGGGATCTACGTTCTGACCGGCCTCGCCAAAGTCCATGATCCCAGTACTCCGAGGTAGTCGGAGATGGCCAGCAGCCACTGGTGGGCTTTCAGCTGGAGGGTCATAAGCATTGTTTAGAGAAGAACTGCGAATTAGAATCACGAGGCTTCCATCAGCATCCAAGCGGGATCGGACGCTCAGATCAAGGCCATCATATGCTTGTATGATGATCTTAGGAGCACTCATATTGTTCTGGTTGTTGGCTTGAGCGATGGTAGGCGTCTGGCAATTGGCACCACAAGTTTCGTTATCGGTGTTTCCAGATATGGTTCAGTCTTCCTAGAGCATTTTTGCTTGCCTGTTGAAGCTTCTGGTAGTTCCAAATTTCAAAACTTGGTTGCGACAAGTTCTCTTGGTCCTCAGTGCTCGTAAGTAGTTTGGATGAAAGTTGGCTGCAAAGATCGACGAAGAGTCTGAAGTACTTTGAGCGATACCACTAATGACGACGAGGTTTACGGACAGTGACTGTGGCTGTGCCCTCACAGCGCCGAGCAGTTTCGCTGATGAACATTATGCCCCTAAGTCGAGCGGACAGACGTGACTATGCATTGTGAAATGTCATGGCAGCCGTTGATGCAATCGCTACTGAACCTCTGGATAGGTCTTTACCACACAGTGTAAAAACAGTTCAATAGAAGCCTGTGATACTTGATCATTGGTCCGGTCTTTTCTTTAACGTCTGCGGACGATTTCACTCACGATCAGACAGAATTAGCCCACTCAGAAGGCAGCTGGTGCTACCCTTGTTGAGCTACCGTAGTGTTTTCGTTGGTATGAAACAAGCTTTCGAAATTAATGATGTTGAGCATTACCTCGAAGTCGAATCCTACTGTCATGAGGCCACAATGTGCAAAAGCAGCAGCACCGCACAACTGTCACAGCGATTACGGACGGCAACACTGGTAGCCGCTACGCCAGTACGCATAGTTGTGCCAAAGTCCTGTAAATGAGACAATACGGTATGCGTACGTAGGTAGTGGGGCGTTGGTCGAAGTCGTCGGCGTTGCGTTCTACCTTGAATATCGCAGCGCACAGCTGCGGTATCGATCGAGTCTCTAGAATTAATTTACTCTCGTGATATTGCAAACTGCATTGCGCCACCAACCAGGTCGTAGGTTGTGATGACAACAGTGGTGGAAAGAAGGTCAGGGACATGGTTGCTCTACATTCGCTCAATCCGACCAATGTTGTTGTTGCAATTATCAAGTGTACACAATATCCATCCCCACTTACCATGGCCCTTTGAGGAACTTGTGAACCTAATCTCTTATAACCACAAGTTGGCACAACTTTTACAAATGTCGGTGTAGCTCGTTACTAAAATTAGAACGTGCAGGATCCTGGTTTCACCCTGCGGGGCAACCGCCCTCCCGATCCTGACTGTCCTTTCGCGCTCCAGCAACGCGATGACAATTTCCCGTTGCTTGCTCATTTACCCTGACTGCTCCTTATATGGCCGATGCGGGCTCAGTTGTCTTCCCACTTAGCGGGTACAGTGCGACAGGAGGTGTTCTCACATTCATAAATGATGATCAAGCGGTCGTCGCACTGATCGAAACGACGAGCGACGGCGTCTCGAGAAGGCTGAAGGTCACAGAGGAGCTCATAGGGTCTTACATTGAGAATGATTATGGGGTAAGACCTTTGAGGTGGACTTCAAGGACCAGGACACATGTCTCTTGAACTAACAGATCAATAGCAGCATGTGTCCTCCTATGACGAAGTTCCACACGCATTATCACCGCCCGCCGAAGAAACAACTAAATTATTGTTAGACTGCCCGTTCTTACCAGAGATATAAGTGTACATCGTTCAGCTATCTAACACTCCAGCAGTTGGTCTAGGCGAGTCGGTAGATACAATGGAGATATGGTTCCGATTCACATGAGTAAAGACCTATATGCCCGACTGGCACCATATGCGCGAATCCCCAGCGTATATCCCCAGGTACTCATGAACAAGACCGCAATACAGATACGCACAGTACCGCAACTTCCACGATACTTATCTAATCTGTCACCAAGCAAAGTTCGAGACGAGTACTTGAGTACGTGCTTTTATACTTCCACTTCAACAATACTATAAACGCTAAAGGCTAGCTACAGGCTTCATACTTCAATCCATTCCTGGAGCAATGAATCACGTCTGCGCAGGCGCATCATTCACCTATCATTTTCCGAGCAAACACATGTACGTGTTCATGCATGGATTGGCATCTGCGAACTATGACCGTTTCGCGTCCATAATCCAGGACGGGGCGGCTAAGGACAGCGCTTTCTTGATTCCTAGCATCATGTTACAGTTCAGACTTGAACAATTGTCAAAGGCTCTCAATCTTTGGCATGACAAAGTGTACTGGAACGAACGAAAGCTGGGCATTCGGTTTGACCACCACGACAATCCGGACCCGGCGAGTATCGACTACACCACCCTTTCGAAGGATCTCAATGCGGCAAACACCAATCTAGCATACGTGGACTGGTCATGTAAAACTATCGCACGACAGCTGGACTTCATGGATGGCATTGCTCATCATTTCCGATCCCTGGCGGTCAGAAACGGAACGAAGGACGATGAGGCATCGGATACAGAACATCTGTTACTTGAAACGCACGCCCATTTGCGGTCTTGGAACACTGGCCTTGTGGATCGAGCCGAATACCTTTCGAAGCGAGGTCAAGCTCTCGTTCAGACTGTACGTGCCAATTGCAGACAACGAGCAATAACTGACGTGGCATAGGTCTACAGCGGCATCGCCCAGCGTGACTCTGCAATCAGTCTACGTCTAGCTGCCACTAGCACGAAGCTCGCAGAAACATCACAAGAGTTAGCGGTCTCCACTTCGAGGGATAGCGCGGTGATGCGTGTAATCGCTGCGATTACCATTTTCTTCCTGCCTGCAACGTTCACGGCGACCTTCTTTAGTACAACCTTTTTCAGCTTCAACGAGGGTCTCGATGGCAGAGTCTACTCCAGATGGCTGTGGCTCTACTTTGTCGTAACGCTTGTTTTGACTGCGATTGTTGTGGTGGGTACCTGGCTGCTTTGGAAAGGAAAAGAGAAGGAGATTTCAAATCGGTCGCAGAAGCGTATATCGGAAGAGCCGTCGCAGTTGGAGAAGCGA
>TARA_R110002003_G_scaffold70_18_pt1 | contig 53293 bp, 64 predicted proteins | sample TARA_R110002003 | Tara Oceans TARA_R110002003 (sample SAMEA4396441) | marine metagenome | biome: Westerlies Biome; feature: [SRF] surface water layer (ENVO:00010504); material: water (ENVO:00002006), including particulate matter (ENVO:01000060) such as... | depth 5 m | reverse complement strand
AAAAGGTGCTGCTCGGAGGCTTGTTTGGCACGGGACTGAGCATGATTCTTTTTGGATTTGCAAGCAGCTTGCCAATGGCACTGGTTGCTCGGGCTCTCGGAGGTTTGCTGAACGGGTGAGGTCATCGCGCCAAAATATCGTCTGAGCGCTTGCTAACCGAATATGCAGGAACATCGGCGTTCTCCAGACCACAGTCGCGGAGTTGATCACGGTTGAGAAGCACCAACGTAAGTTTGCCGTAATGAGGATTCTGCAGATCGAAAGCTAACTTTGGATAGCGCGCGCTTATTCCATCATGCCTTTTATTTGGTGCCTTGGGTAGGTTCCTCCTGAGCACGGCGTTTGGTATGCGGCTGACCGCTTTTTCGCAGGACCATTGTCGGCGGTTTCCTTGGCGGTGTTCTCGCTCGCCCTGCCGGAGCGTGGCCTGCAGTTTTCGAAAAGACCATTTTCGAAACGTACCCGTACCTGCTTCCCAATATCTTCTGCACGGCCGTGGTCTTGTTCGGGCTCACGGTTGGCATTCTGTTTCTGGAGGAAACGCACGAAGACCGCAAGTACGACCGGGATTGTGGACGCGAAGCGGGGCAATGGATCTTGCGCAAAGTTTGGAGGCGAGATGCCGACGCAACGTTCAGCGACAAGGATGCATCCCTTGACGAGATGCGGTCTATGCTTGAAGACCACAACGCCAACGAGCCAGCATATCGGAGCACGTCAAGCTCGCCAACCTTGTGCAGCGCCCGCACCTCTATTTCCGAGCCACCATCATTTATCTTAGACAAAGAAAGTCAGTCGGCACCAACGATCCGACAAGCATTCTCCAGACAAGTGTGCCTGAACATTGTCTGCGTTGGCATACTCGCTTTGTGAGTGAGATGTACTGGTATACGATGATCACAACTGACGTGCCTGGTAGCCACACCATTTCTCTGGAGCAACTTTTGCCAATCCTGATGTCCAAGAAGCCACCACAAGAGGGTACCACACGTCTTCCTTTTCACTTCACAGGAGGGTTCGGTTGGTCAACGCAGACCAATGGGGCATTCCTAGCTACGCAAGGTGTGCTGCAGATGTTCGCCCAAGTCATCGTCTTTCCCTGGCTTAACAAGAAGCTCGGCAGCCTTCGCACATTCTGGATCACTCTTTGCCTGTATCCGGTCCTTTATGTTCTTGCTCCATACCTAGCACTTCTTCCCGAGAACCTGCGCATCCCTGGTCTGATGCTCATGCTCGTTGGCAAGGTTACCTTCCAGTCGCTGTCCTACCCATCACTCAACATCATTCTCGCCAACTCCTCTCCCTCGAAGCGGGTCCTGGGCACTTTGAACGGCGCGGCGGCCTCGTCCGCAAGCATCTGCCGCGGATTCGGCCCCACTCTGTCAGGTCTCATGGATGGCATCGGCGAGAAGCACGGCATGTCCGGTCTCGCTTGGTGGACGATTGCTGGTGTCGCTCTTCTGGGCTGGGCACCAGGTTTCATCCTACGAGAAGGCAAGAAACGACCAACCTTCAATCTGGAGGATGAGGAGGCTTTGCTCGACACGGAATCATCGGACGCCGAATCGGTCCTCACACTCACGCCCGACGATACGATGGAGACGGTGCTCTCCAAATAGACACATACATGACGACCACACGACGGCGCAACATTTTCTTTTCCAGCGGACAACGCGCTGGCAGCGAAACAGCCCTGGACTTCTCCAACTCGATATATCCTAGATTCCTCGTTCACTCAGTCCCGGTTTGGGCACTGCCACTGTTATCTTAGAACTCGCATCTCGCTCGGCGCATTTCATTTGATGCTTTACATCAGCACTGTCACGTAATGGGAGGTTTTTTGAGCGACATTCTTAGATGGGAAGCTGGCACCAGCGAATGGTGACAACAAGCAGGCGTTTTCAACACTAAACAATACCCCCAGCAATGTTACTTTGGAGTTTCTTAGTGGATTACATGCTGTTAGATGAGCGCGCTCAGGCAATGCAATGCTCGATTTCACCTCTTGAAACTCGCACACACCGCACTGTGATGCTTATGCAAGTAAACAGCGAATCTGACTCGGCATCCCGTCACCGTCTTTTAAACTCCCGGCACCCGCATCAAGCATGGTTCGGCCATGGCTGTCAGAGCCGCACCCGCAGCGTGCGGCGGGCCGGGGAGGTCGGATGTCTCGCCCATCGGTGTGCTTGATGCGGTGTGCGGTGGAGGGCAAAATGGTGCGAGTCACGGAGGATGCACATGGCTCAACAGGCGACGGCTGCATACGGGCGTCAATACCACGTACACATATAGTTACAGGACGTACACGGCGTAAGAAGTGAGGCATACCGATGCCCTGCAGCAGACCATAGGAGGATGACTGGGGTGCATGCAGACGAGACGTGCGGGGGGCGGGCCTTCACTTGTCAGGTGCGTGGGGCAGGGACTCGTGCATGAATCAAGCACAGCAATGCACAGTGCACAGTGCACATTCTTCAGGAAGTCATGGGCAATAGCCTCGGAGGTGGTGGTGATGGTGTTGTCGAAGAGCACCCACGCGCTGGCGGAGTATTATGGATAGTCCCACGAGGCCGTCCGTCACGTGTCCAACCCACACTTGCGCCGGCCTGGCAAGCTATCTCCCTTATCAGTGACGCTCCTAGCCGGGCTGCTAGCCATCCACGAGGCAGCGCGTCCGCTCGATGCTTTTTCAGACATGGCAGCTGCACGCCACAGAAGGACCTTTTTCTGCGCTCTCTCTCCGCCGTCCGTGACGCTGGTGCCTTGTTTCCATCTGAAGAGCAGTGCGGGGAAAACACGACGCTGGCCCGCGCTGTCCTGAGCAGCCTCAAGCGACCACGACTAGTCGGGTGCCCGTGGACTCCTGCCATGCGCCCTGATGAGCGGCATCAAGCGCTCCTTGGAGGACTCCTCCCATGACGCGGACCAGCCCTCGCCGTCCGAGTCGTCGATTGCCTCGGTGAAGCCCTCGTCGCCGGTTGCGCCCTCCGCGTCGGCCGCCTCGTCGTTCCGCAATGTGTCAGCGTGCAACCGCTGCCGGCTGCGCAAGAACCGCTGCGACCAGCGCCTGCCGTCGTGCGCCTCTTGCGACAAGGCCGGCGTCAAGTGCGTGGGCTACGACCCCATCACGAAGCGCGAGATTCCGCGCAGGTAGGCAGTCGCGGTGCAGTCCCCCGGCCCAGGCTGACCAGCGCGCAGCTACGTCTACTACCTCGAGACGCGTGTCGCCCACCTCGAGACGCTGCTGCAGGACAACGCGATAGACTTCCCGCCCGCCGAGGACTTCAACCCCAGCTTCCACGCCAACGGCATCGCGGCGAGCAAGTCCATCGCCGCCATCCCCCAGCAGCGCAATGGCTCCGCGAAGCCCACCAGCGCCCCCACCAAGGAGGAGAACGAGCGCTACGACCGCGAGAAGCTCACCAAGCTGGTGTCCAACATCGGCATGGTCTCGGTGCAGGGTGCCAGCGACCCGCGCTATCTGGGCTCCACGTCGGGCATCTCCTTTGCAAGAGTTGTGTTTGCGGCCGTCAAGAGCTCCGTCTCGGGGTCCTCGTCTGAGCGCGGCAGCAACCGCGGCGGCAAGGCTGCGGCCAACGTCGTAGACAGCGGCACCTCGATGCGGGACTCGTTCTTCGGCCTGCAGACCAAACCTACCATACGCCAGGCGCCCTTCCCAGACCGCGACCTTGCGTCGCGGCTGGTCGAGCTGTACTTCGAGCACGCCAACCCGCAGATCCCCATTCTGCACCGGGGCGAGTTCATGGAGATGTTTGAGCGCGTGTACGCCGCCGGTGAACGACACAGGACATCACGCGAGTCATACATGCTCAACATTGTGTTTGCTATAGGCGCCGGAATCATACTGGGCAGCTCCGACACGGAGGACTCCCCGACGTCGGATCCCGGGCGGTCGCCAACAAAGTCACGATCCTCTCCACCAAGTAACAAGAAGCGGCGACTCGCAGGCCAGCAGCACCAGCCCGAGGAGTACCACGCATCTGCCATCGTCCACCTTGAAAACTTTCTTGGCTCCTCTCCCGCTGCGGACCGTCCCGACGGTTTCGGAGGCGGTCTCGAAGAGCTCCAAGCCGTGCTGCTGCTTGCGGGTTTTGCTCTGCTGCGACCCGTTGCGCCCGGCCTGTGGTACATCGTGGGAGTCGCCGTTCGCTTGGGCGTCGACCTAGGGTTGCATTACGAGGATGGTGTGGGTATCGACGGCTCGGGTTCGGAAGACCACATAGTTGGGAAATCGGACTTCAAGACCGAAGGCAACGGGACGTCAACGGCTGCCGGCAGTGCAAGCCCAACAAAAGTCGACGCAAAGGAAAGGGGGCGCAGACAGTGGGTCAGAGATCTGCGAAGACGCCTGTGGTGGTGTGTTTATTCGCTTGACCGACTGGTCAGCACATGCGTTGGCAGACCCTTTGTAAGTGCTTTTGCGGTTCTGTTACACTTTGTCCTCTGTTGGAGCGAAAATTTTCACCACTCATGTCCACAATGGTAGGCAGTAGAAAGTGGGATCAGCTGACTGAAGCACCTTTGGCCATTGAAAGGACCAGCAACTCCGATTGTGTGGCACGAGTGATGAGCTTGACCTGGGCAATCCCGCAGCGAATTACAGATACCGAGTACTGACACAGTGCAGGGCATCACAGACCAAATCGTGACTACCGAATTTCCGTCGCTGCTTGACGACCGTTTCATTACGAAGGAGGGATTCCTGGACCCACCACCGCATCAAGATAAGCCAACGTACAAGATCGTTGCGCATCACTACTTCAGGCTCAGGCTGCTGCAGTCCGAAATCCTACAGGTCCTACAACACCGCCAGGCACAGCAGGCGAGGGCAAGTGGGGCTAACCAGGGCAATGAGTTTATGCACACCAAGTTGCCATCGCCGTTCTTGGCAAACTTCGACTCCTTCCGCGCCTGGCGCGTCGACATTGATCGGCGTCTGCTCGAATGGAAGGATTCTGCGCCGACGCAGCTTGATGCGGGCGTGCAGTTCTCTCCACTATTCCTGGAGCTAAACTATTGGCAGGCTCTGATTATGTTGTACCGTCAAAGCCTCGTAGTACCATCAGGATTGCAGAATGAGCTAGGGAACACTGGTTCAGACGTCGGAAGCCCTTCAATGGTTAATGTTGAAGAGCGCGAAGACGAAGACCTGGTGTTCTTGAAGGTGGCCGAGGCTGGACAGAAGGTTCTGAAGCTGTACAGGCAGTTGCATCGCGTGCACCTAGTCAACTATACCTTCCTGGCGACCCATCATCTGTTCATGGCTGGTAAGTACGTTAACTCCGATGTTGAGTATCACTAATCCTTGACAGGCATATCATTCCTCTATGCGGTGTGGCACAGCGTCCATGTCCGCAGCTTACTAGTACGTCGGCCCTGTTTTTTGTACCACCTTGGACGCCTACCGTCACATCTGAAATGTTGGAGCTGATTATCGTTACAGTCTCTCGATGATGTGGACTTTACCGTTCTAGCCGCGACCTCTGTTCTTGGCGACTTGATCGACAAGTGCCCACCAGCGGAGGCATGTCGTGACGCTTTCGACCGAATGAGCAAAGCGACCATACAGATGTGCATGAGTACTACGGGATTTGGGCCCCAAGCCCTACGAGCACTTCCGCAATCCCAACAATACCATGCCCAACCGTCATCGCATTCTCCAACAACCACATATACGTCAGCATCAGAGGCAGATGCACGATCAGACACGGAAATGCAGGGTTACCCATCCAGGAACTCCAACAATTACTTCGCCCAACAGCAAGCGCGCCGGCCAGTTCCGCGCTTCGACATGAACCTTAAAGATCTCTTCTCGGATGATGAGACCGATAAGCGCTCCTTCAGCCGCGTCTCTAACCAAGTCAACGCAATGCGCCCACCACCTCCGCCCATCAAGCCGGAACCCCAACAACAATCCATCCAGCCGTTTACTGCTGACCTGAAGATTTCTCCGCAACTACGAACACATCAACAATTCTTCAACGCCTCGTCCAACTTCACATCCACAACCCCAACCCTCTCACCACCAATCTCACAGGCAACACCTATGCCCTCACCCTACCAGATATCAAACCAACTTCCCTACAACGCTTTCGCGCAGAGCATCACATCGACATATCCGGAAATTGGCGGCTTCAACGACCTCGACTTTCTGGATAGTTTTCCCGTCCAGGGCAGCGGTGCGCAAGGCGATGCCGGTGCCGGCGGTATGCAAGACGTTGGGATAGGATTCGGCATGGGCTTTGGCGACGGCACGCACGATTGGAGCGATGGCAATGGCTTTGATCTGTTCGATGGGTTTTTCTTTGGGCCGGGCGGCACGGGCATGTGAAAGACGTCGGTATGACTAAGCACACATCTACATCGCTCTTCAGGGTCGGGGCAACGTAGGGCACGTGAGTAAGGGCAGTCAGAGTTGACTCGATGCCTTCGCATAAAAGTAGCCGGCCGTGCCTATCCGATCTGCGGGTTAGGCCCTGGTGTGTGGGGTTGGCGCAGGTTACGGTGGCGGGGTTCGGCGGTCTCCGATACCATAAAATTCGATGCTTGGGCGTGGATGTAGGATAGGCTCGGCGACGACACGACGATGAAACTGAGTCATTGCTTAACGGCCGTTTTATTTACGTGGCAACGCCTTTTTGCAATCCTCACTCACTTGTGGTGGCTGAGAAACTCAGGATGTGGGTTCGGAATCTCGACCCGCACTTCAGAGGGTGTGTGATATGACCTCCTTTTACTTCATTTCTCGGTGCGCTTGTGCAAAAGTGTGTGATGAGGTATCACTGCGTCTCTCATTGGGAAGTCACCGAATGCGTACTAGCAGAATAGTAGCATCGACAAGAATGATGCAACGCCACCCAAATCATTCCCACAGCAACGCACCTCCTCCAACCCAGTCTCGCAATTGACGCGTCTACCTCATCACCGCTCCCCATTCACGGCCAGGGCCGCCCACATCCCCATGTTCATCTCTCACTTGTACACGCTGCACAACTCCAAGCTCTCCGCCGCAACCTCATCCACAATCCTCCTCGCCTCGGCAACCAACAGATGCAGATCCGTGCGGAACTTCCTGCCCAGCTCGCTATCATTCTCCTTCTTCCGCTTCATGCGCTCGAATGCGTTCTGCACCTGGGCCAAGATGGCGTCCACTGAGGATGCCAGCTCGTCTCTCACGCTCTCCATGACTTTGCTGCTGTCTTCCTCGACCCAGCCTGAGATGAATGAGTAGGGACCGTTGGGGCCGGGGATGTTGTCTTTGAGCCAGTCGCAGCGGGCGGCGAACATGGTTCTGCCTGGGTGGTGTTAGTGTGCTCTGTGTGTGTGGAGAGGAGAGTAGAACGGGCGGGGTAGAAATACCTTTTCCTTTGCCGCGGACTATGTGGGCTTGATCGTAAAAATCTTCCATAGCCTCTGGGAAGTAGGCGTCTTCTCTGACCTTATGGGCTTTCAGGTGGATTTTGCTATAAGATGTCAGCGCGTGCGATGGGAATGCGGTTTGTGCCTCGACATACATCAATTGGTCCTTGAGGCTCTTCGCCGATACTTCAACGCAACGAGAAACCTCCATTTCGTAACGCTTGAGGTTGTCCGAAAAGCATATCTTGTAGGCATCGCATGCCAAGGCGCGAGGGTCGTCTGCGGAGGTATTAGGAATGGGAAACGATGGAAAGGATAAGTGGACTTACTTTTCAGGACGTGGTTGAGGTCCCGCAAGGCTTCTTTGATGGCTTGAGCGGCTTCTGCCTTGAAATTTTCGCATGACTTGTCGAGGAGGGTTCGAAAGGCTTGGTCGATGACTGGTCGCACAGAGGACAGAAGCTCTTCGTTCCAGTTCAGGTTCAAATTCTTCTTCTTCTGCACGTAAACACCTAGAATCGTCAGCGAAAAAGGTCCTCAATGCGTAATACGACGGGAACATACCTTTCTTCTTGATAACGGCTCGATGAGTAGCGGCGTTCTTCGTTTCGTTAGTGCTGTCATGTGCACACGCGATCTGATCATTGCCACTTACCAAGCTCTCCCACTTTTGAAGGCACTTGACTGCGTGCTTGTCAAATCGAGTCTGGACAGTATGATCGGCCAGCTCATTTTCAAGCAGCTTGATATCTGTCTTGATGAAGTTGGAAGCTAGATATTTGACCCTAGCAGCAATACCCTGAGAACCGTCAGTAATCGTAATCGTTGGTCATGCTTCGTAGTCTGAAGAGACAACATACATCGCGCGCACATCGGACAATGGCCGTCAAATGATTCACTCTTGCCAGCGTAGTCGTGCTGCACGACATCTGCATAACGCTGAGAAGCGTCTGGACTGACACTTTGACAAAATGGTCAAGACTTGCAGTCCGTCCTTTAGAAGGGAGAGTGTAGATGAGCGAACACAGCGCTGGGATCTGGGTCTCTTCGATGGTCATGGTCGGAACGGTGGCTTCGTTGTCCTTGTCGTAGCCGCGAAGGTAGCGCATGTACATACGATTAGACACACAGAAAACCGGCACGTTCGCATCATCGCCCGTATCTGCACGATAGTTCTGAGCAATGACCCTTGAAACTTGCTTGCTGCGACACGCGATTCGGATATCCTTGCGCCTGAAAACGTTAGCATCGCCAGTTGAGCTATGGTCACGACTTACTCTTTCTCCAGTGCTATCTTGCGTCTCAAGAGCTTCTTCTTGTTGCCCTTGAGCTTCTTGTTGGCTTTGTGGTTGCCGTCGATCTTGTTGCGTTCCATCTCAGCACTAATGACTCGGGTTTTCTTCTCCACATTCGTGATCTTTTGGGCAATGGTTCCAAGCAACTCCTCAGCCGCTGTATCCAAGATCAATGTCGATCCGCCCTCATCGTTCAAGTCCTGTGACAGTCAATGTAAAGCAAACACCGCGAACAATTAGTCACTTACATCAGATCTTGTGGCGACAAGAATAACACTTCCACTACGCCTTCGACGGTATGCATCCATATATTGTTGACGAAAGCCGATGTTATCCTGGAGACGATCAATCTTGCCAACCACGATAGTCATGTCACACTGCTGGAGGTATCGAGCGGCGTTGTCAATGCGGAAGTTGTTGACGTCTGAACCACCAGGAACATCAGCGATGATGACGTTCTGTTTGAGGATCGGTGAGTTGAGGGTTACACTATGTGTATGTTAGTATGTCTAGGCAAGCAGCAGGAGCTAACATTTACCGAACGATCTGGACCAAAGGCCATGGCGTGAACTGGAGCGGCTTGCCTCTGAAGCTCGCATTGGGACATTCTCGTGTAAATGGGTGGTACTGCTCAGTGAGGTCCTCCGGAGTCGCAGAGGTGAAGTGTACTGAGGTCTCGCCATCCTCGATGAACATGCGGTGGATGTCGTCAGTCCAGGTGATGAGCTGCTTGATGACTTTGAGATCATTTGCCGACGTTGCGGTAGCCATGAAAGTTTCTGCACTCTCGAAGCCAAGACGGTCATCGAACAGCTGCTGCAAGCAGTCGCGGGCCGTGGACATTCGACTCAAGTCGTCATCGTCGACATCGTCTGGATTCTGGCGCTGCTTCTGTTTGACCTGGAACCATTGTGTGAACAGGTCTCCGACGAGCTTTCGACACATCTCTAGGCAGAAGAACTGCACTTCGGCTGCGAACGGTGCAGTTTGTGTGGAGGGCGATTGTCGGAACTCGGTGATGACGCAGGTACAGGCTCCACCTCCGTCGCTCTGAGCCATAAGTTAGCCTGATTCGAATAGGTCGTGATCGTGACTTACCTCAATGGTCAAGTTAAGGACACCGAGAATGGAGTTCAGCAGCGCAGACTTGCCAGCGCCAGTATCGCCGGCAACCGCAAGCTTCACGGCTTCCTGGTAAGGGATCTTCTTGCCCCTCACGACCTCGTTCCAGAGAAGTGTCAATTCTTCATCGTTATAGCCGTCAGCCTGGGCTTGCTTGAAGAATCCCACAAAGTTGTTTAGCGTGCCCAAAGTGGTGTCCTCAGTGAGCTTGAAACCGGGGTGGTAAATGGGGAGCTTGGGTCGCTTCTGAGAATTGGGATCAATCGGCTTCACTTCGTCGTCGCCGTCATCGCCATCTGCTTCGTCGTCGTCGTCGCTCGAGTCGGTGTCCATTTCCGAAGCTTCGAGAGGTTAGTGTGCAATTGAAATGAGTAAGCAATGACGTACCTTTACGCTTCGTGCCTGCTGCCTGAGATCCGGTAGCTTCTCCTGTAGCTTGGCCTAGGTACACAGGATCCCATGCTGCCATCTGAGCCCTTGCAGCTACCTCGATGTCCTTCAGCTTCTGTACAAACGGTGAGACAACTTCCTCTGCGATCTGCTCTTCGGGTGCAGATGTAGGTGGCTTCGCGTCGTCCTCCCCAGCCGGCACGGATGCGCTGCGCGGTCTTGCTATCTCAGGTTCGGTTGGAGTGGGCTGTTGTGGCTCCTCAACTTCGGCCACGTCCATATACTCCTCGTCATTCTCCTCATTTTCTGAAACAAAGAGCGAATCGATAGTGCGATCTGGCGTAGGCGTAGGCTGCTGCGTCTCGTCCATGTTGGAAGATGACAGTCGTGATGCTATAGGAAGTTGGGAGAGGGAGGGACGTGGAGAGTAAGAAGAGAGTTGGCAAGTAAGTGAGATAAATACCCGGGCCGTATTGAACACGATATAAAAGTCGCCTTCCAGTCGAGTTCGAGCTCTGAGCAAGCTTTAGTAGCTTCGACGTGAGAGAAATCGTGCCACCAGGGCCTCTGGCCCGGTACACCTCAAAGTAAGTCCACTGACGCCATATCTCCATGCGGTGAGCGAAGATATGAAGCGTGGTGCGAAGGTGAAGTCATCTTCAGCAACGCTGCTACTGCAGTTCGATCTCGCTGCCGTTTCAGCATCCAAGGCACGAAAGGAAGTGCATGATCGATCGGCCGCACCGCGTCTAGCAGTACTTCATGGTCAGGGATGTGTGGCCACACATGGAGCGAATAGCAGCACCTAGAATGCGACACACGTGTTAGCAGAGGACTTGGAGAATTGAACAGAGCTTGTATCAGACAAATCCGTAGGCGCAATCGAGCAGTGAGCTTCCGAGAAAAATGCTATGATACATAACACGTGATAATACGTGGCATCTAGGCGCGAGATAGGTGGCATTTTCGAGATGGCAGAAATGTGGCATGTTGAAGTTGTGATGCAAAGTCTGACATTGATGCTTCATGAGCTGAAGGCGAGGGAGCAGCTCTAGAGAAACAGGCTAGTCCTTTTGCGGACGACAACCCAACACTCCTTCCTTCCTCCGTGGCGAAGGAAGCAGCAGTTGTGAGGGTACATCCTCTAACATGGGTGAAGCCGCGTCGGAGAGCGTGGATATCCTCAGTGTATTTCATAGATACTGAGACGTATATGCGATTTGGCTCTGAGATAGACGCACCTGCTGACTACGTCACATCTTCAGCAATGAAGTATTGCAGCATGCGGTGTAAGTCCTGGCTGAGATGATGGATCTCGTTTTGATGGATCCGGCAAGGGAAGGAAGAAATAAGTATAATGCGTGTGATATACGCATGTATATCAGCCTGCCCATCACAGTGAACCACATCGCCCGTCACACAATACACGTTCCGTATCGGCAAACGAACTTGTTCTCTATATATGCAGCAGTATCTATACACCCGTCCACAGAAAAAGCTAATGCCCGTAAATGCTCCAAATATGCTCTACAGACCTTCACAAACAGCCGCTGCCTTCACTCACTCAATCAATCTTCAACGCCTCCACCCCACTCATCTGCAACCTCTCCATCAAACTCTTCACAACGCCACAACTCTGTTCCCGCTTCTCATCCACGCCCTGCATCCACATCCTCATCTTGCCAAGCATATTCGTGCCATCGCCCCTCTTCCCGCCCTCCTTGATATTCGTGAAAAACATCCTCCGCTTCCTATCATCCAGTTTCTCCCACTCGGGCGTACCTGATGTGCGCTCAACATTCGGGTCGAGGTACTTGACAAAGGAGATGAAGTAGTCTGAGATTTCGTTCTGGCGACGCACCATGACTTGCCCCACGGTGCCGGCGTGTTTGGTCCCGTAGCCGTTTTCGATGTCGACGCCCCACATGACGTCCCATTGATATTGGTAGGTTGGCACGGTCGAGGGGTTATGTGTGGACATGGCATTCGAGACTAGGTACGTGGGGCAGATGTAGCGGATGTCGCCTTGGGCTTTGGCAACGGCGTCCCAGTACTTGCCGCTATCGGGCCAGTGGCGGTCGTTGGGATATGTCTTTGCTAGCAGCGTAAGATCGTTGTCTGTGAGGAGCGGATAGTGGTCTTTGAGGTATGATTTGAATTCGCCCTCCGAGTCGGTGGTTTTCTTGACTTGATCGGTTCCTTCGTTGGAGGTGAAACCAATAATGGTTGGAACCTTAGCGTAGCGACCGCCCATGATGGCGGCCGGCGCAGGCTCGGTGAACATGCCTCCTTTGGGCTCCGTGGTAGGTGCCCACATCCAGCGAGGTGGCGTACCGCGGTCGGGGAAGTTCATGGGGTAATTCTCGTAGTAGAGATCTCCAGGGGTTGAGCTGCGTACGCAGGTTATGTCTGTGCAGTTCAAACCCGAGGCGACTTCGTTCCAGAACTTCTCCGCTTGAGGCGGCGTGAAGAACGTCGGACTCGCTGGGCTCTGCGCAATGGCTCCGTGGAAGAGCTGTTTCCTTCCTGTTCCCGGAACCGCATAGTGGTGATCGCCCTCATTCGCTGTGAGTTGCAGCAGAACTGAAGCACCGCCGGCACTTGTACCCATCGTCACGACATGGTCCGGATTGCCTCCAAAGTACCGAATGTACTTCTGCACCCACTCCAGCGCTGCTCTCTGGTCCCGTAATCCCATGTTGTAGTCCCCATCTTTTGCGATTTCCTCTCCAGAAAGGAATCCATAGATACCATTCCGGTAGTACATCGTCACCACCACTATGCCCTTATCTAGCTTTCCATTTACACCTCTCGCTCTCCGACTCTTCTCCACCATCTCCCCTCCATTACTCCGACCAGGAAGATGGAACCCACCACCAGGAATATTCACCAGCACCGGCAAGTCGTCGCCCGCCTCCGCATCAACCGGGGTAAACACGTTCAAACTCAAACAATCCTCTGTGATCCTTGTATTAATCCCTAGCACATCTTCGCCAGCAACGTCTTCCCTATTCCTCAGCGTCGCATCAATCTTCTGTATCCGCGGACACATGCCCAGCTCCCCGCTCCACACCAACGGCTCCTCATTTCTCCCAAGCCCATACGTCCGATTTACCGGCTGCGGTCCGCGGAATCGATTCTTCCCCGCCGCGCTCGCCGCATACGGTATGTTCCAGTAGAACCTGACCTTGTCCGAGACATTCGGCTTGATCGCGAGATAATCAAGCGTTACGATGTTCGGATCCGCAGGGTTCTTGGGCGGCGCGGCGAAGAAGGGCGCGGGTTTTGAGGTCAGCGGTGGTATCCAGTCTGCGCTGGGACGGAGATCGGGCGAGTAGAGGAAGGCGAATGTGAAGGCGAGAATCACACAGGCTGCGAGACCGAGGAGTATCCGCCGGTCGAATATGAGGCTCGAATTGAGTGCGCGAATCGCCATTGTGAGGATGTGGGACAGAGCGAGCGTGGGGGGTGGGCTGGCTTATCGCGGTGGTGAGGGCTGCATCTGTGCCGCAGGAAGGATGAAGCGCAGCGGAGTAGGGAGAGTATGGGTTTGTGGCAAGAATGTCAAGAGACGCTCAAGCAGACAACATAGGAGAAGAAAGATTGCGACCCGCGCACTCGTCTCTCCATTCCGTGTCCCCAGTCGCACTTTCCTTGCACACGACACGCAGGGTGACGAATGAGGTTACGGGATGCGGGAACCGGCAACTCGTGCCTTGGCGATGACGCGTTTCATCATTGGGAGGATGGATAGGAGCACATGCTGCATGCATGATAAGGTACATAACAAAAGCAACGACTACGTGTACTTGAATAACGGTGCTTGATGAAGTGTTGAAGCAAAGTGAGGCAGAGTCGTATAGATCGCGTCTACTGGTGCACAGCCCAGGCGTAATGCCATAGATCGCGCGGAATGGCTCTGGGCATCGAAGCTATGGAACTGGGCTCGGAAGTACCCGTGGCTTTCGTGTTTAGCCACGTCGACTTCAATCACAGCTGCACGGAAGTCAAATAGCAGTACGACGTCCCTGATATTGGAGTTCATCTATAGCTATGCTCGTCATGTCCAAACTACAAGGTCCAGCCTATCTCATAATGCAATACCCAATCGCTAGAACGCCAACAATGCATCTATGCTCTACGACAAAAGTATCTGCAAAAGCGCCCAAAGGCGGAAGAGTGGTATCACGAATCTCGAACTTAGCCAGGACATCAAATCCTCCCACCTTCAACAATCTCTCGTCCAATCAATTCCAGCTCACCACTCTCGGCGGTACGTCTTCGTTCCAGGATCCACCTCCCTTCACCAGCCTCATCATGCTCGCGCACATACGTGACGCTGTCCGCAGCACTTCCTTTACGCGAATGACCACCCCGCCAGCCGCCACCACTCGGAGTGATGGGTGAGGAGTTCGAGACTGGTGATACAAGGCCCATGGAGTGTCGGCGAGGTCCAGTCGAGGTGGACACTGTGGCTGACGGTGAAGACAAGGACGTGTCGATAGATGGAGGAGCCGTTGGTCTCTGTTGAGGCACGAATGGTGACCCTAATGGCACGCCATACTGTGACATGGGATGGGAGATGGTCGACGGCGAGTTGAAGGCTTGTCCCTCGGGTGACATGGGCAGGGATATGTGGGAAGGAGACTGCATACTGTGCAGAGCCTGCAGTTGTGCAGCTGATGGCAGTGGCGGTATGTCCTTCCTCTGGTGATCAAGGTGACAGTCCGGACTAGACAGCGAGTTGTAGTCGCTCGCTGTAAGAGTTGGACTCTCTGGCCGCTCTTCGCCCGCGCTCTCATCGCTGTCGTTCTCGTCCTCATACGCTGCATTGACAGCATCCATAAGCCCTTCATCATCATCATCGCCCTCGAAGCCAATCTCGAGATTTGCTAGATCGTCGTTTTCCCGCTCGCTATCGGTGTGTTCTTTCATGCGGTTGCCTGCTGGACTTGACATTCTTGGCACAAACTGCATACCCATGGGGGACGAGTTTCGAGGACTATTCGATGTGCTACCAGGAAGACTAGCGGCACTACCACCGAATGCCCCCTTTCGCAGCTTCATCAGTGTGTCAAGACTCATGTCCTCCTCTTCTGGCCAGCCATATGGGCTCATGCGAGCCAGTTGCGCCAAGCCGGGGCTCGCAAGTGGCTGTTGCCCATCGCGGAAGTGGTTGAGACTTATGAAAGAGTTGCGCGTGCTGTATTCACTCCGCTCCGTGATGGGCGTGAGATTGGGTTCTCGCACAGCATTGCGGCCGCTGACGGTGCGGCCGAGACCTGACGGACCGAAGAAGCCGCCCCAAGCATTGGGTGAGTCGCCGATTTGAGAAGCATAGAAGCCGAACTCCTGGCCATAGAAGCCTTCGTCGTCGTAAGCTAGCGCCTCTGCATTAGCTGCCGCAATCATCGGATCATCCTCCAAAGCTGAGTCATAGTCGCTGTAGTCGTAATCATCGACGAAGCCGGAGCTCATGCCAAATACATCATCGTCTTGTGGGAAGCCGTCTGTTTCCAGACTGATGCGGCCGTCGTCAGGGACCAAGCTCGGTCTTGAGTTGCTCAACGACGACAGATCTTCGGCATCGGAGCTTGACCGTCCAGCATCAACACTTGCTTTGCGAGCAAACCGGCCGGCAGCTTCGGCTCGAGTGGCTGCATCTGCAAGTGCACTATGGTACGCGTTCATATTGTCGAGATCAGGTATTGGATGTTGATGAGCTACAGACGTCTTGTGTGCGAGCGACGGCTCGGACGCGTCCAGATGTCCGGTCAGATTGTCGTCGTCCGCTTCGTAGCCCGTCTCGGACGCTGACATACCGGGTGGATGGGATGAAAGAGCGTTCGGAATAGCTCCGATCGGAGGTGGCTTGATCTTTCGCTCGTAGAGTGGGCCGTCGGGATCGTCGAATAAATTCTCGTCAAAGGCAGCCGCATTCTGATCGTCTTGCTCTCCAATCAATCCGTCGTCAAAGTACATGTCATCGTCGAGGTCGATATCATCAGGGCTTTGGCCGTCGCTTCCGGTGGAATTGACATGAGCAGCTGAGTGCGAATGCAATTGTGCGACTTCGATGGAAGTGAGCGGCTGGCCTACTGACCCAGGATCGAATTGCTTTGCACCGACCGCATTTGTCTGGTCGAGGTGCACACCAGTGACAGGTTGCTGGTATCGCTGCAACATCTCTTCTGACATCGCAAAGCCTATCGGAATTCCGTTGGCATCGACAGGTGTTTGCAGTTGACCCATGGGATTCATCGGACTCGTTGGGTCGTTGGGATTCGGCCGTATCGACAAGGACGAGAAATCGAAAGTATTGATGCCTGCATCCATGCTCTGATCTCCAAGCCCGCCGAACTCATCGTCGTCCCCGAGCATGGGAATTTCCTCCTCGTAGCCAGCGTCCATGTCGTAGTCGTCCATGCCATACTCGTCGTACTCGTCGTCAAGCGTGTTAGTAGACATGCGGCCCTGTTTCGAGGCTTTCTCGGCCGCCTTCTGCTTGTGCCTCTCTTCCAGTATTGCTTCCTGTGCGGAATCGGAACCACCAGAGATCTGAAAGCTAAATCTCGAAGCTCTACTTGTGAAGTGGGCTGGCAGTCCAGCCGGCTGGAACGACGGATCTGTGACAGACGCAGCTCTTGACCGCGCCGGCGGTGGGGTTTTTGTCGACTTTCTCTTCCGGGGTGTGGGTTCGGCAGAAACATCCATGGGGTCCTCCACTTCATGTACTGGAGAAAGTACAGTTGAGCCACTATCAGCAGGGTTGAACGAGGGTCGGGTTGGTGGTGAAGAGATTGGTGGAGGAGCCGGCGGGGAGTCCTTGGGAAGTGGTGGCGGCGGTGGTGGGGAACGGCCTGGTGGCGGCAATTGCACTGAGTTCCTTGCGAGGAAGTCCTTGTTCGCGAGCTGCTCAGCTCTGATGGCGGCCTGCGACTGCTCATAGCTCGTATCGTCGTCGAAATGTTCGCGAAATACAGGTGTATGCTCTCTGTCCAGCTTTGGCGGGCTGACACGGCCTTCCCCTGGCTGTGGCTGATCACCACCGTATGCGTTGTTATAGGAAAAGTTCCTCTTGATCCTCGGGGCGTTGAAGTCGTGAACGATATGTCCTCGGATGCTAGGGTCATAGTTGTCTGGCATAGCGGGGACAATGGAGGGTGAGCGGTGGCTGACAAGCGCTTCGTCTGAGAGAGGATCCAACGTCTGCCCAGATCGCCGTCGCATCAGGAGTGACATGGGATTGCGCAGGTTGAGTCTTGACTTCCCCTTGGCTGGCGCTGCTGTGGGTGTCGATGTTGTCTTGGAACTGCCGGACAGCTTCTCGCTTATGCCACTTATCAAGGACGTCTGCGACCGTGAGAAGCTGGAGTAGCTGGGAGATATGGCCGGGGAAGCCGAATAGGTCGAGGACTGCGAAGGCGTATCCAGGTACTGGGCGTTGTCGGGCTTTGGCGCCAGGCCCAGTCCTCGGGGGCGCAGATCCGTGGGTGTGTTTGCGGTCATGGGCCGCGCTGAGAGGTAGCCGCTCTCATAGCTTGGAGACAGCTGCTCGTGCGACCTCTGCGGAGGTGAAAGCATGCCCCGATCCAGCGCTATGTCGCTACTGCTCCCGCCAGTGCTCGTCGCAGGGCGACCCACGGTGGGTCCTGGCCGGCTGCCAGATTGTGGCTTGTCCAGCTTGGAGGCAACGCGCGTGATGGGCGGCAGCTGCGGGGGAAACGGCGATATGGGCGAGCTCGACAGATGGCTGGCATGGTCAGAGAAGCGCGGCGACGAGAAGTACTCGGTGGGCTGCGACGGCGACGGCAGCGGGTGCGCGGCGGGACTGGCGACGGGCTCGGGCGATGCCAGACTCGAGGCATTGCGCTTCGCGTGGCCGGGCCTCAGGTACGAGAACATGTTGGAGGGCGCCATGGTGGGCTGCGGTGCGCAATGGGCGCGCGGCCGCGACGCGTTGCTTTTGTGGAGCTGCAGGGAGGACGACTACCAGCCGGTGCTGGCAGTGGAGAGGGTAGAGCCGCCTCTCAGCGAGGCCATGCACCAGAAGACACCATTACAGGACAGAGTGAGGCCAGTCGGTGCGCGTTCGGGCCTCCCAGACGCTGATTGGGAAAAAGTGACGCTGCGATTCCGGTGTTGCACAACTTCGGGAAGGCCAAGGGGCCGAGTCGCGATGGAGCAATGGGCGAGCTACTCGCAGTTGCAATGCGTCTTACAGCAGCGTGGCCGTCTCGTGGGTGCTCTGTCTGGCGATATCTGCGTGGTGATGATGACGGCTGTCGCTTCCACCGTTGTGAAGATGCGGGCCGCTGCTGGCGCCCTTTCCAGCGCCAGCTTTCATGCACTTGCAGGGTTCAGTCCGCGTCCTTCCTACGCAGACGCCCACTTGCAACGGCTTTGCGACTCCACGTCGGCTACACTTGCCTTGGCATCGCCCGCTCAATGCGTCTCACCATGTGGCATGATCCAGCACTTCTTCAACGCAGTCATCATATCCACGAGCAGCGGGGTAGAACTTTGGGGTCGAGGCTGGATCGACAACACCGAGGACCCTGTGACGTTGCGACGGGGTTAGCGCATGCTGTGCGAGCTTACTAAACTCGACATTATCGCGCCTTGTTCGACTCAACCAGCATGTGACAGCTTTCATATTGCTCGTGGCCGACTTATGTACATTGGAGAGAGTCGCCTACTCAGGCAGGACGCTTCCCACCTCTCGACATCCTGGGCCTTCCCAGCTTTCCCAACGCCCTCTTCCCCAGATGCCTCTTCGCTGCCGCTTCTCCGACCGCCCACGTTGGCTCTGCATCCGGCGCATTGAGCACGGTGTTGTATGTCGCGTTCGCGGGTGTGACCTCAAACTGCATCGTGGCATTCCCTTCACGATACGTGCTTGTTGGCGTACCCTCGGTCCTGTAGCTTGGATCAAGCTTGTCCCTCCCAGTTGCAACATCGACCTGTTTCAACGCACGCTCGAATATCTCGAGGGAGGCTAGTGGCTGGTAGAACGGCACTTCATGCCCGCTTTCGTAGATGCGAAGGAAGGAGAAGAGGCCGGCCTGCTTGACTTGGCCGTGGACAATGCCGTCGCTTGTCGAGATGTTGGTGAAGCCAGCCTCAGAGTAGCCCGTGGCGTTGATCATGTCTGCGATTTTTCCTCCGCCTATCCAGTTGCAATTATAGTCGCTGATTTTGATCAGTCATGATGCCCACATGAGAAGTGTGTCCAGACTTACGCATCGCCATAATAGAGCATGACTTGCACGCCTGCAGCAAGCAGTTTCTGGCAGGCTGCAATAGTGCCCGATGGACGGTCATCATCACCCGTGTTTCCGAATGCTGAAGAGACCGTGCTGGAGCTCTCTGAGAAGTTCTGATACGCTCCGATCGCCTGTTGCACCTCCGCTGTGTTCAAGTACTCAACATAGTACGAGTATGGGAACGGATCGGGGGTGAGGTAGCGCATGTCATACTCGTCGCGGCCGCTATACAGATCGTATAGATACTCGACTTTGTTGTAGCAGAAGTCGTCGGCGCGCGAGCAAACCGAGTTCTGACCGGTCCTATAGCAGTCCTTTGTCATGTCCAGGCAATTACCTTCGCCGTAAAGATTGTTGTACCACTCGGCCTTCACAGTGTCGTTGTACGGATCGTAATCGTATGTGTTACCGGGGAATACCGAGAAGTTATAGTACGCTTGGTACTGAACGAGAGGGTCGAACCAGCCATTGCCGATAAGCACGTTTTCGAGGTCGATCTTGACTGCGCCAGAGATGTTTTTCGCGTTCTGATCAAGGAAGTATGAATTGAAGACCGGTCCGTAATGTCCGCCATAGCTCTGATACGAAGTCAGTACGAACCTGGCATTCAGCTCTAGGTCGGGTCACTCGCCTCTGTAGTGAAGGAGAAGCCATTCCGCGCGTACTCAGGGAACGCGCCGAGGAAGCCCTATAGCACTGTTAGAACTGTGCTCCAAGTATCGCCGGTCCTGAGCTGTTTTGTTAATATGACACACCTGTAACGTCTTCCACATATTCGGAGCTGCGCTCTCTGTACTGTTTGCGGTCAAAGTATGATTTGGCTTCGAGTACGTCCCACATGTACCATAAGACTGAGCATAGTCAGGGCAAGTGTTGTTGGGAAGTTGTATAATGTAGCCGCTGTCGTCCTTGTATGCCGGAATCGGGACCGAATATGACAGTCCAACAGTGGTCGGCTCGTCGATGAAGAGCATATTGCTGACATTGGTCCACGAGTAAGGATTATTGAACGGCTTCATGTCCGGACCGACACCACAAGGTCCGAGTTCCTGAAAGAGGCCGATCATGGAACTTGAACCTGGTCCTCCATTGATCCATACAGTCAAGGGCGCTTCAGTTGGATCGCCATTGCGAGCTTCGAAAAACCACCAGAAGATGTGTTGGTCGTCGTCGACATCTGCATAGCCAGAGTAGCTCTTCACATTCGGGTCCAGTTCGCATATGCCGGATGGAACTTGTTTATATCGCACGTTGATGTCTGCATATCCTTTCTTGGTGATAAGATCTGTGGGGGCAGGGACGAACTGTGCGACTGCGCCAGCAGCTAGCAATGGTACGGCGAACAGCTTTGATGTGTGCTTCATCATGCAATTGGTGCTCAGAATGATAGCAGTATCCAAGGTCCGTCAGCTACGTCTAATTCTCGATGGGAGTGGGTCATACCAAGTGCTACGTTGAAGTGAGCCCCTCAGGGGGTTAAGTCAAAGCTTGACAGAGCAACTCAAGCAATACAAAGCGATACTCCGATCGAAGGGCGTGAATCACACTTAAGGCCTTTGCGACACCATAGCTTTCGCCAATTGCGCACGAGGAACGATAACAAAATCACCGACCTTCCTGTAGAGGCTAAACAACTGCGTATAACGGGCGAAACAAGGATGCAGCTGTCGGTCGTAACCGTCACTCGTACGAATGACGCCATGGGTACCCGTGCCTGAAAGATCATGCCGCTCCGACGACGAGAAGTAAAGTGCAATATGACTTCGTATCCTTCTTAAACAGCTGCGTGAGTTCCAAGGTCGACGAGCAAGAAGGAAGACCGTGGAGGAGGAGCTTGTTATGCAACCGTCTGCGCTGGAGCTCTGTCAGATATTCTAGTTGGATACTAAGCTACCCCGTGGCAGTGGGGCCCGAGAAAGCTTTGGTAGGAGCTTGTGCATGCTTGTTATCAAGGGTGTGGACTTTGGGAGGCGATCCAGTGCTCCTTTTGGCAGGTACGAAGGCCGGCCCGACGCGACCGCAGGCGCCGAAGCTGTAGGCCGTAGATTGTGCGCCATGACACGAGAGTGCCACAATGCGAGCGTGCAATCGCTGGGACACAAGATCGGGGTACTGAAAGGTGAGTTCAAGGTGCAATTGCAGTGCCAAGAATGTGGCTTACGAAGAAGCTCGTATCCTTTGAGTTCATTACAACGCGCTCGAAGTAATTGTTGTAACTCTGCTTAATTGCTCTCAAGGCATCAAGAAATAGTACGCGGGATTTTTATAGTTTTCTGTTCTGTTGTTGTGGCGTTGTAGTCGTCTGAGAATACAATATTCCTAGGCTTAAAACTCAGAAAAAATACGAACTCCTTTGTGAGGTTAGTTCATGGCATGCGAGAATGAATGGGTCGTGAACTTGGGTAGTGATTTGCTGTCTGTCTATGCCTATCGGCTACCATTGAGATCTTCAATGTCCATCGCTTCGTATGCATTCGTGAACCTCTTCCAAACGCCTTTGACTCCGCTCCTCGGTACTAGCATAACTTCAGCCAGCTTACAGCACAGTTCCAAACCCGAACGTCGTCTTTATACTTCGCACGTAGTATTGATCCCAGTTGGTCTTTGTTGGCTCTTCTTGACCGACCGGGACACCCTTCCACTCTACCCTCATAACCGTCACCGCGTCAACGTCGTTCTGATCAAACCATATGGAGAGCGTGGAGTAATGTCCCGCAGGCCATTGCGCAAGCCGCCATTTCTGGACGATGTGCGTAGGTTCCTCCAGCTCTGTAAACTCCCCGCTAACATTACCACCGAACAGCTCGAAGGTGCCACCAGGTTTAGCGCCGGTGAAGTTCTTCGGAGGCGAGCGTGTGAAAGCGGCAATGCGCTGCGGATCAGTGAAAGTCTGGAACAGGTTTGCGGCATCAGTGCGGAATTCCGTGCTATCGGTGATCGTAGTCACGTTGACGACTGTGCCAGAACTCGACTTTTGTGAGCCGCCATCAACCTTTGAGCCTGTAGACTTGTTGACACTTGAGCTCGAGTAGACCTTCGGTGTTGAGAAGCCACTTCCTGGATTGGAGCCTGGCGCATGCTGGATGTCCTTTCCGTGCTCTGCCATGACTGCAGGGCCGAGTTTGGCAAGGCTAGTCCGGAGTTGTGGCAGGATCTTGGCGCGCACCAAGTCCTTGACAGGTTGCTTGCTGCTGTCATCAGAGTAGACGTCTATCTCAAACTGGAAAACTGTTAGTCGTGGTTCAAGCAACACTGTAAACGACAAGGGTTGTGAGCGAAGGGAACATACGACATACTCGTCTTCCTCCGTGTCATGAGCGACCTCGGGAATCGTAATAGTGCCGCTGGCTTCCTCGCCCTCCTGGTTCTTGCCTGCCGACCAGGTCAGCGTACCATGCTTGTATGCCGCTGCCATGTCACGTACCTGAGTATTCCAACTTCAGTCGCACATCGAAAATCGTGATGACCTTGCCCTTGCGCTGGCTTACGTCCACATCACCGTCCATGCTGACGACCTTGTCGACTTTCGCCGTAACGCCATCTTGTTCGGCGGAGATCTGAGTCAGCTCCTTCCCGAGGTACTCCTTGGCCCAGGGTGCAACGTCTTTGTTGACCCAATGCCAGTTGTTTGGGTTGTGGAGGACCATGGCGGGGCGAGAGACCGAACAAAGCTAGAATATCTGAAGTCTCTGTCAGCACAAGCCCTGCGCAGAATCTGCTATGATTGCGAGTGGGAGATAGATATCAGAGTTCAGACTTTTAGTCTTGTAGCTAGTCCGCATGCAAAGAGTACAAGTCTTCTCAGACTGGTGCCAGCGTGTGTCTCATCCTTTGGGTGAAAAGTAGAATTGCGGTGTTGGGCACGGACTTACCAGGCAAGAAGCTTAAGTGGTACTCAAGCTACAAGGGAAACGATCATTCAGTATGTGGATGGTGGGAGCTGCAGGAGTTGATGTGGTTGAAATACATTGCTGAGGACGGAGCTTGAGCAGAATTATTCGAGAAGCTTCGCACCAGCCCACTGCCAAGGCTGCCGGGCCGACGAACATCCGTGAGCTTGGACTGTTAAAGCGATCCACTGAGATCCTCCATCAATCTTGACAAGAGTTCAGCAAGCGTGCAGCTCATGTAGGCAGCTGACGGCCTCACAAAATGCGACATGTGCTCACTGTAGAGTCTGCGCGGAGCATCCACAGGGTCTTCGTTGACCAACTTCGGTCACAGACCCTGCCCCAACTCTCAGCTAATGTATGCGCAAAACGCGAAACATACGAGAACAGAGCACCTACCAGTCGCAGCAAACACAGAGAGCATCAGGCTATCGCCTAAACTTGCCTCGTCACTTCGGCCTAGACTCAGAGACTGCAACCTAGACTACGAAAGGCTGACCTCCTGCGTCGCCTTTATTTGCACGGAACAGCCATGTATCCATACTCCATGCACTGGGGCTGACCGCAAGAGGGGGATCTGAAGCCACCTCGCAACTCCGGGAGAAGCATGAAGCTCTTGTCTCTCCATACCGTACTGCAAATGTGGCGGTTTCTTTTCCCGTGTCTCGGACCGTACGTCTTTCGGCTGGCCTGCGTCCAGTCGAGCAAACGGAGAAAGTCAAGTACCCAGAAACAACACGCAAACCTTTCCTTCGGGACCATGACTGAGTCAAAGCGGCCAGCGCGCTCACTGTCCACGTATGTCATTGCTCGACCCAGTGTTGAAGTGTGCCGAAGCTAGTGGAAATGTGCACGTCGGTCACAGGTCTCAGAGCTTAATAGATTTCTAGTACGGGCCGTTTGCCTCACCTGAACGCACCATGTCTGGCACCCGCATCCCCGCTCCTCTCAGACCGCTGCGCTTGGAAGCAGCGATGCTCCTGGGCTGCTCTGAGCAATCTCTTGTGTGCTACGTTGACACGTCACGCAAAACATTCACATTTAGCTAATGTATTGTGCCGGCATGCATGGTCCGTGCTACCCACCCAGGGACTTTCACAGCTGCTGTCCCGTAGAGCTCACGGCATGTTGACTCTCCCTTCAAAATCCACTTGTTCTTAAGCATACAAAGGGCACCTTTTGTCACCCTTTCTTCACGGTTATATCTCTTGCCGACTCGTTAAATTACGATGTCATCGCAGTAATGTCATCTTCCAGACCCTCGACAAGCAGGCCTGTGCCACAACAACAGCACACAGGCCCTCGTTCAGATATGAACGGTCCGCGAAGACTTCAGGGTAAGCTGAACGCATATGAACAAGAGCTTTCATCTGATACTTGTACAGCGTCACAGGAGCTCCACCCTGTAGGTGACGGCTGGTCTAACTCGCACGTTGGTCATCGTTTGGACTCTCGAATGGCGGAATATCACGACTGGACATTGAGCACAACATCCGCCAAAACGAGTCTCCACCGCCATGACTATCGTCTGGAACCTATGCCGCAGCAGCCAATGTATCATCCAGCGTTCGACCATGCAAGCAAGCTCTGCGCGGACATCGTGCGTAAGATTGCTTCGAAGATCAAGGATATTGGAGACGCTCACTTGGCGGCTTTGTTGGCTTCTAAGATGCATGAGGCCGGAACAATACATCACAGTATTCCTGAGCTTGTGGGGTTCTTCGGAATGACCGGGCAGGGTAAGTCTACAGCTGTGGGCCTTCTGCTCGGTGATAAGCGCTTGATTAAAGAGGTATGCACATGAACGTTGGAGTAGCATCAAGCTTATTTGCTCCCAGGGCTCAGGCGGCGAAAGCGTGACGCGCCTGCCAATCGTGTACACTTTCCGTCAGGAGCCAGATACATCACCGTATGAGGCGTTAGTGACAGTGTGCGACCCACCAACCTGCCGAGACTCCGTAAAGGCGCACGTCACTAATGTTATCGCCGAGCTGGACGCTGGCCGCTCGCTTGAAAATGATCAAGATCAGATCAGCACGAGCAAGGAGATGCTCAAGGGACTTTTTGCCGACGTCCCTGCTTTTAAGTCCGACGCTGCCTTGAGGACATATCTCACACATTCAAAACACGATGGCCAGGATGTCTACAAGGAGTGCATCGCTTGGGCAGACGAGCGACGAAGGGCAGTCATGAGGAATACACACTCTGTCCTGCGTGCTGCAGACCCACAAGCCTTGTGGGAGCAACTCGCCCCGTATGCTGGCATTAGCCTTGGTCGCGCTGATGAAAAGTCCTTGGAGTTTGACCCATCATCACTTGTCGCCCGTATCAGGATCTCGAGCGCTACACGACTGAGACTATCACTTGGAGACTTCCCTGGGCTGGGCGACATCGACAGAGACCGCATCACAAAAGCTCAGCGACAGCTCGAACTTTGCGACACCATCATTGTTGCGGAGGACGTCTCTAGAGCGGCGAGCAGTGACTTCCTGCTCGGTTTCTTGATCGAATGCTATCGAAGACGCCCGGAAACACATATCATCGTTGCGCTGACCAAATGCGAAAAAGATATCAATGTAACCAATCGCCTCAACACCACATTCGACCTCAGTCAAACGAGGGATTTAAACTACCTGGAAGAACGGAAAGCGCGAGCCGAACAACATCTCGAAGCCATCCCATCAACAGCGTACACGGAGGAGTATAGACGTCTTAAATTCGAGATGAAATGCATTGATCTGGAGCAGAGATTTATATTTGCACGCGAGCGCAATCAAAGGACTGCTCGCAAGCTGGCAGCAAGGTATGCAGAACGTACGAACGGGCGGCATCTGCGAATCTTTCCGCTTTCGTCAGCTGCCTACGACACAAACATTTGTGGCTACGATCAGATTAAGGTGGATACCCTTCCACTTTCCGTCACTGCGTCAGGTTTTCCTGCCTTGATCTATGAGCTTGCTGATATACCATGTGCGCGGATACAACGCGACATGCGTCGCTATACGGAGACGACCCTGCCGGACCTTTTAAGCTTCATCGAACTATGTTGTTCAACATCTTCTACAACTGTATCGTCAACATCCGAATTCAAGTTTGACGATGTGCTCACACACTTCGAGGACGAACTCAAGACGCATCTCAACAAATTCGACGATGTATACATGACTCCTTTCTTCGAGGCTATAAGCGCGGCCATTCCCTTCTGGATCGTAGCTGCAGGCGATCTCTGCAAACATTGGGCCACCAATTGGCACGCGGCATCGCATCAAGCTTTCTTGCTGAGAAATGGCTGCCACGCAACAAAGACACAGCCCTGGACGAACTGGAACAAGTCGCTACTTGTCGCTGTGCAAGATACGCTCGATCCGCTGTTCGCCAAGCTACTCGAAGATGTGCAAACATTTGCGTTGAAATTGTGTCAGCAATTAGACGGTGAGGTTGAGCAATTCATCATCGACGTTGGCCAAGCTGCTTCTGGCATTCAGAGTGCCGCCTTCGACGATAATCTGTGCCAGAAGAAACCACAATTTCTTGGAGCCTTTCGCTCGATCGAAGCTGAAATGACATCGTTCCTCAAAAATTACCATGGCAAGACCACCAATGACGGCAACGGGGAGATATTCACTGGAGCGATGGAGAAGGTCTACAAGGAAGCAAAGAGCGTGACTGTGGTTGGAGACCACACTTTCCACAAGGCCTCCTGCAGAGCGTTTCAGCAAGGAGTGTGCGACCCAGAAGGACCATTTCTAGCCATTGGGAACGGTATTGAAGGCGCTTGGCGCTTGAGAAAATCACATACCCTCAGAGTGACCATGAGATTGGCTAGGAAAGTAATGGAGGACATTAAATGTTCTTACAGAAGCTTGGGCGCGGCGGAGAGCAGGCCCAACGACATTGCGTTGAAGGCACGGAACGAACTATTGGTCATGGTCAATGAGGGTAGGATGGAGCTAAATGGACCCATCCAGGACCTGCTGAACGAGTGCGGGCTGCTATCGAAGGGTTTGCAGACTGTCTCGTGATCGTCAGATACAACAGAAGTCCGAACTTGGATAGATCTTCGTACACACAGCTTAAATGGCAGAGGCGGACGAGCTCTTCTTCCTCCAAACACCTCAGTTGTTGCCACCAAATTCAGACATGAACTGACTGTGACTGGAAAGCCAGCCCAATCGTCGACTTGTGAAGCTGGTACCGCGAATTCCTAGGCTCCTCGACCAGAGTCTTGCCCAATTAGCACGAGACGAGGCAGATCTGACAATGTGAAACGGGCCACCAATCTGTACCACAGTCTCGCGCCACACCACACGCCGCACAACAGCGAAGACGTATTTCCGAACTGAATCGTGTCTTGCCTCATTTCTAAAACTTTGCCTTGGGTATCATAACATCCATAATCCTCCACTTTACTTCCACCATCATCATAACCGGCCCCGATCCAGCTGATAATCCTTCGTAACCTTGATCTCATGCGGTCCCAAATTACCCACTCTTTCCAAACTCTTGACCCCATTTTCCAGCGTCACAAACGCATTGACCTGCGCTTTCGGCCCGGGCATCCAATGCGCTGGATTGAGGTTGCTTGTCGAGGAACTGCCGCTCGTTGTTCGGAACTTAAGGCGGCGAAGGCCGGTGCCTTCGGTGGGGAGGGAGGGGCGCTCGCGATGCCACCAGGGGTGCGGCGAGGTGTTGGGTACGCAGCAGCAGACGATGCCGACGGCGATCTCGATGGGCGAAAAGCAGACGCGCCACCACGAGGCGCCGATGGGGTCGTGGTTTACGTCGCCGAAGACGTTGATGGCGCAGTCGATGCGGAGGACGGCGAGGATGGTGCAACTTGGTGCTGTGAGTGTTTGTGTCAATCGTGTAGTGTGTAAGACTTACAAGCATCCAAGCAAGAACAAAATGATCATGGAGACCTTCCTTTTCGACGAGAGCTGTGCAGCGATTATGGCTGGCACGGGGGCGAAGAGGATGATGGCGTTGAAGAAAACGTGAAGCGATCCGATGATGATGCACGACTTCTTGCTCTGGAGCTCACACTTTCCCGGTGGGTGGCACATGTTGATCCAGCCGACAAGCGACCAAATGTACCATATCGCAATCAGCAACATCGAGGCGTAGCAGCCCACTCTCGCGACGAGATTATTGTTGTACAGCCGTACATAAAACTTGACGAAGGCGAGTTGCACTGTCGCAACCGATGTTGCCCAGCAAATGTCGAGTGCGAATTGCATCTGTCTCGGTGGTTAGTCTTCAATTTTGTCCTCAGCAGTACTTCGTCAGCACATACTCGAAGCCAGTATCTCTTGACATAGTTGTAGTCCCTATTGGGATCCGCCCTGATTTGGTCGCTGGTCAAGCCTTCACCGCAGAGGAAGACCAAGATGTAGACCAGTGTGACGACGCAAAAGCTCATAGCCTGGAAACTGTCAATTCTGCCCAACAGCGAGCCTCCAAGGCCAACATACAAGCGCCGTCAAACACAACGCATCCTCAGTCAACGTGTTGACCCTCCTCACGCTCCTGGTGTACCATCGTAGCGCTACGGCAGCCGATGCCAGCACGAAGCAAAGAACAGGGGCGACGAGCAGGGCGATCTGCTTCCCGTTGACGATGTCGAAGCGGTCCGTACTCCCAGCCATAATCCGTTTATCCAGATGTCCAAAAAGCCTTCTCTCCTACACACTCAGTCCATCGCTCCGCGAAGTCGAGATCGAAAGACGAAGATAGCACCAGGGTATGGAAAATCGGAGCCCCGGAGAGACAGAACCAGAGCGAAGCGGAGGTGCGTGTATAGATAAAAGCCTGAATGGGGGCCCTCGAGCTCCACTTTGTCTCCAGCTGCCTGGTTCCCACAGCCGCTGCAAGCCTCTGGGGGGCAGTGATATGCACCATGCCAGATGGAGCGCGCCGTGACAGCCCATTTGCATGTGGCACCCACCACGAATCCGAGAGCCCGGGGTCGTGTCCAACCGTGCCGCCACGCGTGGACGGGCTTCGGGAACCGAAGGTCATCTAACGTGCAACGCGGGGATCATCCTGCGTGCAGCCTATTGGTCCTTAGCCATGCAGAGCGGCTGACCTGCATTGAGATCCTGGCCGGCTATACTTGCGCGGGCCAATGGGAACATGCTCTTGCTGCTTCGGTGGGGCAGTGAAGTGCGCCGGAGTCGGGCATGCTAGGTGTTCTATGCGGTTAAAGGGTAGGTGATAAGAGCAGAAGAGGTACTAATCTTGAGCTGCATGATCGTGATATTGACGAAGGGGAGGTGCTGCAAAGATTTTCGACGGCAGTATAAGACAATCCACAGCTGCTTGCCATGGGCCGGGCGTTACTGGTGGTCCTGACTTGCTTTGCTTTTCCGACCATCTAACGGCACCTCACTGTCGAGTCTACTGTGGTATAGGCATGATCTCCTCACGTTGAGCATCCCAGCCTTGACTGCTGAGCGCCTGAAACAGCCACAGCGCTCGTCCATACACTGCTTTAGCGCTTCTGAATGGCAGAACGGAATGCGGTGGCTTGTGACCCTCGTCGAGGAGCAGGCGAGATAGCGGCACTGGGTTGCTTTGTTGAGCCCATCAAATGCGACGCCCGTTGACATCGTGGTCGTGGAGATCATCATGTCCTCTCGCGGTCTTTGGCGTCATCCAGCATAAATCGTGAATAGTCTCGGAAGCCTGCATGTTGAGCTGCGCCGTCGATCGCACTGAACTCTACCCGCATCAATATTAATCGACACAAAGCCCAACCCTGTCCCGTCCAGTCCAGTCCAGTCCGCGACGCATGACACCGGCAAGCTAGCCTACGGGGCTTCCCAGGCGAGGACGCATTGGCACGGTTCACAAACGATCGACTCGAAGCACGTTTTTGCTTTTTCAGTGCTGAGCAGGGAAGATGCGCAGCACCACGGCTGGTTCGGAGCCACCCATTGCCCACGTTGCCTGGCGCGCTTCGGCACGCTAAGTTAGCTGACGGGCCATGACTCAACGAACCGGCGCGCGTTCCAGAACTCAGAGTCTCGGTCCGCATCCTGGTCGGATGAGCAATGGGGAATACGCAGAGCGCCTTGGCTTGTGTCCATTCATTTGCAGCCAAAAGAAAGTTTGGCATGGTAGCGAGCCGTGTTGTTTTCATTTGCGTATCGGATGCGACAAGGCCTCGAAACATTGTCGAATGACACAATTATCGCGCCTTTGTCTTGAACGTCTGACAACGACCATCGACCTGTACGACGTCGACCTCGAGTCAGCCCTGTACTATCGGCTTTGCACGTGCACGCTGGGAAATTAGGGGGTGTGGAAGAAACTGAGAAAGGTCCGACGGACTGCCGGTGCTGGGACATGGAAAGGAGATGGACCTGTGCAGTGGTTGCACGGGAGGCTGTAGCCGAAAATTGTTTCTGCTCTACTGGCTATCGTGGCGCTGATTCCATGACATGACCGTCGTTCTACTCCGTCGCTTCGCCTGGCCCTCAATTTCCTCAAGATGTTATCTACAAGGTTGTTGCAAAGGCGAGCTCGTATGCCAGGCCGACGGTCATTTTCGCATGCTCGAGCATGTGACTGAAGCTGACAGTGCTAATGGTGTCTTGTGCAGTGTGGATGTATCCAGAGGTGTTCTCCATCGCCGACTCGATAACAAAGGCAGACGGGTAGCCAGCCTTGGATGCGCTTGCGTGATCAGAGCAGGCATATCCGCACTTGGTCTCGACGTAAGGAATCGCGCAGTACTTGTGTCATTAGTTCAAGATCCACTCAAACTCTGTGGTGAGACTTACAGCAGTGATGACCTTCTTGATAAAATTGGTAAGGCCAGCATCCACGTAGTCCGTAATGACACCAACTGACTCTCGGGTCCCAGGCTTCACATAACCAGTCATGTCCTGCTGAAGCATAGCCTTGACAACCTTGCCGCTGTTCTTGTAGTTGGTGAAGATAGCCTGGCTGCCTAAGAGACCACCTTCCTCGGCGGCATACCAGTGGAACTCGATGGTGTTGGCAGCCTGCCCACTTGCGACACGGGAGTCGGTCAAGAGCACCCTGAATGCTTCGAGAATGGTCACAGTACCACTGCCATCGTCATCTGCGCCTGGTGCTCGGCCATTCGTGGGGCTGGCACCGTTAACACTGTCTTGATGCGCGCCCACAGCAATGATGTTGGCGCTCTTTCCTGGGATAGTGGCGATGACGCTGTTCTGCGTCCAAGAGGGATGGCTGAAAGCACGAACGCTTACACCGGACACTCCGGATGCCGTAGCGATGGCCTGGACTTGCTGAAGAAGCCACTCTGAGGACTGCTTGCCAGTGGTGCTCTTGTAGTAGCGGTTGTTGAAGTTCACAAAGGTAGTGAGCTTGCTCTGCATGTTGGACGTGCTGAGCTTGGACAACAGCGGTGTGATGCTAGTCCTCTGTGCAACAGCTGCCGGCAATGTAACAGCCTGTCTGGCTGATAGAGCTTCCGACCGCTCGTGGAGCTCGGCGTAGTCTGTGATGTCCATGAAGTGGACACCGGCCTGGGGACATCAGCGTTTGGCTCAGCATAATTCAAGAAGCCATACTCACATTGTGCAGCTCCCATTTTTCGGCTTCAGTGACTTGCTTCGTCTCTCCAGGTGAAAGCTCAAGCGTGAATAGCTGTTCTGCTGCGGCCTCTCTCCTAGGAATGGAAAGCGCAAGTGCCGCCGACGCAGACAGTGCAAGAGCGAAGCTAGATTGGAACTTCATGTTGCCGATATGATCTTCGAAGTCGGTACAGCCTCCTCACCACGACGCCGCGAAGCTCTTAAGTATTCTCCATCCTCGTCGATAAGCTACACTACCCGATAGCTCGTTCATAATTCACTTCCGACTTCCGACTCCACACCAGAGTGTCCAGCTTTGATTCGCCGCATACAAAAGTATATGCCACTTGTAACAGGACCCTTTCTACATTCGACAGGCGACAAGAGAAGTGTAATAAGGCGAGACTTGGCTCTTGCCAATAGGAGCTTGGTTGTTGGGTGCGGGTGATCTCCATGAAACCCCATGTCGCGGAGGCTTTACCCGAGTTGGATTGCAACATGGCCAGCTGCCTCATTGGGACGGAATATCAGTTCTACTCTCGCTGTTTGCTTGTTGACGAGGCTGGAAAATCTGAAGATAATGCAATGAACACAATACGATTACGGGGAGTGTGCACTCGTCCAGGCAGGTGACAACGCGATGCGCAAACAAACGTATGTGGAGGTTTCGCGTGAGGAAAGTCAAAGTCACAATGAAGCGAGGACACTAAGTCTTCGAGACTCTGAAGGCGACAAGTGCGGGACGCGAGAGATCGTTCGCAGAGAAAGGCAAGGTAGTAAGGCCATGAAAACGTAACGATGAACGGAAAGAGAAGTAGCGGACTGTTCATCATGGTGGGACTACACTCGCTCCATCAACACAAATCAAACTCACAAGATCAATCGCACGGTATGACTGTGTGTAAGAACCCAACGCCTCGCAAAAATGCCAAAGTGATGTTCTTGACCCAAACGCCTCGCTGAATAACATGGCAAACTCATAGGAATCCGCTCGAATCTCAATCCGACTTCTCTTTGCCGCTGGGCGCATCGTCGTCCTTGTCCTCGCTCTTCTCTCCCTTCTCCCGCTTTCTACGCTCCTTCCTCAAGGCATCACTGACTTTCTGACTGTTCTCGTCCTGTAGCTCATCCCACTCGACATCGTACTCGTTTGCAACGGCCTTGATCTCCTTTCGAAGCGTGTTACCCTCATCGATCAAAACTTCCCATTTGCGAAGGTCGAAGTTCTTGGACTGGTAGAGTTTCTGTTGGCGCCGCGAGATGGTGAAGTTCATGGCGGAACGGTAAGAGACTTCGCGGTTGTGGTAGAGGAACCACATGTAACCACCGATCAGGGTGGAGAGACCGACTAGGTACTATCGAATTGTTAGCATTTCACTCGTTGGATCTCAGATCGATACTTACAGTCACAGGCTCCATGACGTCCCAACCGAGCTCAGTCTGGAATGTCAGATAGTAGACGACGCCCCACCAGCCAACGACACCCATGAAGCCCGCTCCTGCGACGCGTTGGGCCGCCTTGTGCGCCAAAAGATCGCACTCCTTCTTGATGTCCGCCATCTCTGCGATCTTTTTAGACGTCTTGCGCAAACGCATTCGAAGGTAGTACGTTCTGTCGTTGAAGCTGGGCACGCCAACTCGGATCTCTTCTGGAGCACCTTCGATCTCGATGGCGAACTCCTGTCCTCTCGCAGCATCCCGAATGAAGTCGCCTAGCTCGGTCGAGCTGGACCATCGGACGAATTTGCGCTCCGCCTTCTTATCGCTCGGCGCGTCTTGACCGAGTCCCGAGTACGACTCAACGCCGCCCTCTCCAACACCCTTTCGGAGTGCCACCGCCTCCTCAGGCGTCTTCCTGTTCATCGCACCACCACTTAGTTTTCCAGTCTTCTCCGTTTTACCGTCGACTCGGATCTCATCTCCTTTCTCAAAGTCCTCCTCGCCCTCTTCCTCGCCGATTGCCTCGCTGTCATTACTGACCGTGGTTTCTGCCGCCTCTGATGGTTGCGCATCACTCTGTATCGAATCTTCCGCGCGGAAATATACGTTGGGTACCCGCTCCTTCCCATGCTTGTCGGTGATTAGCGGTAGTTCTGCTTGAATGAGGCGCTCGAGGTATGAGATGGGCTGTTGCGGGTGTACAAGGAGGGCCAGTGGTTCAATGTCTTTGCGGTCGGTGTTTGTGTCCTTCGTTGTGAGCGGAAGAATGATCTTGAGCATGCGCGACGGGGTGGTAAGCAGTTTGCCTGCATTAGCATTAGCAGATGACGAGTGGCGTGTGAGTGTTAGCTCTACCTTTTGTCATGGCACCTGCACTCCTCTGGCGAGCCACAGGCGGTGCATCGCTTCCTTCTCTATGCCATGGTGTACGGATCTGTTTCCCCTTGTCCTCCTGTAGCTTCTTTGCGAAGTGGTCTTTCTCTTCTTGCGTGACATTATCGTTAAGCTGTGCTGCAGGTCTGGCATTGGAATTGTCGTATTGGTTGGCCCGTGATGCATCACCCCTCAATCGCATTCCAATGCCAAAGCTTCGCAGCTGCAATGGTCGTGAGCCTGCTGCATTGTGTTTCGCGATTGCCGGTATTGTTCGTGGAAATTGGGCGGTGTAGAGGGTTCGTGAACATGTCGAAGTGCGTGAGAGCGAAGCTAGGCCGGCTATACGGTGCTTCATAATCAGGACAGGACAGGAAGTTGTCCTGAAGACGGATAAGTCGGATCGTATGGCAGAGAACAGAGGAGGCTCCGCCGTGACCTCTGACAAGGTCCCATAGCATGGGAATTACACGCGACAAGCAAGGTTACCGAAGAGCGCTACGTCATCGTGACACGGTTCGCTAGCGCCCATGCCACGCGACTCGCCTAGCGATGTGACAACTTTAAGTGGACATAGAAACGAGGGTTGAAATCACCAGTACACTGCTGAATGACGCGCATCAGGTCCTACAATGATCCTTGTAGATTGAGCACGGATGCCCCAATATTTACAATGAAGACTACACACTTCCGAAAATGCTTTTCGCTCAAAATTCTCCCTGTCCCCAAACAACACCGACACCAACACCGAGCAGCTCAAGACATTCAGCATCCGCTGGTCTTCACGGAGCTGGTCGCGCAGACCTTTCCATCAGGGCCCGAAGCAGTCTTAGTAGGCTCGCCGCTCGTAACGCCCTTGTACAGATCGCAAATACCCGAAACGCTCAGCAGGCAAGCATTATTGATGGAGGTGGTGTCTATCTCGTGTTAACATAACCCACCACGCAGTATCAGTGCGGAAACTCACCTCCAAGATTACCGTTGACGCCAGCAACAAGCTTTCCAGTCTTGACCTTGATACCATCGAAGGTGCTCTTGCGCGCATACTGCGTTCCGCAGTTGCCGCAGCTACGGTACAGCTTGCCGATGCTCTCGGCGTAGAAGTTCTTGACGGCAACGGTACCGGCACCATTGTGTTGGAGTACCTTGTCCTCGGCGCCCTTGGCACCTGTAATAGAGCGAATATGTCAGATTTGACCAGGAACCAGCTCGCCTGGGGTCTGCACTTACCACCACCGTTGACGTATGATGTTCCGGACTTCTGTTTGAAGGTGGCAGCGTCCTCGCAGACGTCGACCCACCAGATGTTGTTCAGGGTGCAGGTGCCGAGACAGTGGACACCCTCGCCGTTGTTGGGGCCAATGATGGCGTTGGAGAGAATAGCACCTTCCTGGAGAACGAACATGGCGTCCGCATCGCCACCCTCTGCTTGCTCACTGCAGGTGTTGTCTACACGCGATTGTCAGGCTTGCACGGAGCATCATCAGTAGTGATGTGCGTACCGCTACGATCCCATTGCTTCATGCCACCATCGAAGGAAGCACCAGCAGCGATCGTCTTTGCTGCTGCGAGATTAGTGGTTCCCGACGGACTGGGGAAAGTAGTCTGCAGAGCAGTATTGGTGACAGCACGTGGCTGATGAGGATGATTGATCTCTGCAGAGGCAAGGCTGGCCAGAGCGGCTACGAGAAGAGCTGAGGTGTGCATCTTGGTGACGAAGTTTCTGTGAATAATCGGTGAATAGGATGTAGAAGTTGTCAAGCTGGCTGATGATGACACAGTCTCGAGGTAGGAAGTGACTTCTTATGCGCCTGCTATGGGTCGCTTTTGGTCTTATTCTATCGTCAATGAGCTAAATTGTTCGGAAATTCTAGACACATTCTGCAGTATTTCTCCGCGTCCACGTAACCTCTTGTGCATTGGCATCGCCCATAGCAGACTGTGGAGGTAATCTTGGCGTGAGTTGCTTGTAGTGCCAAACATGCTAGGTCGTTCTCATCCTAATGAAACAGCCCTGCAATCTACAGGCACTCAAGCTTTTCCGGGGTAGTTTACCTCAAATGCTTTCGGATGGTCGGAAAATTTGTCGAGTAGCACACCGAGCGGCTTGTTACGACAATGATTGGAGGAACGTTGAGCCAAGTGTTTCGGAGCGGAATACACATCCGCACTACTCGAAGCACCCCATAGGGTAGCACATAGCCACGCGACGCTTGCTAGCTTGGCGGATTCCTGGTGGTACCCATTTGAAGTCTATAACATCAAATGCAATTGATGTTGCGGTGCTCCTTCCGACTCGCGGTATGAAGGTTGTGGCCGCACACAAGGATGGCGCTCTTGTGCGAATTTGAAAAAGAAAGGAGAAGCAGCAATACCCCCAATGCGAGGAACCGTCAGCTTCCGCATTGAATCTAGGTGAAGTGGACGACCAACCGGCTTGCGTCCTTGGGAATCGGCGAGCAATTTATCGTGAGCTCGCCCATTGAGCTGCGCGGAGTTAGTGGAATCTGGGGTAGACACAAGCAGTCACCACGTGAGGGCGTGTTGACCGGGTGTAAAAGCTTGGCTCCAATTCTCATTGCTGGAAAATAGACAGCGGATTATGAACTCGGGATTGACAACCACCACGGCCTTTGATTCGAGCGTAGGTATCGGTAACTGTTCAATATCGTGCTTCAAGCAAGCAATCATGGCGTGGCAAGCATGGAAGATTCCTCTCCTTCAATTGCTGGAACTTCTTGACATGCTCTGCGCAAGTTCTTTCCAAAGCTTGATCATTCGCCGTGCGAGTGCCCGCGGTGCTAACCACCGGCTGTTTATACGAGGGAAGTCTTGGCAAGCATCCCTTAGTTCCTTGATACCTGCATGGACGAATCATAAATAGCAGTCATTACACCCTACTGATGTGATCCATCTAGAATGCCTGTCCCAATTCGGAAGGATTTCACCCGAGGGAGCATTTGTGACCTCTTCACTTCTTGTCGATATGAGGAAGGCCTGTTGTCCTTCCTGTGAAACGCGTAGGCTCGGTAGCCGAGGCCGACGTGTATACCACCATACAATGAGTTTCTAGATTGCACGTCCATGCAACCACCGTCTGTCGTGTGATGAGCTGAGCGTGCATTCCTCTGTTTATTGTCCCGGCTTGAGATGTGAAGCTGCGGTGTAACAAGCACTTCCTGACACTCAATACTGTGAATAGCTGTTGGGTTGAATGTCGGCCGTGGTCAGAGTGCGCCTTTATACTGTGTCGCCGAGAAACGAGTTGTCTTGTCATGTCGTACTGTCGATTGTGCCTCTAGGTGCGAGAGTGATAGCTACGCTCTCGAGTCAATCAAATCGTACACAACAAGTTGATGTTTGCTTGCCAAGATCTACCATAGACAACAATCCCACCTCGGGTAGATCTCTGTCGGCCTACTGGTACTTTTGCGCTGCGTTGAGATTCAGGACGAGCTTGAATGGCAGGAAAAGCACGCATCCGTGAGATGCCAGTGGCCATCGGTACTGGTTCGATAGAATGTTTCGACAAGCGAGGAAGGTCACGATTAGAACAGTCGCCGGCCGAGGTCAGAGGAGCTCGATCTCGCGCTTCAAACCGCCATCACGAAGCCTCATTTGACGTGCGGCGATGGATGACCCACATATCTCATACCACTTGTTTCGAATGCGCAACGGGTCGCAGTCCGACATGTCGGCTGCGGACGTCTGCAGACTACGGCTTCCATTGCCTGAGCCTGAGCCTGCTACCGGCATATGCTTTGGTTGTCGTAAGTGATCGTACACGCCCGTTGACATCAATAGTCTTCATGTCCTCAGTATAATGAGTGCTTCGTCCACTGTTCTACATCTGCGGAGTTCTTCGAGAATGTGATCCGCCAGTATTGTAATATGCAACGCAGTGTTGGTGGCGGATAGACGGCTGCCGGCATGAAGTATGTATCTGTCCCCATACAGAGCATTGTGGTGAGTCCTGGCGGCGAGTGGGAAGCTCGAATGGGGCTCACGAGATACCTACTCTCAATGTAAGACCCCTGACTCTCCAGCATTCGACATGTGCTTCTAACAATGTGTCGTCTAAAGGGAACTGGTGTCTATTCTTGGCCTCCAGGCAGACACTGGCGCTCGACAGGGCGTTTGCGAGTCGTCGCATCCGGCACTAGTGACTGCATCGTGTGTGACCTTCCACGGCAAGTCATGGCAGGCGTCAAAAGAATGTTGCTGTTGTGCGACGCAGGTGTGCAGCGTAGAGCTCGCCTCGGTTGCTGGATGGAGCAAGTCGCACCACACGATCGGATCGGACGCTAGCGAGACTGACGAATCCGGGTCCACGGAATAATCCAAGACCCACATGCCGAAGACTCCTGCTCGCACGTCTGCCATGGGCATCACTGTCGGCGCAGGAGGGGCACCCGTAGCAGGGTAAGTACATGAGATGGCATTTCGCATGGTAGTCTACTGTACCTATTATCAGACGGACTACACAGAATAATGACAAGAGCGGCTCTGCACAGTGCCACTACCGTACCCGTATGCGTGAGGGTTTCACCGACGGTATCCACAGACCTAAGGTTAGCCCGTCCCAGCATCTCTTTTTGGGTCCCTCCTCCGTGTCTCTTGTGGAGCTTGACCAAATCATATTTGCAATCAGCGCTCCCTGCTCCAGTGCGAATGCGCATCGGCGAGCAGCAGCCACGATAACCATCCATCGTGCGAGACAGAAGAGGCGACTCCCTTGTGGTGAGACTGGCCGCGCCGGCAGCCTCCGCCTCCAACTCACTCTGGGATGCATGTGTGGCTGTCCGTTTTCGAGGATCCAAGAAAAAAGCAAGTGGGGTCGCCCAGATGGAAAAGCGGTTGTCGCAGCAAACGAGCATGCAGCACACTCAAGCGACCGCTCTGCAGATCCGCTGCGAGTGTGCTGGCTTCCTCGGCGGACACGCGCGTTGCCGATGTGGACTCGCGTGGACAGCCGACTATCCCGTCCTGAGCAAGGGCTATACGCCGATCCCTGATCGGATTGGGCATTGGCAAACGGCGAGACCAGCCCTGTCGCCGTTCGCCGCACCCTTATCAGCAGGGCTTTTTGGTGCGGGATGCTAAGGTGCAGGGTGAGATACGTTCGTTCACACCCAGACCCTGTGATGTGCAACCGCGAAGGTTAAAAGTCGCCGGCTCGCCTTCACCTTGTCACTCGGCGCCGATACAACCTTCTGCCGCGCGACGGTTCCTGTAAAGAATCATCTCTCCCGCGGCCATCTCTCCACTCAACACTCGAGAGAAGAAAATTCCGCGACACGATGTCAGGTTGGATTCACAACGCCAACAGGGCGGTCGCCCGCACCATCGTGGGCAAGTACTTCCGTCTTGAAGGATCCGGTCACGTATGTATCTTCGCAATCATCTCTGAATTGCAGGCTAATAGCGTCTGCAGCCCAAAGAGCGCAAGGGAAGCTACTTCTTCACCGAGTTCCGTGCTGGACTGGCCACCTTCTTCGCCATGGCCTACATCATCTCCGTCAACTGTATGCATTCTCCGCACTATCAACGAAGTACCAAATTGACATTTCGCAGCGTCAATTGTGTCCGACAGCGGCGGTACTTGCGTCTGCCCGGCCTCGAGCTCCGACAATTGTCTTACCGACAGTCCCCTCGAGTATCTGCAGTGCGTTGAGGAAGTCAAACGCGACCTTGTCACTGCAACTGCTGCCATCTCCGCTCTGACTTCGTTCTGTATGGGCCTGTTTGCCAACATGCCTATCGCACTAGCTCCTGGCATGGGTCTGAACGCTTACTTCGCCTACACTGTCGTTGGTTTCCACGGCAATGGTACGTCAAACCACGCATACGCCTTTATTTTCTGTCAAGCTAGGATTTTGTCTCTGTGCTTGTCGGCCACGGGTTGCAAACAAATTTTGCAGTTGCTCGATGTTCGGTCAATGGTTGCTAACTTGCGTCCAGGTATGGTCCCTTACGAGGTCGCACTTACCGCTGTCTTCGTTGAAGGATTTGTCTTCGTTGGTCTTACTATCCTCGGTATCCGTCAGTGGCTTGCAAGAGCTATTCCGTCCAGTATCAAGCTAGCCACCGGAGTCGGAATTGGTCTTTACCTTACCATCATTGGTCTCACGTATTCGGCTGGTATTGGTCTGATCACAGGCGCTCAAGCTACTCCTCTCGAACTTGCGGGATGCGTCCAAAGTCTGCAGGATCCCGACACCGGTGTCTGCCCTGGATCTTACAAGATGAGGAGCCCGACAATGTGGATCGGCATCTTCTGCGGTGGTATCCTCACCGTCATGCTGATGATGTACCGTGTCAAGGGCGCCATCATCTTCGGTATTCTGCTTGTCTCGATCATCTCATGGCCTCGCCCAACTTCCGTCACCTATTTCCCCCACACCGAGCTCGGTGATGGCAGGTTCGACTTTTTCAAGAAGGTGGTGACATTCCACCCGATCAGCCGTGTCCTGGCTGTACAGCAGTGGGATATTTCCGGGCATGCTGGACAATGGGGATTGGCTTTCATCACCTTTCTTTACGTTGACATTCTTGACTGTAAGAATTCCGAATTTTAACCATTTGATCACGACTGACATGATCAGGCACTGGTACTTTGTACTCTATGGCTCGCTTCTGCGGCGCTATCGACGAGCGTACCCAGGATTTCGAGAACTCGTCCATCGCTTACAGTGTCGACGCCGTCGGCATTTCCATTGGCTCTCTTATGGGTGCTCCTCCGGTTACTGCCTACATCGAATCTGGTGCCGGTATCTCTGAAGGTGGAAAAACTGGTCTCACAGCTATGTTTACCGGTCTCTGCTTCTTCATTTCGGTTTTCTTCGCTCCAATCTTCGCTTCGATTCCTCCGTGGGCAACTGGATGTACCTTGGTCATTGTCGGCTCCCTGATGGCGCAATCTGCTAAGGATATCAACTGGCGCTACATGGGCGATGCCATCCCCGCCTTCCTCACGATCGCGATTATGCCCTTCACCTACTCTATCGCCTACGGCCTCATTGCTGGTATCTGCTCGTACATGATCATCAACACTTCCGTGTGGATCATCGAGAAGGCTTCCGGCGGCCGCATCGTCCCTCCAAACAAGGAAGAGAAGGAGCACTGGACCTACAAGATCCCGGGTGGTCTCCTCCCACCCTGGGTCCAGAGGATTCTCAGCGGCAAGAAGGACTTTTGGAAGGCTCATGAGGAGTCTGAGGGTGTCAATGCTCAGCAGATGGAGCCCAAGGACGATGGATCTGCGCACAGCGGGAACCCCGAGAAGGAGTTTGTGACCGCTGACAAGCAGGGTCACCACATCGCTTAATTGGCTTCATGCGACGCCTTTGCTGAGCCGATCTTGGACAAAAGATGACTTAGCGTTTTCCTACGTTTTGTGTATATCAGTGGGACGTGTGTAGAACACGGCCGGAGGAGTTTAGACGCTTTATTGTTAGATGTCGTTGCGAAGCGGTTATACCCTCGTTGACAGCTGCAGTGGTAGCACTAATGCAATCGAATCATCGTTTATGTATCTTCCCCGCAGTGTGCACTGCATTCACAGCGTCGGGTACTATCGACAGTAACGTGTTTCCCGCAGTCGTTCCTGTCAATCACCTTGATGCAGCAAGCCTCCTTGAGCACCACTGTGGGCACAACGCACGTCAAAAGCGTCAGGCTCGCCGCCATCGGCAGCCAGAGGACTTGCAGCTACACAGCGTCATCCGGCAGCCGTCCGAGTCGCAGCCGGTTGGTGCACCCAAGGCAATCGGTAACATTAGTCGGGAGTCTGGAGTCTGGAGCCGAGATGGAAGCGGCCAGGCGGCGTGGATTACCGCCGATAGGTGATGCAGGGACCGAGGCTCTCACCCCACTACACATGATGATCGCATTTTTTGGCTTCCGGGCGCGGTTCCGCAGGACACTTCTTGGTCGTGAAGCATAAGCAACCGACTCACCACAACAATTCTATACCTTCATCTCGAGCAAAACACGGACTTTACTGTGGGACTACTTTCCAACCCTCCACAAGCGGAACGAGACATCTCCAGAGCGGACGCTTCCGGCATCGGCTTACCAAACCATCGACGTCTTTGCTAAGCAGTGACTACTCGCGACTCAGCGTTGCCATTGCACGGATCAACGCCGCTCCGAGAAACACATACGGGTTCCTTTAAGAGAGCGGAGAGAACAGGACTGCAGTCAGGCACTGAGCGTAGAAGCACCCCAGCCATGCCCGCCCAAACCAACGGCGCGCCCGCCGTCAATGGCACGAACGGACACGCAAATGGCCTCTCGAACCCCACACCCGCACATCCAGCATTCGACTCGATACCAGATGTCATAGAAGCATTCGGTCCGCTCCCGCCTGCCCTCAGACCTCGACCACTACTAACAGCGCCCAGCAAACGACGAATTCGTCATCGTCCTCGACTCGCCCTCGCGCGAAAACGAAGGCGACCTCATCATCGCCGCCTCAGCCCTCACCCCTTCCAAAGCCTCCTTCATGATCCGCTACAGCTCCGGCTACCTATGCGCTCCCTTATCCGTCTCGCGCGCCGCCGCCCTGCACCTCCCGCAAATGGTCGCCGACAACGCGGACCCGAACCAGACCGCGTACGCCGTCAGCATCGACGCCGTACATGACACGGTATCGACGGGCATAAGCGCTCATGACCGCAGCCTGACGTGCCGCATGCTCGCCGACCCGGCCGCGAAGCCAGGAAACTTTCGGCGTCCGGGGCATGTGTTGCCGCTGCAGGCGCGGGACGGCGGGGTGCGGGTGCGCAGGGGACATACCGAGGCCGCGGTGGATCTATGTCGGTTGGCGGGGAAGCAGCCTGTGGGTGTGATTTGCGAGCTGATCACGGATGGGGAGGTGGTGGAGGGGAAGCCGGAGCTTGTGGGCGGCGGCATGATGCGGAGAGACGAGTGTTTGGCGTTTGGAAAGCAGTGGGGGATTAGGGTATGCACGATTGAGGATCTGGTGGCATATATTGAGGAGAATGAGGACGTGTTGAAGATGGTCTAGAAGACCTAGGGGTGGGAGTGGCAGTGTTGGTGGTTTGGCATGGATGGGTGGAGCATGGGAGAGGTTGCGGCGGGGATGAGGTGTTATGATACTCAAGTCTCGTGTATTAGTTGGAGAGTTGTGGTATGTTTCCTTGTTGTACAGCATTCTACTCATACCATGGCGCCGTAGAAAGCGAGCGCAAGCGCACAATGGAGTCTATCGCTACTCAGAAATGTACTGATGTGTGCTTATCAGCCAGTGTGATGCCTCACGGTAGTAAGTACGGCTTCCATTTCAACCTCGGTATGCATATCGTTTGTCATCATAGTCGCACGCCCAATGCCTCAGAAGCTCAAGTCCACCTCTACGACATTGACACAGTCTAGATTAGTTAAATGACCAAAGCCGACAGCTGCGAATCGCGATCTGAAGAACCGTGACTCGTTAGCTGGGCACATGCAACATGCAGCTGCACGATTCTGAATGCTGGCCGCATGTAATCTTCACAAGTGAGGTAGATCGACCACACACCCAGCGTCGATCCGATCGTGCAGCACCTGGAGATCTCAAGTCCAGATACCTCGACCCTCTACAACTGATAAGATGATTGGAGACACATAATTGTAATACTCTGACAGCAACTTTTACAACTTTCGGAGTCCGCCGAAGCGCGCTTCACTGTCCCGTCATTACTAACGCCTGACGACGTACGCCACACTCCGCGCTCGCACCTCACAAACTAATCGCGCCCCTTTTCTGAAGCCTCGGGGTCCGGCTTCGTTCTCCTCTAACGCTTCGCAAAGACCCTTTCCATCCTTACAAGCGCCTCCCGCATCTCTTCCACACCAAGGGAGAACCTAATCCTCGCCCACCCGTGATCTCCCTCTCCGCCCTTCGCGACCATTCTCTCTCCAACCCTAACTTCAACGCCCTTCAAGGCATCGAAAACACTCTTCTCCTCCGTCGCGCTCCTCGCTAGCTTCGCCCACAGAAAAAGTCCATGCGTCGGCGTCACAAAGTCAACGTTCCATTTGCGTAGTGCGTCCGCAAGGAGACTATACGACGCAGTCAAGCGCTCGGAGTTGAGCTTGAGTAAGGTGGGGAGTTGGGACCATGTTAGTAGGCTGGAGAGATAGAGCGATGCGATGGTGTTGACGTGCGAGTTGGTGAGGAGTGCGAGGGCAGTTAGGAGGGTCGGGTTTTGCTGGGATATGATGCAGCCCTGGTTTGGGTGTTAGTAAACTCTGTCTGTACTCACGAATGGTTGGACGTTTGGATTCTGGGAACGACGTACGATTCGAAATCCGCTCATGCCGAACAGCTTACTTGCGCTCCAAATCACGTGCACGCGGCTTGGATCGACTTTGACTGCGCCCTCTGGGACAAGGGGTTCTGTCAGTGCCAGCGCGGACACGAATTTTGGCGCTTTCTCAGGTGCGTTGTTCAGGTTAGTTAGGGCGTAGATCTCGTCGACAATGAGGTGCAGGCTGTGCTCTTGACAGAATTCCATGAGCTCGAGGAGGGCTTTCTTGGAGTAGCATCTTGAGAGCGGATTGTGCGGATTGCACAGCAGCACGGCTTTGATGCGGGATTTGTCGGCTGAGAAGTCGTAGACAGCTTGCAGTGACGGCACGAGGTAGTTGTCCCAATTCTCGTAGGTTGGTGGCTGCGCGACGATTATGTTGACGTTCGCTTGCGCTTTGAGCATGGGCGAGAAGCCATCTGAGTCAATATGAGCTTCTGCAAGAGGCATGAATTGTGAGATACATGCAACTTACTCCACGAAGGACCAGGTATCATGACACTGTCGCCATCATTGCAAACAGCGTGTATTACCTTCTCAATCGCATCACTGGCGCCAGCAGTGGCAATAAGATGCTCCGGTTTGACGGCATGAACGGGATGGAAATATTTGTTGAAGAACAAGGCTAGTGCTTCGCGAAGCTGAGGATCTCCGCCGTGCACTGGGAGCGCGAACACCTGTTTGGTGCTTAGCAAGGTCTCAGGGACACAGCGGTGCACAAGGCTCGCGAACGTTACTTGTGACTTTATCCTCTACTGTACTCTTGAAAAACTCGAGAAGCTCGGGGCGGAGCACTTCGTTCTGTGCGTTCGATAAATCAATGGCAGCATTGAGGTAGGCATGTGGTGGGGCAGCCGCGGCGGGAAGGAGCTCATCCAGGGTTCTTGCCGCACGCAAAGATAGTCCCGCGTCCATGTTGACGAAAAGTGAGTATGATGCAACGCAGTTACATTAAATCGCGCCAACGAGGCTCTATCAGCAGCGAGGAACTGAAGCCCTCGGAGGCTAAGTCAACCGCGCCAAGTGGCACCCTGTGCGGCACAGTTGTGTTGAACCATTGTGCTGGTTCGGAGGCTTACTGACTGCTGCATGAAAGCTCATTCGGACCGCGAGGTTGCAGAGCAAAGGGCAACCTACTTCTGCATTGCCATGTAAGATTCTAATCAAATAAGACAAGCGCCAGGGGGAATCTTGTGAAGCCGCGCAATACCCAGCCAGCCGATGCATGCCATGGTCATCGCCTTATGTACCAATTCATCCCAATCACATCGGAACAAGCCGGCCACGCCGAAACGCCGCTTAAATGCCTACAACTGGAATGCGCAGAAGGAGAAAAATATGCTGCAAGTGATGGGAAGCTTCGGCGCAACAGGCGTGAGCTTCAGGAAGGAGGAATCCGTCCCCAGAGAAGATGGCTCGGGAGGATACCGCCTAAGCTGCGGCAATTAAGCGTAGCGCATGCAAGCGCCAACGAACGTTAACGCGGATTGATCGTTGCAAAGACTACTGTTGTGGCCTTCCTATACCCTGCTTCGCCTGTAGTTTTGTCAGTCCCTGTGCGTTCATAACGAATAGCTGGAGCATTCACCTTCATCAGTTCGATCCTTTGCTTCAGGTTTTGCGTAACCTCAGCTGCCCGCTTCCAGCTCTCTGCGCCTGATGCAGCATGTGATTGCTGAGGTCTGCTGGTGCCGTTCTCTGCAGGGCTGATGCGGCCTCTCGAAGACATCGAGGACTTGCCAGATGCATCTGCTCGCAGAGGACTCAGCTTGCCGCTCAAATTGCTACTGGGTCGAGACAAGGCATCGAAGTTCTCCTTACCATCACCCCCTGGACTCGCTGGCCCACTGGCAAATCCTCTCTCTCTACGGCCGTATAACCCTTGGCTGCCATAACCAGAGTCACCAAGTCGGGCGCCATTAGTATTGTCGGTGTAGATCTGCTCCCCAAGCTCTGTCGGTGGTGGTGATGTAGCGCGGACCTGGCGGCTGAGCTCCCTCTTAAGGCGATCAACCTCTCGACGCTGGTTCTGCACCGTCTGCTCTGCGGCTTCGTAATCTGAGCGCGCACGGACAAGCTGTGTCTCCTTCGCCTTGATTGACAGGACGTCGCGAGTGTGGTCCTCGATGAGCTGAGCATTCTGATTCTGAAGTTCGTGGATCTGAGAAGTAAGCTTAGTCCGCTCGCTTCTTAGGTCCTCATTCTGTCGCCGCACTCGATCAACTTCTGCTCGAAGTTCATCCAGTTCTGCTCGCTCTACCAAGCTAAGTCCAGTCGGAGCCTGAGCAGCGAGGGGTGCAGCCATAGGATCAGCGGCTGGCTTGCCCAACGGTCGTCCTGCAAGGCCACGTCCAGCACCAAATTTGGGTTGTTGTGGCGGGGGAGCATATTCTTCTGGGGGTGGTGATGCAATTGGCCGTGCTGGAGATGGCGCGGCGATACCTGAACCAGGCTTCTTGAGTCCTCCTAGTCTGGACGGAGCAGCTAGTCCGGACTTGGGGGCTCCGAGCTTAGAAGCACCTGGCCTTGATGTTGGCTTAGGTGCGAGAGGCGCAGTAGGTTCTTCGACTGGCAGGGGAGCAGCTTTGGGCGCAGGCGCGGGCTTCTTCACTCCTCCAGGAGCGGGCCGCTTTCCAGTCATAGGTTTCTTAGTCGGTGCAGGGGCTGCAGCAGGCTTTGGTGGAGCTGCGGCCTTCGGCTTGTACTTTGCTTTTACTTCCGCCACGTCGAAGAATTCCTTGATCTTCGTCTTTCGGATCTCGTCGAGGCCATCGAGATGGGCGTTCATGATACGGTCTCCCATGATCTTCCATAGAGTACCCAATACCTCAGCGCCTGCAGAGCGTTGGACCTCTTGAGACTCAGTAAGAAGCTTTGTCGAAGCTTCCGCGATCGCCTTGGCTTGTTCTGGTGTGGGAGCATCGCGGGCAATCTTGAGACTGCGAATGAGGAACCTGGTCGATTCGAGCTTGACTTGCGGATTCTTGTGTTTCAGGAACTCCAGGATCTCTTCCAGGCAATCCTGGAAACTGGTAGAAGCGAAGACTGCATCAAGCGCGCCTCCAATGGCGTCTGTCACTGACTGTTTCTTCTCCTTCAGCCGCTCCATCATCGGAGCCATGATGTCCTTGCGATATTTGGCAAAGCTCTTTTTGAGACCCTTGGCGAGAAGCTCAACGCAGTTTGCCGCAGTCGAGACAACGGCAATGTTCGCATCCTTCATGCTCTTTGCAAACCCACGAATGAGGTCGTCGAAGGGTCCTTCGGCAATCCTGGGGTGGTTCAGGGCTTTTTGAACGTCTTCAAGCACTTCTTTTCGGTCTTTCCATTTCGAAGAACCGAGACGCTCATTGTAATCCTTGGGAATGTTAGGGAAGATATCGACAGCCTCGAACTCGGGCTCAAGATCAATCGCGGCTTCTTCCTCCTCTTCCACATAGTCATCCTCGACACCGGGCGCCGCAGCCGCCGCCTCTTTCGCAGCCTGCTGAGATCGAAGAAGTCTCTCCTGCTTTGGCGGCGGCTCATCCTTCACCTTCTCGAAGAGCTTGTCGAGATCGGTCTGCTGCACAGGCTTCAAGTCGTTCCAGAAAAGCGGCTTCATAGCCTCTTTCAGCCAGCGGTAGAATTCTACAGTCAGTTCCTGGGCCTTGGCTCGGACGTTCTTGTCCGCATGGCCGTACATCTTTGGCAGTGCTTTGAGCACAGGCTTAGGCTCAACGGTCTTGCAGCCATAGGCATGGTATATGTGGGTGAGCGCATCCAGTGTTGCTGCGATAACTTTGGGCTGCTTCGAGGACAGAACTGGCAGGAGCTCCTCAATGACAGGGTCGGCCTTGTCAGTCTCGACGTAGAGCATGAGGGCTTCGAGTGCCTTTTGCTTTGCGGCTGGCCTCGTGGACGGCAGGCCTTTTTCGGCGATGGTTGCAATGGTGATTTGTCGCGTTCTACGCATTGTTTATCAGTCCCCCACCGTCAAACACTGCCGTGTAGAACCTCTTACCGTGTGCAGCCTGCCTGGCCTGAGATCTCGAGGAATGCGCATAGTGCTCCGAGGCCCTCTTGCTGTGCTGCGACGTTCGAGTCGCCCACTACGCCTTTCCATATGCTTGCGTCGTTGATGAACTGGCGCACGATGGGCTCTCCTTCGCTCGCAGCGAGGCTGAACTCCTTTGCAGCAGCTTCATATGCCTCCTTTCGTACCTTCCAGTTCTTGTGGATAAAGCGGTCGGGAAGTGGCAGCGAGCTGAAGTCTTCCTCCTGGTCTGCCATGTTATGATGTGGGATGTGCTGGACTGCGGGGTATTGTGGGAGAACAGCAAACTTTACACAGTTAGTCGCGATGTCTGAAGGGTACCGCTGGGCTGCTGGTGAGATATCCCAAGCACGAGCGCAGGTGTTGGAAGGTTAGGGCAGGGAAGCCGGGAGACGAGAGGTGATGCGCCGTATGTAGGCTAGTGCAAGAGGAAGGAGCGGCCGGGTGACGTACCGATTACTGTGAGTGCATTCAGTTGACTTTTGGCGCGATTGAACCCACTGCAATCGCGTGTTTGGTGCGTAGATGCTGGTGTGGTGGTGGCCGTGGTGGGGGTGCGTAGGCGTTGGTGCGAAAGTTGGGTATTGTGTGTTGGTCAGGCGCTCGTTCCCCAGGAAACTAGCATCAGCGGCGCTGCAGGGAAAGTCTGAGGACCCTCGACATGTCAAACCGCAAATAGGCACCCCGCACGCGCATTACTGCTGTCTAGACAATTGCGCATACCATTTCCCTGCCATTTTGCTGCCCTTTCTCGCGCGCAACACTCGCCAGCCTTTCTTCGCCCGTCAGAATCGCTCACCGCATATCCCCGCATCCCCACCAGACAATATCGACACACGCCCAACATCGTACCTACTGCGGCATAGGACCAACGCTGGCCTCTTTGGTGTATGGTGGCTGCAAGTGGTGCTCTCGCATGAGCAAGCTGTCGCGGCCATGAGCGCCCTTCTGACCGACCGCCAGGCGGAAGAGCTGTAAGCGCATGGCGAAAGAGGACAGAGGAATGCTTCTAACCACACGGCAGCCACAAAGCCATGTTGGCATATCTCGGCGTCATAAATGCACCGAAAACAGCAGCAGCGCTCCGGGAAGAGGCGAATATCCCCTCCGCTTTTGACGATGCGACACGGAAGAAGTACGAGGGACTGCTCGAAAAGAAGTGGACCAGTGTAGTGCGGTTGCAGAAGAAGGTAGCTTGCCTGGCCTGCGTCTAGTAGTGAACACGGCTCACTCTTTGCAGGTCCTGGAGCTTGAGCAGCGCAATCAGAGCCTCCAGAGCGAGCTCGACTCAACCACTCCCACGTCGCTCCTTCGCAGAAACCAAGATCCCTCAAGCTGGCTGCCTCGGGCGCCAGCACGACACACGCTCCAGTCTCACCGCCAGCCGATAACATGTGTTGCCTTCCATCCCGTGTTCTCGTCCCTCGCGTCAGGCTCGGAAGACACGACCATCAAGATATGGGACTGGGAACTGGGCGAGCTCGAACGAACAGTGAAGGGACACACCAAGGGCGTACTGGATGTAGATTTTGGCGGACCAAGAGGCGGGACGCTTTTGGCTTCTTGCTCAAGCGATCTGACGATCAAGCTCTGGGACCCTTCAGACGAGTACAAGAACATTCGGACCTTGCCTGGACACGACCATTCTGTATCGGCGATTCGATTTGTACCCAGTGGAGCAGCAGGTTCACCGTCATCTGGCAATCTACTGGTCTCCGCTTCTCGAGATAAGACACTACGGATTTGGGATGTCACGACTGGCTACTGTGTGAAGACAATACGAGGGCATGTTGACTGGGTACGAGACGTCTCGCCAAGTTTTGACGGGAGGTGGTTGCTCTCAGCAGGGAACGATCAAACCGCACGTCTATGGGATGCGACTTCGGGAGAGGCGAAGTGCACTTTCCTTGGGCACGAACATGTCATTGAGTGCGTGACAATAGCGCCGCCAGTTTCTTACGCGAACCTCGCTTCGTTGGCCGGATTGAAGAAGCCGCCACCGCTGAGCAGCTCGGCAGAGTTCGTGGCGACAGGCTCAAGAGACAAGACGATCAAGATATGGGATGGACGGGGTACGTTGATCAAAACGCTGGCGGGTCACGACAATTGGGTGCGCGCTCTGATATTTCACCCTGGAGGTAAATACCTTCTCTCGGCCAGCGATGACAAGACCATACGATGCTGGGATCTCACGCAAGAAGGCCGGTGCGTCAAGGTTGTCACAGATGCCCACGGCCACTTTGTCAGCTGTATGCGGTGGGCGCCGAACGTCGTCAAGGACGTCCCTGTCAATGGCGATGCAGCCAACGGGACGACAACGAATGGAGCAAGTAAAAAGAAAGAGGAAGAGGCCGCCAAAGCTGGCATCAGATGCGTCATTGCCACTGGGTGCGTGGATCTGAACGTTCGCATCTTTGCTTCATAGGAAAAGAAGGAATCGATGGACACGACTTATACCCAGGAAGTGGCTACCACTCGCTCTGTACAAATCTTTGATGACACATTGGTAGACGGTGGCCTCGTTCGGCGGGATCAACAGGGGAAATTTTCCATTTGTCTTTGTTGTTTAGCGATATGTCTCTGACGAAGTCATGTAATTACGCACGAACACACGAGGCCACGAAATATTCATATAGTTACAACAACGGCACTTGGTGGTGACGGAGCCGTAGATCGCGCATGAGACTTGCCGTGGCAGGAGAAGGATAATAGGATAGCAAGTGTCTGAGCGATATAGTTGTTAGATGTATTCAAGCGCGCGACTTGAAATAATCGCCCCAGACGATGCTGCAATCACGCAGAAAGGCGTCATGAAAAACTCAAAGCCTGTTGAAGTACTCCCACATCTCGCATCGCGTTTTCAATCAATGGTACAGCACCGTCAAGCAACCCACAGTTGATGAAGACCACGGCACGTGCTACAGTGGGCCGGCTGACTTAGCTTAGCGCGCTAGCAGGCCCGGAAAATTCAGGTCCAAGCTCCGACAGGTCAACTTTTCTCGCGAGCCACAGCAACTTCTCTTCCACCACCCTCAGCTCCGCGTTTTACTTTGCACACTGCCAGTTCTGTCAGGACCACTTGGTTTCAACATGGACGCACCTGGTAATCGAGCAGTAATCGCGGAGCTGCAGTCAAGAATGAAAGGTATGCTGCTCCCCTCTCCGTTCCGCACTTACATGATGATACACAAAGCCAAATTCAAACTAGAGTCTTTGACCTTTCGGGGAATGAAACTCCTGCTTGCACGTCAGTCTGAACGCGACTTCTGGTCTTCGCTCACTTGCGCTCATTGCTTCTGAGGTCATCACTGACACCAATCAGGATTTTCGCTCCTCGCTTGAGCCCAGCTGTAGCGACATGCGCACTGTGCAGTTTGACAGCAGGCGCCAGCTCTTGCATCCCGGCAGTATGTTCTCCCTGCTCTCCTCTCCCTATCCTTCCAATGATGATCTGTTGTGCTACGGCACGCTGGAAATTACCGACCGAGACTTCGGTCTATGGCGATAAACAATGGCTGTTTCTGATATTCCTGCAACCCAACAATGTTCACTGCATGCGTTAAATGTCTCTCGCTGACCAAGGGTTCTACGCAGGTTTCTTGGTACACGGACATCCTCCACTGGTACGCGCTTTCGTCCTCTCGTTCACCCCCGCTCGCATACACAATGATGATACGGCACTGGGCTCCGACAATTCGTGACGGATATGCCTACCATGGCAGGCCTCAGAAACCTGGCCGACTGATCCTTGCGCACCACCTCGGGTCTCATCTATGATCGCCGAATAAGTGTGACTGATTAGCAGTAGTCGTTGCCAACACCAAGCTCGAGCCGAATACAAATGCGTAAGTGAGCACCAGCTTCTTTTCCCTGGAGATGATGCGACTTCAGATGACGAGTCTGACGGGTTCGCCCGGTGACGACCTCATTTAAAATATCCATTCATGCCTTTCTGATCCACCAGCACTCGTTATACTTGCCCAACCACTTTTTGAAACGTAGCTAACCCTTCGTTCAGAACACAGCGCTATGGTACGCAAACTCCCAGCTTCTTACCCTTCGCAATGATGAATCGACACAACACAAGACAAGCATATGTCCAAGCTTCGGCGACGACGAGAACTGTCATGACTGATCCGCAGTCTCATCCTGTATTGGAAACTTGCGTGGTGGAGGGCGCTTGCTAATCGGCGGCGCAGTTATGTAAGTATCGTGCGCAAGTCCAGTGTACTCCCACCTAGGTACGTTCACTCTTACATTCCCTCTCCTTACTGCTTCACAAGATGAACATTCAATTTATCACGACGGTCTACCGAGCTCCGGCAATGGTGATAACTGCCTGTGACAGGGCAAGAGTCTGATCAGCGTCTCCAAATTCACAATCATAACTATATGAGTGTTTTTGCAGCTGCTAACCGATGTTTAGATTTCACGGTAAGCTTGACAACCCTCGATCTCAATCCGAGCACGGCGATATGCAACTACAATATCGGACACACGCGGCTCATAACCACTGTCTTGGTTCATGGATTCCAATGGTTGCACACGCTGAATTGACGATGTCCCATGCTTGATCAAGTTCTGAACAAGTTCCTATTCGATACGTAACTCGTACGCCTTTCGCTGGCTTGGTCAAGACGCCAGCGCCCATCAGGTTCATCCTTCATCGTGGCTATTTTCTTTCGAGACAGAAACAGTCTCTTTTCATTATGGAA